>Ga0134127_10000744_pt1 | contig 27178 bp, 15 predicted proteins | sample KB31753_FD_96459 | JGI IMG/M metagenome (GOLD analysis project Ga0134127, IMG submission 96459) | Terrestrial soil microbial communities with excess Nitrogen fertilizer from Kellogg Biological Station, Michigan, USA - KB3-175-3 | ecosystem: Environmental > Terrestrial > Soil > Unclassified ... | reverse complement strand
GTCACAACCAAATCTGGTGCACAGGGGAGGATTCGAACCTCCGTACCTCGCTAGGAGGAACAGATTTACAGTCTGTCGGCTTTAACCACTCACCCACCTGTGCAATTTTCAGCGGTGAGCGTTGAGCAATTCCTGCCTGCTCGCTCATAGCTCATTGCTCACAACCAGAAGCATCCGGACACGCCGCGACCATCTTGTGCGATTACGCGACCGCCATCTGGGGATCAGAAACGCGCGTCAGAACTTATCCGCGCTAACAACTCATCTGGGAATTCCCTTATGGAGTGCTGATGGAAAAAGCTGTCCGCCGCTCTGCAAACCCTGTCCCGAAAACTGGAGCGCTCGATTCCGGAACTAATCTGGAGCTGGCGAAGGGATTTGAACCCCCGACCCTCTGATTACAAATCAGATGCTCTACCAGCTGAGCTACGCCAGCAGGCGAGAGTCCCTGCCCAAGCATCGACTCTCACACTAATCCCTTCTTCTTCAACGGGACAATTATAAAAGTTATCACAGGTGGAATTTGAGGTGCAAGGGCGGCATAAATCGCCCAGTGGCGGGCGCGCGCCCGCCCGTTCAACCGGCGGTGCAGCGATGCCCCGTTCTCTTAAGTCTCTCGGATGCTATCATTCTTACCCATCCCGGAATGCGACTTCGTCGAAGACTTCCTATTTTCATCGGCCTGTTGGTGGTGGTCGCGGCCATCGCCGTGGTTGTCCTTCTGCGGAAGCATGCCCCGCCCGAAGCCGCCCGCTTACTGCCGGGTGCTGATGGTTTCGCGTACGTCAATCTGCAATGGATGAGGCGGACCGAAGTGGGCAACCGTGCATCGTCTGTCCCCCATGATCCGGAATATGAGCGGTTCATCCAAGAGACCGGCTTCGATTTTGAGCGCGACCTGGCCCAGGCCGCCATTGCCATTCACTATGCGGGGCCCTCGACCGGAGGAGAGACGAGATATTCCGAGGTCATCGTGGCTCGTCTCAATGGAGACAAATTGCGGGACTACCTGAAAAAGGTGGCGTCGACGACGGAAAACTACGAGCACGTGGATATCTACAGCATCCCGGTTGGGGAACACACGTTTCGAATCGCCGTTCTTGGGGTCGAATTCTGTACCCCTCACCTGTGCACCATGGTGGCCGGCTCGAACCACCCCGATCCAGAGGTTCTACATGGAATGATTCACCGCTCGCACAAGATGGCGTCCCCGTTTGCCGGACCAGCCCTGCTCCGTCAGTTCTACAAGCACGTTCCGCAGCTTCCCTTGCCTAGCTTGGGATGGACGATTTTTCGAGTGAATCCATCGACCTCGGCGCCCCCTGCGCCCCTCGCTTTTGCCGGTCCGGCAACGATCGTGGCCTCCGTGCAATACCTGGGAGACGTGCACTTCCGCGCCGAAGCCTTCACCAAAGATGACACCGCAGCCCAGCAGCTAAGTCTGCAGGCCAATACTTTTCTGAAGATCTTCGAGTCGGCTGAGATCTCGGTGTCTGGGCAGGCGGATGCCGACTTCAACAAAGCAATGAAGAGCATACAGGTGGAACAAAAAAAAGAGCGCGTGCTCCTGACCGCGAAAGTTCCTTCAGAGCTGGTGCGCAAATTGGTTGCCGAAGCTCCGTTGGGATTAACACCGAGCGGTTCCCGCAAGTGACGCTAGTCCAAGACTAGCCGGACAGGACCGGTGGCCCTGCGTAACGCCCGGCGTAAAGCTCCAGAGAGCGACCGGAAAGGTACAATGGTTTTACATGCATGAGGTAGGAATTCCGGCGGCTTTTCTGGCGGGCCTAGTGTCATTCCTCTCACCGTGCGTATTGCCGCTGGTGCCTGGATACGTGTCCCTAATTTCAGGAGTCGGCATAGAAGAGCTGAAAGCACAAGAAACCGCCTTGCTTCGCAAGGTAATGCTTAACTCCATCGCATTCGTTCTGGGATTTAGCATAGTTTTTGTCACGCTTGGTGCGCTCTCGACCGAAGTTGGCCAGCTTGCGGCGGTGTACAAATCCACACTGGCTCGGGTTGCGGGAGTGCTGGTCATCGTTTTCGGCCTGCACCTAACCGGCATCTTACGGATTAAGGCGCTTTACGCCGACAAACGCCTCCACAACGTGAAAGGCGGAAATACGCCGTGGGGTGCGTTTGTCATTGGGTTTGCATTCGCTTTTGGTTGGACGCCCTGTGTAGGGCCGATCCTCTCTGGAATTCTGCTGATCGCCGCCGCGCAAAATTCGGTTGCCAAGGGAATCCTGCTCCTCACTGTTTACTCGCTCGGCCTGGCAGTACCATTTTTGCTGACGGCGGTCGGAATTGAACGGTTCATGAAGTTCTACAGCGGTTTCCGCCGGCACATGCACGTAGTGGAAGTTGCCAGCGGTGTTCTGCTGATCGCCCTGGGCGGTCTTTTGATATTTGGGAAATTTACTCTGTTATCGCGCTATTTCTCATTCCTGAATCGGTTCGTTCTGTAAAGGAGATTTGTGAAGCGAGATCCGGTTATTCTCATCGTCATCGCTGCGGTCATCTCGCTGATGCTGGTTTTCGGCATTCAGAAGAGTCGTCACACCCGTCCGCCCATAGCCGGGAAAATGCAGGGACAACCTGCTCCCGACTTCTCTCTTGCCTCTCTGGATGGCAAGACCCTGAAGCTCTCGGACTACAAAGGGAAAGCGGTCCTACTGAATTTCTGGGCCACCTGGTGTGAGCCCTGCAAGATCGAGATGCCGTGGTTTGTACAGCTGCAGCAGCAGTATGGACCGCAGGGACTGCAGGTTCTCGGCGTCGCTATGGACGACACCGATCCGAAAGACATAAAAGAATTCGCTCAGAAGATGGGCGTGAACTACCCCATCGTAGTTGGGAAAGAGGCCGTCGGGGATGAATACGGGGGCATTCCGTATCTGCCTTCTACCTTCTACATTGATCGGGAAGGCAAGGTTGTCGATCGGGTTTTCGGACTTGTCAGCCGCTCTGAAATCGAAGACAACATCAAGAAGGCACTTTCAGCGTCCGGGCAGGTAGCGGAAAAGTGAAGACCCAAGGCATTGTCGGCGCACTTCTGTTGTCTCTGTCGCTAGTTTCGACCGCGGCATCGCAGGAGTTCGGCAAGCGCCAGCCGACGATCGTGTACAACCCGCCTGAATTAACGTCTATTAATCGCGGACACTTGGGCGGCGTGGTCCTGCATTTTCGGATCCCCGCCGGCTACCACATCAACTCCAACCAGCCCAAGCAGGAGTACTTGAAAAAAACTGAACTCAAGGTGGATGCACCGACCGATATCGCAATCGCCGGCGTCACCTATCCACCCGGCGAGGATCGCAGCTTCCCTTTTGATCCCAACGACAAATTAAATGTTTATACCGGAGACTTCGCTCTCAAGGTGCTGGTGCGGCCTTTGCGGACTGTGGTGCCGGCGAGGTACGCCGTCCATGGGACCCTCAAGTATCAAGCCTGTGACAACGCCGCCTGCTATCCTCCCAAGCAGTTGCCAATCAGCTTCCAGATAAAAGTCTTGAAGGCTGCGACGGAGACCGTACACCGCAACCCAGCACAAAGCCCCCACGCGCACAGGTAAACGACCCTCCTGCACCTCGCGGTGTCTCAACTGAATAGCAGGCAATCAAGCAATAAAGATCGGGAGATCGCTTGGTGTTTCGAAGGGGTCCTTGGGGCTCGCGAGCAGAAGTGCTTTTTGGTCTTCGCGCTTGCGCCGCCCCCGCCATGCGTAATTGCGGCTTCTGCGATTGTTGAGGGGGAGTTCTCTGGTTTCAGAGCGAACGGGAAAGAGGAGTCAGGCTACCCCTTACGCCGGGGCCGGGCTGATATGACCGGCTGCTTTGACCCTCTGTTCGACCGCTTGTAATCGGGATGCCGTCCTCTCTTTTCCTAAGGTGCACATCACGACAAACAAGCTGGGCGCAACTCCCTGGCCGGTAAGTGCAACACGCGCACCATTGATCAATGCCCCTGCCTTTACATTCTTCTCTGCGGCGAAATCTCGCAGCACCCGCTCGGTTTCCTGTTCGCTGAAGATCGCGAGATTCTCATAACGTTTTCCAAGTTCCACCAGCAAATGGCGCACATTGGCGTCCTTAAGAAATTTCTCCACCGCTGCAGGGTCGGCTTGGAAATGATCGGTGAAAAAGGCGCGAAACGATCCTGCAAAATCCTTCAAGCTTCGGGCCTTCGGTTTCACCAGGTCAATGGTGGAAAGCAGCCATGCAGGTTCGTGGGCCACTTCTACCATTCCTGTCCTCCTCCATTCTTCTTCAATGAGAGGAAGCAGCCGTTCTGCAGAATAGGCACGAATATATTCGGTGTTGAACCAATCGAGCTTGTCGCGATCGAAAACGGCATTGGATCGTGAAATCGCGTCGAGCTCAAAAAGGCGAATCAGCTCGCCATCGTTCAGAACCTCGGGAGATCCTTCGGGAACAGTCCACCCGAGCAGCGCGAGGAAATTGCGAAATGCGTCGGGAACGATACCTTCTTCGCGATATGCCATCACGCTGGTGGCACCATGGCGCTTACTCAACCTTGTCTTATCGGGACCAAGAATGAGTGGCACATGCGCAAAAATGGGTAACATTGCACCAAGCGCCTGGTAAAGCAAAACTTGTTTCGGTGTGTTGGAAAGGTGATCTGCGCCGCGAATGATGTGCGTAATACGGAGATCGATATCGTCGACCACTACGCTCAGGTGATAGGTGGGATGGCCGTCGGAGCGCAGGAGAACGAAATCCTCCAGTTCCGAGTTGGCGAACTCAACCTTCCCAAAAACCGCATCGTGGAACGAGGTGCTGCCGGCTGGCGGAATTGCAAAGCGCAGAGCCGCTGGTTCTCCGGCATTTTTCCTGCGCAAGGCCTCCTCTAGGGCGATCGAACGACAAGAGCCTTCATAACGCGATGGCCGGCCTTCCACCGCTGCCACTGCTCTGCGCTTTTCCAGCTCCTCTTTGCGGCAAAAGCAGTAATAGGCTGCGCCGGATTCGAGCAGCCTTCTGGCGGCTGCGCGGTACAGATCTGTGCGTTGGGTTTGGTAGTAGGGCCCCTCCTGCCAGTGAATGCCCAGCCAGTCGAGTCCCTGGAGGATGCCCTCGATCATCTCCGGAGTTGAACGTTCCAGATCCGTATCTTCGATTCGGAGTACCAGAGATCCCCCAAAATGACGAGCAAAAAGCCAGTTGAATAGAGCTGTGCGTGCCCCTCCGACGTGAAGATAACCGGTGGGTGAGGGGGCGAAACGAACCCTGGGCTTTGGTTGGGTTTCAAGATTTTTTGGCGTTTCTGGAGGAGAACCGGGGTTCGAGAGCATCTTTGGTAACCATTTTGGATGTTACGGGCGCGAATTCTAGAGCGTCAAGCCAGGAACTCCCCGATACCTCTGGTAACGTTCTTGGCGCCCAGAACACTATTGTTTAAGCATCGAACCTGTGGAAACATAGATTTAGCGTTCGCCGGAGAGACCGAGGCTCAAATCACGCCGCCGCCTCATGAATAGCTCAATTACAGCCAGTCTTGTTCTCCCCGGAGTGGTACCACTCCTGCTCTTTCTGCTCTTCACCTATCTCTACGTGCAGAGCCGCCAGCCGTATTTCCGAGCGTGGCAGATGGCTTGGGCAGCCTACACGCTGCACTTCGGGCTGGATGAATGGTCTAAGATCTCGAGCGCCAATCGCCCCTTGGAGTTGCTCGCTGCCCTTCTCCTAGTGGCGATGTCGCTGTGCATCCTGGTCTCAACCCGTCTTACCAAGCGCATCACCAGCTCGGAGCGAGCCGAGGCCCTGCGACCGCGGTGGTATGAGTTGCTGGTGGGAGCAGCCGGTGTCGCACTTTCGCTTTGGGACTTCGTGTCTCGCAATTCGGTCACACTGGGGAATCCCCACCTGCATCTGGAGATTGGCATTGCCGCCGTACTCACCTATAGCTCGTTCCACTTCTACCTGGCAGCCCAGAGGAGAAGTTCTCCGGCGTTCTACTTGCTTTGCCTCTCGCTGGCGCTCTGGGCCGTGTGGATGCTTTTGGGTCAGTATCGGCCTGGATTTTCAGAAATTTTCGGTGTCTCAGGACAACTGGGACCCATCCCACAGATGTTGCTCGGCATCGCGATGCTGATGGTGTTGTTTGAGAACGAGCGGAATGCGGTACAAGAAAATGCCCTGGCATTTTCGACCTTGGGAGTCGATCCCATGCGACTACTTTCCGCGGGCGATCTGGGACCGGCCATGCAAGACGTTCTCGATCGGCTTGTCGTGCCTCTGCCCGCAAACCGAGCCGCGATTTGCATCTCGGATCGTTGGCGCTCCGTATTGCCGTCGGCCCAATTGGGATTTTCTCCAGAGTTCATATCCACGCTGGACACCAGTGGTGCAGGGGAATACGTCTGCGAGCTAGCCTACAGACGCGGTGGATTCGTCACATTCCGCAACATCGCAGAGATGTCCGAACCCCTTCCCGTCTTCCCCGGCGGCCGATTCGAACAGTTTCGCAAGACCATGGCCGGCGAGAATATTCGCAATGTCACTGCCGTCAGTCTGCAAACCCGCGAACACAATTTTGGAGTGCTGCTGTTTCCCCATGCCGAACGACAACTGTTCGGCGCCTCCAACCTCAGGCTATTGATTGGCCTGGCGCTGCAGATCGGGCTAACGCTAGAAAACTACGTTGTAATGCACGACGCACAGCGGCGAACCAAGGAATACCAACTGTTGACGCAGATCGGCCAAGCCATCAGTTCCCGCCTGGATCAGCAGGAAGTCTTACGCACAGTTCAAAAGGAACTCGGGCAGATTTTCGATACTTCCAATTTCTACGTCGCATTCCTGGAGGGCGAAAACATTGCTTTTCACCTCGAGGTGGAACAAGGACAAATTCTCTCCACACGGAGACGGAAGGTTGCAAACGGCCTGACGGAGTACATTCTGCGAACCGGGCAGCCGTTGCTGATTCGCGCGGATCTGGAGCGTGCGCGGGAGCGGCTGGGTGTCACATTCAAGTCAAACCATCCCGCAAGGTCCTTTTGCGGGGTTCCTATTCTAGTCAATGGACGATCTTCGGGCGTGATGGTTGCCCTGAGCACTGAACGGGAACACGTGTTCCAGCAGCGCGATCTTGATGTGCTCAAGACGGCGGCCGGACAGGTGTCGGTGGCTATCGAGAACGCTCGCCTTTTCGGAGAAGAACAGCGTCGGTCGCGTCAGTTTGCGTTTCTGAACAGCGTCTCCAAAACCGCAATCTCCAGCGAAGATGCGGAGCAAATGCTGGCAGAGATCGTCGGGCACATCCAAAAGAACTTCCGCTTTGACCACATTGGCATCGGCATTCTCGACTACGCCACCAAGGAAATTGAAATCCGCGCCGAGGCCGGTACCACGGCCCACGAAAAAGGCACAAAGATTCCCGTCTCTTCCGGGATCGTGGGCAGAGTCGCCCGCTCGGGTGAAACCGCCTTGGTTCATACCGGCGCCGAAGGCCAAACGCGCGGGCTGTTAGCGACATCGCGCACGGTACTCTGCATTCCGATTACCTACGGTGAATCAACCCTTGGAGTTCTAAACGTCGAAAGCGAGCAGGAGAATGCATTCTCCGCAGATGATCAGCTGATCATGAATACGTTAGCTGACTTGCTCGCCACCGCCCTACACAACTCATTCGTCTTCCAGAAACTGCAACAACAGTCCATCACCGACGGGCTCACCAGCATTAAAACTCGCAGATTCTTTTGGGAGTCGCTGGCCGCCGAATGGAAACGAGCTTCCCGTTCCGGGCGCCCGTTTTCGGTGGTGCTCGTCGATCTCGACAAGTTCAAAGAGGTGAACGACAACTTCGGCCACATGGAAGGCGATCTGATATTGGCGCGGGTTGGCCGGCTCCTGGAACAGAAATGCCGGCAGTCGAATGTCGTGGCTCGCTATGGGGGCGATGAATTCGTAATTCTGATGCCGGAGACCGGGGTGGAACAAGCGCAGATTCTGGCCGAACGCCTTCGTTTGTGGTTGGCGACGGATCCCATGCTGAGCGAGCACCACATCACGGGAAGCTTCGGCGTGGCAACCTTCCCACTTCACGGTTTCACAGCAGAAGACACCATTCGCGTCGCCGACGCGGGAATGTACGTGTCAAAGCGCGCCGGTGGCGATCGAGTATCGACGGCGGAAGAGTACGGCACGGACCAAGCTGTGTCGGCCCAACGCCAATTGGTTTCGGGCTACGTGGAAGGATTTCTTCAACGCGAACGCACTGGTCCGGAACAGGTTGGCGAGCTCGTCGGCACCCTGCGCAAGCTCTCCTCCGGCCCGGAGCAAAAGAACTTGCCGTTGCTGCGCGAGTCCATCGAAGCTTTGACGCGCGCCGCGGAGTCGAGGGAACTCAATGCCGCGGGACATGGCGAAGCAGTCGGGCAATATTGCGAAATGATCGGTCGAGCCCTCGGTCTCGAGCCTGATGAGGCACGCGAGCTCGGCTTTGTTGGCCGTGTGCACGACGTAGGCAAAATCTTCATTCCCGAACGCGTTCTCAATCACGAGGGCCCGGTCCCGGAAGATGAATTCCACTACTTGCGAATGCATCCTCGGGTAGGAGCAGAGATAATCAGCGCATTGCCGAGTAGTGAGCGCATGCAAAAGGCGATCGCATTTCATCACGAGCGGGTGGATGGTAGCGGCTATCCCGAGGGCCTGAAGGGTGAAGACATACCGCTGTGGGCGCGAATCTTAGCTGTGGCCGACGCCTACGTAAACCTGACAACGGACCACTCCCTTTCGCCGGGCAAGAACCGTGAGCAGGCGGTTGCTGAACTCGAGAAGCAAAGCGGCATCAAGTACGATGGCATGCTGGTTCGGGTCTTGGCGAGGGAGTTAAAGACTGAGCGCAGTCTCCTGATCTGACCGTACCGGCGGTAGCCAGTTTCACTTATGGAACCTGACGTAGGCTCTTTCCGGGCGTAATCTGGACAATAAGGAACGTTTGTGACACCCTCTTTTCAGGACCGGAAGAGGGTGGTTTCCCTCGTCGCTATGGCACAGCAGTTAGCTGTTTGAACTGGAATACCCCCCATCAACCTAAAAAGGGAACTTTAGCCGCACTGGCAGCTGCATGTCGGGAACCTTCGAACTCACAATTCGTCCGCGCAAGGGATGGCAAGCTGTTGATTTAAAAGAGGCCTATCTCTACAGCGAGTTGCTCCTGTTTCTGATTTGGCGGGACATCAAGATCAGGTATCGACAGACTCTGCTCGGGGGGCTTTGGGCGGTGTTGCAGCCCTTTCTGGCGATGACCATCTTCGCCTTCGTTTTCAACCGGCTAGCCCATGTCCAAAGTGACGGGCCACCGTATAAGCTGTTCGCCTTTGCCGGTCTGGCGCCGTGGACGTTCTTCTCGACAGCAGTCACTCAGTCGAGCAACAGCCTGCTTGCGAACCAGCAACTGGTTTCAAAGATCTATTTCCCTCGCCTTTTCATCCCACTCGGTGCGATCTTCGCGTTACTGGTGGACCTGATCTTGTCTTTGGGCTTGCTTGCCCTCTTGATGGTTTACTACCGATGGGCGCTGACATCGGCAGTGATCTGGCTTCCCTTGTTCATGGTTTCCGCCGTGCTCGCAGCCTCCGGTACGGGCTTGATTTTGTCCGCACTCAATGTTCGGTTTCGGGATGTGAAATATGCGGTCCCATTCATGATCCAGATGGGACTTTTTTTGACGCCGGTGATTTACCCGGTGCACTACGTTCCAGTTCGTTGGCAGCTCCTCATGGGGTTGAATCCCATGACTGGGGTCGTGATCGGCTTCCGTCATGCGCTGCTCGGGACTCCGATTCCCTGGAACGTGACCGCTGTTTCGCTAGTTATCTGTGTACTCCTATTTGTCGTAGGGCTCTTCGTTTTCCGGCGCCTTGAGAGTGAATTCGCGGATATCTTGTGATGAAACCGATTCTTGAAATCCGCGGGATCTCCAAGCAGTACAAGTTGGGCGTTCGGCGCGGTCCGAAAATGGACAACGTGCGCGAGCTGCTGGAGCGAAGCCTTGCCGCTGCAGTGAAGCGGAAACAAAAACAGGGAGACGACCCACCCTTGCCGGTAGGAAGCTTCTGGGCGCTCAAGGACGTTAGCTTCAACGTGTCCCAAGGCGACGTCATTGGCATCATTGGGCGCAATGGCGCAGGAAAAAGCACGCTGCTAAAGATTCTTTCCCGGATCACCAGCCCAACTTCCGGCGAGGTCAGGGTGATGGGCCGCATGGCCAGCCTGCTTGAAGTCGGTACGGGGTTCCACCCCGAACTCACCGGCCGCGAAAACATTTTCCTCAACGGCGCGATCCTCGGTATGCGCAAAACGGAGATCACACGCCGCTTCGATGAGATCGTCGCATTTGCCGAAATTGACCGATTTCTCGACACTGCCGTGAAGCATTATTCAAGTGGAATGTACGTTCGGCTAGCCTTTGCCGTCGCCGCACATCTTGATCCCGAGATCCTCATCGTTGACGAAGTCCTCGCCGTCGGCGATCTGGCCTTCCAGAAAAAGTGCCTAGGGAAGATGGGAGAGGTGAGCCGAAGCGGTCGAACCGTCTTGTTTGTCTCCCACAACATGGCGGCCGTCGAAAATCTCTGCTCTCGCGCGGTTGTACTGCACCAGGGGACGCTGGAATTCGATGGCATCCCGAAGGACGCCATCCAGCACTACCTGAACACGCTGTCGTCCCAAGCAGGCAAAGGAAACGCTATTGACCTCGATCGCGTGGGGACACGCCGCGTTGTCGTTGCTCCTTTGTTGAAAAGGATGGAGTTTATGACCGACCGGGATCAACCGTTGCCTGAAGGCATCCCCATCGGCGGGAGGCTGAAAATCCGCGTTCATTTCGACCTGCCAAACCCGACTGACACATTCAATGTTGGACTAGGCTTCGACAACATTTATGGTCAGAGGATCTTTACGGCTCACAGCACCTTCGAACCGGAGCGAGTTCTGACTCCACACGTTGGACCCCAGGTTTACACCTGCGAGATTCCAAGTTTCACACTCATGCCGGGAGAATATTCGGTCAAGGTGTGGCTCGATTTGAAAAGCGTGCAGGCCGACGCGATAGAAGACGCGGCCAAGATTACGGTTCTCGAATCCGATTTCTATGGAACCGGAAAGGTACCGTGGAATGGTACCTTTGTTCTCGGACATCGCTGGTATCTACAGCAAGCCGCCGATGCGCAGCGATGACCATGGAGCGGCGTGCCGTATCGCCCGCATTCGTCTGCCGTAAGGGGAATTCTGGGCTGTACTGACCGTATTGTCGCGCACCTAATCAGGGGAACGTTCATGAAGTTGGGGAAGTCTTTGTCACCAGGGGTATCCGCTTATCTGCAGCTTTTGAAGGTTGCCATTTCGGCGCCTGTATCCGCACTCTCGAACCCGATCGGTTTCTTTTCGAACTTTCCCCCAGCCAAGACCGCGGCGGAAGCCCGGGGCATGTCGCGCAGCCAGAGTGCGCCTTCGGCGTTCACCCCAGCCTGGGTAAGGTGCGGATTAGCCTATGCCTAGTTTTCGCTCCACGCTCGCATCACTGTGGTTTCGGCTGGCGAGCCTCGCGATTGTCGCAATAGTGTTCGCCTATGCGGTGTTCCTTTCAAAGAACCGAATTCAGGGTTGGACGTTTTATCTCAGCACCTCCGAAGTGCTATTCGAAGCACTCGTTCGGCTGGTTTTTGCTGCCATTGTCGCGATGGCGCTCGCCGCTGTTCTGACCGCCCTTTTTGCCCCTTTCCTTTTGTTATTTCGGTCCTCGCGCGAGCAAGTCATAGGATGGATCACAAAAATCGCCGTCGTAGTTGTGCTCTTCGTAGATTCCAGGTATGCGCTTTCGATGCTGTTGAAGGGCTCTGGGCGAGGCGTGCGATTTATCACAACCGCATTTGCCGCCCACTTTCTCTTCTTTGCTGTAGCTTTACTTCTCCCTTCCTTGCGACGGCGATTGCTGGCCAGTCTGGACGATTTTCTTGGCGACAAGATGGCTCGACGTATGGCGCTAAGCGTGGTAGTCACAGCCATAGTAGTGGTGGTAGTCGCATTCGTCGCCGGCCGCTTTGGCCCGAGGGTCCAGCCGGCTCAAGTTGCGCAAAGGCCAAAGTCGAATATCGTCCTGATCTCCTTTGACGCCCTTAGTGCAGAGGAGATGTCGCTCTATGGCTACAAACATGTAACCACCCCGAACATAGATGCGTTCGCGAAAAAAGCAACCGTGTTCAGCAATTTCTATGCCGGATCCACATTCACGACCCCGTGCATTGGAGTGATGCTTACCGGCGCCTATCCTTCGGAAAATGGCGTCTACGGGCTCGCAGGGCAGGTTCCCCGAAGCCACGCAGACAAAAGTTTGCCAGAGGCCATGCGTTCGGCAGGATATGCAACCGGCGGATTTCTCACCAATCCCTGGGCCTACTACTTGTCGAAAAGCTTAGTGGGCGGCTTTGAGGTGCTCCCTGAACCTGTATTTCATCCGGGCGGAATGCAGTACCTCTGGGCGCTTACCAAACCCCTTCACCAAGATTCACGGATGGGTAGCCGAATCACGGAGTACTTCGACCTGGAGGCTCAGTGGGACTCGTGGCAGGGCCATGAGGAAAGCCCTTCCTTCCGCATGCGTCCAAGTGTGACCTTCGCGGAGGCGCGCCGGGTTCTCAACCAATTGCCTGACGGATTCTTCTTGTGGGTACATGTGATAGCACCGCATCACCCGTATCTTCCGGACGTTGCAGATCAAGGCCGCTTGATCCCAGAGACAGAAGTGCAGAGTTTCAAAGAGGAGCCCTGGCCACTTTGGAAACCTCACTACGATCCCGATGTTCAGCCGAAAGTAGATCGACGCCGCCTGGCCTACGATGAGTTCATCATGAGTACTGATCGCGCGTTCGGCGATTTCGTCTCAGATTTGGAGAAGAGCGGCCGCCTTCACAATACCACCGTCATCGTTTCCGCTGATCATGGAGAAAGTTTCGAGGGCGGTGTCTACCAGCATCAGACCCCACATTTGACGCGCCCGGTGATCCACATTCCTCTCATCGTGAAGACCCCCGATCAACAAGTGGGTCGCATCGTTACTTATCCTGGAGATCAAACTGCCTTGGCGCCCACCATTCTTGAGATTGCGGGCCAGAAGAAGCCGGAGTGGATGCAGGGAGAGTCTTTAGCACCGTGGCTGAATTCCGAGACCAAGCCTCAGGGCAAAGGATTGGCCTTTACCCAGTACCTGGAGAAAAACAGCGTCTTCAAACCATTGCACCATGGCACCCTGGGGGTGATCGATGATCAGTATGAGTACGTGTTCTACCTGGACACCGGCAAAGGCGAGCTGCGACCGCTAAGCGAGTCGCACGTCTGGAATGTTGACCGCAGCGCGGAAGAACCAGCGCGAGCAAAAGCCTTGCATGATGCCTTACACGCAAGATTCCCTGCTATGGTGCCCGCCAGATGAACCCGCGCAAGATAGTCGTCATTCTCGCTATCCTCGCAGTCGGTGCAGTCGCGGTGATCGGGGCCAGGCACTTGCGAAACCGAGCCCAGAACCGCCCCTACACGCTGACCGGACAGCGGCTCGCTGATTACACCTCCCTTGAGCCCATCGATGCTCATACGCACGTGTTTCAGACCAGCCGGGAGCTAACCGAGATGCTGGAACGCCTGCACATGCACGCGCTGGACATCCTCTACGTGGATGACACTGATCCATACTTGAAGGACCTCAAATTGCAGCGAGCGGCGGCCTTCGATTTCGTCAAGGCCAGCGCCGGTCATGCTGAGCTCTGCACGACATTTGATCCCTTTGAGCTTGAAAAGCAGAAGTTCTCGACGACGGCCGTCGCGGGGTTGAATGAAGACTTTGAGCGCGGCGCCGTGGCGGTGAAGCTGTGGAAGAACGTCGGCATGGAACTCGTGAGCAAATCTGGAAAATATGTCGTGCCGGACGATCCAGCTTTTCAAGCGATCATCGATGATGTGGCCGCACATAACAAAACCTTGATTGTTCATGCGGCGGACCCAGACGAAGCCTGGCTGCTTGTCCAGCCCGGTTCCAGCCCGACTTACTACACGAATCACCCGCAATGGGACATGACGAAAAAAACCGACGCGCCCGCCAAGAGCACGATCCTACAGGCAAGGGATCATCTCATTGCGAACCATCCGGGACTTCGCGTGGTCGGGGCTCACCTCGGGAGCCTGGAAACCCATATTGACGAGCTCGCTGCCCGGCTGGACCGTTATCCGAATTTTGCGGTTGACACAGCCGCTCGCGTTCGGCAGTTTGTGGTTCAGCCGCGCGAGAAGGTGAGAGTTTTCGTCTTGAAGTATCAAGACCGAATTCTCTATGGGACAGATCTGCATTTGTATGCCGGAGCGACAGATTCGTCTGCAATGGCTCAGGCATGGGAGCGGCAGTACGCGCGCGACTATCGATACTTCTCAACCGCGGACAAATTTGTCTATCAGGGGCATGAGGTTCAAGGACTCAACCTGCCTCGCCCAGTGCTGAAGAAGCTATATCACGATAACGCAGTGCGGTGGATACCCGGGATCTTTGCCCAGGAAATGCCCAAGCCATAAAGCGTCAGAGGCCCGTCCAGTTTTTTTAGACTATGGTTGTTCGCGGGTTGCGAACTGCTCTCGCGTTCTGTCCGTTGACGGCGTTTCGAAGTTCAAGGTTTTGGCAACAAGGTACAGCGGGCGGTCCTTGGATTGCTCATATAGTTTCCCGACATACTCGCCCAGCACGCCGATGCTGATCAACAGCGTGCCGCCGATTACGCAGATGGTGACAATCAGGGAAGTCCAGCCGGTGACCGTATGCCAATGAAACAAATGTGCGAGCACGGCGCGGGCGGCTTCGATCAACCCAAATAGCGTCACGATGAGTCCCATAAATGTGCTGATGCGAAGCGGCAGCGTGGAAAACGAAGTCGCAGCAGTCCATGCGAAGGACAGCATTTTGCTAAGGGAATACTTGCTCTCGCCAGCGGCACGAGGACCCCGTTCGTAGGGGACCGCAATTTGTGCGTATCCAACCCACGCCACCATGCCCCGCAGGAAACGATGCGTTTCCCGCATCTGTTTCAGACCGTCCAGACACTCCCTCGAGACCAACCGGAAATCCCCGGCATCCTGCGGCAGGCGCTTGTATACCAACCGTCGCATGAGGCGATAGAAAAGCCAAGCGGTCGATCTCTTGAACCAACTCTCCCCTTCTCGAACTAGTCCCGCGGCATAGGCTACGTCGTAGCCCTCGCAGTACCGGGCAATCATCTGGTGGATGACTGGCAACGGATGTTGCAAGTCGGCATCAAGCACGACCACTGCATCGCCTGAGGCGAAATCCAGGCCAGCAGTGCAGGCCATCTGGTGTCCGAAGTTACGGGAAAGGTGGACGACCTTTAAACGACGGTCCTCGCCCGCCCATTGAACGATTTGCTCGAGAGTCGAATCGTAACTGCCATCGTTGACCAGAATGACTTCGGCTTGGCAGGGGATTTCGCGCAAGAATTCTTCGAGCGCGGCCCGCAGCAACGGGACCACTGATTGCTCGTTGTACATGGGGATGACCAGCGAGAGTTTCCCCGGGTAGGGTCGCGGCTGCAGAAGGTGGAATGTTTTCTTCTCTTGCGACATTACTTACTTCCCCGGCATCCCGCTCGTCAGATGGTTCTGTGCTGGCACGTTGTAAATCAACATTGTCTTGCCGACGGTAGTTACCAACTGCTCCTGCGCCATCCACTGATAGCACTCGGGATGCAGTCGCACGCGACGCAATTCCATTGCGACCCATCCCGTAGGCTGATCCGAACACTTCAGCAATGTCGTTTCAGGCAGGCCAAGCGGTTTCGCTTCAAAAAATGTGTCGGATGCGATGCTGATCTGCTGGATGGAATGTTCGCGCAAGTAGGTTGCGAGACGCGTGTAGTCCTGCCCCCAGTCCAGATCCCCGACGACAATCACATACGACGGATCTTTGCCGGCGAACTGGTTGAAGTATGACAAGTAATCAGGATGCGCGAATGCGGAAGACCCGAAAAGCCACAAGAACAGCACAGCCGCGGTTACCCGGCCGAGGATCGGATTCCGGTACTGCCAAAGCGCAGCCACTCCTATTCCCGCGAGCACGCTGAGGCAAACATACACTGGGAGAACGTAGCGCACCCCGCTGTCGAGATGCGAAGGCATCGTCACTAACATGAGCATCACGAAGCTAGCTAGCGGCGCGGCACTCTCCCACTCGGCGGGGTCGCGCCAGAACTCCCGAGTCGAAAGAAAGGCTCCCAACCCGGCCAGAAGGAGAACGGCGATCGGAGTTTTCACCGCCACTGCGACGAAAAAGAAATACCACCAACCACCATCTTTAACCCGTCCCAGAAGATATCCTCGGCTGCCTTGCCGGTTCTGGTCTCGCAACATCCGGATGCCGTCCAAGAATTCCGGCGCAGGCACCGGAACGTGGCGGCTAATCGCCTGCTCGAGTGAGGTAATACGTGATGCCTTCCCAAACAACTTTGACGTAATGCGGTCGGGTAGGCCCGTAGCTTGCGATAAGGGCGCGTGGGAAAAACGATAGACGGCCCACAAACTCAAAAACGCCGCCAAAACCACCACGGCCGCAGTCTTCAGAAGATCTCGCCAGCGAGTCCGCTGCGATCTCGCATAAGCAATCAGAATCGGCAAACCACAGGCCGGCAGAAAAACCAAGGTGGAAAGTTTAGTAGCCAGAGCCAGGCCCGTGAACATCCCGAACAGCGCGGCGGAGCGAAAATTTGGTTCGCGCAGCCACCAGGTGAACGCGTACAGCGAACATCCGAACATTGCGGTCAGAGCCACATCGGTTGTGGCATTCGATGAATGCGCCAGGATCGTGGGCAAGAGCGTAAAGATACCCGCGGCAATGAGTCCTGCTCGCGCGCCGTAGAGTCGCTTCGTCCAGAAAAACACCGCGAGCGTCGCAATGACAAAGTACGGCAGGACACCAAGCCTGCCCAGGGTCAAGTTCCGCCAGTACTGTCCATTTTCTGACAGGATTGGATAAGTATCTTGCCAACGGGTAGCCCCCGTGCCGCGCACTCCAGCCAGATATGGTCCGAGCGCTACCGACACTCGCGCAAGCGGAGTGTGCTTGGGTTCCAGGGTGTAGGTGCCTTTTTCCCACCACTCAATCCCGCCTGCAATGTGGGAAGGCTCATCGATCGTGTGGTTGAACACGGGGTAGGTCGCGACGATCCGCAGTATGCCAATCGCCAGAAAGACCGCGATCGAAATTGTCCAGCCTACAGGACGGCCAAGGAGACCCGCCCGGGAATTACCCTGGACGGTCTGTGGCTTCTGCTCCGCGACGGTGGAAGCGATTTCGGGCGTAGCCATGCAATCCTCAACTGAAGGAACCGGTGCCGACCGCCTGATTCTTCACCGGCATTGATACGCTCTGCTCTGCCATCAGGGGCCCGCGGAGAATTCCCAGACGCGCGGAATACAGATCTTTCGGGAGACCTTTCATATTCAGAACCACCTCGCGAACCACCTGGTTCTCGCGCTTCAGCTGCAGGGTCATTCCGGGGGGAAGACCGGAAATCCCGAAGGATTCCTCCCCACGGCGCTCCAGGCAAAACGCGGGCGCGTTATCGATCAAGACCGTCAATTTTCCTTCAATCAAACGAATCGTGGCCTCCCCACCTTTGGCGAGCGATGACAATGGCTTGCCAATCACGAACATCGGCATGAGCTCACCAGGAATGTGGAAGTCACAGGCAAACTTGCGCAATTCGGCCTCGGATGCAGGAACTGGATCGGTAGTGATCGAAATTCCTTCCGCACGCCGCCGTTCTACGAAATCAGGAGGAAACAGATTCAAAAGGAACGCATTGATCTGGAGGTCAATCACCATGTGCACACGAACGATGTCGCTGTCGTTTTTCACCGAGTGCACTTTCGAGAAGTCGCCGTACCACAATTCGCCGGGGTTCCAGGTTTGTCGTTCTCCATCAATGATGAAGGCCACTTGGGGATGGGTAATGATCGGAATGTGCAGCCGCAAGAGTCCGAATTGGAAACTGGTGTGAAAATCGAAGTGATCCTTAATGTGGCCACCGGGGGGCAGGAAAAGGATGCGGACCACCTCCTTGGGGCACTGGAGCTCAGTGAGGATCTGCTTGAAGTAAGGGGCTCGCTGGAGTTCCTCAGTTTCTCGATAGTGGTCGGTGCCGGCTGCGCTCGGAAAGGCCGACTGTTTACCTCCCATCGAATACAGCGCTATGCCGGTCCATTCGCCTTTGTGATACGGACCCGGTTGCGCCGCCCTTTTGATTTCCTGAAGGGCTTCTAAGTCCCGCACCATGAGTTGAACGTCAAATTGGCGGGGTAAACGAACTGCGACGAGATCCTTTTGGCGAACTGAAACCATAGACGATCCTTAAAAATGGCTCGGCGGGACGGGTATTCCGACGTTCGCTTCAGCATACACAAGGAATTGGCGCGGGTAAACCGAAACTGAAGCTCATCATGACCAAAGTCAAGCGCAACTCCCCGCCCTCCAAGATGAATGAAATACTGCGGGTAACCTAGACATTTTGCGGGACTTGTGACAGCCTCTTAGGAAGGGTTTGGCATGGTTGTATTGCCCGTTTCGAGGAGTTTGGCGTGAATCGGCAAACAGCATGAAAACACCTTTCTCCCCTCCCCTAGAATTCCCGGAATTGGACGGCGGTTCCTCTAATTTGGGTGGAACAAATCATTGAAAGGTGTGAGCTTAGGACCTCGCAAGAAAGCATTTGAAATTGAGCGAGGTGTCGCGACACCATACTTCCAGAAAGACTGCCTCAGCTGGTGACCTCAATGGGCTTTTGGAAACTCGATCATCCGCCGACAAGCCTTGCCGTGGTGGATGTTCATGCCGGCTTCGAAAAGACCTACCGTGAATTGCGAGAGGATGTGGCCCAGAGCGCAGCCACCTTGTGCCATGCTGATAAAGCGCTGAGTGTTCTCGCCGCGCGGAACCGTTACGACAGCCTGGTTCTTTACCTAGCAGCATTAAGCTCGGGCCAGACTCTGATGATGGTTGATCCCAGTCTGAACCAAGATTTGCTGCGGCCCTTGCTCGATACCTATCGGCCGGACTATGTGCATGGCAATTTCACGACGGATGGATTTCCCGGCTATCGCAAAATTGGGCAGATAGCGCCTGATTGCTGGGAGCGGGAAACCAAAGACCGAACTCCGATCCATGCTTCCCTCTCCCTCCTTTTGAACACTTCGGGCTCAACTGGCAGCCCCAAACTGGTCCGACTCAGCCGCGAGAATCTGCAAGCCAACGCCAGTTCTATTGCCACCTACCTGAAGCTGAAGCCAAGCGAGCGCGCCATCACTTCTTTGCCCATGTCCTATTCTTACGGACTTTCGGTCGTAAACAGCCATCTCCTGGCGGGTGCGACCCTGGTGCTCAGCGAGCACGGAATTTTGCGGAGTGAATTCTGGGATGCTTTGGACTCGTTCCGGTGCACATCTATGGCGGGTGTTCCCTATACGTATCAGATGTTGCTGCAAACGGGTCTGCTCGAAAAGCGTGGTTCGACCTTGCAAACCGTGACGCAAGCGGGCGGCGGACTCGCGGAGCCCCTGGTTCGCAAGCTGCACGAGCTTGCCCAGCGACGCGGCTTACGTTTTTTCGTTATGTACGGGCAGACTGAAGCAACCGCGCGAATTTCGTACGTTCCTGCCGAGAAACTCGGTGAAAAAATAGGCTCGATTGGTGTCCCAATTCCCGGTGGTTCGCTGGAAATTGACAGCGCGACGGGCGAGTTGATTTACACCGGGGCGAACGTGATGCTCGGCTACGCGGAATGCCGCGAAGATCTGGCCAAGGGTGATGATCTGAACGGGGTCTTAAGGACCGGCGATCTCGCCCGCAAGGACAAGGATGAGTTTTTCTACATCACAGGCCGCCTGAAGCGTTTTCTGAAACTCTTCGGCAAGCGCTTTAGCCTGGACGAAATGGAACGGATCGTGCAGCAAAGAGTTGGGGTTCCCGTCGCGTGTTTCGGGAACGATGATTTGCTCATGATCGCGATCGAAGGCCAACAGTTGGATCCCAATCAAATCGCCGCAATGGTGTGCAGTACTTTCAGCCTTCCCCGCCCAGCCGTCCTGGTCACGACTATCTCCGCTTTGCCGCGAACCAGCCGCGGCAAGCTGGACTACTCCGCGCTCGCACGGATCACGGAAGGCACGGCGGCGACGGGAAAGCCGGCTGTACAGTTTGCAGAGAGGACCCTCTCGTCGTGAGCAAGAAAATGTCCGAGGATCGCAGCGGCGTGTTAGGCCCCAACGGGAAAGGCAGTCAGCCTGGGTACACGCTTACGCAGAAGGCGGTGGCTGAAGTTTGGGCGGAGGTTCTAGAAAAGTCGCCCATTGCCATCACCGACAATTTCTTCGACTTGGGCGGCGATTCCCTCAAAGCGATGGAGGTCATTGCAAGGCTCCACGCCTCGCTCGGGGTTGAGATCCCGCTGCTTGCCTTCTTCGAGGACCCGACGGTTGCACACGCCGCCGAGGTCGTCGACTCGTTGCAGGGAGAACCTAAACCAGAGGGGATGACACCGACTCAATCGGCGATTGCAACGCTGTGGTCCGAGGTTCTTCAAACTCCGGTTACGACAGCAAACCAAAATTTCTTTGATCTTGGCGGCGATTCCCTCAAAGCGATGGAGGTCATTGCAAGGCTCCACGCCTTGCTCGGGGTTGAGATCCCGCTGCTTGCCTTCTTCGAAGACCCGACGGTTGCACACGCCGCCGAGGTCGTCGATTCGCTTCGCCCAGAGCAAACCGCATCGCTTGCGAAGGCGAAGAGCGAAGGACCTCTGCCGCTCTCGTTTCCGCAGCTCACGTTTTGGCTGCTCCAACAGAGCGACCCGCTCGGCTACCTGTACATCGAGCCGAGAGTCATTCGTATTGCCGGGAAGCTTCGCGCCGACCTTCTTCAACAGGCACTCGACACCATGTGCCGGCGCCACGATTCAATGCACACTCGATTCGTGGTGGGAGAAGGTGAACCGTCGCAAGTCGTGGTCCCGGACGCCCACCTCGATCTTCCCGTCCAGGACCTGAGTTCGGCCCCATTGGCGGACGCGGAACGTGCGGCAATGGCGATTGCGCGCAAGCTCTCTCAACAGCCATTCGATTTATCCCTAGACGCACCCATTCGGGCGCGGCTTCTTAAGCTGGCTGTCGAAGACCATGTCCTCGTCGTCGTCATTCACCACGTTCTGAGCGATGGCCACACCTGTGCCATCTTCTTTGAAGAATTAGGGCAGATCTACGGCGCGTTGCTTCGCGGGTCCTCCCCTGCCTTGCCGGAAGTGCGGCAATATCAGGAATACGCACAGTGGGAACGCACCCAGATGCAGGGGCCTCGCCTCGATGAGGCGATCGCTTACTGGAGCCACAGGCTCGAAGGAGCTCCCGCCAAGCTCGAACTTCCGACCGACAAACCGCAACCAGCGAAGGCAAGTTTTCAGGGCGAGTCTCGCAGTGTCAGGCTCCGCCCAGAACTGGTGGACCGACTCAAGTCCCTGGCGCAAGCAAATGGCACCACGCTTTTTTCGGTCCTGACGGCTGGTCTGCGAATTCTGCTGCATCGCTGGACCGGGCAGCAGGACATCGTCGTCGGAACGGTCATCAGCAACCGCAGCCGCGCCGAGACCGAGCGCATGCTGGGTTGCTTCCTTAACTTTCTTCCCTTGCGTGGGAGCACCGCGCCAGAAGACAGCGCCTCCCAGGTGCTCATTCGAGAGCGGGGCATCGTCATGGATGCCTTCGCACATCAGGCGCCGTTTCTGAAAATTGCGGCTGTCGCTTCCCGACGCGACGCCTCTAGTCCGGTCTACAACGTAGCGTTATTGCTACAGAATTTCCCCGAAATGAAATTCGAAGGGGACGATTTTTCGGCGCAGTTCCTGGAACAAGAAGTCGAAACCGCGCTGCTCGACCTGCGTCTGATCGCGCAAGAGATCTCTGGCGAACTGCGGATCGACTGCGACTTCAAAACCGACTTGTTCGAACCCCAAACAATCAGTGAATTGTTGACGGGATATGCCGTGACGCTCACATCGTTGACCCAGGAACCCGCGCGGTTGGTTTCGCAGTTTGAAATTCCTGCCAAACTCGCGGAGCAAGCCGATGCCGCCAGACGTCGCGAGAAGAAGTTGCCCGTGGTTGTCGCTTCCACGTTCACGGCCGAGCCCATCGAACCCGGTCTAGCGTTTTGGATGAAGGAACTTGGTCTGCCAAGCGACTTTCACTTCGCACCTTACAACCAGGTCTTCCAGCAATTGCTTGACCCGGGCAGCAGGCTCGCACAAAACCGTGAGGGCTTCAACCTCCTGCTGGTCCGTCCCACAGATTGGCAGCGTTTTGAAACCGACCCCGACCCCGTCACCAAGCGCGAACGAATCGAACAGAGCCTGAAGAGCCTAGTAGACGCTTTGAAATCCCGCGCCTGGTCAGCTCCGCTTCTCGTGTGTTTTTGCCCGGCCGAAAAGAAGTACTCAGAAGATTCAACCTGGCGGGAATTCCTCGAGCGCGTTGAGTTGCAGGTAGCTTCCGAGATGTCCTCGGTCCCTGGAGTGCATGTTGTTTCCAGCCAAGACATCTTGACCCGTTATCCGGTCGAGAACTTTGAAGATGAATACGCAGATCGGATGGGACACATTCCCTTCACGCAAGAGTTCTTCAATGCGATTGCCACCATGTTGGCGCGAAGAATATACAGCCTGCGTAGCACGCCGAGGAAGGTCATCGTTCTGGATTGCGACAACACCTTGTGGAAGGGCGTGTGCGGCGAGGAGGGACCCGCGGTTTCGGTGGACGCTCCCCGCAAGGCGCTACAGGAGTTCATGCTCGACCAACAAAAGGCCGGGATGCTTCTGTGCCTTTGCAGCAAAAATGTCGAAGAAGATGTTGATGCGGTCTTTGCCGAGAACCGCGCGATGGTCCTTCGACCGGAAGACATCGCGGCGCGGCGCGTGAATTGGAACCCGAAGCCACAAAATCTTCGCGAGCTCGCGACCATGCTCCAACTGGGAATTGACAGCTTCATCTTTGTGGATGACAACCCTCTGGAATGCGCGGAAGTCGAAGCCGGCTGCCCGGAGGTGTTGACGCTGCAATTGCCGCAAGATGCCGAAGAAATTCCGCAATTCCTCGACAGCATCTGGGCCTTCGACCATTGGAAAGTCACCGAAGAAGATGCAAAACGCACCGCGATGTATCGCCAGAATGCGGAGCGCGAACAGTTACGCCAGCAGTCATCGTCTTTGAACGCCTTTCTTGCAAGCTTGGAATTGAGATTGGATGTCCGCCCCATGGAGGCCGCCGACCTGGCGCGTGTCTCACAGCTCACCGAGCGCACCAATCAGTTCAACTTTACGACCATTCGCCGGGATGAAGCTGGAGTTTCAAGATTCCTCGAGGCGGGCGGCGAGTGCCTGGTGGTCACTCTTGCCGATCGTTTTGGAGACTACGGACTGGTTGGAGTCATGTTCTACAAGTCCGGGGCGAGCGCTCTCGAGGTGGATACGGTGCTGTTGAGCTGCCGCGCTCTTGGCCGCAAGGTTGAGCACAACATGCTGGCCAGGCTAGGCGCTATCGCAAAACGGCGAGGGCTGAAGCGAGTTGTCGTGCCTTTCATTGCCACCAAGAAAAATCAGCCGGCCGCCGATTTTCTGAACCGTGTTGGCGGGGAGTTCAAGCGCGTCGAAAACCAGAAGATTCTGTTTGAATTTGCCGCCGATTACGCCACAGAGCTCCCCCTGCTCGAGATATCTACGCCGGCCGAGGAAACGGCTCAGGATTCGCCCAAGGCTGCTTCCGCCCCCCTGACGTCTCAGATCGCAGATCAAAACCGCCTGGTCTCGAGAATCGCCAACCAGCTAGGCCAGCTCAGCAGCATCGGCCGCGCCATTGATGCCGACCGAGTACAGCGCAGTTCCGAGGCCCCGTTCGTTGCTCCACGTACGCCCACGGAAGAAATTCTGACCGGGATTTGGGCGCAGGTTCTCAAGATCGACTCCATCAGCGTGAATGACGATTTCTTCAGTCTGGGGGGGCAGTCACTTCTGGCGACCCAGGTGATCGCGCGCATCCGGCACGCGCTCGGCATTGAGCTCCCGCTGAGAACGGCGTTTGAAGCCTCCACCATCGCGGAGATGGCAACCCGGATCGAGGCGGCTCGGCGTACAGGTTCCGGCGTGCAAGTTCCGCCCATCGCGAGACAGGGAACGGCGGCTAACCTGCCGCTCAGCTTTGCGCAGCAGCGCTTGTGGTTCCTCGACCAACTCGAGCCGGGCAATCCTCTGTACAACATCTCGCAAATCTTGCGGATGCGCGGCAGACTCGATCTCAACGCGTTGCATCGCTCCCTGAATCGAATCGTCGAGCGCCATCAATCGTTGCGTACAACCTTCGGCCTCAAGGATGGCGAGCCCGTACAGGTCATCGCTCCTCACCTCGAAGTGCCGCTTCCGATCGTGGATTTATCGGACTCAGTCGAACCGGAAGAGCAGTTGCGCAGGCGTGCAAAACAGGAAGCGCACAGGCCCTTCGATCTCGCTCGCGGACCGCTTCTGCGAACCGAGGTACTCCGTTTGGGCCGGGAAGATCATGCGCTTCTGCTGACCATGCACCACGTAATCAGCGACCGCTGGTCTCTGGGAGTGTTGGCGACCGAGCTAGCGTCACATTACGAAGCCTTTGCCGCTGGATACACAGCCGCGATGCCCGAGCTGCCGGTTCAATATTCCGATTACGCCGCCTGGCAACGCGGTTGGCTGCAAGGCCCGGCGCTCGCAAAACAGGCTGATTACTGGAAGCGGCAACTCGCCGGCGCACCCGCCGTACTGGAGCTGCCCACCGACCGCCCACGGCCGGCGGTGATGACGAATCGCGGCGCAACCGTCTCCATCACCTTGCCTCATGAACTGCTCAGGAAGCTGGTGACCCTCAGTCAGGCTGAAGGCGTCACGTTGTTCATGACGCTGTTGGCAGGGTTCCAGTCGCTGCTGGCGCGGTACTCGGGTCAGGATGACATTGTTGTGGGCTCGCCGATCGCAAACCGCCAGCACGCCGAGGTCGAGCCGTTGATCGGCTTTTTCGTCAATACCCTGGCGATTCGTGGAAATCTGGCTGGTGATCCGAGCTTCCGTCAAGTCATGGCGCGCTCCAAAAACGCCTGCCTCCAGGCCTATGCTCACCAGGACATTCCCTTCGAGAAATTGGTCGAGGAACTCAATCCCGAGCGCAGCTTGAGTTACAGTCCGATCTTTCAGGTGATGTTGGCGCTGCAAAACGCACCCGTAGAAGTGCCTCGGCTAACCGGATTAGCGGTAGAGCGCTCGATGATCTATCCCGATACGTCCATGTTCGATATGTCGTGGTTCGCGCTCGAGGTGCCTGATGGACTGATGGTTCGAGCCGAGTACAGCACGGATCTCTTCGACGCAGAAACCGTCACCCGGGCGCTGGGTTGTTACCAACAACTGCTGGAGTCAGCGGTTGCGGATCCGGAAGCGCGGATTTCGCAGCTTTCGATTCTAGGTGAGGTCGAGCGGCAGAAAATCCTGGTGGAGTTCAACGCCGCCGAAGCGCTGTTTCCAACCGGGTTATGCCTCGACGATCTGGTCGAACAAACCGCGGCCCGCGTGCCGGATTCAGACGCTCTGGTTTGCGGCTCGCAACGGTTGTCCTACCGGGAACTGAATGAGCGAGCCAACCAGATTGCCGACCATCTGATCCAAAACGGCGCTGGGCCGGATGTGCTGGTGGGCATCTTCCTCGAGCGAAATCTTGACCTGTTGCCGGCAATCCTGGGCGTGCTCAAGTCAGGATCGGCCTATGTCCCGCTCGATCCCAATTATCCGCGCGAGCGGCTGGCGGCCATTCTTGAGGATGCGAAGGCCCCTCTCGTCGTGACTCAACGCTCGCTGGTCGATCAGATCAAAGCCATTGGAGCGCGCAAGGTATGCCTGGATTCTGATTGGGGCGAGATTGGGCGTGGGTCAACCCACAACCCCAACGTCAAAGTCGAACCTCATCATCTCGCCTACGTGTTGTTTACGTCGGGTTCGACGGGCCGGCCCAAGGGAGTTGCGCTCGAACACCGAAGCGCAGTTGCGTTTGTGCATTGGGCGCAAACTGTGTTCTCGCTGCGCGAACTCGCCGGTGTGCTGCTTTCGACATCGGTTTGCTTTGATCTCTCGATATTCGAAATCTTCGCGCCCCTTAGCGTTGGCGGCAAAGCCATCCTGGTGCAGAATGCGCTGTACCTCCCATCTACGGAAGCCCGAGACGAAGTCACGCTGTTGAATACCGTGCCCTCCGCTATGGCGGAATTGGTGCAGATGAAAGCGGTACCAAGTTCGGTCAAAACCATCAATCTAGCGGGCGAGGCTCTTCCAGAATCGCTGGTGAATGGGATTTACCGCGGCACATCCGCCGAGAAACTTTACAACCTTTACGGGCCCACCGAGGACACGACTTACTCGACCTATACTCTGACTCATGCCGACGAGCGGGTTACTATCGGCCGGCCTTTGCCGAACACCCAGGCCTATGTGCTCGGCAGCCATGGGAATCCTCAACCGATCGGCGTACCGGGAGAACTTCACCTGGCGGGAGCTGGCTTAGCGCGCGGCTACTATGGACGCCCGGATCTGACAGCAGAACGCTTCCTGCCCAATCCTTTCAGCGCAAAGAAAAACGCGCGCATGTATCGCACGGGTGACCTCTGCCGCTGGCTGGCAGATGGGAATCTGGAATATCTAGGCCGGCTGGATCATCAGGTCAAGCTTCGCGGCTTCCGTATTGAATTGGGGGAAATCGAGTCCGTGCTCGCGCAACACGCTAGCGTGCGGCAGTGCCTGGTCGTTCCCCGTGAAGATGAACCCGGACAGAAGCGACTCGCTGCGTACCTGGTCGCCGAACCCGGCGCAGCCCCACGGGAAGAAGATGTCAGAAATCATCTGAAGCAGAGCTTGCCGGATTTTATGATTCCCTCGGCCTTTGTGGTGCTCGATGCTTTCCCGCTCACGCCCAACGGGAAAATCGATCGCAAGGCTTTGCCCATCCCTGAGTATGCCCACCAGACGGCTACCTATGTTGCGCCACGCAATTCG
>Ga0134127_10000743_pt1 | contig 27224 bp, 31 predicted proteins | sample KB31753_FD_96459 | JGI IMG/M metagenome (GOLD analysis project Ga0134127, IMG submission 96459) | Terrestrial soil microbial communities with excess Nitrogen fertilizer from Kellogg Biological Station, Michigan, USA - KB3-175-3 | ecosystem: Environmental > Terrestrial > Soil > Unclassified ... | reverse complement strand
GGTTTGCGATACCGTTCAAACGTGACCTCCGCAAACGTCTGTTGCTGCATGGGGTGCGCCTCCTCATCAGTGCTGCGCTACCCTTAGCATATCGGACAGAGAGAATAAATCAGAGATTCCCTAAAGTGCCGAACGACTTGTTGTGAGTCTGCGGAACGAATTGCGCTTAAAATCAAGTCAGAGTGTTCATGAAAAATAGTTAGTTGTGCCTCTGTGAATCGGGTACAGGCGTCCTGCCTAGAGCCAAATGTGTTGAGGCGGGCTAATACATTCAAAGCTGCAGATCGAATGAGCAGAAGTATTGGACCTCCTTCGCAATAGCCTCCAGCATAACCGAATGATGAAAAATGCCGCCACGACGCTAGTTCGGGAGCTTGCTGAAAATTTAGGCCGGATAATTTTTCATGGGTAATGCCTAAATGATGGCACTGCTCTGCCAATGGCAACATCACAATAGCCTGCTTCCAACCGTTGTGAGTGAGTGCGCCCGACGAGTCCGCAAGTCCCCGCTTAGCCAAGCCAGTGATTGTATGTGCCTTGGCTGAAATTGCCTTACTGCGGATTATGTCTAGCAACGCCTGCTTCATTTCGGGGGTTGGTGGGCGTGTCATGATTTGTGGGGGGTTGCGCAGTCCTTCTTGACTGCCGGGTTAGGGCGTAAGCGCATTTTCAAGCACTTTTTCCTGAATGTCCATGTTGTCGAGTGTGGCCTCGATTAGTGCGACGATTTCCTGAAGATTCGGGAGTTCTTCGGTGCCATAGACGATGTTCTGTGGGACGAGCGTATATCTCTGCCCCATAAATTCGTGGACATGGAGCTTGGCATCCATGACAGTGAGATCAAAGTGAGCGTGAATTTGATCGCGAGAGGAAATGATCCGTTCGTGAAGCGGTAGGTGCTCTTTTGGAATGAGCGATGTATCGAGTTTGAACTTCTTGTTGATGCCATGCGATAGCTTGTACGGCTTGCAGTACTCGACAAGTGCGAAGCGGAAGGCAGGTCCAATGAGTGGGTTTTCGGGCTGCGTGTGAATCGTGTTCAGTAATCGCCAAGCATTGTTCAGTTAAGTGACGCAACACACAAAGTGGACGAAGTGCTCTTCTTGCTCAGTCATGGTGAAGCCCTACCTATTGAGTATACTGACCGGCATAGTACGCAGATGCCGCGTGTCAACTCTCGCGCAATTCTTCTGTTGGTTCATAGACTTGTCACCTCTATCCGCAACACAGCGTTGTGGTGCTATACAGACCAGCATAATATCGTTATAGCTGCGTAGGGCTCAACTCTTGAACGATAAACAGGGGCTTCTACTTTTTCGAGCTTTGCGGGTCTATTTCTAGATGGGCACCTCGACCGAGCCTCGGATGGAAGAGATGGGCGCGGAGGCTTTCGCCATGGCGCCATATGCCAGTTGGTTGCCAAACCAGGTGCCGTGGCGCCGTTCTTCTGGTCCGGTAGGGCGTATGGCCAACAGCGAAACACCCATTTGCAGCCTAGCGCAATTGCATCATGGCGAAGCCGGAGCTGCCTGCCCTTCGTCAGCCGAGGCACTGCTTTTCCCCGACTGACCGAGAGGATCGCTCCGAGAGGGAGGATGCGGTTGAATGTCCGCGGTAACTGCTGCTGTGAGGGCTAATGTTACAGACTGACTCGGCTGATTTCGCCTTTGCGCACGTTCAGAAGCAGTTGTTGCAGTTTGGGCAGAAGTGGTCGAAGGTCTTTCAGACGGTTGGTCGGGGACTCCAGCACGATAACGGCGATGCTGAACTGAGGAACGTTCTGTTGAAAGGCCAGATTGCGATCAACGGTGACGAATGCATCGAATTGTGATTGCGCCCTCGATAGTAGATCTCCGTTCTTGATTCCGGCCCACCCGACTTGAGGCACGGTCAACACTTCGTGCCCCGCGAGTTCTTTTGCAAATCGTCGGTCGATGCATTCGTCGAGGAGAATTCTCACGAGGCCTTGGCGAGCATACGGGCCTTGGCTTCTTCGAGGAAGGCGATCACTTGATCACGAGTGACCGTCGGGAAGCCTTGCAGGAAATCGTCGATCGTTTCGCCTCCCTCCAGGTATTCAATCAGTGTCTGGACTGGCACGCGAGTTCCTGCAAAGACCGGCGTACCGCCAAGTATGTCTGGAGACGAGATAATAAGAGGTGCCTTTGCAGTAGCCATGGTTTATAAGGATAACGAGGCCAGGGTTGATTTACAAGCGTCTGGCCTGTCGGTTAAGCGAAGTTCGGGAGCGATTACTTCAACTGAAGAGGTCCATCTGTGCCGGCTGCGGCGGCTCGATATTGAGGGTTGGAGCGGTCGGGGTGGCGGATTCGGTTGAGGCTGGTTGGGAGTGGCGGTCGAGGAATTCTCTTAGTTTTTTTGAAGTCTTCCTTGAGCGGTTCGAGCATGCTGCCTTGGTGCAAGGCTGCGGCGGGATGCAGTAAGGGGAAGAGAACAAAGTCTTTCAAATAGAACGCCTGGCCGCGAACCTTTGTAATTCCCACCTTCCGTTCCAGCAATGTTTGAGTGGCTATCAATTCCATACTTCATTTCCAATGGTAGCCTGGTTGATTCTCGATTGCGCGTGTTTCACGAGCAGGAGGACAACAGAGCGGCCTTCCGTGCCCCTCTTGATTCGAGTTCAGCGTTCGTTGGGTGGTGAGGTCGGTTTAGAAATGGGGGAATAGCGCTGTGCCATGAAAGATTACAGGTGGTGCTGAGGCATCAATAACCTCAGGATGCTCAAAAGGGCCGTTCAGCAAGGCCACAGCGGACTATCCATTTTTGGGGTGGCTGGGATGATTCCAACTGCGCGCGTCATTCTCACCTGCCCGCCCAATGGCACGTCGAGACGTGCCATTACCTTGGCGAGTACCTTCATGTTCCTTTGCCTTTCTTGAAGGGAGTGGCCAAGGCTGCCCTTTACTGCGCGCATCGAACGAGCACATTCCTATCGTGCGCGTTCTGCGAGCAAGAAGGGCACCTGGCCGCTCCCTTCTCCTACCTCTTTTTTCAGCATCCGCTACGATCGGTAGCTTGCGTTGATGCGGATATAGTCGAACGACAGATCGGTCGTCCAGATGTGGGCTCTGTGGCGGCCTTGTCCCAGTCCCACCGCGATCGTAAATTCTTTCTGACGAAAGACTTTCGCAATGTGGCCTTCAGCAGCGAGTCCGAGACCCATTCCTTTTGCTACCATTGGAACCCCACCGAAGGAGACACTCAGCTTTGAAGGAATAATCGGAACTCCGGCTCGTCCGATCGCCGCCATGACTCGACCCCAATTGGCATCCTCGCCGAACAGGGCAGTTTTGACCAAGCTCGATGTGGCAATGGTGTGAGCCACCTGCCGTGCCTGCGTCGCTGTGGCTGCTCCAGTCACCTCGATGTTCACTACTTTGGTGACGCCTTCCCCGTCTCGGCAAATCGCCAGTGCGAGCGATTGGCAGGCTTCGGTCAAGAGCAGCAGGAAGCGCTGAAAGGCGGGAGTGCCTTCTTTGATGGTAGGGTTTTCTGCCATGCCGTTCGCCATGCAGAGAACGGTATCGTTGGTGCTTGTGTCTCCATCGACTGAGATGCAATTGAACGACTCATTGACCGCCAGGTTCAGCGCTTCTTGAAGGGCCTTCTTCGTGATCGAGGCATCTGTGGTGACATAGGCCAGCATCGTCGCCATGTTGGGATGGATCATGCCTGAGCCCTTGGCCATCCCGCCGATGGTAACCAAGTGACCGCCGATGGTGTCTTGAAGGGCAATGGATTTCTGGCGCAGATCGGTTGTCATGATTGCCTGAGCGGCATCCGGACCTCCACGGTCGCTGAGTTGGGCAACAAGATTTGGTATGGCCTTGACGATTCGATCGACCGGCAATACACGACCGATCACGCCTGTAGAACCGATGAATACGTGCTGCGAGGGAATTCCCATGTGGCGCGCAAGCACGGCGGCGGTCTTCTTTGCGGCGGACAATCCTTTGGCGCCGGTACAGGCGTTGGCGTTACCGCTGTTCACGAGTATGGCTCGGCCGGTTCCCTGGCGTAAGTGCAGACGATCGATAATGACCGGCGCAGCGACCACCTGATTTTTGGTGAAGACTCCGGCAATGGGGCCGCTTTGCTCTGAGACGATGAGCGCAAGATCCAGCAGGCCCGGTTTCTTGATCCCACAATGGATGCCAGCCGCCAGAAAACCCTTCGGTGCGGTGACGCCACGGCGTGGAGATGCAGTTGTTAATTTTCTGGCCATGATTGAATGAGATATCTTCCGCTCAGTGTGATGGATCAGGGATAGGCAGCGGGGGCAGTCAAACCTGTTTCTTCAGGGAAACCCAGCATGAGGTTCATGGCTTGAATCGCTTGACCAGCGGCGCCTTTCACCAGATTATCCAGCGCGGCGACCGTAATGACCGATCCAGAACGGGGATCGAGGTACACTCCGATGTCGCAATAGTTGGAGCCTTTGATGTAGCGCGGGTTTGGAATGGTCTCTTCCTGGAACCTGACGAACCGCTCACCTTTGTAAAAGTCTCGATATAACGCGCGCAGGTCCGCCAGCGGCATCGGACTCTTCAACTTGCAGTAGGCGGTACTCAAGATGCCACGATTCATCGGGACGAGGTGCGGTGTGAATGTCACGATCGGTTGTGCAGCCGTTGGTTTCGATGATTGTGCGGCTCGTTGAAGTAACCGGCCGAGTTCTTGTTCGATCTCAGGAATGTGACGGTGCCCCCCGAGTTTGTAAGGCTCCAATGATTCATGGGCTTCAGGAAAATGGTAGGGGAGTGCCGGGCTTCGCCCGGCCCCGGAGATGCCGGATTTTGCATCGATGACCACCGTGTCCGTTTGCGCAAGATCCTGAGCGAACAACGGGGCCAACTGTAGAACAGCCGCAGTCGGGTAACAGCCGGGCGATGCAACTAACTTGGCCTTGGCGATGGCGGCGCGATGCAATTCCGGAAGTCCGTAGACGGCGTCTTTCAGCAAGCCTTGGTAGGTATGCGGCGTTTTATACCATTGTTCATAAACGGCAGGATCTGCGAGCCGGTAGTCGGCGCTGAGGTCCACCACCAGTTTGCCGGTTTTGAGGCAGGCGGAAACCGGCTCCAATGATTTGGTATGGGGAAGCGCCAAGAAGACCGCGTCGGCCTGCTCCGCTAAGGCTTCCGGTGAAAGCGCTTGAAAAGAGAGCGACACGAGTCCGGCCAGACTGGGGAAGACCGTTCCGACAGGAATTCCGGCGGACTTCTCGGATGTGACGGCGTGGAGATCGAAGTGCGGGTGAAGCGCTGCCAGGCGAACCAGTTCCGCTCCGGCATATCCACTCGCTCCTGCTATGGCGACGCGTACCTTTTTCATCCGTATCACCTGCCCTCTGTGCCACAGGCACAAAAAAAGGGAAGGCGTGGAGCCTTCCCTTTTTCAGACTGTGGCTCCGATGATTATCGTTTGGAGTACTGGAACCGCTTTCTCGCACCTTTTTGTCCGTACTTTTTCCGCTCTTTGACGCGCGAGTCCCTGGTCAGCAAGCCTTCCTTTTTCAAAGGTGTGCGGAGGGGTTGGTTGATCTCTACCAGAGCGCGCGCAATGGCATGACGCAAGGCGCCGGCCTGTCCGGTCGGTCCGCCGCCATGCACCGTGGCTTTAATGGAGTACTGTCCCATCACGCCACCGATTTCGAGAGGGAACTGAATAATCTGTCGCAAGGTCAGTCGCGGAAAAGCTTTTTCGATCGGTTGATCGTTGATCGTAATGTCGCCAGCCCTCCCGGTGACCCAGGCTCTGGCTATAGCGCATTTTCGTCGTCCGGTTGCATATTGAGTTGCGACTGCCATGCTATGACGTCTCCTTCTTTGCCCGTGGTGATGTCTAAAGGGTAATCGGTTCCGGTTGTTGGGCCTGGTGTGGATGAGTCGGCCCTACGTAAACACGAAGCTTCTTCGCCATATGATTTCCCAATGGGTTCTTGGGGAGCATACCTTCGATGGCTTTGGTCAAGAGTTCAGTCGGGTCCTTCTTGAAAATATGCTGCGCCGTTGCGGTCTTGAGTCCGCCCGGGAAACCGCTATGTCGGCGATAGAGTTTCGCCGCCATTTTATTGCCGGTCAGATGAATTTTTTCCGCGTTCACAATCACAATATGGTCTCCCATATCGACATGGGGAGTAAAGGTCGGCCGGTGTTTGCCGCGCAACATCCCGGCGACGCGGGCTGCCAATCGGCCCAGCGTTTTCCCTTCCGCATTCACAAGGTACCACTTTTCCTGCACATCTAAGGGCTTTTGCATATAACTCAACATCGTTCTCTCCATTCTTTCGCTATCGAGTCGCTCACGTTTCCTGCACTTCCTGTGTACCGATATCTTTCGACTCCAGTTTTGCCAGCCAGGCATCGAGATTCGTCGTGCTTCTCCGTTTCAAGACATCTTGGGTAATGTAGATTGGGCAAGGAGCCCGAAGAGCCAACGAGATGGCATCGCTGGGCCTGGCGTCGATCGTCCGCTCCACGCCTTTGTTGGCGACATAGACCGTGGCGTAATAGGTGCTGCTTTTGACATCCGCAATGACCACACGTTGGATCGTGATGTTCAAATGTTCGGCGAAACTCTTGATCAGGTCATGGCTCATTGGCCGTGGTGTGATCATCGTATCGAGCGCTAATTTGATGGCATGACCTTCTGCGGCCCCGACCCAAATTGGAAACGTATCGAGAACGCCGTCTTGTCGTGCTAAGACGACAATTTTCGTGTCAGTATTGGCCTCTTCGAGGATGCGATCGACCCGGTATTCAACGAGGCCTTGTTCTTTGGGTAGATCGGCGGCGCTCATAATTGTGTCTTGCCGGCTTAGGAGTCCAGTTTGCCGAAGTCTTCCGGCTTAAGGTTTTCCAGCCACTGATCGAGCTCTTCGGAATTCTGCTTGGTGATAACGGAGTTATTCGCAAACACCGGCGCATTGCTCCGAAGCGCCAGCGCGATCGCATCGCTGGGCCTGGCATCCACGGTATATTCTGAATCTTCGTACATCAGATGTATTTTTGCAAAATAGGTGTGTTCCGATAAGTCCGTAATAACGACGCTGATGATTTTTGCGTTATAGGCATCCAGGAGCGACTTCATGAAGTCGTGGGTCATCGGTCGAGGTGGCGTGACATTTTCCAAGGACATGCTGATCGCGCCAGCCTCTGGCTTGCCGACCCAGATCGGGAGCATGTCGGAATGCTCTTCGTCACGTAGCACCACGATATAGGCATTATTATAGGGGTCGAACATTAACCCTTTGACATGCATCTGCGTAATCACGACAAGCGAACTCCCTAATCCACTCCCGAACAGGTTGTGAGGAGATACTGATCACCCTGGCGGCTAGATCATGAACGGCGCAATTTAGCATTTCAGAAGTCGGCCTGTCAACGAAGCCTGCGAGATCGCTGGGAAATTCATCGAGGCTTCGGCGACTGCGGACCTAAGCCAGAGGTCCGCTAGTTCGGCACAGCGCCGTCTGCAATTAGGCCGGTGGGCGGTAGTTCTGATCCAGTTTTCCAGTATCAGTTTGCTCGCCTAGTTTGAGAAAGGCCTTCATCTGTTTTTTCACAAGATCTCTGCCGCTCTCTTCCCCCAGATTGATCTGATACTCGTTGATGACCATGACTCGCATGCCTTCCCACTTTTTCCAACAGGGTTTGCAGACCTTGGCTTTGATCTCAGTTTCAAGTTTTCCCATGAAGAGGGGGTCTGTAATCGTTTCTCCGGCTTGTCCGCACGTCACGCACTGAACATCTGCCATGGTGTGAGCATCCTCCCGCATAAATTATGAAGTGACAGCGAGCAAGAATTGTAACATTGCGGTTGAGCGAAGATAAAGAGGGGGAACGGATTGACCAGCGCATGGCTTCGTGCTATGAAGATTCGCCCGTAGAAATGAACAGGCCCGGATGGCGGAACTGGCAGACGCGCCGGACTCAAAATCCGGTTCTCGCAAGAGAGTGGGAGTTCGACCCTCCCTCTGGGCACCAGAGGTTCACAGGCTGGTCGTAGGTGCGGCACAGGAGGTTCTGGTTCTCAATTATGATCGGATCGTGCACGAAACTGATGTGGATCATACGCCCGATACTTCAGTTGACATGACCACAGGGGTAGCCTATAGTTTGCGATCGTAGAGTGATAAAGACACGACACATTCATGACGATGGTCTCATCTTAGTGTCCGCCACGTGACTTCATTTTCTCATTCTCTAAATCTCACCAAGGAGGCAGCACATGCGTAACGTGTTGGCACTGGGAGCAGCAATTGTTTTTGTCGGTGCTGCGAGCATGTCAATGGCTCAGGAGCGTTTGCAGTCTAACCAATCCGGTATGGGTGTGGGCGAGGGGGTCGGCGATGTATCTGGGTCGAGTACTCGCGTGACCACGTTTGATCGGACTCAGTTCCTTGATCGGTTATCTCAAGCGGAGACGATTTATGGCCGTGTAATTGGGCTCGATCTGCCAGGCAGAAAACTGCATCTTGAAGGTGGTGGAAGCTCCCACGATGAAGGCCGTGCAGGTGGTGGCGCAATGAACTACCGGACGGTGTATTTTGATGACAAAACCAACTTCGACCAGATTCGTGTGCTTGAGTCTGGAGACGACGTGACCATACAGGCATTCGAAGAAACAAGTGTGAGCCAGCCGTTTGGCACTGGCCATAAGATTGTCCGTGAGATCACCGTTATGCGTGGCAACGAGAAACTGGCCGGTTTCGGTGGACTCGGACAGCGCCCAAATCCGGCGACGGAACGAGGGATTAACACGAACAGTGGCTCCACTACCGGTGGTATTGGCGGCTCTGTCCTTCCAGGAAAGATCGAGTCCGGTATCACCAGCCCGATTGGTGAATTTACCGGTGCTGCTCCATGCTGGCAGTGTGAGCCTCAGCCGGGATGGGGGAATGCCGCAACCGGAACCAAGTCAGACTACGGAACGGACTATACTAAGCCAAACTTGGTCAAGGGCCTGAACTAAGGCGGGGCAGATTTCGTCAAGGTGTCGAGGGGGCAGCGAGATGCTGCCCCTTTTTTTTTGTGCGCACCATACCTTTATGTCCGGTACCATACTTGCTGGGCCGTCGATTCCTTGTTAGGATCGGCTCAGCCGGTGCGCTGAACCGGCAAGATTATTGTGAAGAGGAACGACGTGGTCGTGAGTGGAGAAGGACACACAATAGAGACTGGTCAGCCAAATACTGAATTGGATTTGCGGGGAGTGATTTGCCCCTATAACTTCGTCAAAACGAAGTTGAAACTGGAAGCGATGGAGCAAGGGCAGATTCTTTCAGTATTGTTGGACGATGGCGATCCCATCCGGAATGTTCCCCGCAGCGTGAGCAACGAAGGACATACGGTTCTTTCGCAAGACCGCGTTGAAGGATCCTATCGAGTACTCATCCGCCGCCGCGAAGACGAGTAGCGCGCGGCATTTTTCTGCGCATCGGTTTGGTGTGCGACCCTGCCCCATATCCTTCAATGACGACCGTCACCGCTGAATCTTTTGGCACTGGACCGATCCGGCCCAGCAGCTCTTCAGGCCTTCCTCGATAGAGCATTTCCCTGCACGTCGTGAGATCTATGGCGATGGCCATCTGTCTGATGGGGAGCAACTGAGCCAGAATTTTCAGCAGCCCGGTGAGGGCTCTGGAGCCCACATAGAAGACGAGGGTTCTTCGTTCATTACGGAGTTGGACCAGACATTGTGCAAGACGGTGACTGGTTGAGGGAAGGTGTCCTTCAAAGATGATGGCATCGCCAGAAAATCCGGATATCGCTGCCGCTGCCGTCATGGTTGAGGGGCCGGGAACGGCCTTGACCGGGATTCCCGCTCTATGGGCAGCAGCCACGAGCAGACTGCCTGGGTCATAGATGACCGGGGTGCCGTTGTCTGAGACAAGGGCGACATCCTGTCCCTGCATGAGCCGGTCTAGAAGGAGCTGCATTTTTTCATGCAAGTTGGAAGGGCCGTAGCTTGTGACCGTGGCGGTGATGCCATGATGGGCCAGGAGGGCCTGAGTCGCGCGAGGGTCCTCTGAGGCAACAACCGTGACATGACGTAGCGTGGCAAGGGCTCGAAGGGTCATGTCGTCTGGATTGCCGATCGGTGTACTGACGATATAGAGGGTGCCGATGGAAGGAGCGGGGATCGTCCGGCCTTTCATTCCACGATCGTTCGGTTGACTCCTCTCTTGCGCCATCGATATAATTCCTCGCTTAATGTCCGCCTGTTTGTCCTGAAAAGTTGAGAGGATAGCCCTCTATGGCCGCCATGTTTTTCGTGGTAACGATGGCCCTATATTTTGCGGCCACCGTTTCCTTTCTTGCCTATCTGCTCAGGCCTTCTGAAGTTCTGGCAAACATCTCTCTGGGCATGACCGCAACCGGGTTCGCCTCACACACGATTGCGTTAGGCGCAGGGATGATCGGAGGCGCAGAGATTTCGACGCCAGGATTTTATGAAGCCTTGTCATTTTTCTCCTGGGTACTGATTTTAGTCTTTCTCGCCGTTGAATTTCGCCATCATTTGCATGTACTTGGCTCGTTCATCGTCCCTCTGGCGCTGGTCTCACTGGTCTCTGCCGCCGCATTGCCGGAAACCGCCCCGACGCTCACACCGGTGTTTCGGACCCTGTGGGTCCACGTCACCCTGAGCATGCTCGGCACGGTGGGGTTTGCTGTAGCCTTTGTGGCTGGTGTCATGTATCTGATTCAGGATGGACTTCTCAAGTCCAAACGTTTCAATGTTCTCTATTCAAAGCTGCCTGCCCTGGATTTTCTCGACCACCTGAATCAACAGTCGATCGTCACGGGATTTCCCCTGCTCACGCTCGGCATTATTACCGGCGCGCTGTACGCAGAGTTATCGCTGGGGTCGTATCTAAGCTGGAATCCCGAGCAAATATGGGCGTTGGTAACGTGGATGTTCTATTTTGTCGTGCTGACTGGGCGACTCACAGTGGGCTGGCGAGCTAAGCGAGCGGCCTATCTCACGATTATCGGATTTGCCGGGGTGATTTTGACCTTCATCGGTGTGGTCCTCAAGAGTCACGGACCGGTGTCTTGACATGCATATTGTCGTTGTTGGGTTGAGCCATAAGACCGCTCCGGTTGAAATTCGGGAGAAACTGGCGATTCCAGAAAGCCGAATGGGTGAAGCCTTGTCCCGCCTCTGTTCCTATCAGGGGGTTCGGGAAGGGGTACTGCTGTCGACCTGCAATCGTGTTGAAGTCTATGCCGTTGTCGATGAGATCGAGTCAGGGTATGGACGGATCCAGGACTTCCTTGCCGATGCACACCTTTCGCTGTCTTCGGAACAACTGAACCCTCATTTGTACTGGCAAGAGGGGGATCGGGCGATCAGCCATTTATTTCGAGTCGCATCCAGTCTTGATTCCATGATTGTCGGCGAATCGCAGATTTTGGGCCAGATTAAAGAGGCCTTCGAGGTTGCGCTCTCACATAAGGCCACAGGCATCATTCTGAACAAGGTGATGAAGAAAGCGATTTCCGTCGCCAAGCGCGTGAGGACGGAAACGAAAATTTCCGAGATGGCGGTGTCGGTCAGCTATGCAGCGGTGGAGTTAGCCAAAAAAATCTTCTCGGACCTCAGCGAAAAGACGGTGTTGTTGGTGGGGGCGGGGGAAATGGCCAAGTTGGCGGCCAGACATTTCATCGCCAACGGCGTTCGGCATGTGCGGGTCACAACCAGAAATCCGCAGCATGCGCAGGAGTTGGCAAATCGGTTCGACGGCACCGCCGTCGCTTTTGAAGAGTTTCGGGAGGATATGGCATCCGCCGACATTGTCTTAGTCTCGACCGGCGCCGCCCATTACCTTGTGAGCGAGGATGACGTGCAGCATTCGGTCAAGCAGCGGATGAATCGTCCGATGTTTTTGATCGACATTTCGGTGCCGCGTAATATCGATCCTGCCGTCCGGCATGTGGATAACGCGTTTCTTTTCGACATCGACGATTTGAAGACGCGGGTTGAACGCAATCGCGGAGAGCGGCTGAACGAGGCTGAAAAAGCTGAAAAAATGGTGGTGGATGAAGTCGGAATTGTGAGGCAGTGGCTCCAGTCGCTTGAGGTTACCCCCACGATCGTGGCTCTCCGTGCGCGGATCGATGATATCAAGCGGGCTGAGCTCGACAAGACGCTGGGGCGATTGGGGAATCTGTCTGCGCCGGAACGTGAATTGGTCGAGGCGATGGCGTCGTCGATCGTGAACAAACTCATTCACAATACGATGGTGACGCTCAAGACTGAGGTGAATTCATCGGAAGGGGCCGCTTTCGTCGAAGCGGCGCGGCGGTTCTTCAGCCTCGGAGACCCTGCCGCCTCCGACGTCAATGGGAGTGGAGTATCTGCGTCGGAAACCTGTCGGTCGGGGCAAGAGAATCATCGTGCTGTTGAAGAGGTAAGCCCGAGTCGTGGCTCGAAGCCGTCGGATCAGTGAGCGTGAGAAGACCGCTGTTTGGTCCATCTGGTCTGTCTGGTCTATTCGGTCTGTCTCGTGTGCTCGGGTGTATGAAACTAACTAGACGAACTGACAAACCAGATAGACCAGACAGACTGAACAGACCAGATAGACTAAATATAAGCCGGTGAAAGGGAGCTATGTCACAAGTCGGCGATGAACGATCGACCGTCGTGCTCGGAACGCGTGGAAGCAAGCTCGCGGTGCAACAGAGCGAGTGGGTGCAGGCGCAATTGCACGCGCTCGCACCACACGTGACAGTGACCCTGCGGAGAATACAAACATCGGGAGATAAGATTCTTGACGTTTCGCTGGCTCAAATCGGCGGAAAGGGTTTGTTCGTTAAAGAGATCGAAGAGGCGCTATTGAGCGGTGAGATCGATCTGGCGGTGCATAGTATGAAAGATGTGCCCACGGAGCTGCCCGAGAGCTTGGCCATTCTCTGTGTGCCGCCTCGCGAAGATCCACGGGATGCCCTGATTAGTCGGGACGAGAGGTCGTTCATGGATCTTCCTCGCGGCGCCAGGATCGGGACGAGCAGCCTTCGCCGCCAGTCACAGCTCCTGCATGCTAGGCCGGATCTTACGATTGCCATGCTGCGGGGAAACTTGGATACCCGGCTTAAAAAGTTGCGGGCAGGACAGTTCGACGCCATTGTGCTTGCGGCTGCCGGACTCCGGAGATTGGGCTGGGCGCACGAGATTACGGAGTATCTTTCTCCAAAAATCAGTTTGCCGGCCATCGGCCAGGGGGCGCTGGCCATTGAAGGCCGGCGAGACGATTTCTTTATCCGTTCGTTGTTGAGCGGCTTGGACCATGCCCCAAGCAAAACAGCCGTGCTTGCCGAACGTGCATTGCTCCATCGGCTCCAGGGAGGCTGCCAGGTTCCAATCGCGGCACATGCGACAGTAACCGAGACAGGCGTGACGCTGGAAGGATTGGTATCCAGCGTAGACGGCAAAGAGCTCCTTCGCGATATCGCTGAAGGAACCATTGAGAATCCGGAGTCGATCGGTACCCAACTCGCGGAACGGCTGCTCGTGCGCGGCGGCGATAGAATACTCCACGCGATCTACGGGACCACATGATGAAAACGAAAGGACCGGGGAAGGTCTACTTGGTTGGGGCGGGACCAGGCGACCCTGGGCTGTTGACGCTGAAAGGAAAGGAGTGCCTTGAGGCGGCGGATGTCGTCCTCTACGATTATCTCGCCAATCCGGTCTTGCTGCAGTATGCTCCTGCCAAGGCCGAGCGCATCTATGTCGGTCGGCGGGGCCGCGGGCAGTATCAGGATCAAACCGATATCAATCGATTGCTCATTGATCGCGCCCAAAATGGGAATGTAGTGGTCCGGCTCAAAGGGGGTGATCCCTTTGTGTTCGGACGCGGTGGAGAAGAGGCGGAAGCAGTGGCGGCGGCAGGGATCGATTTCGAAATTGTGCCCGGCGTAACGGCGGCGGTCGCGGTTCCTGCTTATGCAGGCATTCCGGTGACCCATCGCACGTTGGCGTCCACGGTCACGTTTGTGACAGGCCATGAAGATCCCACCAAACCGGAAACTCAGTTGGAATGGCCCAAGTTGGCCAGCGCATCCGGGACTCTTGTGTTTATGATGGGCATGAAAAATCTTCCTTCGATCGTCAGACAGCTACTGTTGGAGGGCCGCTCCTCCAACACCCCGGCTGCGGCGATTCGTTGGGGCACGAAAGCCGATCAACAGACGATCGTAGGGACATTGGGGGATATTGTCTCAAAAGCAGAAGCCGCGCATCTTGAGCCGCCGACGGTGATCGTTGTGGGTGAGGTCGTGCGATTGCGAAGACAGCTGAATTGGTTTGAAACCAAGCCGCTTTTTGGGAAGCGGGTCGTGCTGACCCGCGCACGGGAGCAGGCGAGAGAATTTTCACAGCTGTTGGCGGCCTTCGGTGCTGAGCCGATTGAAGTCCCGACGATTCAGATCGTGCCTCCGGCCAGTTGGCAAGCGATCGATGACGCGGTGACTCGGCTCAGCGCGTATGAATGGCTTATTTTCACCAGTGTGAACGGGGTGAGGCCTTTCATGGACCGGCTTCATTCTGCAGGGAAAGATGCGCGAGCGTTGGCGAATCTTCGTCTTTGCGCCATTGGACCGCGCACCGCGCAGGAACTCGAGACGCATGGGCTGACGCCGGATGTCATTCCAGCCGAGTTTCAAGCGGAGGGTGTGATCGCCGCATTGACCCAAGTGGGAATCCGTGGGAGCCGTATCTTGATTCCACGCGCCGAAGTCGCCCGCGAAATCTTGCCGGAACAGTTGCGTAAGTTGGGGGCAACCGTCGAGGTGATTCCAGTCTATCGCACGATCGCCCCGGCATTGGACGTGGCATCCTTGACGCAACAGTTTTACGATGGACGGGTGGCGGCAGTGACATTCACAAGTTCCTCCACTGTCCGCAATTTCATGGAACTTTTTGGAGGACGGGACATGGTGATACCGCTCGTCTCCAAGGTCGTGGTGGCCTGCATCGGACCCATTACCTCAAGCACGGCGAGAGAATATGGGTTGACGGTTACGGTCATGCCGGAAGAAAATACTGTGCCGGCGCTGGCAGATGCGATTGTGAGATATTTCAAGGAAGGGGCTCGAGTCGCCGTTTCCACGCGCGGGTAATCCCAGTAGATGGTTCTGTGACGGGATGAATTAGCCAAGGGAGGGCATGGTTATGGTTGCAGTCAAGTCTTTCATGGTTCCGAGAGAGAAGTTTATTACGGTAGAGCGAAATATGGATGCGCAGACAGCGGCACGGATCATGCGTGATCGCGGCATCGGCAGCCTATTTGTGACGAATGGAAAGGAAATCATCGGCATTCTCACGGATACCGACATGGTCCGGCGTGTGGTGGCGGCCGGAGCCGATACCCACAAGACGACGGTTGAGCAGGTGATGTCGGCTCCTATCTTGACGATTGAGGAGGACAAGACCCTCTTAGATGCCAACGATCTGATGGCCAAGACGCATATCCGCCATCTTGGCGTCACCCAGAATGGCAAATTGGTCGGTCTGATTTCTGTGCGCGACCTCGTCCTGTTCTTGACGAATCTCCCGAGGAAGTGAGTCCATGTCCTTTCCAATACAGAGGCTCAGACGGCTGCGGCAGCATGAGGGCTTTCGCCGAATGGTGCGAGAGACGAGCCTGACCCCGTCCGACTTCATCTACCCGTTGTTCGTCGTCGAGGGGCGAGATCGAAGGGAAGAGATCGCCTCGATGCCGGGCCAGTTCAGACTTTCGGTCGATCTCTTGGTAAAAGAGGCCGGTGAGATTGCGGCCTTGGGGATTTCCGCCGTCATCCTCTTTGGCATTCCCGATCGGAAAGACGATCGGGGGAGCTCGGGGTTCGATCCGAACGGCATCGTGCAGCGGGCTGTCAAAGCGGTGAAGGACCAGGTGCCGGGGCTGATGGTCGTGACCGATGTCTGCATCGATGAATATACCGATCATGGCCATTGCGGTATCGTCAAGGACGGACGCATTCTCAATGATGAAACGTTAGAGTGTCTCCGCGCAATGGCCAGGACCCATGCCCAGGCAGGGGCCGATATGGTGGCGCCATCCGATATGATGGATGGGCGGGTAGCGGCGATCCGGGCGGAACTCGATCAGGCTGGTTTCTCAGAGCTGCCGATCATGGCCTATGCCGCCAAATTCGCGTCCTGCTTTTATGCGCCATTTCGAGATGCGGCGTTTTCGAGCCCTCGATTCGGCGATCGGCAATCGTACCAGATGGATCCTGCCAATCGGCGGGAAGCGCTTCGCGAGATCGCCCTCGATGTCGAAGAAGGGGCCGACATCGTTATGGTGAAGCCGGCGCTGCCGTATCTCGATATTATTGCCGCGGCCAGAGCGCAGATGTTATTGCCGATTGCGGCCTATCAAGTGAGCGGGGAGTACAGCATGATCAAAGCGGCCGCCAACGCCGGTTGGCTCGACGAATCGCGGGCCATGATGGAATCGTTGCTCTCGATCAAGCGGGCCGGCGCAGATCTTATTCTGACCTACTTCGCCAAAGACGCCGCGCGTCTCCTCGGCTGACAACCATGTTGAAAGTGACGCGCGGGTTATCCGGCGAGTGCACACGTGCCTGTCCAGTCGCCACGATCGGCAATTTCGACGGACACCATCTTGGCCATCGCGCGCTGTTGCAGACGGTGGTCGAAACGGCCAGAGCGGCGCATGGAACGGCGCTTGTATTGACCTTCGAACCGCATCCGGTAAAGATCCTCGCGCCTCATGTCGATCTCAGATTTCTCACCACCGCGGAAGAAAAACTTGCCTACTTCGAAGCCGCAGGGATCGACGAAGTGGTCTTCTTGGAGTTTACCCCTGCCTTCGCGGCGATGAGCCCGGATCAATTTGCCGAAGATATCCTTCATAGATCTCTCACCCTGTCTGATCTGTACGTGGGCGATCATTTTGCGTTTGGAAAGGGGCGGGCAGGTCGTATCGACGACCTTGTGCGGTTTGGGGCGCAGTACGGATTTCGCGTGCATCCTGTGACTCCCGTGGTGATTGAAGGGGGCGTGGTAAGCTCCAGCAGGATTCGCCGGCTCATTCAGGAAGGGAAGATGGAGCGGGCTGCTGTCCTGCTTGGGCGTGTCTATGGGATTCGAGGTACCGTGGTGCATGGGATGCAGCAGGGGCAAGCGATGGGTTGGCCGACAGCCAATCTGCATGTCCCGGCCGATCGTGTCGTGCCCCCGGATGGAGTGTATGCTGCGAGGGCTGTCCACGGTGGGCAGTTCTTCGATGCGATCGCCTATATTGGAACTCGGCCGACCTTTGGAGAGGGCGAGCGGTTGATCGAAGTCAATCTGTTGGATCAGACCATCGATCTTTATGGCCAGGAGATCATGGTGCAATTTGTGGCACGGGTGCGCGGCGATCACACCTTTGCATCTGCCGATGAGCTATCGAAGCAAATTGCGCATGACGTGGAGCAGGCACGCATCAGTTTGCGGCGCATTCCGCAGGGAGCTCAGGAACATGGCTGCTGAGACGACAATCATGAAGCCGGAGTCCAAGTCCGCCGCGCGACCGGCGCTGTTGGCTCAACTTATTCGAACGGCGCGTCAGCAACAGTTGTTCGTTTCTGGTCAACACTTGCTCGTGGCGGTGTCAGGCGGGCCCGACTCGGTCGCATTATTGTCACTGCTCCATCGACTTGCCGGACCCTGGCGGCTTTCTTTAACCGCGGTCCATTGTAACTATGGCTTGCGTGGAGCGGAGTCCGATGATGACGAATCGTTCGTCAGGGCCTTTTGCCTGGAACGACAACTGCCTCTTGTCATTCATCGGCCCAGACTGGTCAAACGACGACAGCGCTCATCGCTTCAGGCAGCGGCGCGCGATGCGCGCTATGACTTCATGAAACAACTGGCTCACGAGGTAGGGGCTGACCGTATTGCGGTCGGTCATACAGCAAACGACCAGGTGGAAACGGTACTCATGTGGCTGTTGCGTGGGGCAGGCCTGACCGGCTTGGCGGGAATGCCGTACGCTCGTGAAGACAGGATTATTCGTCCTCTGATCACAGCGACCCGCGAAGAGGTAGTCGCGTATCTGGATCATGAAGGGTTGACCTATCGTCGTGATTCGAGCAATGAGAAGCCGCTCTATCATCGTAACCGGATCAGGAAGGAACTCCTCCCTGCCATCACGCGGTTGGCGCCGGCTGCTGTGCGGGTACTGCAGCGGCAGGCAGACATATTTCGCGAGGATGAACGATACCTGGAGCAAGTGACACGTACATTGGCGGACACACTTGTCAGACGGGAAGCTAATGGTGTGCAACGATTCGATCGTCGAGCGTTCATCGAGTTGCCGGTCGCGCTTCAGCGGCGTCTTATTCGAGCAATCTTACGGACCTACGACGAAGAGGGGCGATCCAGCAGCCTTCACCTGGTTGAGTCGGTTCGGCGTGTCCTTCTCAAGGGAAAGAGTGGATCCTGGCTGTCATTGAAGCAGGCCTTGGTGACTCTGGATCAGGAAGTAGCGCGATTTAGTCCAGGTGCAGGAGGAGGTTGCAGCCATCAAATCGATGTAACGGAAGAGAAGGGGGAGACGCTCACAGTTCCAGTGCCTTCCACAGTCTATTGGGCTAGAACGAATCAGCAAATTGATGTACAACTCATGACGCGTCGTGCGGCAGAAGCGCTGAGTAGGTCTCCCTCATCAGAGGTGGCAGTATTCGACGCCGACCGGTTTTCAGAACCCTTGGTCGTTCGCGCTTGGCAGGCTGGCGATCGATTCTTCCCTTACGGGATGGGGGGGAAGAGTAAGAAGCTGCAAGACTTTTTTACCGACAGGAAGATTGCTCGCCAGGTACGGGGGACGCTTCCACTATTGGCGGCGCCCGAGGGAATTCTCTGGGTGGTGGGAATGCGGCAGGACGAGCGCTTTGTCGTTCGCAGTGGGACGACACGCTGTGTGGTTGTGTCGGTGCGCAACTGGATGTCGGGGAAGGAGTAAGAAAGCATGGAACGGATCTTCGGCCGGCCGATCGTGACTCAGGAAGAAATGCGTGCCCGGATTCGGGAGCTGGGCAAGCAGATCACGACTGATTATACGGGGAAGGACTTCGTCTTGGTGGGGGTGTTGAAGGGAGCCTATGCCTTCTATGCAGATTTGGCCCGCGCAATCAGAATTCCGATGCGGGTGGATTTTCTTATGGTGACGAGTGACGGGTCTCTGGCAAAATCATCCGGCAAGGTTAAAACGGTTAAAGTGGTCACGGAGTTGACGGAGGACATCAAGGGGAAAGATGTCTTGCTGGTGGAAGATATTGTCGATTCCGGGCTGACAGTCCAACAATTGGTCAAGACTTTGACGAAAAAGAAACCTCGCTCTATCAAGATCTGTGCGTTACTGAGCAAGCCAGACCGTCGGATCATCAATGTCGCCATCGACTACATAGGGTTCAAGATTCCGAACAAGTATGTGGTGGGATACGGGCTTGACTACCAACAGAAGTACCGGAACCTTCCGTATCTGGCGGTTTTGGATATTGAGGGTGATCAAGAGTAAGAGCATGGTGTTATTGATCGCACGGTTGTCAGTTTGAATATGCCTGTGGTAACATGAGACACGTTCTTGGTTTTTCTGACCATTTGAGCGTGCCATCCACAAGGAGATCTGGATGAATTCCAGGACAAAGAACATACTTTTCTGGGTCGTCGTCGGCCTCTTTATGATTTTGCTGTTCAACCTGTTCAGTGTCCCACACCATGAGCCTGAAGAAGATGTGATATTTAGCGAGTTCATGACCAAACTCGATAAGGGGGAAGTCGAAAGAGTCATCATCAAGTCCAGCCACATCAGCGCCATCCTCAAAGATAAGACTCGTATTCGAACCTACTCTGTAGAGTATCCAGAATTGGTGCAGGTTTTACGGGACAAGGGTGTGCAGATCGAGGCAAAACCACCGGACGAAAGCCCCTGGTACATTACGTTTCTTGTGACGTGGGGACCATTTGTACTGTTCCTGGGCTTGTGGTTCTTCTTGATGCGGCAAATGCAGATGGGAGGCAATAAGGCCCTTTCATTTGGAAAGAGCCGTGCCCGTTTGTTGACGGAAGAGCGCAAGAAGGTAATGTTTTCCGACGTTGCCGGTTGCGATGAAGCCAAGAATGAAGTGCTAGAGATCATTGAGTTTCTCAAGGATCCGCGCAAGTTTCAAAAGCTCGGCGGCCGGATTCCCAAGGGCGTCTTGATCGTCGGCCCTCCCGGTACAGGGAAAACACTGCTTGCCAAGGCTATTGCCGGGGAAGCCAGTGTTCCGTTCTTCAGTATTAGTGGATCGGACTTCGTTGAAATGTTTGTCGGCGTTGGAGCCTCTCGTGTTCGTGATCTTTTCGAGCAAGGGAAGAAGCATGCGCCCTGCATTATCTTTATCGACGAAATCGATGCAGTGGGCCGGCTTCGTGGAGCAGGGTTGGGTGGAGGTCACGATGAGCGTGAACAGACACTCAATCAATTGCTCGTCGAGATGGATGGGTTCGATACGACAGAAGGTGTGATCTTGGTCGCTGCGACCAACCGTCCGGATGTCCTCGACCCTGCCTTGCTCAGGCCCGGGCGGTTCGATCGGCAAGTTGTGGTGAATCGACCGGACATGCGCGGTCGTGTTGAGGTTCTCCAGGTGCACACAAAGAAAGTTCCGATCGCGGCGAACGTGGAGTTGGAAAAAATCGCGCGCGGCACTCCGGGATTTTCAGGTGCCGATCTGGAAAACTTGGTCAATGAAGCGGCCCTCTGGGCTGCGAGACTCAATAAAAAGGAAGTGGAAGTCATCGACTTTGAGATGGCTAAAGATAAAGTGCTGATGGGGGCAGAGCGAAAGAGTATGTTCTTGAGCGACGAAGAGAAAAAGACGACGGCATATCATGAAGCCGGGCATACCTTGATCGCTAAGTTGCTCCCTGGAACGGACCCCGTACACAAAGTAACCATTATTCCTCGAGGCCGCGCCTTGGGCGTCACGATGCAGCTCCCTACCGATGACCGGCATGGTTATTCAAAGGGCTATTTGCTCAACCAGCTTGCCATCCTCATGGGAGGGCGTGTGGCGGAAGAGTTGGTTTTGAAGGAGATGACGACCGGAGCTGGAAACGATATAGAACGCGCAACGGACCTTGCGAGGAAGATGGTTTGTGAATGGGGCATGAGCGAAAAAATGGGTCCCCTGACGTTTGGCAAACAAAACGAACAGGTTTTTCTTGGGCGGGAGATGGGGAGCCAGCGCGATTTTAGCGATCAAATAGCCATGGAGATCGATCAGGAAGTCAAGCGGCTTGTGACAGAAAACTATGAGCGGGCAAAGCGGCTGCTCACGGAAAACATGGTCAGTCTAAAGCGTTTGGCGGAAGCACTCTTAGAGAAAGAAGTGCTCGACGGGTCTGATATCGATAATATTCTCATGCAGTCCACTTCCCAAGCGGTTCCTGCCTAAACTTTCTGCATCGCTGACTCCCGGGATGCCATTTCAGGGCATTGGCATCTCGGGACAGTATATTTCCTAAGATGATACGCGAGAGGGGAGTCCTTCTCGTGGCCGGTGTGTTATCACATGTGTCCTATGCGCCCGCGTATTTGGCGGTTGCCTTAGGTCATTGCACGGAGGCACCGTTAGTAGGTGAGAGAATTGAAGGCATTGACACGACAGGCCAAAGATCGGCTGATTGAATTCTCGAACCGGCCACTTATTATGGGTGTCGTGAATGTGACGCCGGATTCATTCTTCGACGGTGGGCGCTATTTTGACGCAGCAGCCGCTGCGGCCCATGCTGTTCGGTTAGTGGAAGAGGGGGCGGATCTGCTGGATATTGGCGCAGAGTCGACACGTCCTGGCGCCGACGTTGTGAGCGAAGCAGAAGAACATCGTCGTGCAATTCCCGTTGTGACCGCAGTTGCGAAGGCCGTCACGGTACCAATTTCAATTGATACCTCGAAGGCCTCTGTCGCACGTGCGGCCCTCGATGCAGGAGCGGTTCTCGTGAACGATGTGACGGCTTTGCGGGAAGACTCCGCCATGGTCGATGTGGTCGCCCAATCTGGAGCTGCAATCGTTCTGATGCACATGCAGGGGACGCCGCGTACGATGCAGCAAGCTCCTCACTACGACGATGTGGTTGAGGAAGTCTCGGTATTTTTTGAGGAACGAATCCGTTTTGCAACGGCACATGGCATTGTGCGAAGACAGATCATCCTTGATCCAGGGATTGGATTTGGTAAGCTGCTGACACATAATCTTGTGTTGTTAGCCCAATTGCGCCGGTTCTTGCAATTTGACAGTCCCCTGCTGGTCGGTGTCTCACAAAAGGCATTCCTGGGCCAACTCGTAGACCGTCCGGTGCAAGAGCGACAGTGGGCGACGGCCGCAGCAGTGGCGATGGCAGTGGATCGTGGGGCTGGAATCATTCGTGTTCACGATGTGAGGGCCATGAAGGATGTGGTGAAAGTGACAGCAGCGATCAGTCAGCGGACGGCTGAACTCATGAAAGCACACCATGCGTAAATTATTCGGCACCGATGGGGTCCGCGGGGTGGCCAACCTCGATCCGATGACCAGTGAAATCGCCATGCAGTTGGGGCGAGCCGCCGCGCATTTGTTTATACGCCGGACAGGACGCCACCAGATCGTGATCGGCAAAGACACCCGCATCTCCGGCTATATGCTGGAGTCGGCCTTGACCTCCGGGATTTGCTCGATGGGTGTGGATGTCCTCCTGGTCGGTCCATTGCCGACACCGGCGATTGCATTCTTGACGCGAAGTCTTCGGGCTGATGCGGGGGTGATGATCTCGGCTTCGCATAACCCTTACCAGGATAACGGCATCAAATTTTTTTCCAACGATGGGTTTAAGTTGCCCGATGAGATGGAAGCTCGTATTGAGGGACTGATCGTTTCGGATGAAATTGCCCATCTGAGACCGACGGCCGATGCGATTGGAAAAGCCTATCGAATCGACGATGCCGATGGGCGGTATATTGAGTTTGTGAAACGGTCTCTCCCCAAAGAGCTGGATTTCCAGGGGATGAAGATCGTGGTCGATTGCGCCAACGGCGCGGCCTACAAGGTTGCGCCGACGGTATTGCGTGAACTCGGGGCAAAAGTTGAAGTGATTGCCAATAAGCCGGACGGGATGAATATCAATGCCGGCTGTGGCGCGGTCCATCCTGAAATGCTGCAGAAGGCCGTCCACGAGCAGGGAGCTCATCTTGGAGTGGCGCTGGACGGAGATGCCGATCGCGCCATCTTTGTCTGCGAACAAGGGCAGGTTGTGGATGGCGATCATATTATGGCGATGTTGGCGCTCGACCTTCATCGTCAAGGGCAACTGGCGAAACAGACGGTCGTAGGGACCGTCATGAGCAACTTTGGATTAGAGCTGGCTATGACAAAAGCGGGTATCGCCCTCGCGCGGACTGCCGTCGGCGATAGGTATTTGCTTGAACGGATGTCGGCCGATGGCTATAACTTTGGAGGGGAGCAATCAGGCCATTTTATTTTCCTGGATCATAATACGACCGGTGACGGTTTGATTTCTGCGTTGCAAGTCTTGTCGCTGATGAAGCGCAGCGGGAAGCCCTTGTCTGAGTTGGCCAAGGCCATGACGGCCGTGCCGCAAGTATTGCTCAATGTGCAGGTGACGAAGAAGCCGAATCTCGACACAGTTCCAGAACTTCAACGCGCGATCCATGATAGTGAACAGCGTCTCAATGGCAGCGGGCGCGTGTTGGTGCGTTACTCCGGGACCGAGCCGCTTTTGCGAGTGATGGTCGAGGGCGAGTCTGATGCCCAGATTCGTGAAGTGGCCAATCGACTTGCCGATATCGTTAAGACCCATCTGGGTTAAGGTCCTCGCTCCGGGGTGAGGGAAGCTCATGCTGCCGGCCCTCACCGTTGCCTTCATTGCCGGGCTCTTCCTCGGATCGCAAATCTCCTATTTCCCGCTTTCCACCTCAGCCCTACTTCTCCTCGTTGCGCTAGGCGCCGCAATTCTTGAACGACTTCACCGGTTCTCTGTCCGTCAGGCGACGTGGCTTTACGGCGCGCTGTTGGCGGGAGTCGTCTATTGGGCGGTGGCGGTCAACTTGACTGCCCATGATCCGGTATCCGAGCTCTCGTCCGATGCCGCGATTGAGGTGACCGGTCGCATCGTAGCCCCAGTGCAGCAGGCGCCAGATCGACTGGTCATGATTGTCAGGGTGGATGATCCAATCGATGAGTTGGGAGCATCCACACATGTTCGACTGACCTGGCGCATGCCTGAACGAGCATTCTTCCAAGGCGATCGGGTTGGTTTTCGGGCGCCATTGCGCCATCCGAGCGGAACGCTGAATCTCGGCGGGTTTGACTATGCAGTCTACCTTGAGCGCCAAGGGGTCGATGCGATCGCCACGGTGACCGGATCCAAAGCGGTGCAGTTTCTTGAGTCAGGTCGGACACATGTCTGGTGGGCAATCTGGAATCAATTCGATCGGTGGAGAAGCAGTATCCGTCTCGCCGCGGTGCAAACCATTCCCCAGCCGGCACTGGGACTGTATTTGGGGATCGTCATCGGTGATCGAGGATATTTAGATCCAGATCTGCGGGATCAGTTCATGGTGACCGGGACAGTCCATCTTCTTTCTATTTCAGGGAGTCACTTGGGCCTTGTCGCGCTCATCATCTTCGTGGTCGTCAGATGGGCGACGCGACTGTTGCCTTCCGGCTGGCTTCTTACTCTATCGAGGAAAATCACGCCGACTCGCGTGGCTGTTATCTGCACACTCTTGCCTGTCGCGGGCTACGCATGCTTGGCCGGGGCTGAACTCGCTACGATACGATCGTTACTGATGGTGGCCGTGGGGCTGAGCGCAATTTGGCTCGGTCAGGAACGCCATTTGTTTCACGCCCTCTCAGCAGCCGCAGTGGGGATCTTGCTGCATGATCCTCAGGCGCTGTTCGATATCTCATTTCAGCTCTCTTTCTTGTCCGTATTGGCCATTGCCGGATGGCTTTCTTGGCCTGCCACTGCTGAGCCGGAGCAACTGCAAGACAAGCCGTCGCTCCTGAGAACCTGCATTCGATGGGGGAGAGATTCTGTGGCCATGAGCGGGATCGTCACCCTGGTCACCCTTCCTCTTGTTGCGTACTACTTCAATCAATTTCCATGGCTCGGCCTGTTTACCAATGTGGTGGCCGTTCCCGTGATGGGGATCCTGCTGGTTCCCCTCGGACTTGGCATCGGAATTTGGCAGGTCTTAGCTGGAGGAACCATGCTGCCTCTGGCTTCGCTGAATCAGTGGCTCCTGGAACACTTTGTGGCTGCGGTTCGTCTGGTGTCGATGCTGCCGGGAGGGGAATGGCATGTCGCGGCTCCTTCGGTTCTCGCCATGGCCGCGTTTTATTGCTGCCTTGGATTGCTGTGGCAGCGGGTGGGCGGCATGCTGTTTCAGTGGGCGGCAGGAGCCGGGGTCTTATTGATATTGCTGTGGTGGGCCTGGTCTCCACGGATGTTCTTCGATGGGGACCAGTTCCGAGTCACATTTCTGGATGTTGGGCAAGGCGATAGCGCAGTCGTTGAGTTGCCTGATGGCCAGGTGGTGTTGATCGATGGAGGGGCGACCTATGAGCGGTTCGATATGGGTCGTGGCGTTGTGGCGCCGTTTCTTTGGAACAGGGGAATCCATACCATCGATCATGTCATTGGCACACATCCCCAACTCGATCATGTGGGAGGTCTGGCCTGGGTGCTTGGCCATTTCACCGTCAAACGCTACTGGGGATCGGGAGAGATTCGCGACGAGCTGTTCTATCGAAGATTGCAAGAGTCACTGGCTTCTCAAGGATTACAGGAAGAAGTTGCCAGAGAAGGGCAGGAGATCCTGTCGTCAGGCCCCTGCCGGCTAATGGTCCTCAACCCACCAACTGATGAGCCGCGCGGTGTGCCGTTCCGCGATAGCCATGTGGGCGGGCATGTATTGAACAATCGCTCAGTCGTCACGCGTCTGACTTGTGGTGCTCATACGATGCTCTTCGCGGCGGATGTCGAGCGCGATGGCTTGTCGCGGATGACTCGCTTGCCGTCTCACGGTCCGGTCGAGGTCCTGAAGGTGCCTCATCACGGAGCGGTGAGTTCGTTGAATCGTGATTGGTTGGCATCGTTGCGTCCCCGGTTTGCTGTATTTTCAGCCGGGCGCCGTAATCCCTACGGGCACCCGGCCGCTGCTGTTCTCGATGCCTATGGGTTGGAGGGCAGCACAGTGTTGCGAACTGATCGTGACGGCGGAGTATGGTTTACCGGAAGAGTTTTCGACGAGTCGCTTCACGCGCATCGAGCGAGAGAATCAGCGTGGCAGCTGACGAGCAGCACCTCATGCCTCTGGACATGTGAACAGGCGAACTGGTCTCGAATTTGGAAACAATGGCGAGACTCGCATTAATCACTGTTTGGCGTATAGCGTAGACCTCGGTTACAGGATCGACACCGCTGATTTCCAGATGAAAAATTCGAGAGGGTGAGTGTACAGTTCATGTCTCGGCCAGGCGATTTTCGTCGCTTCCGCTAGAGACAGTGAAGACCCTATAGCATAAGCCCTCAAATTTGTTCATTACTCATCGCTTGCTAGCAAGGCATAGCATGTGCCGTCGTCTGTGCTGGCTTGATGTAGGTGTGTCTAATTTTTAAGGGGCTAGGGTATGCCAAATCTCGTACGAATCGTGATTCAGTTACCCGTCGATCTCAAAACCCAGCTCGATAATCTGAAACAGCAGGGGTATACGACCAGCGGTTTCATTCGAGCCATGTTGGAACGTGAGTTTGTCAAAATGGAGGAGAAGTCCGTCACACCCTTTCCAACTGAGAAACGAGCGAATAGTCGGTAGCTGCTTTCTTCATGATACATCTGATGATGGCAGGGAGTTTGAGAGGACTGTGACGCGTTTAGCCGGTCTGATTCGAAGACAGTCAAGTCTCGATGCCGTGAGTTCTGTTGCGAACAATTTCACCGGCTCCAGGGAGCTGACCGACTCTCTTTTTATGATCACGATTTTGGAGTGGAGCGGCCGTCGGAAACAATAGGCCACCCCTTGCAACTCCATCCAAGTTCCCGCTACAAGATTCCTCCATGGTTCCCACCGTTGAATGGAAAGATGGCGCAGTACGGCTGCTCGATCAAAGCCGGCTCCCGGAATTCGTTGAAT
>Ga0134127_10000742_pt1 | contig 27263 bp, 22 predicted proteins | sample KB31753_FD_96459 | JGI IMG/M metagenome (GOLD analysis project Ga0134127, IMG submission 96459) | Terrestrial soil microbial communities with excess Nitrogen fertilizer from Kellogg Biological Station, Michigan, USA - KB3-175-3 | ecosystem: Environmental > Terrestrial > Soil > Unclassified ... | reverse complement strand
GGCGCCGAACATGTGATAGGCCTCGTCGATGACGAACAGGCAGTTCTGCGCGAGCGTCTTGCGTGCGAAATCCTCGAGCTGCTTTAGATCGAACGAGCTCTCGATCGGCTGATTCGGGTTCGGCAAGAAGAACATCGTCGGCTTCTGCGCGAGAAATTTCTCGAACTGCTCGAAGCCGAATTTGAGGTCGGGCGTATAGAGGATGTCCTCGCTGTTCAGCTGGAACAGCTTCGGATACACCTGGTACATCGCGTACGTCGGCGCGACGCAGCCGACCAAGTCGCCGGGCTCGGTCATCACCTCGTAGAGCGTCTTGAGGCCGCCGTCGATGCCCGAGGTCAACAGCAACTCGGACTCGTCGACACCGTGGAACTTCGCGATCTTCTGATAAAGGCGGGTCGATTCCGGGTACACGCTCAAGAACCAGTCCGGCTTCTTGAGGAAGATGTCCGCGAGCACCTCGGGCGGCCACACGTCCGCCTTCTCGTTGCGATCGAGACGCAGCCCGTTGTCGAGGTCGCGGCCCTCGGAGACCCGCACGCGGGCGATCTTGCGGAGATAACTCTTGCGCTGAATGAACATGACGTACCTTGCGAGTGGAGTTGTAAGAATCAGCTCTTGAAGAGCCGGCGGTAGAGCGAATCCTCGAGCATAGCGCGCTCGACGCGCGCTCGGTCGGCCTCGGTGTCGACCGACATGCTGCCATACTTGGTCGGCACCATGCGCACTTCGAGGCCGTGCTCGAGCACACGCATCATGTCGACGGACTCGGCGATCTCGAGCGGCGTCGGCGCCATGCGCGTGTACTCGAGCAAGAAATCGCGAGTGAACGGAATCACGCAGATCTGCTTGCCCATGGGGGCGTTCGTCCCTTTGGAGCGCGTCGGGATCGGCTCGCGCGAAAAGTAGAGCGCGTTGCCGGCGCGGTCGATCACGACCTTGATGCAGTTGCGATCTTCGAACTCCTCGTCTCCGCTGATGCGGCCGAGGAGATTCGTGATGCGCACCGTGGGGTCCGCGAGCAGCGGTCCGACCGCCTCGTCGATCATCTCCGGATACACGAGCGGCTCGTCGCCTTGCACCATGACCACGATGTCGAAGCGCACGCCGTCCTCCTTCTCGACGATCGCGAGCGCTTCCGCGCAGCGATCCGACGCGCGCTCGTGATGCGACCCCGTCATCGCGACGCGGCCGCCGATGCCGCGGACGTGCAGGGCTATCTCCTCGTCGCAAGTGGCGACGACGGTGGCCGTGAGGTTGCGGCTCAACGCGACGCGCCGATAGACGTGCTCGATCATTGGAACGTTTGCGATTCGCGCCATCGGCTTGCCGGGAAACCGGCTGCTGCCCATGCGCGCCGGAATGAGCGCCAGAATCTTCTTGGGTTTCACCGGGGGCGCCTCGCTCCTAGCCGAAGAACCACGGAATCGATGCCGTAGGCGATGAAGCGATAGCCCTCGGCCTCGCGGCGCGCGAGCTCCTCGCGCGACGGCGCCACGACGTGCACGCCGCACGGCACATTCGCCGCGCGCGCGACGTCGAGGATGCGCTCGAGCGTCGCCTCGAACTCGGGGTGCGAGAACTCCGCCGTGCGGCCGAGCGACGCCGAGAGATCGTACGGGCCGACGAGAATCGCGTCGAGGCCCTCCACCTTCACTATCTCCGGGAGCTGCGCGACGGCCTTGCCGTGCTCGATCATCGCGACGAGCAGCGGCGACTGCGCCTCCTGCACGTATTCGTCGAACCGCTCGCCGAACAGGTTCGCGCGCGCGAACGCGACACCGCGCGCGCCGGCCGGCGGCCAGCGGCACGCATCGCGGATGCGCTTCAGCTGCTCCGCGGACTCGACCATCGGCGCGATGACGCCGCCGCAGCCGGCATCGAGCGCCTGCTTGCAGTCCTTGGCGGCGCCTTGCGCAACGCGCGCGAGCGGCAGCGTGCCGCCGAGCTCGAGCGCGCGGCACAGCTCCGGAAGCTGGTGCGCCGCGATGGAGCCGTGCTCGAGATCGAGCGCGACCCAATCGTATCCGGCCGCGCCCATGATCTCGGCGACGGAGCCGTGCGGGATCTGAATCCAGCTTCCGATCGAGCTTTGCCCGGCGCGCAACCGCGCGCGAATCGATTCGATGGCTTGCAAGCGGTTCATTGCCGTGCGGCTCCCTGCTTGCGACCCGTGGCGGAGCGCACTTCGTCGATGAGCTCGAGCAAGCCCTGCCCGAGGTCGACGTGCAGCGGCGGCGTGTAGCGCCTGCCGAGTCTCGGTAAATAGGCGTAAGGAGTGCGCACGTAGTGGCCGGCATAGCTCTCGTCACGGAAATCCACGGCGTCCGGCATACCCAAGATCTCCGCGAGCATCTTGAGCAGGTCATGCACGCGCATGGGCTGATGTCCGGTGAGGACGACGCTCTCGTTCCGAAACTCGTCGCCGAGAGCGAGCACGCTAGAGCGCGCGGCATCGATCACGTGAATGTATTCGCGGATCGACTCGGCGTTCCCTTCATAGCTGATGCGGCGGTTCGCGAGCGCGTCGCGCACGATGCGGTACAAACCGTTCCTCGCGTCGGCGCGCGGGCCGTAAAGCGACCCGTACCGCAAGATCGTGAACGCGAGGCCGTAGGCGCGCTCGTACTCTTCCACGTAGTGCTCCGCCGCCTGCTTGCTGACGCGGTAGAAGCCCCCCTCGCGGCTGTAGACGTACACCGTGCTCGCGTAGACGAAACGGCGCACGCGCGCGATGCGGCAGGCCTCGAGCACGTTGACAGTGCCGAGAACGTTGAGCTCGACGGTGGTCCGCGGTTTGTCCAGCGCCTCGTCGAGGTCGGCGATCGCGGCGAAATTGAAAACCGCGCTCGAGCCGGCAACGGCATTGTTGACCGCGCCCTGATCGAGAATATCGCCGACGATCATCGTCTGACCCTGCTTGAGCCACGGCGACGCAACGAGATCGAAGACGCGCACGTCGTAGCCGGCGGCGCTCAGCTGGTCCGCGACGTGCGAGCCGAGAAAACCGCTTCCGCCGATCACCGTTGCGATCGCTCCGGTTGCCGTGGCTGTCATGTTCCGCTTCTCCTCACCATGCAGTGCCGCGCAGTGTGCGGGACATCTGCTCGCGCGTGACCCCCGCGATCGCCGGCGCGAGCCACAGCAGCGCGAGCAGCGATGCCGCATAGACACACGCCATCGCGATCAACGCGCTCGGAGCGGAGGCGCCGGCTCCGCGGAGCCATTCGACGCCGAGACGCAGCGTCGCGAAAGCGAGTGCCCCGACGGCGGCAAAACAGCCGAGGCGGCGGCGCAAGACTCCGGCGAAGCCGATGCCCATCGACCGGCAATTGATCCAGTCGTAAACATGAACGCTCGCGAGCCCGTACAGCGCCGTTCTGATCGCCATTCCTTCCGCCCCCAGATTGAGCCCGGGGATTATCGCCGAGCGAGGCGCCAGCAGGAACCACGCGAGCACGAGGTCCGGAATCGACAACAGGATCGCCCAGCGCGCGAAGATCGACGTGCGCTCGGTCGCTTTGAGCGCCGCCGTGCTCAGCTGACCGAGAGTCTGCGCGGCCGGGTAGAACGCCATGATCGCCACCACCACCGTTGCGGGCGCGAACTGCTCTCCCGCGACGACGGTCACGAGCGTCGCGCTGCCCGCGGACAAGCCGCAGGCGAGCACGAGCGAAAGGAAGAACAGGACGCGGCTGAACCTCTCGTAGGTCTGCGCCGCGACCGAGAAATCGCCGCCCGCGCTCTGATGCGCAATCTCGCGCCAGAAGATCGACACGCCCGCGTTCGTGAACACGAGCGCTATCGACGACCACTGCAATGCGAGCGCGTAGTAGCCCTGCTCCGCTGCGCCGTTCCAGCGCTGCACGAGCCAGATGCCGAGATACGCGACCAGCGGGAGGTAGATCTGCAGCAGCAACAGCGGCCGCGCGAATTGCCACCAGCGGAGCACGTAGGCGCGCGCCGAGAGCGCTCGCTGCCACACGAGCCCGCGATGCCGCCGTACGAACCAGATCGCGAGCGCGCACGCCGTGAGCGCCGCGCTCGCCAAATTGAGCCAAACGAACGAGTAGAGCTCCAGCGTGTCGGTGAGCCACAAGGCGAGCAATGCAACCAAAGACAGCAGCGACCCGGCGGCACCGATGAACTGCGGATATACGGTGAGACCCTTGCTGTCGCCGAGCTGCTGCAACGAGAGCACGAGGAACAGAGCCCAATCCACGAGCGTCACGTAGAAGATCTGGTCGGGATGCTGACCGGGCCACAACCATTCGTAGCGGCCGGCGCCCACCGCAACGGCGACGAACAACATCACGACGACGAACTGCAGCAGCAGCGCAAGCGCGTACAGCCGCGTCAACGAGCCGCTCGCGCGCTCCTGCGAGGAAAACGTGAAGAACGCCTGCTGCGTGCTCACGTCCACCGTTGCGCGCAACGTCGCGGCGGTCTGTAGCAGAAACGTGTAAGTGCCGTAGACCGCCGGTCCGAGCGCGCGCGGCACGAGCACCGCCACCACGGCTGCCGCAACCAGCCGAAAGGCCTGCGCCGCAAGCGTCGCCAAGTAGCGCGCGGAGACGCGATCGGGAGGAGCGTGAGCGTCCGTGTGCATAGGCGTCGCGCTCATCCGTCAGGCCATGAGCCGTTGCAGCTCGTATTCCGCCGCAGGGACCGGCGACCTCTGCGCCTGCCCCGCGAGGAAACGCACTGCCTCCTCGGTCGCCTCGATCTCCATGCGCGTGCGGCAATCGACCGACATCGAGCCCATGTGCGCGGTGAGCAAGCAGCGCTCGATGCCCGCGAGCTCGCCCGTGTACGGCTCGTGCTCGAATACGTCGATGGCCGCGCCGCCGAGATGACCCCCGCGCAGGGCTCGAGCGAGATCGGCTTCGTTGACGATGCCGCCACGCGCGCAGTTGATGAGCAACGCGTCGGCTTTCATCATCATGAGCTGCTCGTGCCGAATCATGTTTCTTGTGTGGAGCGTGAGCGGCACGTGGAGGCTGATCAGATCGGCATGCCGGTAGATGTCTTCCTTCCCGACCCACTCGAGCTTGAGGCCGGGGTCCAGCTTCAGATCCGGTACGATGTCGTTCACGAGGACCCGCGGCGTGCCGAATGCCGGTATGCGGCGCAACACCCGTGCGCCGATCCGGCCGGCGCCGATAATGCCGACGGTGACCTCGGCGATACGCCGGCCGAAGTGCCGGTGCCACTTGCCGGCATGCATCTCGAGGTTTGCGACGTGCACGCCGCGCAGCAGGGACAGCATCAGTGCGATCGTGAGCTCCGCGACGGCCGGCGCGGGCGCGTCGGGGGTGTACGAGACCCGGATACCGCGCCTTTCGGCCGCGATCAAGTCCACGCTGTCGAGCCCGATGCCGACACGCGAGATCAACTTCAGCCGGCTGGCGCGCGCCATGACTTTTTCGGTCACTGGCTCGGTGCCGGCGATCAAGACGTCGAAGTCGCCGACGAGGTCGGCGAGCTCGTCTTCTTTGAGCCGGCGGCCGGTCGGATTGATCACGTACTCGATACCGGCCGACTGGAGCTGTTCGAGCGGCAGGCGGTTCTTGTCACCGAAGGGTACGGTCGTGATCAGGACTTTCGGCATGGCGCAGGCTTGATCAAGGCGTGAAGCGGTAGTCGAGCGACGCTGCCGGCGTCGCGAGCAGCTCGCGCACGCGAGCAGCTGAGCCGCGGTTGACATAGGTGTCGTAGTAAGAGCTGTCGCGAAGCCGCGGCGTGACTTCGCGGCCGTAGCGCAGGATCGCCGCCACGAGCTGTTCCGTAGTATCGAACACATGGACTCGTCGACGAAGCATCGTCATCGCCTCCTCGGTAAACGGATACAGCGGATCGAGCATGAGGAAAATGTCGAGGTCATACGCCAGTGCTTCGTACAAAGGAGTCGAAACGGTCTCGAACACGACGAGGCGCGGCGTCGAACGAGCCAGGAACTCCGTCCAAGTACCGTTCGCCACTCGCGTGTGCCGCAGCGCCAACAGCGCCTCCGTGTGGCCAAAGCTGTCGCGCGAATACCCCGGCGGCGGCTTCACCACGCAATCGAGATCGGTGCGGGCTTCCATTGCGGTGAGCACTTCGCGCTGACGGAGCATGATCGCGCTCTCCGGCATGCGGACGAGATAGAAGAGCGGCACGCAGCCACTGATGGGAAACGCGATGTCCACGCGCTTGCGGCGGGAGGCAGGTGGGCGCGGGTTGCCGCCCGGCTCGAACACGCAGCGCGGCTTTTTGTCCGGATACGCGTTGCGGAACTCCGCGATGCCGAAGGCGTACGAGAAGTAGTGCGTGCAGCGATCGAAGTCGGAATCGAAATGGATCGAGCCCGCTCGCTGGTCGACATAGTTGCCGCCGTGCTGGCGCCCGAGGACGCGCAGCCCCGCCGCGAGCAGCGCCTCCGCGATGAGATTGAGGTGGATGCGGGTGACGAGCGGAACGTCCCACGCGGCGGCGGAGATCGGAAACGTCGTCGCGATTCGATGCGCCACGACCATGGGCTGGAGCAGCTCGCGCGCGCTGCTTGCAAGGTGCGCGACGCAGCGGCCCGCTAAGCCGGCGCCGCGACCAGGCTCGGCGCGCAGCCATTCCTCGAGAACCGCGCGCATGCGTGCAGCCGCGAGGGGCGCCTCCCCACGAAAGCGCTCGCCGCCGCGCACGCGTCCATCTCGCGCAATGTAGACGAGACGCACGCCCTGACCGTCGAGAGCGCGTTCGAAATATGAATCGGGCTGGGGGTCGAACAGCAGTGCCGCCGGAGCGTGCGTGCGCAGGCCTGGCGCGAGCGCGCGGCGCGTGCGGCCCCAAATGCGCTCGAACACCAAGCGTGGCGAGCGCAGGGCGCGCAAGGCAACCTCGGCGGCGCGGCGGAAGCCCGGGCTCGCGGCGTGCGGTACCGCAGTGGCCACGAACGGGACGCGGCGCGCGGCGCAGGTGCGCGCGGCCGCGTCGACGAACGAAAAGACCGGGTCGACGGAAGTCTCGACGGAGTGCAGAAACTCGACGCGCGCGAACGTTCCGCTGCGCAGCCTCGCGTCGAGCTGCGATTCGAGGCAGCGCATGCCGGCCAGGTTGAACTGCCCGAGATATTTGAACGCGGCGCGAAATAGCTGAAGTCGCGGCAGCCCACCCGCCGCGCACGCCTGTACGGCGACGCTCGAATCCAGATCTTCGAGAAGCGCGTCTAGGTCACGCGACGCCTGCCGCAGCTGCTCGCCCGCTTCATCCGGCGTGACGAGCTCCGAAACGTCGGTGCAGGCGACGCCACGCGCAGCAAGAAACTCCACGACGCTCATGTGCGTGCTCAAGATCTGAGCGGTCGGCGTCCCGCGCGCGAGCCAGGCGCGCGCGGCCGCGACCGAATCCAGAATGACGAGAATCTGCCCCATGGCTTGCGCTCGCTAGGCCGCGGCGAAGTGCGCGCACGCGGGGCCGGAATGTCGCCGCTGCAACGCGGTGTTGAACGCCGTGCGGCGCAGAAGGAACGCAATGCCGGTCTTTGTCGCCGCGTCGTGGTCCGAATCCGAGTCGCCGATCAGCAGGGCGTCGGCGGACGCCCGGCGAAGCTCCGCCAGCGAGCGCACGATCGCGTCCGCTTTGGCGACAGGGGCCCCGTGGATCGCACGAAACCAGTGCGCTCCGCCGACCGCGGCCACTATGCCTTCGAGCTCTTGCTGGGGCGTCGCGCTCAGCAGTATCAGCGTTTGCCGGTCGTGGTTCGCGTCGAGGTAATCGCGCGCGCCCGGCACCCACTCCGAGTCGATCACGGCCTGGCGTACGGCCGCCGAGAACAGCTCGCAGTAGCGCTCAACCTCCGCATCCGATGAGCTCTCACCGGCCCAGTCGAGATACAAACGCAGCTTTTCGTAACGGGAGACGCCGCCATGCTGCTCGTGGTGGCGACGAACGCGGGAGGCGACGTCGGTACCGAACGGCGCGAACAGCTGCTCGAACGCGGCACCCTTGACACCCACGGAGTCCTTGATCACCCCGTCGAAGTCCCAGAACAGCACGGCATAGCGCTGCAACATGGCCCGGTCCGCGGCATCGGCCCTCAATGGAGCGCCCTCTCGAGGGAGTGGATCACACGAGCCTGATCGGCCTCGCGCAGTGTCGAATAGATCGGTAGGGAAATCGTCTCCTTGTAATACCGCTCCGCCTCCGGGCAGTAGCCGGCGGCGAATCCCATCGCTTCGAAATACGGCTGCCGATAGACCGGAATGTAATGAATGTTCACCAGCACGCCATCCGCGATAAATGCCTCATAGACTTCGCGCTGGCTGCGTTTGGCCCTGCCCGGCGATACGCGTATCGGATAGAGGTGGTAACTCGAATAGCCGTCCGGGTGCTGCCACGGCAACTGCAAGGGCATGCCCGCGAGCGCCTCGTCATACCGTTCGGCAATCCTGTGCCGTCGCGCAACGTACTCGTCGAGGCGAACGAGCTGGCTCAAACCCAGAGCCGCCTCGATATCGATCATGCGGTAGTTGTAACCGAGGCGAATCTGCTGGTAGTTCCAGATCTCGTCGGCCGGCCGCGCGTGCATCTGTTCTTTGGCGCTGGTGATGCCGTGACTGCGGTAGCGCTGCATCCGATCGGCCAACCCGGCGTCGTTCGTGACGGCCACTCCGCCCTCGCCGGTCGTGATGATCTTGACCGGGTGAAAGCTGAATACGGTGATGTCGCTGTAGCGGCAGTTGCCGACGGCTTCGAAGGCGCGTGCGTCGCTCGCGCCGCCGGGGAGCGCGGCCTTGTACTTCGCGCCGATCGCGTGGGCAGCATCCTCGATGATCTTGAATCCGTACCGTTTGCTCAGCGCGTGAATGCCCGCCATATCGCAGGGCTGCCCGCAGTGGTGCACCGCGACCACGACTTTCGGAAGCCTACGCTCCCGCTCCGCCTCGACGAGCTTTTCGGCGAGGCGCGCGACGCTAATGTTGTAGGTACGCGGATCGATATCGACGAAATCGACTTTCGCGCCGCAATACAGTCCGCAATTGGCGCTGGCAACGAACGTGATCGGCGTGGTCCACAGCCAGTCCCCGTTACCCAGGCCCAAAGCAAGGCAGGCGACGTGTAGCGCGCTCGTGGCGCTGTTGGCGGCCACGCCGTGCTTCGCGCCGCAATAAGCCGCGACCGCCTGCTCGAACCGGGGGACGAGGGGCCCCTGCGTCAAGAAATCCGACCGCAGCACCTCGACGACCGCGTCGATGTCGGCCTGCGTGATGTCCTGACGGCCATAGGGAATCGTCGATGTCACAACCTCGAGTCCCTGACGACGTCGAGCGTCGTGCAGTGCAAACCCCCGAGCATGCTGTAGCAGTGGCGCATCCGAACAGGCACCACGGTATAGCCCTTGTTTTCGAGCAGCGCGATCATCTTGGTCTGGCGATCGTGCACCAGAACCGTCTTCGGATCGATCGACATCACGTTGAGGCCTGCCCACGGCGAGCTGATGTGATTGAGGTTGCTCGCGACACCGAGAGCATGCAGCTCCTTGTACACGGGCACACGCTCGGATCGGTGGAACTCGATTTCCTCGTCCGGTAGCGGCGCCACGTCGGTGAAGAAGATCCGCTCCCATTTCGCGAACATCGCCGGCGCCGTCTCTTCGCTGACTCGCGCGCCATTCAATAGAACGGCGCCCGGCTTCAGCGGCAGCACGGTGGAATCGAGGTGTGACGAACGGTACGCGTGTGTGACGTGTACGCGAAAGTCCTCGCCCAGCACGCTCGCCAACCACTGCACGGCCTTACGGTTGCCGGTGCTCGACACCAGAAATAGTACGTCGCGGCCAAGCCGAATGATGTTGGCGGCGTCGAAGATGACTTCGTCCTCGTCGAGGCGGTGGAATGTCTCCGTGAGACCGCCGCTCAACTTGCTGTGCATCGAGTCCTCGGAAGTCTCGAGCTTGCTCCGAGGCCGTTCGATTTCGTGGATGTACTCGCCCCGCAAGCGCGGCAGCGGCGCCGAGATCCACTTGAATCCATCTTCGAAGAAGTTCTCGTAAAAGATCTCCCTGAATGCGTACGTCTCGAATAATCGAAACCGTGACGACGGCGCGCTGACGACGAGCGTATCGCCGAATACGACGTGCAAATCGCGCACGTTGTAGATGTCGTACCCGGATGCGCTCCAGTTCGGGGTCGCGATGCTGTCGCGCTCCTCGCTCCACCGGGGTCGAAGAACCTGGACTCCCGCCTGCTCGAAGATCGCGCAGAGGCCGTCGAGGTCCTCGGCAACCTCGTCGAGATACCACTGTGGGTACGCCTTCTGCACGAGCTTGCCGGCCCGTTCTCGTACTTCCGGAGTGGCGGCGACCGAAAACTCGAGACCGGGGCTGAAACCGTCGACGGTTCCTACGACGACGGCCTTGAGCGGATCCCATTCGTTGTGAGAATTGAGCTTCATCGTTCCCAGCTACTCCTTGATGCCGAAGAACGTATAGCGAAACTCGCTGCCTTCATTACGGAACGACGAGTCGTAGTAATCGAGATAGACCGGCCTGAACAGCTTGAAACGCTCTTTGAGGTCGTCCTTGTCCTTGACGAAGTTCAAGTAGAGGTCATAGTCGAGCCGATCCGTCTTGAACTTGACGTGCCAAAGACCGTCGTCGGCGTATTCCGCACGCTGCCGGTAGTACATCTGCCAACCGTTCATGCTCGCGTAGATCTTCGCGCCGGGCTTCATATTGTTGTAGATACACTTAATCGCCTTGTCGAAGTCGGAGTTCGACAGGAAATCGAGCGTCTGAATCGAGATGACGACGTCCATTTTCTCGCCCGGAAAAAACTGCAGCTCCTCGTCGGGCTTCCGATCGATGAGCTTCAGCTGGTGCGCGATGTGGGGCATGACCTTGCGGGCCACGTCGATGTCGTTTTTGGCGATGTCCACGCCGAAGCAGTTGAAACCGAGCTTGTCGAAGTAGCGCAGCGCACCGCCTTGGCCGCAGCCGAAATCGAGAATTCGCTCGTGCTTCGAGCCGTCGATACCGTAATCGAATTTCAGAATTCGCCCATAGAACCTGAATATGAAACTCTCGACGTTCGGCGCGTCATAGCGGCCGTCCCAATATTCCGCGTTGGTGCTCAGGTAGTCGCTCATTGTTCTTGTCCTCGATTGATCCTCAAATCAGTCTCCACTCAAGCGTTGCTCTCTATCAGATCCCACGACAACGGCGTTCCTGCGTCGACGTCGCGCGCCGCGGCGTGTCCAAGCGCGCGCGGATAGTCGCGCGGCGGAAGGCCATCGCCCGGCCTAATGATCCGCAGATCGTCTTTCGTGAACTTCTCGCCCTTTTTCACGGGCCGAACGACGAAGATCGACGGGCGCTCCTTCCGCGACGTTTCCTCCGCGGGCAGCGAGCCGTACGCTACTGCGCCGCGGCTGCGCCACACGAGCTCGGTTCCTTCGACGAGCTCGCGGAGATCGGCAGGCTCGAGAGAAAAAGCCGCATCGACGCCGCCGTCGGCGCGCCTCAAGGTCACGTGTTTCTCGATGACCGTGGCGCCGAGCGCGACCGCCGCAAAAGCTGCGAACGGGCGCAGCGTGTGATCCGAGAGCCCCACCTGACATCCATAGCGCGAGCTCATGTCGCTCATCGTCAGGACGTTGGCGTCTTTTTCCTCGGCCGGATAGGCGCTAGTGCACTTCAACAAGACGAAGTCGGCGCACGCGTTGCTGCGCAGCGTTGCAACGGCTTCGTCGATTTCCGCGAGCGTTGCCATACCCGTCGATGCGAGCAACGGCTTGCCCGAGCGAGCGGCGCACGCAATCAATGGCAAGTGGACGAGCTCGAAAGACGCAATCTTCAGCGCGTCGATGCCGATATCGAGCAGGAACTGCACCGAGCTCTCGTCGAACACCGAGCTGATGCACGCCATCCCGCGCGCTCGTGCTTCGGCGAACAGCGGTGCGTGCCATTCCCACGGTGTGTGCGCTTCCTCGTAGAGATCCCACAATCTGCGACCGTGCCAAAGACTATTCGGATCGTTGATGAAAAACTCTGGCCGCGAGCTTTCGATCGTTAGCGTCGCCGGCGTGAAGGTCTGCAGCTTGATCGCATCGGCACCGCTGTCGGCGGCCGCACGCACGATGCGCAGTGCCTGATCGAGCTTGCCTTGGTGATTGCCCGAGAGCTCGGCAATCACGAGCGGGCGATGCGCGGAGCCGACCCTCTTCGGCCCGATGGCCAGATCCAAGTACGTCATTCCGGTCTCCTGGCTGCCGTCGGCCTTGCCGGCCGCGCAGCCGCGCGCGAAGACAACAACACGTCGGCAATCCGGTCCGCGCCAAGGTGATCGAACGCGGCGCGGGCGGCCACCTGTTCGGCAAACACGGCGAGATCGGCGCAGGTCGCCGTGATCGCCGCCGCAACTTCGGAAGCGCCGACCTTGCCGTGCTTTCCGATCACACGGATGAAGCGGTCCGCGGCGAGCTCGTCGACAACGAGCTGCTGGTTGTCGGCAGTCACGGTGACGAGACATGGTTTGCGCAATGCAAGCGCTTCGGCGAGCGAGTTTCCGCCCGCCGTCAGAAACAGGTCCGAATCCTGTAATAGCGGAGCAAGGCCAAGAGGCGACACATGCACGCGCGCGCCCACGATACGCGCAGCAGCCGCTATTGCATCGCCGCGCGGATTGAACTGGCCCACGACGACGTCGACGCGCGCGATCGACCGTAGCGCGTGCGCGCCGTGCATCAGCGTATCGATCGCGGCAAGGGCTTTCAGGGTCTCCCCGGTGGGATCGCTGCCGCCGTACGAGATCAGCAGGCGGATAGAGTCGCCGCTCGGGGCGGACGCGCCCCGGTACGCGTACTCCTGCCCGATCAGCGTGTACTCGCGACCGACGAGATCGCATGCTCGATCGCACTCGTTGAGTCGCGGATCGAACTGGATCTCCGCGTCGCTTACCAATAGGTCCGCGTGATGCCGCCGATCGCGAAAGTCGTCGATGGCCATGACTCGATGCCCGGCCGCGCTCAAGACGCGCTCCCAGACGAGCCCGAGCTCGTAGTCGTCGACAACCACCCAAGAAGCCTCGTCGCCTCGGCCGATCACGGCAAGCGTCGCGGCCGCGTCCGCTGCTTGCTCATCAGCCGGTCGTTCCTGCCCCACGGCGCTCGACGGACCGCCGATACACAAGACCGGATGCGAGCCGACGAGCGTAGCAACGGAAGGCGCGAACGGTTCACTGCAAATGATGCGAGTCGCGCAGCCGCGGCCGCGAAGAGCGTCGGCGAGCGCAACGCAGCGGCGGAGATGGCCGAGGCCGACTTCTCGACGTGCATCGACGCGAAACGTGACGATGGAGCGCGCGTTCGCCATTCAGCCCGGCTCGCGTGCCAGACGATACTTCCGCTCGGCGCTCGCCCAGTCTTCCGGCGTATTGATGTCCTGACAACGATCGGCCGCAATGACGAATGCGACATTGTCGTCACAGAACAGCTCACCGGCGCGCAAATACTTGGCGACATCGAACCAGTAAAACATGCCTGCGTCGTGGTAGTGCGGGGTCAGATCCTGCGAGCGCGCCGCCAATTTCTCGGGCCATCGGGCACGCGCGCGCCCGCCGTCGAGAACCAATGCCTGCTCGATCGGAAAATCGTAGCGAACGATTGGAAACGCGCTCGTGGCCTCGTGCCGCAACAACAGCTCGCGCCCTTTGGCGAGATCCTCGACGGTTAGAAATGGGCTCGCCGGATAGACGCAGCAGCCGAAGCGCATCGGGCCCAGAAGGCGTCCACATTCCACCACGGCGTGCAGCAATACGGCGTCGGTCGAAGCCTGATCGTCGCTCAAGTGCGCGGGACGACGGAACGGCACTGCGGCTCCGTGCTGCCTCGAGACCGCGGCGATCTCATCGTCGTCCGTGGACACGACGATGTCGTCGAACAATCGGCTGTCGCGCAACGCCTGGAGCGCATAGGCGATCATCGGCTTGCCCAAGAAGTCCCTGACGTTCTTGCGCGGAATTCGCTTGCTCCCGCCGCGCGCGGGAACGATTGCAACGGTCCGGTCTGTCGCACTCATCTCGGCGAAGTGTTCGCGGTCGTGTGTGGCTTCGAGGCCCGTGAAACCTTCAGACGGGCGGCGTTACTGGGCGTCGATCGGCCGAAGCGATTCCGCGCTACCGGCCTTGTAGCGACCCCAGAAGTGCAAGATGAAGGCGATGGCGCACCCAAAACCGGCGCCGAGCACGAGTCCGATCATGACCATCACGCGCCGCCTCGGGCTGATGCGCATCTCGGGAGCGACGGCAGGATCGATGATCGAAAACGCATACTCCTCGCGAGCGTTCGCAAGCATCAACGTTTGCATCTCGTTCTGAACGAGGTCGTACATGACCTGCTTCAGCTCGAGGACGTTCGTGCCGGCGATCTGCTCGTTGAGATACTTGATGTTGCGGGTCGTCTCGTCGATGGCTCGATTTCGCATGAGCTCGTTGCAGAGCGCGACGTAGTCGTTGGCCCAGCGTGCGGCGACCTCGGGGTCCTTCCAGTCGATGTACAGCGTCGTCGTGCCGCGCCGCGCGTCTTCGGCGATGTCGAGGACGCCCTCACGAAAATCGTTCACGGCCAGCCACATGCTCTGATCTTCTTTGTGGTCGGCGTTCTCCCAGAGCACGGGCAGCAGGTCGTATCGCTTGATGAACTCCTCGGCAAGCCGCCGCGACGCCAGCAAGCCTTGCGCTTGCTCCGTGCGCGCGGCACCGGGCAACGTTACGCCCGCCAATGTGGCGAGGCCGCTCAACTGGTTCAGCAGCGGCGCCGCCGACCCCGTCATGCGCTGATCGCGGACCAGAACGATCGTGGCCTCCGCCCGATAGATCTCCGTCGCCAGCAGCGACATCACGACGGCGATTGCACCGGCAATGAACGTGACGATCGCGATCAAGTACCTGTAGTGCCACAGGATATCGATCGCAGCAATCAGACCCGCGGTGTCCGAAGAGTCGTACGAAGCTGTCTCAACGCTGCTACTCACAGACCACGCTCCACTCAGTCGCTCATTTGACCACGCCGAACTCTGCGCCCAATCGACCCATCGGCGCCATGCCTGCGCCCGGAAGTCGATTGAGCCCGGCACGCTACCGCCTGCAAGGTCCCGCAGAACCCTCGCATTTCAAGATCAGGCGACGAGCCGGAGCTCTCCGACCCTTGCCTGCTAATCGTGCGCAACTCGCGCGCGGCGCCCCAAGACTTCCTTGCGGATCTCTCGGATCTCGTCGCCCAGCGCCTCGTACTCGCGCACTTTTCTCTGTAGAAACTCGAGCGTGAGGCGCGTCTTCTCGTGGACGCCGTGCGGCGTCAGCAGATACATGTACGCCGCCTTGTTCTTGCTGTTGCGGAAGTTCGTCGCCTTGATGCAGCCCTTCACGACGAGCGCACGCAAGCAGTAGTTCACTTTGCCGACGCTAACCCCCAGCACGCGCGCCACGTCGCGCTGGCTCATCTCGGGGTTGGCCTCGAGCAACCTCATCACCCTGTATTGCGTATCCAGGTTCATCGCTCGAGCCTTCAGGTCGCGCGCATGGGAACGATGAAGTCGACCGGGACGTCGACCGAGGTCGACTGCCCGAGCACCTTGAGGAGCACGAGCACGCGGTCCAGGCCGAGATGCCGCTCGAAGAGTCCCTCGAGCCCTTGGAAGACGCCGTCGGCGATCTTGATCTCCGCGCCGCGCGTCAACGATCGGGTCTTCAGGCGGTGCAGTCCCGTAACGGGATCCGCATGAGCCTTGAGCTCGCGAATGACGCCGGGGGGAACGACTGGGTAGTCGAGACCGAACCGCACGACGTTCGCAACGCCGAGCGTCGAGCGAATCGGGCTCAACGATTGGCGGCCCTGAATCACGCGGACGAAGAGATAGCGCGGAAAAAGCGGAACGACCGCTTCTTTCCACGACCCGACACGACGAACCGTGCGCACGAGCTGCGGGTAATAGACCTCGTAACCCTGACGTTCGAGATTCGACCTGGCAGTCCCTTCCGCAGAGGGTTTCGTATGAACCAGGTACCAAAGACCCATGGGCTTACGCACGCGTTCAACTGTTGAACGCAGTTGAGTCTAGACGCGGGTTTTGAGAGTGTCAAACCGTCGCGGATCCGAGAAGACGCCGCCGATGCGCAGGCACCTTGCTACGAGAACGAACGACGCGTGCTCAGTTGAACGAGGCGACGGCCGCGGCCGACAGCGCGAGGTTGTAGATGATCTGAGTGATCGAGCCCCAGCGCAGCAGCGGCTGATCGAGGTCGAGCGGCACTACGATCGAGTCGCCCGGGCTGATCGCTCCGCCGTCGCCGCGGCTGAACCATGACCGCCCGGCACTGGCCACGACCTCGCCGTTCGCCTTGACGACGTAGATGCGCTTCTTGTCGGCGCGCTGCGTCAAGCCGCCGCTTCTCGCGATGTAGTCATCCCGGCCCAATGCACGGCTGAAGACGTGCGACGTCGAGTACTGGACCTCGCCGAGCACGGTGACCTCTTGGCGCTGATCCGGAACCATCAGGACGTCGCCGCCCTTCAGCACGATGTCGGCTTCGGCGCGCCCCGCGACGATCTCGTCGAGCCGAATCGCCCAGCGGCCGGTCGGCACGGAATTGCGCAGCTGGCTCACGAGCCCCTGGCCCGTGGTGATGGCGGATGCGGACTGCGGATCGCTCACGGACAGCGCCGCGAGATCGCGCTCGATGCGACTCGCGAGCACCTCGATCTGCCGCTGCTCGCGCTCGCGAAGCTCGACTCGCGTGAACACGCTGCCCTCGGGGAATGCGAGCTCGGTGAGCCCGCCCGCGCGTTCGAGCACCGACGACAACGTCTCGCCGCGCCGAATCGGATAAGTGCCCGGGAAGACGACTTCGCCCTGAAGCGTGATCGCCTCTTCGCCGCGCCAACGCGAGACTTCTTTGATGCTCAGGTAGTCGTAGGGCGACAGCGCGAGGTCGGCGCTCTGCTCGCCGCGTAGCACGGCAGCGAGATTGACGGTGATGAGCTCCGTCTCGCGGTATTCGCCGTTGACGACCTCGTAGCGCGTCAGCTCGGCGTCGGTTGCGTACGCCGACTCGCTCATGCCGCCGCCGGCACGCAGCAAGTCGCTGATGCGCATGCCGGGCTCGAGCGGATAGTCGCCGGGCGCACGGACTTCGCCGTTGATGCGTGCAATGGGGATCGGCGTGTTCGGCGGAGCTTGCGCTTGGAGCTCACCGAGCAGCACGGCCACGACGTCCTGGCGCCCCTCTTCGACGCTGAACACGTACACCGTGTCGCGTGGGCGCAGCGGCACGTTCGCGGCGCTTGCCGGCTGCTGCCAGGCGAGCTGCAAATCGGCGGAAAGGATCTCGACGTCCACGTTCGGCGCACGCTCGCGCCGAATCAGAACGTAATTGAGATCCGTCATGCGCTTCACGAGCTCCGGCGACGGAACGAGATCACGCAGGCGCATGCCCTCGAACCACTGGGAAAGCCCGGGTTGAAACACGTTGCCGGCCAGGCGCACGGAATTGTCGAGCTGTTCGAGATTCGGCTGGATCCGCAGCACGTCGCCGTCGCGCACGACAGTCCGCGCTTCGTTTGTTGCCAGGTCGACATCTTGAACCGTCGTACCGCGATTCGGCACGACGCGCTCGAGCTTGACCGCTGCGCGATTCGCGTTGGCGTTGAGCCCGCCCGCAAGCGCGACGATATCCGCGACGGTTTGCTCGTTCTTGACCTCGTAGATCGCCGGCCTGCGCACCTCGCCGTTCACCGCGACGGTAGGCCCGATGGGCGGCACGAAGATCGCGTCGCCCGATTGGATGCGCACGTCGGCACTCGTATCGCCGCGCAAGAGCAGATCGTAGAGATCGAGCGTCGCAATCGTGTTGCCGTCGCGGCGCAGAGCGATGTTGCGCATCGACCCGATCGGCCGGATGCCGCCGCTCGCGAACAGCGCGTTCGAGATCGCGGCAAGGCCGGTGACGGTGTATGAGCCCGGCCGCAACACGTCACCGAGCACGAATACCTGGATCGAACGCAGCTCGCCGAGCGTGATGTTCGCGCGCACACCGATCATTTGCTGCTCGACGCGATTCTGGATCAGCGTCCGCATCTCGTCGAACGTCTGACCGCTCACGTTGATGGGGCCGATCTCGGGGAAGCTGATCGTGCCCTCGCGGCTGACCGGCAGGAAATACTCCGTGTTCTCGTTACCGAACAGCTGGATGTTGACCGTGTCGCCCGGACCGAGGACGTAGTCGGCCGGCACCGGCACTTCGAGCGAGCTCTGGAAACGGTCGCGCGGACGGTTGAACAGGTCGTACCCGAAAGGCCGCAGCCCCGGCTCGAGAGGCAGGAACGTGATCATCACCGAGAACGGTCCCAGTTGCGGCTCGGTCCGGATGCGCACGGTGGCTTGATTGACGTCGAGCCCTGCGAGCTCGATCGCGGGCACGCCAGGCAAGTAGAGGATTCCGGCGCCGTCGAGCTGGTATGGGTTTCCTTTCGCCAACCGGTCTAGAAAACCTTCGAGGCGCGGCCGGTCGATCGGGGCTATCACGGCATCCGAGCGCAGCGCAAACTCGAGCACGAGCGTGCTCCGGGCGCGCAATGTCGGCAGGCCGTCGGGATTGAGCCCAAACAGCGAGTCGGTCTCGGTTGTCGGCGCCGCTTCTTCGATAGAGGATTCATCCGAAGCGCCCTCCTCGGCCGATGCGTCGCCGCCGCCCTCCTGGAGCATCTGGATGATGGCTTCGCGCTGCGCCGGCGGCAGCGAACGTTGCATCTCGCGAATGAGGGCTTGCTGTTGCGCGGGCGGCAGCGAATTGAAGAGGCGCACTTGCTCTTGCACGGGGATCGGGACTTGGGCCAGCGCCGGGGCGAGCCCCCAAAGCAGAACGACGGCTGCGGCAGCCGCTCGCGTGGCCCACCGGCGGAGTGGGCGTACGCCGATCACTGTTGCTGTACCAGGAGGAAAAGGCCCTTGGACGTGCGCGTCGCGTTCGAGCGAGGAGGCAAATATGCCGGCATCGATACTAAGGGCCCTAGCGGAAAGCCGGCATCATATCGGCGGCGAGATAGCGCCACAAGGCACGTGTGGAACTAGGAGCGGAGAGCCGATTAGCTCCCGGAAGCGGATCGCTCGTCGGATTCCAACCCGGGCAGGTCGCGGCGCAGTAACCACAAGGCTGCGGCCACCACACGTTTGGGGAAGCGCAGCATCTGGTAATAGAGCACGCCGGCCGCCAACCAGAGCGGCAGCATGATCCCGTCGTCGACGGCCCACATATCGCCGGCCACACCGATGGCTGCGAACACGGCGGCGAGCCCGAGAATCACGACGAGGGTATAACGTCGCGACAAGCCGTTGTCGGCCAGCACGTGGTGTAGGTGCTCGTGGTCCGGTGCGAACGGCGATCGATTGCTCAACAACCTTCGTACGATCGTCGCGAACAGGTCGAAGACCGGAACCGCTACAAACCAAAGCCCGATTGACGGCGACACCGACGCCATCGGCCCTTGCGTGAGGTAGATACCGAAGGCCGCGACGATGAGCCCGAGCACCGTGCTCCCCGCGTCGCCCATGAAGGCTCGGACCGCGGAATTCACGCCGAGCGGCAAATTGAACAGCAGGTAGCCCGCGACGACACTCGCGGACACTGCCCCGAGCGAGCCTTGGCTGACGAGCGCCATGACCACCAAACTCAAGAACGCGAGCCCGCCGGCGAGGCCGTCGAGGCCGTCGATGAGATTGAACGCGTTCACGAGCGTGACGACGAACAGGATCGTGAACGGAACGGCGAGCGGGCCGAGCCCCGCGTGATAACCGAAGAAGTCGCCGAGGCTCGTTACCACGATGCCGGATGCGAGCGCGACGAGGAGAGCCGCGCAGCTCTGCGCGATGAGCCGAACGTTCGGCGGCAGATCGAACCGGTCGTCGACGGTTCCGACGAACACGAGCAAGTAGACGCCGATCAATATCGGCGGCCATGACATCGGGCGCGCTATGAGGGCGCTGCCCACGCCCAAGCCGATACTCATCGCAATTCCGCCGATCACGGGAACGGGAGCGCCATGCCGTTTGCGGCCGCCCGGAATGTCTACGAGGCCGACCGCGAAAGCGACCGGGCGCAACGCGAACATGAAGAGCACGGTGACTACGAACGATAGAAACGCGGCGACCGCCACTTAACCCCCCGAATTCCTTCTCGACACCCAGCCCCGGCCCTGGAATGCTCGCGCCGCCAAGAACGGTGCAAAACTTAGGCGAGCTAGAGCAAAAAAACAAGCTGGATGTGTCGACTACGTGACATTTCTCTCAAAATAGATGTAGCGGCTTTGCAACGCTCATTCCGCGGCGTTCAAGCGAGACTAATCCCAAGTTGTCGAAAAGGACGCGGCTAGTCCGCCGCCTCGCGTATCGCAAAACGTCGAGGGTGGGATCGAAAATTCTCTGCGTCTAGCTCGGTTCGTCGTGCGCGCACGAGCCCTCGTCGCTAATACCGGCACTCGTCATGCAACGTTGGAACGCTTCTTGCTACTCCATGAATGGGGGGACAGGGAGGTTGCATGACGCCCGGCTGGACGTCGCCCCGAGAGCGCATTCTTGCGGGCGCTTTCCGTTATTTGTGCATCACTGGATTTGCTGCGCTCTCTAGCGTTGCGCTCGTCAATCGAGCGAACGCGCAGCAAACGGCTGAAAGTCCAATCGATGTCGACCTCAATGGCGACGGCGCCACCGACTCCGGACTTAGCTTCAGCGATTGCGGCGATGGAAGCGGCAGATATTGCGTCTTCGCAACTTCCTCTCTCTTCGACGGCCAGCATTCCATCCCGATTGAAACTACGAACGCGCAGCCCGCTTCGGTGAGCCCCACTACGGTCAATGGCGAGGACGCGATTCGGCCCATCGGCGATCACACGGGAGACGGGCTCGGGGAGATCGCACTGCTTTACGTGCGCGAGTTGCCCGACTCGAGATTCGCGCCGGCGATGGCAATTGTGGATATCAATAACCAATCGCTGCTCGGTAACGTTACGCCACCCTCTGGGCTTTCGACGTTCATGGACGGTTACAACCTTCGGTCAGATGTACTTTTTCCCGCCGGCCCCGACGGGCGCACCTATCCCACATTTACTCCGGGATATGGCGACAGCAACAGCGCGCCCGCGACGCACTGGGGCTGGGGATGTCTGTTTAGGCCGGGACAGGCATCGGGCGACTGCGGACCGGGTTTCATTCGGCTTACTCTGGAACCGGACATCCTTCCTTACGGGGCGACGACTTGGTTCAGAGAAGCGGTCGGCCACGTAATGGATATCGATGAAGACGGCTGGGAAGACATTCATCTTCCGTATCACTCGGCGTTTCTTTCTATCTCCGGGCGGACCGGCGCTCATCTCACGACGACCGCATATGACGTCGCGGCGAGCACGGGAGCGCAGCCGCTGATGTTTCACTCGGGCAGACACTACGGTGTACATCACACCGTGCGCGCGTCACAGGAGACTGGATCCTGGCCGATCAGGCGGACCGTCCTGGTCGCGGGCAGCCCCGTCGGGGACTTCGACGATCCCAAGTGCAACACATCGCGGTACACCGCCGTGTTGATTCAAGACGGCCCCCCGTCGACGAGAAGGCTTGCCTGGGCCGACTTCGACGGGTTCCACTCGAGCAACTGGAACGCTTGGCCTTGGGTGCCACCGGGCGGCGAGGCGCCCGAGCCGTCGCGATGGGGCGATTTTGCCGACAAGTGCATACACCGCTATTCGGATGCACGGACGTTCATGGACGGCGAAGACGTCCTGCTTCTGAACTACTTCACGACGGACTGGACGCAGCCGGATAACGCGCCGTTAGCCGGTAAATGCAAGAACGAGCAATACCAGCTCTACATGGAACCGACGTGGACGACAGCAAAGCGACAGGCCTGGGAGGCCTGTGCGTTCCAACATGCGGCCACGAAGGGCCGGTGGAATATGAAAGTCGTGCGCGAGTCGGACGGTGCGCTCCTGACGGGGAGCGCCGACACGTACGTTTGGGGTTGGTCGAGCTCTCTGCACCCGAGCGCCGAGACGCTGTACCTCGTCGAGGCACTGCCCAATCCCGTTCGCTTCGATGTCAAAGACGACGGAGGCAACCGAATGTCTCCCTCTGCGCTGCGCGTACAAGCGCTGGTGAACGGTCTCTGGGACGACCGCGGCGCATTTCCAGTCGCGGGCCGGCCTGTCCTTGTCGACATCAAGAAAACTGGCGCGCTAGGTACGGGTGACTTTTTCGGCGTAAAAGCACTGTCGCTTGCCGACCTTGATGGCGATGGCCTTGACGAGGTGGCGACCGCCACCGCCTCGGGCACCGTCGTGTGGATAGGATGGTCGCCGAGCTCCGGCTCGTGGGTGACGAAAACGGGCGTTGCAGATCCCAAACCCGCCAACGCGCCACCGGGTTCGATCAAAGCGACGTTGAACCCAACGGCGCTCAAGACCTGCGTTCGACCGGTCTTCGAGACAGCGCTCCTACGGGCTCTTCACGGCGGAGGGTGATCCTCAGACCGGCTCGCGAAGCCGCACAGAGCTGCTGGGGCGATTCAAAGACCCTTGCCCTTGAGAACCACCCCCAACCCACGAGCAATGATCGTGAGATCCAACCAGAGCAACCCGGCGCCGCTTCGATTGAGGTATTGGTTCGCGTACTCGTACTCATAGACGGGATTACCCATCTCGGGAGTGCCTTTCATGATGTGACCGAGGCCGAGCAAACCACCCCTGAGTAACCGACGAGTCACGTTCCCTTGTTGGAGATCGCGCTCGTAGTGATGGACGGCGAGCGGTCTCGGACCAACGATGCTCATGTCCCCTTTGAGGATGCTGAAGAACTGCGGAAGCTCATCGAGGTAGAACTTCTTCACGAAGTGCCCCGTATGAGTTCTGCTGTCAGGCGTCCATTCCGCAGCGTACGCGTGCCAATCTCCGCGCTTTGCGCCCTCGGGGTCGATGTACTTCTGCTTGATCAGTCGGATCTTGTATTTCGGGATGACCCTGCCCTGACTCACCGCTTTGTAACTGAAGAACATCGGGCCACGATTCTCGGGGAGCAGGAGGCCCTCGATGACGTAAGCCAGCTTGATGACCAATAAGACGGGCAACGACGCAAGTAGCAGGAACAAGGCGACCACTTTGTCGAAGATCAGCTTGGGTAGTCGCGGTTCGAGGGAACTGGTCAACGCAAACAGGTGGGCGTACGTTCGCTTGATCTCGTCCGATGGCGGTTTGTACGGGAAAGCGATCTCGGGCTCTCGTCCGCCCAGCAGCGCGTCGGTGGTTGCCTCGACAAGACTACTCATCGGGGAATCCCGCGACCTCTTCGTCGACGAACCACGAGGCCACCATCGTGCTTAGAACCAGCGCTCCGTACTTGGCGTTCGTCACAAGATACCGTTTCCACAAGCGCCGGGGTTCCTGAGCCACTCTATAGAACCACTCCAAGCCGGCGCGCTGCATCCACGGCGGCGCGCGACGCACCTTCCCGGCGACTACGTCGAAAGTACCGCCGACGCCCATTACGAATGTCACGCCCAATTGCTCTCGCCAACGCGCGATGAACTTTTCCTTTAGCGGCGACGAGATCGCGACGAACAGCAACTCGGCGCCCGACTTCTTGACGAGCTCTACAATCTCCGCTTCCCTGTCCCAGAAATAGCCGTGGTGCTTCCCCGCGATCTTCAAACGCGGAAACATTCGTTCGAGCTTGCCGGCAGCGAGATCAAGAACTTCCTGCGTGCCGCCCAGAAGAAACACGCTGTGCCCTCGTTTCTCGCTAAGTGAGAGCAGCTCACGAAAGAGGTCGATTCCTGTGACACGCTCGGGGATCGTAAGACCCAAGAACTTTGCTCCCCATACGACGCCCATTCCGTCGACGTTGACGATGTCGCAGGATTCGACGGCGGCCTTGAGCTCAGCGTCTTCCCTCATGCTGACGAGCTTCGCAACGTTGACGACGCCATGCTGAATGAAACGTCTGCCGGTGAGAGCAGCGCCGATACTCGCGAGAGTCTGCTCCATCGTGAGGACGTCGAAGTGACAGCCCAAAAACTCAACCCTCATTACGCGCCACCCCTGCCCCCAGCATGTCGATTGAAGAGCGCCACAGAGTAATACGCCCAGGCCTGCGCCCAGCGGGAATAGGTCACGTTGTTTCGAACGTAGCGACCCCGTTGATACGCGAACAATCCGACGGAGGGCCGATAAAGAAGCTCTATGCCTCGGTCGAGAATCCTGCGACACAGCGCCAGGCTGGAAAGACCACCTTCAATCGTTATTACCGTGACGATGGCCTGCGCCACGCTATGTGTGTCGACCGGGTAGGTCTCATGGGCGTAGTACTTTGCAGTTGTTGCATCGTCAAAGCAACACTCAACGTAAAATTTGTAGCCTGCGTCACGCGCCCGCGCGAGCACCGCGTCCTCGACCTCCCGACAGATAATATCGAGAGCCTCGATGTTGAAACCGGTATGGAAGCCGTCTATGAACTGGTGGTGCGTTCGCGTCCCGTAGACCCACGAACCGTCGACGCGTTGGTCTGCCGCAGAAGTGTGCGCGACCTGCAAGGCGAGGTCGACGAGATCCGCGTTGCCGAGTCGCCGTCCCGCGACAGTGCACCACGCGGCCGCCCATAGACTCGCGTTATGAACGAACGCCGTCTCATCGGGGACGTATGCGAAGTACGGCCGGCCAGGATCGCTTATGAGCAGTCGCTTTTGGATGAAAGTTGCCGAGCTCAGAGCATGGTGCTCGAACTCCTCGAACCCGGTTAGCTCAGCCAGACGGCGCAAGGCCCTCGAGACGTACACGGTTGCGATGACGTTGGGCTTGCCCGCTGGCACGAAAAAGGCTCTCGCCTGCCAGTCGAATGGATAACCCCAACACGAGCCTTCCCAGACGGTAGGGTCGCTGCGGTGCGCAACCAACCATCGGCCAAGCTCAACGGCCTCGCTGAGGAACGTTTCCTCGCGCGTGCGCTGATAGTCCTCACATAGCCCGAGAATGAAAAGGGCCATGCCCTTCGGATTACGTACCTTCGGAACCAACAGCGCCGGCCGAAGGTTGATGGGCAATCGTTTGCCCAGCTGCACCCAGGCCAATCTCGCGAATCCGCTTCGAGCAAGCGGCGTCCGGCGAAACAGCCCGCTGTTCAGAAAATCGAATGGATCGTATCCAGCAAAGCTTTCCGCCCGTGCATTCGCCAGCAGGCTCGCCGCGATGCTCGCGTAGTCGTGCGTCAATGCTCGGCCGTGGTGCTCGAATCTAACGCTCGTAAATCCACCGGCAGCGGCGCTCCCACGCAGAGAGATTCGACGCACAACACGGTGGCGAGGCTGACCGCAAAGAGGGTCTCATGGTCGACACACGCGTGGCCCGACCGCAGCCCGGTTACCCACTGTTCGAGCATTGATCGCTGCCCCTTGTCCTGAACCTTCCCGGATATACGACGCATCGTTGTGTCTCCCGAGAACAAGGTTGAGGTCTTGAAGTCGTCGATTACGGCAGAGCGCCCACCACCGAACACTTCCACGTACTCCTTTCGCATGGCTCGCGAACCGCCGGCAACGTAGGTGATGTTCGCGACGCTCCCGTCAGCAAACTCGATCGCAATGCAGACGTTATCGCTCTCGAGCGCCGACTTGGCGGCATCGCCGACGGCTACCGCATACACGCGCTTCGGGAGAGCTCCGACAAGGGCGGACGCGAGATCGACGAAGTGGCAGGCCTCACCGAGTATGCGACCACCACCGATCGTGGGATGTTGGATCCAGTGCTGCTTCGGGATGAAACCGGCGTTGACGCGAATAGCGACGACACGGGGCTCCTTGAGATCGGTGAAGTGCGTCAGAACCTCGCGAGTCAATGGCGCGAACCGGCGGTTGAAACCGACCATCAATTGTTGCGCCGGATGACGCTGCGACGTCGCCTTGATTCGAGCCAACTCGTCGACGCTGAGCGCGAGCGGTTTCTCGACGTAGGCGTGCTTGCCCGCCTCGAGCGCCCTACAGGTCGCGTCCGCGTGCGTATCGTGCCGTGACGCAATCAGCACCACATCGGTCTCAGCGCCCAGTAACTCAGAGTATTCGCCGGCGCAGAACGCAAAACCGAATCGCTTGGCAACCGCTTGAGCCGTCCGACCGCTAGCGGTCACCACACCGTTGAGACGCACACGCGGCATCTCCGCGAGAACCGGAAGAAGGCTGCTTGTTGCGTAGCCGCCCGCTCCATAACAACTCAGGCGAAGCGCGTCGCCAACCGGCGCGGCCTTGCCGGTGACGATGACATTGCTTGACTTCGTCTCGACATCGGAACCCGGGTACAGAAGCACGATTCCGAGATAGGGCTCTGTTTTCGTCCCCTCGATCAGAGCATATGCGCTGGACGCTTCGGTCACGGGAAACTTGTGCGAGATGAGTGACTTGACGTCCAGCTGACGCGCGGCGATCAACTCGACGATCGTCTGCATGTTGCGCTGCTCGGAAAAGCGCACGTACGCATACGGATAGTCGTGTCCATCTTCCTCATAGAATCGGTCGTATCTCCCGGGACCGTAGGACCGCGAGATTACGACCGTGATTTCCTTCTTGAAGAATGGCTCGCGCGGGATATCCATCCGGACCGCACCGACCACAACGACGCGCCCCTTTTCGCGAGTGACCTCCCCCGCAAGCTCGATGATCGAGTTGCTAGAGCTGCCGGCACAGACCAGCACGCCGTCGACGCCGTGGCCGTGCGTGTGCGTGCGGCAAACGGCCTGAACGTTGGTAGCCGCGCCTATCGCACCGAACTCCTCAGCGCGCTTCACGAGGCTGGCATCGAGGTCGGTGCCGATGACCGTGCAACCGTTGGCGCGCAACAATTGCACCGTGAGCTGCCCAAGGAGGCCCAGGCCAACGACGAGAAACGTCTCGCCGAGCAGCGGCTCGGCGAGTCGAACCCCCTGCAGTGCGATGGATCCGACCGTCGCGAAGCAAGCTTCCTCGAACCCGACCTCGTCGGGCACTTTCACGACGAGATTCTTTGGCACGGCAACGTACTCGGCGTGATTGGCGTAGTCAGCGCCGCCGCAAGCGACTCGATCTCCGGGTCGGATGCCTGCAACGTTGCCGCCGACAGCCACGACCGTGCCCGCGCAGCTGTAGCCCATGGCCGAGAGCGAATCCAGTCGAGTCTCGACCGTGCGGAGCGTCTTGCGAAGACCTTCCGTGCGCATCTTTTGGAGCACCTGC
>Ga0134127_10000737_pt1 | contig 27447 bp, 27 predicted proteins | sample KB31753_FD_96459 | JGI IMG/M metagenome (GOLD analysis project Ga0134127, IMG submission 96459) | Terrestrial soil microbial communities with excess Nitrogen fertilizer from Kellogg Biological Station, Michigan, USA - KB3-175-3 | ecosystem: Environmental > Terrestrial > Soil > Unclassified ... | reverse complement strand
CTTAAAAATGGCAGTTTTCTGCTGTGCATCGAAGTCCTTCTCCTTTGGAGAAGGATGGGTGAGGGCTTCGCCGTTTAGGATGAGGCGAAAATGCTCAGTAGGACGCTTAAGTAAACGACATTGGTTCATGATTCGTAGTCTATAGCTGGAGTATGTGCTCTGACTAAACAAACTGTTCCATTTCGCCTAAATTGCCCGCATCTTATTTCCTTTCGGATCGTGCGTTACTTCGGCCAATCCCAGGTGCTCCATCAGCGGAGGAATGTACATGCCAAATCGGCCGCGCAGGCCTTTTTTCAGGCCATACCAACCACCTGCAGGGTTGTCTGCTGACCGCCCCCATGCTTCCACCGTTCCATCTTTAGCCGGTTTTTGTTCGTCAGCGCTGCCCAGTTCCATCCAGTCGCCGTGCTTTTTTAACATTTCGTGCAAGTCGGCCAGGCAGCGGTAGTCGTAATGCAGCACTGTTTTCCCTACGGTGCACACCAGGATTTCTTTGCCGTCTTTGATGTCTAAATGCATGGTATATTCGGATGTCAGGGGCGGTGTTTTTAATAACGCAGGGCTTTCTTTTGTGCCGACCTGGTTTTTCATATCTTAATAAAAAGTATAATTAAAAAATGGGCTTTGAAGATCCAACCAGCGTTAAAAACTCCTGCGCCGGCGGCACTTCAGGGCCGCTGGCTTTAAGCTCCCGCTGAAATGTTTGAAAAGAAACCAGGTCAAAAAGCATCTGCTGATATTCGTCTTGTTCAAAAAATGCGGTATGGGTAAATGTTTTCCCGTCGGCGCCCAGGCAAACGTGATAAAATATACCGGGATGATCCAGCCGGCGCAGATCCGTCATTACCTTTTTGATGTTATCCTGGTTTTGCCCCGCGTAATCTGCCTTTGATGTATAGGTAACCTTTACTATTTTCATGATCTTTATGTTTAGACGATTGGGTGAGCTGAAATGATAGGCGAACCGGCATTTTTTTCTAAATATTTTTCCATCACCTTCCGGTCGTATTCCAGGTGGTGCAATTGCAGCTCCGATGCTTTCGACTTAAAGGGATCAATTTCTCTCAGTATTTTTGTCCGCAGCGAGAATAATTGCTTTTTTGATCTCTTTTCGGCCTGCTGCACCAGTTCGATCTTCATTAATTCCTGTTGTGTGTTTTGCTTAGGATTAAAGATGCCGTTTAATTCCGAACATTGGTGGCATACGCCTTTTTTATTGATCAAAGCACACCGGCCATCGAAAATGGAGATCATTTTGTTGCGGCCGGCGTTTAAGTAGTACTTGATCATGGCCTGGGTAGTGTTTAATATCGTCGCTATTTCGATCACTTTAAATTCGTACATCTCCTTTAAAAAAATGCACAGCTGTTGTTCAAGGGGCAACGACTTTGAAATACAGGTAAAGCAAAATGCGATATGTTCCTTTGCCTCAAACTGTCCGGTCGGCGAGGTGGTCCTGATGTGCATTGCTTTTTCAAAAAACGCTTCATCGGCCATTGCCGATGCCCTGGCAATATCCGTTACATTTTCCGGCCAGCGCCGCCGCGCCCGCAGGTTGTCTTTTGCCAGGTTAGTGGCGATGGTAAACAGCCAGGTTTTCAAACCGGACTCCCCTTTGAAAGAGCTTAGCTTATCGCGGGCTTTTAAATAGGTATCCTGCACCAGGTCTTCCGCGTCGGCAACACTTGCGGTAAGCCTTAGCAGATAGGATTTTAATTTCACCGAGATCGTTTCAAACTCCTTGTTTAGCTCGTCATCGCTCATAACTGTACATTTTTTTGATCACGCCAATTATGATCTGAATTTATTGATTTAAATCGTTTACAAAAACATTTACGGGCGTTTTATCATAATTAGCGGAAATAGTTCCCCGAAGCTGACCGCATTTTCACGCCTCGCACAAATTTCCGGCTTGATTATTAGTTAAATTAATATTGGCATCAGGTTTGAATGATGATCGTTGTATTATTCACTTGATATAAATAGCAGCCATGAACGACGATCGTACTTCGCTTCTCACAGTTGGTCAAAATATCCGCATATTGCGGTTAAAAGCAGGTTGGAGCCTCAGGGACGCGGCCCACCGGCTGGGTATTTCTACCTCGGCACTGTCAAAAATAGAAACCGGTGTTACGGATGTTAACCTGTCGCGCCTGGAACAAATTGCCCACATTTTTGGGGTAAATTTAGTGCAGTTGTGGGTGCTTGATTTTGAGGACGTTGCCCAAAAGGAAACCAATTTGAATATCGCAAAAAAGAAAGTGTCGGACCTGGAGACGGAAATTGCCGCATTTCAGCGTAAGGTGATATTGCTGTACGAAAAATTGAGGCAGCAGCCCTCAAACCTGCAACATGCGCACAGTTAACGCTTGTTAAATTTGAATTAGCGGAAAGAAAACAGCACCTTCGGTAGCTATTTCGCTTTGCTAATGAAACCAAATCAGTATTTGACTTTTTTCCGGCGTTTCGTGGCGCCGGTTTTCGTTTTGGGGCTATTGTTGTTGGAATACAGCAGCGTCCGTGCACAAACTGCAAGCTTTCCCCTTAAAATAAGCACAAACCAGCGGTATTTAACCGATGGCCAAAACAAGCCCTTTTTGATAAAGGAGATTTCGGCGTGGGGGCTAATACAGGCTATATCCGAAGTTGATGAATCTGCATACTTAGACAGCATTAAAAAGAAGGGTTTTAACACCGTGATGGTGAGCATCATCTCGTATGATACCCGATTTGCCGGCGACCCGCCCAACTGGCAGGGTGTAAGCCCGTTCAACAAAAAGTGGGATTTCTCCACCTATAATACCAATTACTTTGACCACGCCGACCGGTTTTTGCGGATGGCCGCTGAAAAGAACATTTTAGTTTTATTGGTGCCCTGCTACCTGGGTTACAAGGGCGATCCGAACCAGGGCTGGTGGCCGAAGATGTTGAGTTCCACTAATAGCGTTGACAAGAGTTACCTATATGGAAAGTTTTTGGGCGAAAGGTATAAAGATTTTAATAATATCATCTGGATAGCAGGTGGCGACAATAGCGCTACCGGGGAGTTAAACGCACACCTGGACACCATCATAAAGGGCATCAAACATTTTGACAAAAGCCACCTTTGGACCGGGCATTTTGAATCAACCAATACCTGGTCGACGTCAAACACTTTGTATGCAAAGTATATTGATATTGACGGCTTGTATGAATGGGTGGAGACCGATCTTGGCAAAAATGCCCCCCAATATAATGCCGATCTGAAACAATATGCAAAGGGCAAAATGATCATTCAGCTCGACCAAAGCTACGAGCACGATATCCCGCACAAAGAGGATAACGAAAATTACCAGTGGATACGCCGCAAGAATTACGACGGTTTGCTGAGCGGCTGTGCAGGCACCAGCTTTTCGCCAGGTACGAAAGAAAATCCGGGCTATTATTTTAAAAACTGGCAAAGCTTGATGAGCACCGAGGGCATGGACGAAGCTATGTATTGTTTCGAGGTTTTTAAACGGAGGGCCTGGGAAAAATTGATCCCGGATACGGGCAACCTGGTGATCACCGGCGGGAGAGGCGAATATGGCGACATTTCCTGGGTATGCGCCGCAAAGGCATCAGATAACAGCACGTATATGGCTTATTTGCCGGTAGGGCATACCATTGATATCGACCTGGCAGCCCTCAACATCAGGACCGCAAACGCCTGGTGGTACGACCCACGGACAGGGGAGGCGCGGGCAATCGGCATATTGCCGGCAGATCACTCAGGAAAATTTACGGCTCCGACCAATGAAGACTGGCTGCTGGTAATTGACAATGCTTCGCTTAGGCTACCGATGCGGTAAATAGGATTAGGACATAAAAAACCTGTTTTAACTAAAAGGTTGTTAAAGACGATAATATTGACCATAAGTCAATTTTGAGATGGCTTGTCTTTTATCATTTGACTGATAGCCAAAGCCACCAATGCTCCATCACGATCACCGGTATGACGAAGAATGATTGAGAGAGAATCCCACATGTTAGGATCTAGTGGATCGGCTGCTATTGCGTTTTCGATTAATGATAAGGCTTTCTCAGATAGATTGTTTTCATCGTAGGCTATACTCAATTCATAAATGATTGAATGATTCCATGGATAATTTTCGGCCAATTGCTCCAAGTCACTTATTGCCTGGTTTATTTTTTGATCTTTTTTTAAGATATCTACACGGTCCAAGGTATTTAGAATTTCCGCTCGATATAGTTGATGCCTGATTTCGTCAACTATTTCGTCGAAAAACTTTTCATTTTCACCCAACCATTTTTTTATACTTTCCTTGTTTATTTCAAACTCATCATCTTCAAAGTTTATCTTCGTGTCATCTTTGACATCTTTTGATTTGTTTTTTTCTGAAAGACTTTCGATCTCTCTTTTAAGATTTATAATATCGGATTCAAAACGGAATTTATTGCCTTCATCGGCTGCCACTTTAAAAATCACTTTCTTGCTAAATTCATCATCTATTCCATGGTTTTCTAATACCTCGTGTGCAACATCCTGTTCATATATAAATTCGTATGGAAAAATACTTTTACGATAAAGAGAGAAGCCGCTAACACGGCGAATTGCTATTAAAAATATTGGAGCTAAATGATCGGAAAGTAATTTCCAATTTTTAGGTATTTCAAGTGGAATATTTTCTATATAATAAGGCTTTAAATCATATGGTAAAATAGCTCTTTCTTGCATTATACGTATTTGCCAGTCATTGGGAGATTTTGCCATCAATATCTTTTTAACCGTATCAATTATATGAAGCGGAGCGATCAGACCATCATTTATTTTGAATTGAGCTAAAATGTATCGGATTATTCCGCCGGAGTCGGCTCTAATTTCTTCAATCTGATCATAAACCGCCTGTAATGAAAGGCTGAAATCTTTTACGTACAATTTTAATACCTGTTGTGCAGTGCTGATCGACGAGTTAATTGTAAATTGGTTCAATAACCAAGTATCGGCCGATGTTGTACTGCGTGTTTCTTCAATATGATCGAGTGTCGTTGATACGATTAGCATTAAAATATCATCTATATTACTTCTAATAATCTTGTGATTTTTATTTATAACTGCTGAGTCTTGTCCAAAAGAAATTTCAGCACGGATCCACTCTTTATCATTGTCGGGAACATGTCCATTAAAAAAATGAGGGATGATTTCTTCATTTTGTCCAACAGCTTGATATACTTTTAATAGAATGTTTACACAATCTGCAGTAGAATCGGGCTCCAGATTTAGACCGTATCGATGTAAACTAAGTAAATAGGTAATTGCATCTTCGAAGCTTTGGTGATGACATATCCAAAGAGCAGCTTTTAATGGGCGCCTTAACCACGAGCCGCCGCTAGTCTGGCTTGCCCAGAAGTATTCCCAAGACATGAAGAAACTTGAAACCATGTCGCTTGGTTTAATAATGCTTGGAAAGCTAACAAAACCGGCTAAAGGGGCAGAATCAGGCCATTCTGCAGTATTGTATAGCAAAGGGATTTCGCGTTCATTGAACTGCAAGTCAAATTCTAATTCTAATAATTGAAAATACGCTTGAGCAAATGCAAACTTGTTAACCAGCGCGGGACTTAAAAACTCGCTATTAGTTTGCAGTTTTGAGCCTAATTGACCAAATGCCTGTAACTGGAAAAATAAGTTATTGGCAATATTTACGAAAACAGGTGATAAGGTTGAATTGGAACGCATAGCAGATTTATAATAGAGTTTTTACTTAAACAAACCGACCACGGTTACTATATCGCCCAGGTTTTTTTTCATGATAAAAAATGCTTTGACCAACCATTCCTTCATGGATGTCGGCCCAACGTGTTGATATTTAATTTTTTCGATTGCTAGGCTTGTTCCAAATTTAGATGTAAATTTTTCAGTAGTGCCATTAGTTTCTAAAAAACACTTTGTGGCTGTTTTAAATACTTTTCTAAAAAAAGAGCCAACCTCGTTAGATGTTTTCATGTCGCCGATACTAACAAATATCGGGCTATCAGGACTTGAGAATTTTGAAATAAATAATATTCCGGGTAATTCCGGCTGTGATTGGTTGGGGAATAATGAATAAATCAACTGGTAGGAAGGATGGATGCTTTTATCAATAGTGATCCATTTTTCGAAAGCTCCACTATTCAATTTAATAGGTTTAAATGCTGGAACGTCCATTGTAAAAAGCACGAATATATGCTGACCGGAATCTGATGAGATCGATCCTTGTTGGAGATAATCACCAATTAGTTGATCCGTTTTAGGATGAAAGGCAATAAAAGCGAAAATACCGCCAAAGGTATCTTCCAACTTCTTTAAGTTTTCAATATTTAAAAGGTCTTCACTATTTGTGATATTTCCCGAAAAATTATTATGTTCCCGGTTGGAGATCGCAGACTCTATATTTGTGATTAACGATTGGACTAACATATTAATGAGCAAGTCTAAGTTTTTCTAAAATTAAGAAACCGAGTATTATAAAACAAAATCTTAATTCAATTTCTCAATAATCCACTTCAATGGTCCGATTTAAAATAAGTATTTGCCATTATGGTTATCCTACCCGTTTACTATAGTTCAATATCGCCCAGCTGTTGAAAAATATAGCGAAGCCGATGATGATAAAGATATGATAGCATATATCGCCAAGGCTGCTGCCTTTTAGCACCACCATGCGCATCACTTCGATAAAATAGCTCACCGGGTTAAACCGGGTGATCCATTGCGCCCACATTGGCATGCTTTCGATGGGCGTGTACAGGCCGCTCATCAGGTTAAAAATCATCGTTACAAAAAACGACACCAGCATGGATTGCTGCTGCGTTTGCGCATAAGTCGATAAAAGCAGCCCCAGACCCAAAACTGCCACCAGGTAAATGGAGGCGAACGCATAAACGGTTAAATAGCTGCCCAAAGGCACAATGCCGTAAACCACCCGCGCAATAATTAAACCTATAGTAAGCACGCTGAGCGCCAGCAACCAAAAGGGGATAAGCTTACCTAATATAAATTGGTATTTTTTGATGGGGCTAACGTTGATCTGCTCAATGGTGCCCATTTCCTTTTCGCGGACGATGTTGTTTGATGCGAATGAAGAACCGATCATCGTAACCAGCATTACTAATATGCCCGGCACCATAAAGGCTTTATAGTTCATGTGCGGGTTGTACCAATCGGCCGATGTAACATCGATAGCGGGCTGGGGGTTCATGCGCGGGGCTTGTATCCATTGCATCCTTACCTGCTGGTTATATTCGGCGATGATCTGCTGCAAATAGGCGCCGCCGAGGCCCGCCTTTACCCCGTTAATGGCGTCAACAGCTACAAATAAAGTTGATTCGTTATCTTTTACCAGGTCGCGTTCAAAATGGGCAGGGATTTCCAGGATAAGATCCGTTTTGTCGGTCTCGATTGCTTTTAAACCCTGTTTAAATGACGGACTGTAATCCCTCAGCCTGAAATAACCTGAAGAAGTGATCTTGTCGATCATTTGCCGGGAATAATCCGAATGATCATGATCCACCACGCCGAGGTTAATGTTTTTTATCTCGTAATCGGCTGCGGCCGGTAGTATCAGCAGCTGGATGGTGGGCATGATAAACAAGATCACGATGATAGCCGGATCGCGGAATATCTGCTTCAGCTCTTTCTGCAATAAAAATTTTAACATCCTCATGCCAGCCTGATTTTAAAGTTACGAATACTAATACCCAGCAAAGCGGCGGTCATCCCCACCAGTATCAGCGTTTCTTTCCAAACAGCGGTAAAGCCGAGGCCTTTTATCATGATGTCTTTTATGATGATATAATACCACTTCGACGGCACCACGTTGGATAATAATTGCAATGGCAGCGGCATATTTTCAATAGGGAAAAGGAAGCCACTGAACAACAATGTGGGTAAAAACAAGCTCATCATGGAGGCAAACATGGCTGCCTGCTGCGTTTTGGCGCTGTTGGAGATGAGAATGCCTACCGACAGCGAAGTGATGGTAAACAGTGTACTTTCGGCCATCAGCAGGGTTAAACTGCCGCGTATGGGAACATCTAAAACATATACGCTTAATAATAATATGCTGATGATGTTAAGTAACGACACAAACAGGTAGGGCACCGTTTTGGCGATGATAATGCGGAAGGGTTGCAGTGGCGAAACAAGGATCACCTCCATAGTGCCCATTTCTTTTTCACGTACGATAGCGATCGAGGTCATCATAGCGCAAACCAGCATCAGCACCAGGGCCATCACACCGGGAACAAAGCCATAAGCCCCTTTTAGCTCGGGGTTGTAAAGCATCCGTACCTGGGCCTTAATGGTATAAGGCAGCTGCTGGTTTTGATTCAGCGCCTGCTGGTAGTCGTTGATGATGGACGTTGCATAATTGGTGAGGGTGTTGGCTGTATTCGGATCGGATGCATCGGCGATCAGTTGAACCTGGGCATGATTGGTATGCGAGAGCTCCTGGTTGAAATTTTGCGGAAAAACGACGGCCATCCTGATCTTACCCTGCCGGAAGGTGGCGCCGATGTCCCGGTACGAATGAACATTTTTTACCAGTTTAAAATAACGGCTGGCGGCGATCTCATCTGAAATTGCCCGTGTAGCCACATCGTTCGACTGGTCGAATATCGCGATGTTTGCGTTTTTTACCTCGTTGGTGAGCGCAAAACCATATAAAATGATCTGCACGATGGGCATCCAGATCAAAATAAACAGCGTGCGCCGGTCCCGCCAGATATGCAGCCATTCTTTTTTTACGAAAATCAAAAATTGCTTCACAGTTTTGTTCCTGTTTATCTTAAATTATTATCCTATCACTAATGACCAGCCCTAATCCCCCGTTCGTACCGCTTTTCGCGCCAGCTGCAAAAACACTTCATCCATCGAGTTTGCCGAATAATCTTTCATCAGTTGCGCGGGCGAGCCAAGTGCATCCATCCGACCGTCGACCATGATGGATACACGGTTGCAATATTCCGCCTCATCCATATAGTGTGTGGTCACAAAAATTGTAATGCCCCTTGCCGACGCCTCGTAGATCAGTCCCCAAAATTCCCGGCGGGTAACCGGGTCAACGCCGCCGGTTGGCTCGTCTAAAAAAACAATAGCCGGGTCGTGAACAATGGCGATAGAAAAAGCGAGCTTTTGTTTCCAGCCCAGGGGCAGGTCGCGCACCAGCGTTTTTTCCTGGCCGTCCAGGTGGAGCTGTTTGATCAGCATGGCACTTTTCTGCGTGATGCGTTCATCGGTAAGGCCATATATTCCGCCATAAAAACGGATATTCTCGGCAACGGTCAGGTCTTCGTATAACGAAAATTTCTGACTCATATAGCCGATATTTTTTTTAATCTGCTCGGTCTGTTTAAAAACGTCAAAGCCGGCCACCGTTGCTGCGCCCGAAGTTGGCAACAGCAAACCGCAAAGCATGCGCATGGCTGTAGTTTTCCCGGCTCCGTTTGCACCCAGGAAGCCAAATATCTCGCCCTTCTCCACTTCAAAAGAGATGTGGTCCACAGCGATAAAGCTGCCGAAGCGTTTGGTGAGGTCCCTGGCTGTGATCACTTTTTCGGTCGCCATTTTTAATTGGTCATTAATGCCATAAAACAGTCTTCGATGTTTGGTTCGATGGGTTTTATCTCCACACCGGTATAGCTGCCATGTTGCGCAATGCGTTCCAGCTTTTGTTTACTGTTTTCTTCCGTTTTAAAAACCACATGGTGGTATTGCCCGAAGGGGTAACAGCTTTCAACCGATGGATCGTCGTTTATCGCGTTCATCAATTTAAACATCTCGTTTGCCCTGATGGCCCACAAAGGTTTTTTAAACCGGCTGATGATCGCCCGCGGCGTGTCAACCGACAACAACTCACCTTTTTGAATGAGCGCTACGCGGTCGCACAGGCTGGCCTCGTCCATATAGGCTGTGGAAACCAGGATGGTGATGCCCTGCTGTTTAAGCCGGTGCAGCATTTCCCAAAACTCTTTGCGCGATACCGCATCGACGCCGGTGGTCGGCTCGTCCAAAAACAAAACGGATGGCTTGTGTATCAGCGCGCAGCTCAAAGCCAGCTTTTGCTTCATGCCGCCTGAAAGGGCGCCGGCCTTGCGGTCCTTAAAGGGTTCTATCTGCTGGTAAATATCTTTTATCAGGTCGTAATTTTGCCGTATGGTGGTGTTAAAGATGGTAGCGAAAAACTCCAGGTTTTCCTGTACCGAAAGATCCTGGTACAACGAAAAGCGGCCGGGCATGTAGCCGATGCGGTTGCGTATCTGTTTAAAATCCTTCACCACATCAAATCCGTCGACAGTAGCTTTGCCGCTTTCGGCCAGCAGGAGGGTGGTCAGGATACGGAACAAGGAAGTTTTGCCCGCGCCGTCAGGGCCGATAATGCCAAATATCTCGCCCCGGTCAACCGTAAATGAAATACCCTTCAAGGCTTCCACCACCTGTTTTTTTGTGTGATAATTCTGAACGATATTTTCAACTACAACGGGCCGCATGGTATTTATTTCTATATTTTTTATTCTGGCATTCGTTCGCCTCACCTAAATCCTCTCCAAAGGAGAGGACTTTTTGACGAAGGTTAGACCTCAGCCCAATTGCCTTTTTAGCCCTCTCCTTTGGAGAGGGTTGGGTGAGGTTTTTAAAACTTTACTTCGCCGTACATGCCTATCTTCAGGTAGCCGTCGTTTTTTACGTGAATTTTTACCGCGTAAACCAGGTTGGCGCGCTCATCTTTGGTTTGGATGGTTTTGGGCGTAAATTCCGCTTTGTCTGATATAAAAGTGACAATGCCAGGGTAGGTGCGGTAGGTGGTGGCTGTGCTGTCCACCAGTACCTTCACTTTTTGGCCCAGTTTTACCTGCGCTACCTGTGTCCCCGTAATATAAACCCGCAGGGTGATCACCGACAAGTCGGCGATCTTGTATAAAGCTTTGCCTGCGGCGGTTTCTTCGCCGGCCATGGCGTATTTGGTTAGTACCGTGCCGCTAACCGGGTTTTTGATATTGGCGCGCTTTAACTGGTCTTCTATTTGGGCAACTGACTGGCGCAACGGTTTCGACTCGCTTAACACCGAGCTGTTTTGCGTGCCGGTACTGGTTTCCTGCACCTTTATTTGCTGCTCGTTAACGGCCATTTGTTTTTTTAATACCGTTATCTGGTTGTTCCAGTCATCCAATTGTTTGGTAGTTGCAGCGTCGGCTTTTATCAGTCTTTCGGTGCGGTCGCGTTCCATGATGGCATTGGCCAGCTGGGTTTTTTGAACGGCTATCTGGTCCTGCAACAGTTTTACTTGTGGCGCAACATCCATCGTTTTTTGGTGTAGCGCGCTAATGGAGGCCTCTATTTGCGCCTTTTGCAATTGAAGCGGAATGGAATCGATCTCGCCCACCACGCTGTCCTTTTTCAGCACTGAGCCTTCATCCAGGTTCAGCGACATGATCTTGCCGGGCACCTCGGCCGAAACGATCACTTCATCGGCTTCAAAGGTTCCCTCGGCGTCGGATGTGTTGTTATTAGGGGCGCATCCGGCCAGCAGGGCGGGTAACAGGGCAAGGTATAGTAATATCCGGGTTTTCATCTGTCGGTTAGCTAAAACGTTTATGGTTTGTTGATGCTGATATTTCCAATGGTATTCTGGTAGTTGTATTGTTCCTGCAGTAACTGCATTTCGTGCAGGATGCGGTTCTGCCGGGCCTGGTCTTCGGCGTTTACCTGGTTAATATAGTCGTGAGCGCTTAATACGCCATTCTCCAGCTGTGCGCTTGCTGCTTTTTTAACCGACTCGCGCATGGCGATGATCTGGTCGTCGGTTTTCACTAACTGCTGATATTTGGCAATATCCGCACTTTGCTGTTTTTGGGCCAGGCCGGTATTAAACAGGAAAGTCTCTTTTTGGATATCAAGCGTTTGCTTATTGATGTCCAGTATGCGTCGCTGGTTTTTAAGGGTGTACAGGCCGCCAAGGTTCCAGGTGAGCTTTAAGCCGCCGATATAATAACCCGCAAAATTATTATCCAGAAAGTTTAATGCCGGCCGGCCATAACCACCCTGTACAAAAAAGCCCAACCGGGGCAGCAATTGTGCCTTCAGCAGGTTGTATTGCAGGTCGGCGGTTTTTTTCTGGTATTCATACGATGCCAGTTCCGGGCGGCTAATCGTGTCGGCGGTTATGGGTTCGCCGGGCTTTTCAAGCACGGTATTGTCATCAAGCGGCTTGTTGATAAAAATACCCAGCATATCCAGGTAAGCCTTTTTTGCTGACCGCAATTCAATTTTGGACTGATCGGTTTGCAGCAGCTGCGCCTGCAGTTCATCCGCGCTGCTGCGGTACGCTACCCCGTTGGCCACCATTGCTTTGGTTTTGTCGAGGCCGTTTTGCACATCCTGCTGCAAAAGGCTGTTTTGTTTTAATTGCTCATCAATCAGCAGCGCGCCAAAAAACAATTGGTTTACCCTGTCATAAAGCGCGTACAACTGCACATCCAGGCTTTGCTGCTGGATCATTTCATTGGCCTCGGCGGTTTGTTTCTGGTTTTTGATCGCGCCGCCGTCATAGATCACCTGGTCAAGCTCGCCGTATATTTTATACTGATCTTTACTATAGTTGGGCAGGGTGAACCCTTTAACAGGAATGGTAAACGGAAAGGTGGTAACCGCAGATTGGTAAGTGGCCTGCCCGTTAACGGAAAATGCCGGTAAATAACCCTTTGATGCATTGGATACCGAATACTCCTTTGTTTTAGTGATCAGGTCGCGCTGTTTTATTAGCGGATAATTTTTACGCGCCAACTGGTAACATTCCTGTATCGTTAGTGATTGTCCGCTTACTGCCGTTATAAAGGTGCTTGCTGCTATTAACAGTATCATGTTTTTAAGCCATCGGCTTTTTTTTAAGTACTGCATTGACATATTTTCTTTATTATTATTAAACTAATTGATAATGTGAGCGTTACGATAGCTCCCCTCTCGAGAGGGGCTGCGGTGGGACGTGTAGTGGCGGGGGTGTGTTAGCCAACATGCCTGTCAACACACCCCTCCCCCCTCTCAAGAGGGGAATCGCACGGCCCGGCGCTTTACGTGAGCTTCTTTCATTGTTTTTTAGTCGTTAAACACATTATTATTATTTCAAAACCAATATTTAAAGGTTGATGATCTGTGTAAGCCATAAGGGGATCAGTTTTTTACGCTCCTCCACAATTGCCCGAAACTCAGCCTCGCCCAATGCCCCTGATCTCAGGATCAATGGCCTGGCCAGGAAAGGGAATATGATCAGGCCGATCATGTTCATCATCACATTCACCGGGTGAAACTTTATTTTACCCTCCGTATGCAGGGCGGTAAGCTGCTTTACAAAATGAGATTTGAAAAACATTTTGCCGTTATCGGTCATGATGGGCAATCGTTTTGACCCCGACATCAGCTCGTTAACAATAAAAAGCGGAAAATCGGGGTTTTCAATCAGCAGCTCCAGGTAATGGTCCACAATGCTTTCCATTTTGGCGGCGATGGTGGTGGTTTCATCGTAAATGATCGGGCGGATCTTTTCAAAAAGCTTTTGAATCGTCTCGGTCATGATCAGCTCAAACAACTTCTCCTTGCTGCGGAAATAATAATTTACCAGTGCCAGGTTTATATTGGCTTCGGCCGCAATATCGCGCACTTTAGTGGCGGCATAGCCCTTTTGCGTAAACACGCGGCGGGCCGCTTCCTTTAACTTTTCTTCTGTCGTGGTGTCAATCTTTTCTTTAGCCATTACCGGATTAAATTCTGTGCAAACATATGTTAAACAAAGTTATTAAACAAATGTTTAAAACAGATTATTAAATTCGAAACGTTGCGCTTCCCTCTTTACGCGTGCGGAAGAGAATGTCGCCCTTCCCTCTTTCCCACTTGTGGAAGAGAGGGTGGTCGAGCGCAGCGATGACCGGGTGAGTAGGCGCCGAGCGACATTACCGCTAATGCATTAGCGCCAATGTCCGCCGGCTCGACTCACCCCGACTACGCTGCGCTGGTCGACCCTCTCTTCGCCTGCGGCGGAAAGAGGGTAACTACACTTTTTGTCTACTAGGTTGTATGAGCCATAGCTTCCTCACATTTACAAAAAAACAACTCTCCTTTTTTCTGAAAGCTGCCTCAAGTCACTTATTACACTGATAAAGATCATTTTTAAGCCGGCGTGGATAGCTCATTTTTGTATGGTAAAATTTTATTATAACCATGAAAAACGACAGCATGAACGATTTGGTTTACCACGGCGACGGCATCGAGACCCTGGAAGAAAAACCAACACAGGTAATTGCAGAACCCACAAATGCCGGCAGAATCATCAAAAGCGACACCATGAAGGCATTAGTTTACCACGGCGCCGGCAAAAAAGCATGGGAAGAAAAGCCAAAACCGGTTATCCTGAAACCTACGGACGCCATCGTGAAAATAGTTAAAACCACCATTTGCGGCACCGACCTGCACATCATGAAGGGCGATGTACCCGAGGTTACCGACGGCCGGATCATAGGCCACGAAGGTGTGGGCGTAATTGAGGCCGTTGGCGGCGCGGTGAGCAACTTTAAGCCCGGCCAGCATGTGCTCATTTCGTGCATCACGTCGTGCGGCAAATGCGGTTATTGCAAAAAGGGCATGTACTCGCATTGCGAGGACGGCGGCTGGATACTGGGCCACCTGATTGACGGCACACAGGCGGAATATGTGCGCATACCCCATGCCGATAACAGCCTTTACCCCATCCCGGCCGGGGCGGATGAAGAAGCACTGGTGATGTTAAGCGATATTTTACCTACCGGTTTTGAGTGCGGCGTATTGAACGGCAGGGTTAAGCCGGGAGATGTGGTGGCCATCGTCGGATCGGGGCCTATCGGGCTGGCATCATTGCTCACCGCTCAGTTTTATTCGCCGTCGGAGATCATCATGATCGACAGCGACGAAAACCGCCTGGAATTATCAAAAACTTTTGGCGCTACCGGTACCATCAACTTTATGAAGGAAAACGCCGTTGAGAAAATCAAAAGCTTAACGGAGGGCAGGGGAGTGGATGTTGCCATTGAAGCCGTTGGCGTACCGGCATCATTTGAGCTTTGCGAAGAAATTATTGCGCCGGGCGGCGTTATTGCCAACATTGGCGTGCATGGCAAAAGCGTGGAGCTTCACCTGGAGAAGCTATGGGCGCAAAATATAACCATCACCACGCGCCTGGTGGATACCGTTTCGACCCCGATGCTGCTGAAAACCGTACAGGGAAATAAACTGCAGCCCAGCCGGCTGATCACCCATCACTTTAAGCTAAATGATATTATGGCTGCGTACGATACTTTCGGAAATGCGGCAAAGGAGAAGGCTTTGAAAGTGATATTGACCAACGAATAGAGATTTGCCGAGGTTGAGAAAGGTCAATTTAAACCGCCCTGGGTAAAGCCCGGGCGGCTTTTTTTTTACCTGATGGGGTGGAATAACTGCCTGCTGTTACTGAAGACTCAAGGCTCCTTCTTCGTCATTTTTTAAATTTTTGCGCAACCGTTTTGCCAAAATCATAGATTTGGGCGTTTATGAGTAAAAGCGTCCGGAAAAATACGACTACGGGGAGCAACGGGCCCGCTGCCGGGGCGCCTAAAGCAACGCGCAAACGAGGCCCCCAAAATCCGAAGCCTAAAACGGCTTCCACGGAAAGCAAACCTGCACCCAAAGCCCGGCCGGTTGCGCAACCTCCGGAACCTGGTACACAAACCCCGCCAACTGCCCACGCCCAACCCCCAACTGAAACTATGGAAGTACACCACCATCCCCAACTGGAGCATAACCCCAAGCCTTTTAAAGAATACCTGCTGGAGGGTTTTATGATATTTATTGCCGTGATGATGGGCTTTATTGCCGAAAACATCCGCGAGGCCATCGACAACAACGAGCAGGTAAAACACCTTACCGCCCAATTGGTGCAGGACCTGAAGACCGACACTGCACAGCTGAGCCACAACATTGCCGAAGAAACCCAAATACTGCGTTACAACGATACGCTGATTAACCTGGCGCAGCAACCCCTGGCAACAACTGATACCCGGCGCATTCAAAAAATGGCGGCCAACTCGCACAGCATGTGGATATTTCATCCATCGCTCGGCGCTATCGCGGCCATTAAAAACCAGGTTCACCTGAAGCAATTCAGCAATTCGGAGATCATCCGCTTTTTTGCGCAGTACGAAAAACACATCGATCTGTTAAATACCGACCGGGAAATAAACCTGCAATACCAGCGCGTTTACCTCGACCCGTTTTTAACGCAGCACCTTACCCCGCCGAATATGATCGCCGCTTTTGACAGCACAGGCCGGCCCACCGCCAAAATGCGTAACCTGAAACAGGAAGACCTTGACCAGCTTGCCGCCGATATGGTGCTCACCAGCGTGATCACAAGGGAGATGGTCAACAGCACTAAAATGGTAAAAGCCGATGCCGTGGCCCTGCTGCAATATGTGAAGAAACAATATCAGCCGGAGGAGTGAAGCAGCGGGGGGGTGAAAAGTTTGCATGGACGTTTTGGGCGCGACCGCCAACTTTCGCTGGCGCACGGATAGGCCTGCGCTTCAAAAATCGGAAGAATCTTTTTTATATTTGAAACAGTCAAAAAAAACCTTATGAGTAATAAAAAGCTGCCCGAAGATTTTAAATACCTGCCGGAAATGTATGCCGATCAGTATTTCCCTAACTTTCTTGTTGACAAGGTTAAGAATGTCATTAAAGAAGTAGTTGTGTTTATTGAAGAGGGAGACCATGAGACAGACGAAATACAGGAAGCCTTTGATAAAATGACATTAAGTATAAATGCGCTTGAGGGTGAATTTTACGAGAACGACAGTGAGATTGAAACAGGTGCAAGAGAATCCATTGGCGAGACAGTGCAAAGAATACTTGAATATTTTGAGATCGACATAGATACTGAAGAGGCTATAAGGGAAAGAGATTGGTAATAACACCTTTCGCTGGGAATACAACAAACCATCGAAACCAATGCCCCTACTCGAAACTACTTCCAAAATTCCCACCATTTACGTTCAGCAACCTTTGTTTGAGCTTCTGTTTCTGAACGCTTCGGTTCGGCTGGTTTAATATCCGTGGGTTGAGTTTCAACGGAAGAAAATTGTTTCATAATTTCTAAGTAAATCTCTGTCTCAATCGGATGAAGTACATATTGCGCTTCGTCAAGCCTTTCCAGTAGCAGGGATGGGTGTTGAATGAATTGCTGCCGATCTACTTTCAATATTTCGTTACCCATTCTTAAAATAATCAAATCTGATTTTTGAAGTAACAGTTTAACACCCGGCAATATCATCTGAACGGTTTTCACGCCTTCCGGAAGATCTCCCTCCATAAGGGCCGGCACTTCTAAATCCTTTATCGCCTGATCAATAAATTGCAGTTTTTTAATTTCATCTATTAGGCGATCGGCAAATTGCTCTTCATTGGGCTGGTCTTGTGAGATTTTATCGACAACGTAATATCCGAAGTAGTATGGACGTATACAGCATGGCAACTTGAATTCATTGCTTTTTTGTAAAAGAGATTTCAGTGAATCAACGCCGTAGGAGCGAGAGGAGTGCGCCCATTCTACATTGTATTTAGCTTCAAATTGGTCTGAAGTTAGTTCTTTGTCCAATTCGGGCTTAATTGTTGCGTTATTGATATGGGCAATAGCCAAAGCAAGTTTAGTTGCCAGCATGTAATCAGCCGTGCTTGCGGCAACATTCAACACGGCATCACTGGCAATAAGTACCACCCCGCGCGACGACTCATTCTCCAAATAGAACTTGTTGCGGCCAACAATAACATCGTCAGTTTCAACTTTTCCGTTAATGCAAACATCATTGGGCACAAAGCTATTTTTAAGCAGTTGCCCATATGTGACGTTTTTATTATTAGTTATGATAATGTGATAACTCATAACGCCTAAGTTAGTATTATAGGATTACATCATCAAACCAGCGCATCTATCAAAAGCAAGCTATCAAAGAATAAGTTAACCTTAAGTAACAGAATTGAACAAGCCCGGTCTTTTAAAAACCTGGCTTGAAATACTAGTCCCGTTTTAGCAGGATTTCTCGCAGAGTACGCTGCGCCTTGGTGGCATATTCAAGCAGTTATATCAGAGGTGAAGCTTTATTGATTATATGTTGGAATTACCATAATTAATATATTACTTAGCTTTAATTAACCCAAGCCACTGTAAATGTTATGTTAGACTTAGAAATAGAAAACGATCCCTATAAAGTCAAGGCGGATCCGTCTAAAGACTTTTTTATATCAATGTTAGTAAAAGATATCACATTGCGCGATGCTATCGGCGATTTAGTGGATAATTCGGTAGATGCGATAAAATCTAAAGCTGCTGGTACGGACTCACTTAAAGAATACCTAATAAAAATTACTCTTACCAAAGACAGTTTTCAGATAAGAGATAATGGTTCAGGAATGGAAGCAGATGTAGCGAGGAAATACGCGTTTAATTTCGGAAAAGCAACAGACCGATTGTTGACAAAAAAATCTATAGGACAATTTGGGATCGGAATGAAGCGGGCGTTTTTCAAGCTTGGGGGACATATTCATATTAAATCGGTTGCGCCTACTTCTCAATTTGAACTTACAATTGATGTCAATCAATGGCAAAAAGACACCAGCGCTAATTGGCGGTTTGAATTTGATCATGGGACACTAAAAGAGCAATTGAAAAACGATAAGAACCAAACAGGTCTTAATGTGCTTATTACCCAGTTAAGTGATGATTCCAACATTAGTTTTGACGATAAGAATTTTGTCGATAGGCTTCAGAAGGAAATAGCATTGGAACACATGCTCAATATTAATAAGGGGCTATCAATAGAAATCAATGATATTAAGTTAACATCTAATCAAATTACATTGGTTAACGATGTAAATATAAAACCAACCTACTGGGAAAAAGTCGGCGCGGATCAGTCAGTTAGAGTAATCGCGGGAATTTCAGCAAAAGATGCCGATGAAGGTGGATGGTATATCTTTTGCAATGATAGGTTAATTGTTGCGAAAGATCAAACTGCGCAAACTGTTTGGACTGGTAGCAAAGGCGATGGCGTCCCTAAATATCATGCTCAATTTCACAGGTTTAGGGGCTATGCGTTTTTCGAAGCAAATGATTCATCCAAACTCCCTTGGAATACCACCAAAACCGGCATGGATATGGACTCACCTTACTATAAGGAAGTCCGGGCGAAAATGATAAATATGACTAGGCAAGTGATGGACCTGCTTGATAAATTAAAAGAGGAGAAGGAAAAAGGAAACCCGGAAGATAGCCAAACATTAAATAAGGAAGTTCAAAAGAGCCTAAACTCGCCTATGACTGTGTTAGAGGTGCTTAAAGAAACCGTACATCTTAATAATAGTTTTCGATACCCAGTTGCGCTATTTAATCCTATCAAGAAAAGCAAAGCTGTGAAAATTACTTATCAAGTATCACCAGAAAGATTTGAAGCGGTCAAACAGAAACTTGCCAAATCTGATCCCAACGAGGTTGGTTTATCGACATTTGATTATTATTACAAAAATGAAATATAGTCTATGTCGGCAAGCTTTGAAAAAATAAACTATAGCCTTAGGCCAAACAAAGGCATAGAGAGAAAGATGATGTGTGAAGCCTTTAGTAGACTAGCTCTCTTGGATCATCTCAACAATTATCGATATATCGGCATGGGATCAGCATATTTTGCAGATTTCACACTGTTTCATAGAAATCTAGGAATACACGATTTGATAAGCATTGAAAAAGAAGAATCAAAAAAAAGTCGATTTGAGTTTAATAAACCTTTTTCATGTATAGATATTAAATACGGCAATTCCTCAACCATACTCCCGAATTTAGAATTGGAAAAAAAGAAAAATATCGTTTGGTTGGACTATGATAATAAGATTACGGATTTCATGTTTGCCGATATCGATACCTTTTTTGCCAATTCCGCAACAGGAAGCTTATTTCTGTTATCTGTGAATGTTGAGGAAGATAATCTTCCTTCCAGAACGGAGGGAGAAGCAGAGCAATCACTAAAAGATTATAGGCGAGATGAGATGATACGCCTAGTTGGATATCAAAGATTGCCTGGCGAATTTATGGATTTAAACTTCAATACAAAAAATAGAACAATGGTGACTTTTGAAATGATAAAAAGGCAGATCAAGAGCACTGTAACAACTCGTAATTTGTCAACCGAAAATAAGGTTACGTATAAACAATTGTTCAATTTTATATATAGCGACAACGCCACAATATTGACAGTTGGTGGGATTTTATATGATGAACTTCAAAAAGACAAGTTGGATGAAATGTCTTTTTCAAATATGGATTTTATTCGCCAGGAAGACGATTCCTACAGAATCAGCGCTCCAAACCTAACCTTAAGAGAGATAAAAGCATTAGATAAGGTGTTGCCAGATAAACACAACACGCAAATTGAAAAGGGAAAATTCAAAAACAAAAAGTTAGGGGAAATCCCCGTAATACAAACGGACATTCAAAGCTATGCTAAAGTTTACAGATACTATCCTAACTTTGCCGAGACCTTAATTTGATATGACTGATCGAACATTCAACGTCTTGGATTTATTCGCCGGTGCGGGCGGCTTTGGACTTGGCTTCACTTCTGCGGGTTGTGGCTATAATTTAGTATGCTCCCTCGAAGTGGATAAATGGGCTGTTGAAACATTGGAAGCAAACAACAAAACCAACCATCTAATAATACAGAGTGATATAAGACAATTTGATACAACGGAAAAAATAAAACATGCTTGTCCAGCAGCCCCGGATGTTATAATCGGAGGGCCACCATGCCAAGGATTTAGTTTAGCTGGGCCACCTAAAGACCCAAATGATCCGCGCAATTCACTATTTAGAAATTTTGTTCAATGGGTTGATGCACTAAAACCTAAGATATTTGTTATGGAAAATGTCAGAGGGTTGTTAACAAGGGAAAATGAACAGGGTGAAAGAGTTATAGGGATAATTACACGTGCGTTTCAGGATTTAGGATATGCTGTTAGCATTTGGGAGTTAAATGCAGCTCACTTTGGAGTTGCTCAAAGTAGAGAGCGCATTTTTATCGTCGGACATAGTGGTGGCGTTTTAATACCACCTCCCAATCGGACGCATTTCTTGCCAGAGGAGAAACAGCGATTAAATGGTTCGACTAAAATGTTGAAACAAGCTATTCCGGTAATCGACGCAATTGGTGATTTGCCTGAATTAAAAGCGGGAGAAGGTTCCGAAGTAGCTACTTATTCAGGACAAACGTTTAACTCATACCAGCATGAATTGAGAGGCGGTCAGAATCTTGTATATAACCATGTTACAATGTCTCACACTAAAAGGATAGTAAAGCGATATCAAGAAATATTAAACGGCGTAAAAATCGGTGATCTTAAAGACGATTTAAAGGTTCGAAAGCGTAACGGTAATGGCGCTTTATCTGAAACAGAATACAGCTCGAATTATAGGCATTTAAAGCCCGATATGATTTCGTTCACAATTCCTGCTTCTTTCTACTCAAATTTCATTCATCCAACCCAAGCTCGCAATATTACTTCAAGGGAGGCTGCTAGGTTGCAGTCTTTTCCTGATACTTATGTTTTTAAAGGTAAAAGAACTCAGATATCATCCAAATTGTTAAAGCAACTAGGAAAGGATGACGAAAACTATTTATCCCAATATAATCAGATTGGAAATGCTGTTCCGCCCCTTTTGTCTAAAGCTATTGCAAAACAGCTTATCAATTATTTATAAACGTTCCGCCGTTTTTCAATTGAATCCAACCCCTGCCAGCTACCGCTGACGTATCAAAACAATTGCATGGTATTTTTTCCCGACGTCGCAAAGCCTGTTAAAGTAAGCTGAACGCTAACACCTATTGGAACAATCTTTCTCCTTTTTCCCTCAACCCAAAAACTCCATCACCAACCCCTCCCATTCTTTCTCCAAAGAAATGTCCGGCCGGGTTCGCCCGGCTTTGCGATACCAATAGTCGGCATTCCAGCTATCGCCTTCTTTACGGTGCAGGTAGGCATGTACCCATGCCGAGGCCTGGTCTGAGAGATGGTCTACCTGGGCATGTGCTTTATGCCAATCGCCTTTGCCATCGTACCAAAGGCTTCTTAACTGCACAGAAAGCCCGGCAATGGGCTCTTCAAATTTCAGCGACGCTTTAAATTCTGTTAACGTTTTCATATCCCGATGTCCGTAGTTTGCAACGATCGCTGTGCGAAGTTTGTAACTTCGCACGACTATGCCTTTAGTTTGCAACTACATTAAAAGAACAAGCAATCAACATCAATGATCTGGTCAATACCGGCGTAATTGGATGCACTCGAGTAAATATAGTCTTCCGCCCGGTAAACCAATCCAGCGCGAACGGGATTTTGATGTATGTAATCAATTTTCTGCTGTGTAAATGCAGGCGAACTTAGTTCTATCGGGTGGTTGTCATGCTCCCATAGCTGAAAATTCTCGTTGCGGCTGTGCCGCGACGCATAGTATTTAAATTGATGCAGCATCCACTCCCTGCGGCTTTCAATGCCGGTGTTTTCTATTTCATGCAAAATCTTTTTCGATGTGAATTTTTTGCAGTCGCCGATAAAGCCGCTTAACGTAAAATCTTCGTCTACCGATGCTATAAGGTGAACATGGTTTGACATAATAACATAAGCGTGCAGATGAAGCCCCTTTTTCTGCTGACAGTATTTAAAAGATTCGATTATGATATCGCGATAGGATTGACGAGTGAAAATATCTATCCAGCCGCAAACGGTAAAAGTTAAGTAATAAATCGCCTGCTGGTCTCCGATGACGTAGCCTTTTCGTTCCATAAGTTATTTTTGTTTTTAGGTTTTGATAAAGATATTGGTTAAGGACGGTAGTTGCAAACTACCGGCATAGTCGTGCGAAGTTACAAACTTCGCACAGCGTTCCGATTTAAACTACGCACAGCAGGCGAAGTTACAAACTTCGCACAGCGTTCCGATTTAAACTACGCACAGCAGGTTAACACGCTATTTTCCAGGACGACAAAAAGTTCATCATCGTACTCGTTTGTTATTTTATTAAGTTTAATTAAAATTGTTTCCCTGATGGCAAATCTATATATCCGGCAGCGTGCTCAATTGAAATTTCCAAATATTTAGGGCTATCATTTTTAAATTTTATCTTATTTACTATAGATTATCTAAATCTCGCTTTGATTTTTTCGAGATTGCTTCGTCTGAGTTGGTCAATTTCTTTATTTTCAATTCGTATGTTATAATGTTTATAATGCTTATAAAAAACTTTCTCAATATTTTTGGCTGGGGTTAAATCGCCATCTAAAATAACGGTATTGCCTGACAAGGAAAGCTTATTTAAAGCTGGAAAGTTTTGAATAAATTTGATTGAACTAATCCCTTTACCATTTACAATCTTCAAACTAGTGAGACTGTCCAATCCTTTTAATTCATCATAATCTTCGATTTTTGAACAGGCCCAAATCTCCAGCGAAGAAAGTTTTTTTAAGCTGCTAATCTCTTTAATGGATTTGAGCCTGGGGCAATAAGCTATTGATAAACTTTCTAAGTGCTTCAAATTTTCAAGGCCGGCAGTAGTTTCAACCGATCCCGTTTTCACCTCTAAATCAACCAACTCGCTTAAATGGCTGATTGCATTGAAATCCTTCTCTTTAAAAGACCAGATAATTAACGTTTTTATATTACGACATTTTTCTAATCCAATAATTTTCCCCTTCCTCCAGTGTATATCGAGGCTTTCAAGATTTTGCTGATTACTTAAATCAATAGGGTTGTTTTCTTTAACCGAAATCCCGATGCCAAGATATTTCAGTTTTGTCAGATTTTTAAGAAAGCTATAGTTCTGATCGAGAATACAATCAATACTTAGTTTTTCAAGAAAATTATAGTCTTTAAGAAAATCAAGAGAATCTAAAGCATCAAGATGATCGAATATTCTTAGCCCCTCCAATTTATACGTGGCTATTGTATCTTTTACAAAGCCGTATGTATAACCTTTCTTGTAGACTAACATAGTGCCGGACGAGGATAAATTAATTTCGTTGATCATGGCAATCTTGGTAAATTAAATTTATTAATAACATTATCTATCATTTTGTAATACAAATCCATTCTCCCTCCCATGGGGCTTTTTATTCAAATCCCAATGTTTGCTTTGCCGCTAAAGTAGTAAGATACAACATAACGGGGTTGTCGTGTAAAAGACGTTTCAATTTGTCCACTGAAGTTACCTGGTCAACATATTCTTTAAAATTTTCCTCCAATTGCGCGTTAAGTTTATCACGATCGTTTTCTGCAAAATCTTCCAAATTAAAAAAATCAGTCTTTTTGCCATGCTGCACCACAGTGAATCTTGTTCTCACATGCCCGTCAACATCCCTAAGCTTCTTATTAGATGTATTTAATTGGTTAATAACGTAACCAATATTAATATAATAACCTTTTGAATAATTTGACTTTTGCAAACCCATTACTATCACCAAATCGCTTTTGTAAGAATAATAATAACTCCCTTCTTTAATAATTTTTTTTGAACACAGAAAGTCACTTACAATTTTTTTAAATGTTTTTATATCCATATATTAATTTGTTAATAAGTATCCAAAACGGTTTTGAATCCTGTTCCATATATACTTTCCACTTCCTTTAAATAGGTTGCAAGTTGTTGATATCCCAATTTTATTGCTCTTGGGTTATTCGGCTTCAACTCATATATGATTTTCTTTTCGAGGTCAATGAAATCAATTCTATTGCCACTTGGCAGTATGAATTCTTTAATTCTAACTTTATCTAAAACATCACTAGCATGATAAAGCGTATGCATTAGCCTGCCTAATTTCGTCGCAGCCGTTTCCCCACCTTTAACGGCTGCCTTTTCTGTTACATTAACAATTTCTCGCCCAGCAACCTCCTCTAAAACGATTTTCGCGCCTTGAGCGCCTTTTCCCGCCGGTATAAAAAGGGTCGCTGTAAACACAAATCCTGACTGCTTATCTTTAGCTGACGCATAATCTCCATTTAAATGGGTTACTTCTCCAAATGGCCAAAAAACCGATCTTCCTCCAAGCCAGGCATCATCAGCAATACCGTAGGTAAATTTACCTAAAAACCCGGAATCTTTCCACTTGGCCCATCCGTTTGGTTGCCACGCTGATATGGTTCCTTGCGGTGGCAGTGGCCCTTTCATTAAAAACTGTTCAGGTATAATCTGTTAGCCATTTTTTTTACAATAGTATCGCTGCTTATTCCGGTTTTACCATATCTTATCGGTATGCTTTGGCAGCAAGAACAATTTCCACCAACGGGATTGAAAACTTCATACGGGTTCAGACATTTAGGTTGCCTGTAACAGACAAAAACAAAGCGGGTGATACCTCAATATCACCCGCTTTGTTTTTGTCTGAAAATAATATCTGATTCTGTTAATTATAACCTGCCAACAAGATTGTAATACTACCTATAATTTATTACCGGCTCATCATAAGTATTGGGTTTACTTTGCTGGATCAAAATTATAATACTTAGCTAATTTATTATCTATCATCTTGTTCATCGTCTCATTAGACACTAAAATTTTATTATAAGCAGAATGCCCAGTCCCAAAAAATTCTTTTGTTTTAACAATGTGGAAATTTGAATCCGGGGGCCTCAAACACAGACTATTTATTGCGGGAGTGTACTTTACACGTTTACAAATTGCACAAGTTGAAAATTCTATCCCTTTCATTTCGAGGTTAAATTGAGCCTTCGGAATTATTAGCTGCACCACTGACTTAACAGAACTGTTCTTTTTATAAAGAGAAGCTTCTTGCATTTCAATTCCTAAATCCTTAAAAAAAATCTCATATAAATTACGTTCAGCAAAAATCTCGTCATTTATCCAATTTAATTGCATTAACTTATGTTTCCCTAAATTTGGTTCTTTCATTTGGAAATGCGCTTTTTGTTCACCATGAATGCCGCATTCCGGACAACTATTTGCATAGATATTTCTTAAGACTTCTAAGGGATTCTCTGGTTGAGGATAGCCGGCAACCCAAACACCTCGAAATACTAATACTTCAGCTTGCGAAATTTCCAGTTTAGTAAACTCTATGCCAATTATGTCATCTGTCAGATTTAAGGGTTGCACCAAATTTTTGATACTCTCATACTCTTCGGAATTTTCATCCAAATCATGATTAAAGTAACCTTTATTTTTTTTTACTTTAAGTGCGTTTTCGATCAGCAATTTCTTTTTGTCACTATCGATATTTCCAAATATTCTTCGAAATACTTTCATTTTATTATAGCCCTAATTTAGATAAAATTTCAGGATAATCCTTATAAACGACCCTGGCAGCGTTTTCAATTTGAATTCTTCCGGGGCCGGTTCAAGCGTCTCGCTTGAACTCAAACAAATGTAAGTGTCCCGCTTACAATAACGGCTTGACGGGCAACTAAAGTTCCGGTAAAAACTGTTTTTACAGAGCCAAATGGATACGTAATGACATTCGACGATCATTCGGTAACACTAGCGGGACGTGTTGAACCGGCGAGGTATTACAATCAACACGGTGTTTCTGCCCCGTGGGGGCTACCTCTTTGTAGGAATTATTGTGCCACGTCGTATTGCCCCATAGGGGCTACCCAATTTGGCCACGCCCAGGCAACACCGGCGAGGCCGGTTTTGGGGTAGCCCTCATGGGGCAATGTTGATTTATTGCTTTTTTCTACAAAGAGGTAGCCCCTAACGGGGCAATTTGGCCGGCAAAAAGCGTTCATCAAATGAACAAAAATGAACGCTTTTTTGGCGGTAAAATTTTTTTTCGATGCCGTTTGTACCCCTTTTGATAGCGGTTTGATAGCGTTTCGAAGCGTTATAACGGGTATTCGTGAGTGTTTTGAATAGACACGAATTGCGCGAATTGATGCGAATTTCACGAATTTGAAGATAGTTGGAATTGACACAAATGGACACGAATCGGGTCGAATTTCACGAATTTGAAAATAGTTTGGAAGGGGATCGGCTTTAGCGGCGCTTCGCGTTAGGATAGCAATGGATACTCCAATGGAGTCCCAATGACCGGCCTGGCAGCGGATCAGCGTTGGCCGCCCCTAAGGCATGCAGGCCTATGACCCCGATCTGCATTGGGGCAGGCTTCCTGGCCCAACCGCGCTTCTGTCAGCGCGGGAACGCCCTGTTCAGTTTGCAGTAGCAGTAGCAGCAGCAGTTGGCAGGATTGCCAGGTTTGAGAATTTGGTTTACCGGGCAATTTTAACTATGAGTTGTGTTCATTTTAGCGTTCAAAAATGAACGCTTTTTGCCATTTCAACTATGAAGTAAAACTTCGCACTTATCGTATAGATCG
>Ga0134127_10000735_pt1 | contig 27486 bp, 34 predicted proteins | sample KB31753_FD_96459 | JGI IMG/M metagenome (GOLD analysis project Ga0134127, IMG submission 96459) | Terrestrial soil microbial communities with excess Nitrogen fertilizer from Kellogg Biological Station, Michigan, USA - KB3-175-3 | ecosystem: Environmental > Terrestrial > Soil > Unclassified ... | reverse complement strand
ATTGGAGAAGACATCGGATTAGTAGATAGGATACAGACAGATCATATAGTAGAGATTCTTGAAAAGGATGGATACATAGGTGACCATAAGGGAAATTCTAAAATTAGACTAAGTGACGAAGGTCGTAAAAGATTGGAAAGTATACAGACATAGTAACGTGATTATGACATTGAGATGAAAAAGGAATTAATCCGGTGTCCAATTATATGTTCTTGAGGGTTTCGACTTTTATTTTATTTTTTCTGTATCTTTTAATATTTTTTTTCGATAAGGCAGTCTTATCCGACATGTATGGTTTCCTAACTGAAACTGGAATCTGTACTGATGGGAAAGTTATCATTGGAAATGAAACTCAAATCCTAAATCAGTCTGCTGCTAACTATATCAAAAATTTGACATCTGATAATCGGTTAATGGCTGAAATGGTGTGCCACTCTATGTTAAATGAAACGACTGCAAGAAAATAATAGCCCAATCTATAGGAGAGAACATTTGGAAACAAATTTCGCTTACAGGTATTCCTCGACATCAATAGAAAATTCGTCCTATCAATGAGTGGGAGGTTTAATAATATCTTGAAATGGACATAAAACTGGGAACAATCGTTAAATCTTTTTTGGCCGTTAAGGTAACGAAATTAACCTTCAAAATAGAGGCCTTATAGACTAAGCATGTTCCTTTACATTTCATTGTTAGCAACCAAGGTTCCTGATAGTCATATTCTTTTTTGGTCTATAATTTTAGATCGGTGCCATGGCCTAGTTCGTACTTTTTGTTTACAATCTTCGCAACGAACAACCTCCTTTGGATATTTCAATTCACATACAGAACGATAGTTAAAAAAATTATAATAAATTCTGCTATGGGAGGGAGTTAATGCACGTGTCTTAGTTTGTTTTGCCAAATATGTTATTGTCACTGGCCGTTATGCCAAAGTAGTATTTTGTACAGTAACCTTTCTCTTCACTTTCTTCAATGCATTTTCGAAATGTTTCATTGAGATAGACAGCCTGCCCATTTTTGGATCGTTCGCCCTAACATCTGCCTGGATGTGCTCCTTAAGGTCGTTTTTTTGTTCTCTACTATGGGCGATATAATCCTTAATTGCCGACATCGCGGCTGCGTTAACTAATGAGGCAATATCGGCTCCCGAGTATCCTTTTAGAAGTTCGACAAGTTTATCAATATCGACGGAATTATCAACCGGTTTCTTTGACATATGAATTTTCAAAATCTCTTTTATTGAATCTTCATCAGGGAGAGGTATGTCTAATAATCGGTCAAATCTACCTGGTCTCAGTAAAGCCTCATCGATAATATCAGGCCTATTCGTTGCGCCTATAACTATTACGCCTATTAAATCCTCTAGGCCATCCATTTCTGTCAAAAGTTGACTTACCATTCTCTCTCCTACGTGGGAGTCGTTACTACCCGTAGATGATCTTTTTGGGGCAATTGAATCAAGTTCGTCAAAGAATATCACACAAGGACTGGCCTGTCTTGCTTTTCTAAACACTTCCCTTATTCCTTTCTCCGATTCGCCGACCCATTTTGATACAAGTTCGGGTCCCTTTATGCTAATAAAATTGGCATCAGAATTCGTAGCAACGGCTTTTGCGATCATAGTTTTACCTGTACCAGGAGGGCCAAATAATAGCAGTCCTTTTGGAGGAACAATATCAGCCTCCGCAAAAAGATCAGCATGTTTTAGTGGCCATTCAATTGCCTCTTTAAGTTCTTCCTTCACTGCAGACAACCCTCCTATATCTGTCCACTTTACTTTCGGTCTTTCCACGTAAACTTCCCTGAGGGCACTGGGCTGGACATCTTTCAACGCATCTTCAAAGTCTTTTGTTGTAATTTTGATTTTGTTAAGCGTCTCAATAGGTATTTTGGATTCTTCAAGATTAATTTCGGGTAAAATAGTTCTTAGTGATCTCATAGCAGCCTCTCTACAAACAGACTCTAAATCGGCACCAACAAATCCATGAGTTCTTTTTGCGATATCCTCCAAGCGTACATCGTTGGTGAGAGGCATACCTCTGGTATGAATTTCCAGTACTTCTAGTCTCCCAAACTGATCAGGGATACCGATTTCAATTTCCCTATCAAATCGGCCAGGGCGCCTAAGCGCAGAGTCTAATGCATCGGGTCTATTCGTTGCACCGATTACGACAACTTTGCCTCTAGACTCAAGACCGTCCATGAGTGTGAGTAACTGAGAAACTACCCTTTTTTCTACGTCTCCTGTTACTTCTTCTCGCTTAGGTGCTATAGAATCAATTTCATCTATGAATATAATACTTGGCACATTCTCTTGAGCTTGCTTGAAAGTTTCTCTTAAACGCTCCTCGCTTTCACCATAGAATTTACTCATTATTTCGGGGCCACCGATAGAGTAAAAATTAGCATTAGTCTCATTTGCAACTGCCTTTGCCAGCAAGGTTTTTCCTGTTCCCGGAGGACCAAAAAGTAGGACGCCTCTGGGTGCCTCAATTCCAATTCTATCAAATATCTCCGGATGCCTCATCGGAAGTTCAATCATCTCTCGAACCTTTTGGATTTCATTTCTCAGGCCGCCAATGTCCTCATAGTTCACTCGGGGAATAAGTTTTGTTCCTTGTTTTGGAACAGATCCTATTGCAATATCTGTGTTAGATCCAATAATTCCCGGGCCTCCTGGAGGAATAACAGTGGTAACGCTGAATCCAATTTTGTGACCCATCATGTTAATTGGAATGGTATCTCCTTTCGTTACGACATGTCCTTCGAGTATATCGGGAAGATATTCTTCCAAGCCCATTACATTTAGATCCTCTACTGGAGATAACACCACCTGCTGTAATTTTTCTGCATGTACCTTACGAACTGAGACGCTGTCATCTATTCCTGCTGCTAAATTATTTCTAGTGTAACCATCTATACGAATTAACTTCTTCCCATAGTCAGCTTGCTGAGCAGACCAAAGTATGGCATACGTCTTTCTTTTGTTTCCTGAAATCTCCAGTATGTCGCCGGTTCCTAATTGCATGTCGCTGATAATTTTAGGATCTACAATTGCTATCCCTTTGCCTACAAATTTCGGATCCGTTTCTGCTATCCTAACCGAAAACTTTTCGTTGTTATCGTTATTCAAATATTTCACCTCAAAAAAAATGGAGTGTATTTTGGCCTATTCGACCTTAACTTCCTTGGGTTTTATTTTTGGCGATCTTTTTGATTTCAATTTTAGTTCCAGTATTCCATTCGCATAGATTGCCTTGGCGCTGTCAGAGTCAATTTCTTCGTCTACCGGTATCGCTGTGTGATACTTCTTATCGCCTTTTTCTGCATGTATCGTTACCAGTCCTTCAGATATCTCCAGTTTGATATCATTCTTCGTAATTCCAGGTAGCTCGGCTGTGACGGTTAGCGTGTTGTCTTTTTCATTGAAGGCCGTATCAACTAACGGTTCCCGTGTCGTACTTTGCTGCATTAAACCTCTTAAATCAGGCTTTGCGTTTCCAAATTCCCTTACGCGAGGTCTACCGTCCGGTCCAAAGGTAATCTGGTATCCGTAATAATAGGGCATGTCGAATGTTTGATTTGGTTCTCTGGCAGTGCGAAACAGGCGACTCAGCATTTGCTCAGCATCTGAAAACTCTTTGTCGAGTTCTTCAAAGATTCTGTTTGTATGATCCCATGGATTTCTCCACATACATATTCACCTGACATTTTGTAATGGCTATTACGATATATATTTTTTTCTTCAATCTCTTATCGTATTCTTACATTATGAAGGCCACATATCCGCCTCTCCTGAATTGCTATATAAGCAGCTTGATCTGGTGTACAAATAGTCCTGAATGAATCACTTCCATACCGGCATCTCTAAGGGCCCGACGAAATAAAAGCGCCCCTCGATCATGTCCGTCAAGGCTCAGTTTGGACATCAATATTCTAATCGGTCCTGTTTGGCGACTATTCAAAACAGGAACGCGATAATTTCGCTCTGTCCTTTATATATTTTGCAACGCCAATAAAGTATAAAATAATTCAAGCCGATGGGTCAGCAACTAGAAGATAATTCCTCCGGCCTGAAGATACAAGGACTCTTCTCGTTGGCCCTACTTTGACATATGCAATAAAATATAAAAAAAATTCAGTCTGATGGGAGGATGAATGGGTTACAACCGCAGAGCGCAAGTTGTCCTCCCATCAGTCCGGTGAGACGGATATATATATTCGCAAAAACGTAATAAAAAACTTACTTTAAAGTCTCTAAACGAGAACTATAACCTGATGGGCCATTGACAAGAAGTTGATAGGTCGGCCCACCAAGATGAATCGTGGCAATTGGTGTTATGTTTGAAATATTATATCAAATAAACTATAAAAAACTTAAAAAATCAAATTAAATTTTACTTCCGTATTCTAACCTTTTAAGAAAGGATGGGAAAATTAGTACTCGATGAAATTAAAACTAAGATCAGCATAATGATCTAAATGTTAAGTTCGATATGGCATAAGAAACGGTCGTCGAATTTTAGATGTCCGACCCATATTGAAGGAATGTTGTTTTAAATCCTAAACAAGAACAGAAAGGCTTGTTACAACGAGAACCGTCTGGACTATGTTCATCTTTTCTGTGACCGCAACTAAGACAAATATCATGTACCTGCATATGATAATACTAATCAAAATATTATAAAAAAATTACGTCAATTTCTTCTGATGGTCTTTACAAACTTATAGAATTAGTAAATAGAAATAGATTTGACGAATCCCTTTTAAGAAAAATTTATAAATTCCTAATTCATTAGAAATTGGCGTTTGGATGTGAGTAGTGAGCAATCCAACCCGAAACAGGGAATTATCGAACGTATCAAATCGATGATTTTCTTATGCATATATTGCAACGATCAAAATCCAATGGCTGTATCAGCAATTGACTTTAGATACCATGCAACAGGAGCCTATGCAACTGCGTTTTTTATTTGTTCTGAATGTCGAAATAAATTCACTGTGAAAATTCAAGATTTGGGTAAAGTGGCAAATATTTAGGAATGCTCGAGTGATACCAAATGGTAAAGAAAAAAATACAACCTAAAAAACATGAAAAAAAATTAGACAGTAAGAATTCTGTCAGTTCGGATCGCATACTAAGAAAGCATCTTACCGAGATAACTGCTTATGAATTAAAAAAATTAAAAACCGATGAATCTTACAAAGAGGGATTTCTATTGGCCGTAAGGCTCATGACCTCAGAGTTGAAGACTATAGTATTTAATAAATGATTGATTGGCAAATAACTTCAAAATTGATAATAAAAATATAATTTTTTTGTAATATAGTTTCATGCCCCGCCATAGATTAACGAAACGGATCTTTAACAGGATACAAAATTCAACTCGCGACTATTTTGATTCATCCCATCACAGATCGCCAAGTGAAAAAGAATATTTCAAAATAATTGCCGAGAATCAAATTGTTGCATGTTATAAATGCCTAATGGAAATTAAAATCGGTCAAGAATACGTAACTAACCACAAATACGGCCGTGGAATTAGCCGCAAGTATTATCATACAGAATGTTACGAATCGCTTTTTCAGTGACAATTTGTACGGCGTATTGTCAGTTACAGCATAGTCATCGTTAAGTTAATTCTCTATCTCAATTTTTTTGTTGATCCTTGCACTTGATAGAAGATCTGATAGAAGATCCAATCCCATATTCTCATTCACTACGTAATTTATCAGCATCAAATATTGAATCAGTCTTATTTATTTCCTGTATAGTTTCATTCATCCTGGACTCAATAAGACTGCAGATATGGAGATTAGGATTTTTCATTTTTTCTAAAACCCAATTAATTAGTTCAATCCTTTTTTTGAGATCTCGTTTGTATGTAGATTCTTCATGTGTGCGAGATATCCAAATTTCTGAATCTTTAATTTCTTGTTGTAATATTTGTTCAACTATCATACAGTAAATTCTACAAATGAAAATTTAAAACCAATGTAACTTTCAAGGGAAGGAGGGTAGAAGAAAATGATAAAAGAAATACACTCAATAGAAGACTCATTATTAAGACATAATGCGCATTCTATTAGTATGGCAGATCAAGAAATGATACAAGAAAAGATAGGAGAGGCGCTCGGTTTGGAAATGGCAGCACAAAAGGCTGTAGAGGAATTAGATTCACGTGGTTTACTTGAAGCAGAACACTTGAAGAAGTTATCGAAAATGAAACAAGAGGCTGGAAAGCAAGAGGAAGAAATGCAAAGTCTCGTTGAGGATCTTGTGGAGAGTGAAGGGTTTGAAAAAGAGACTATTGAAGACAAAGCAGAAGAAACAGCCGAAAAAGCATCTAAAATAATGGAAACATATCTGGGAGAAAAACCTGATACTCAAGAAGCCTTGGAGTTTCTATGTTTAGCAGAAGGAGGAGAAGTAGCACATTACGAAGTTCTTGCCAGTGTCGCAAAAGATGTAAAAAATAAAAAGTTTGGAACACAGGTTAGAGCGATACTAAAGGAAGAGAAACGACACCTAAATCTATGCACTAAATTGGCCAAGGATAACGCTGCTTCCGAGTAGACGTTCCTTTTTTAATTTTTCGTTGATTAATTAGAAACTAAGTGGATATCACATGGGTGAGGTTATAAAGAAGACAAGTAAAGAAAAAAAAGGCAAATTTAGAACTGCAGCCCTTGCTCTAGGTATATCTATTATTGCAGATGCCCTGGATTATTTGGTCGCTCCATTATTTAGTATACCAGTAATCGGAGACGTATTTGATGTTATAACAACTGGGCTGTTATATTCATAACTAAAAGTAAGGTTTCAGTAATAATGAATCTTGCTGAATTTATTCCGTTTGGTGACTTTCTCCCTGTTTATACGGTATCCACGTTGATCTGGATAATGCGAGAATATGGATATGAATTCTCTATTAGAAAGTTACTAGCATTGATATCAAATAAACGATGAGATTCTGGCTAGAGGAAATGTAGATGGGGTAGAAGTAAGAAAGACTATTTAGGAAACTTAACACAATATCCTCCCCCACCGGCTGAAATTGCGCGATTTGTTTAGGTTTTACCCCTCCACTTTGAAGAAAACAAGTACAAGAACACTGATCAAAATTCTGATGAGATACGACTTGGCTTTGTATCCCACCAGAGAAGTTGTTGATAGATGATAGTGAATTCTGGTCAAAAAAATATAAAAGAATATTAGAAGATTGCTCTATCGTACTAGCTTCAAATTATACATGAGCCTCAGTCATATTGTAAGAGTGTTGTTTTAAATCGAGTATAGGGACAAAGATCGTTATTACAACGTGTACCATCTGGACTATGTTCATCTTTCCTATGGCCACAACTAAGACAAATGTTATGTAATTGTATAATCTCTACAGGCCACATTCACTTATAACGGTTCAAAGTAAGTAAAATTTAAAAGCAATTAACGTTACAAGCCGGTAAATTCACTGGATTTTTTATTCTACTATAAGTATTAGTAGGTCAATAGCCATTCTTTTATTCTAAAATCATGTGGTTGATGACTCAAACCTGGGGTTGCATACCGGAATTATCTCCGACCTGTATAGACATGACAAATGCGTCCAGTACTTATTTGGGAATCATAATTGGAGCAATTATAGGCGGAATTGTTAGTTGGTGGATTTTCAATAGACAAAAGAAAACTTCTGATAAGCAGGATTATACGCTGAATCGAATAGAACATTTGGAAAAAAATAATGAAAAACTGCTTGAAAAGATAAAACAGTTTGAAGAACGGAATGAAAAACTGCTTGAAAAGATCTTTGATTTGAATAGAAAGATTGATTCCTTGCTTGAGGGACAAATGAAATAGAAGGAATGTTGCATTAAAAATCATGATTTGAAAATTTTCTTTTTAATAATCAGAATGTGTACGTCAACAAAAGAATAATGTTATTTTATTGTAGTAATAGATTACTACACAAGTGAGTAAAACTAGGATTTGGAACCGAAAATTATTTAGATTCCGCTTCTGTCTTATCTTCTATTAGTTTGTGCCTTTTTAGGAATTTATAAGCAATAAATACAATCAGTGCTATTATGACAAAATCAATTATATTAGCAATAAGGTCTCCATATTTGAACTGTGAAGTACCTCCAGAAAGAGTGGTAACATTCGCAGACATTTTTTCTAGAGACGCTGGAAGAAATAGACCTACTGTTGGATTAACAATATCTTGAACTAGTGAAGTTACTAGTCTGGATGCTGCTAAACCTATGACAAATGCAATAGCTAGTCCAATAATACCAAAAGTTTTAAGAAATCCAAAAAATTCTTGTGTAAATGATTTTGAATTGTTGTTACTCATAAAATATACCTTCTTGAACCAAATATATGAAGTTAAGCGAAGTTAATAAAGACTCCTATTTTTAATATACTAAAAGAAAAAAATTTAGGAGATTCCCAAATTAGGGAATGACGATACGGCGATGTTTAGTTCACCTTGAATTTTCCTAATCTTGTTTGCATACTCTGTCATCTTGGTATCATCGCTTTGTACTTTTGCGATTCGATACCCTTTCCAAGCTTTTCTCAAAGCTCCCCAACTTTGTCCAACAGTAAAACCTTGGTTACTTACGCTTGCGTGAACCTGATTTACTGGTTGACTTGTTGTCGTTTCGTTTTCTTGAATTGAGGCTAATGCCATGCAGTTAAGAGAACAGAAATATACTTACAACGAATAGTCAGTTTTTTGAAATCATCTAGTAAAAAAAGTTAGAACATTAGTCCACCTCAATTATAGCGTAGAACCCAGAAATATAGAATTTATAACCTGTCAACTAATTGAATATTTCGAAATTATTGATTACTAATTAAGTTTTTTACATAAATCAGATAAATTTAATATAAAATTTGAACTAATTGTTCAATTTTTCGTTAAAGGTCAAAAAATCTTCGTAGAAGAAGGTGTTAAGTGATAATAATGATACCATAAAAACAACAGTTCCGTATGACGTTACTTATGCATTATTTGGTAGAATCGAAGAATGACACATCAATTGAAGAAACTAAAAGGAGAACGATACCTTTTGATTCCCAGAATTATATCGTCATTTTTTAAGAAACTGGTAAATCTGTAAGGCCAAGATTTAAGTCTATAGTATAGGAGAACAATATGGTAATGATTCTAATTTGAAGAAATATGTTCTAAAGGAACATGAACTGGATACTTTTAAAAGAAATTGTTCAGAAGCCAGTAAAATTTTTTGATCTTTTCAAAGAGGGTCGATACGCAACTTCATTACTATGAATTGCAAAAGATATCTTCTGGATTGATTTCGATGTCGGGATAAGAGAGAATCATATGCTGGATGTGCATAATGGCAGGACAGATTGTGACTTTCCTGATTGCAACTGTCACGGATTTGAAAAATAATTTACCATCAAGTATCTCACAACTCAAATCATTAAAATAACTGATCGTGTGATAAGCCAACTTCTTATATTACAAATTGGATATTTAGCTACACTTTCTTCATTGGATTCCGGTGGGACAGCTCTACACATTTGGTCCCCCTGGTTTAAATTATGTTACTATTATCGCATACATTAGCTAGGAGAGGTTGCTCATCTAATAGTCATGCTTAAACATGCACAGCCGTAACGAGACAATACAAAAAACATTCTTAGGGCCATTCTGGATCCGGATAGTCAATCGTCTAGATCCTATTTATTTTTCAAGAAAGCGGATTAATATTAGAATAGGGAGAATCGTATCCTTAAGTCAGACTCTATCCCAGAAATTCTCAATTTTCAACCAGCCTAGATGAATAGTTACTTTGGCTCCAGATCCGTTGAATTTAACTGTTCCAATTAAAATCTGACATGTCTGGAAAGAATCTGTCAATAGGAACAAAGTCGCTCCCTCCTATTTCTCCTCTAGGAAACTCCTTTGTTAAGACCGTAACAAAAACGCCTCCGTTAATCAATAGTTTGTGAAGATCCCTTAGGGTTTTTCCATGTAGATCTCCCTGAAGATCATCTGACGTTATACCACCAACGGCAACAGTTCCTTGTATTTGGTGCATTCTATTTAGTAACACGCTTGCCTCCTGGAATTTGTCCTTAACTTTTACTTCCTTTGCTTCCTGTAACAAGTCAAATATAATGTGTGGTTGCTCGTTACCACTGCCTCTACTGTATAGAAATATACCAGTAATATTGTCAATATTGTTCACATTCACGTTGTAAACAAGTTGCTGGAAATCTTCTCTAAATTTCACACCGATGAATCCATGAGCATGTGTTTTATCGTTCGAGTGTCCATAAGGTTCAAGTACACTCCAATATCGATCTACTTGTACCGCGTTGGCCGTATTAGTATAGGCTATTACCCATGGTAAAGTCGCAATTCCTATGATAAATGAGACAACCAGAATACTGTTCATTAGTAACCTGCCTTCAATTCAATATTCGAAGTCTTGCAAACATGCATCATTCTACCTAAATGTGCAAAAAATGTATCAGTACGATTTTTCATATAGTAATCGAAGATTATAAGCACAATATTGTCTTTATCTATTTGTGATTTCCCCTTTAACTCATAATTAAGAAATCTCTAGTCGTACGTAAATTAGTAGTTTACAATTCAAATGGCAGTACCATGCAATCCTAATGAAATAAAGAATAAGAGTTCAGGCAGACGGGGATCCTTCGAAATATTTCCAATATTCAATTTTCTCGCCGCAGTCGTCACATACATATATTTCGCATAATGTTGGTTTACTAGATTCAGGTGTAACTTGAACCGTATCTTCCAGAGAAAATGAGTCAGACGAACACTTTCTACACCAATGACTAGTCGGTAATCCTGATGATTTTGTCTTTTCACCTTCACGAAGACCAACTGAATTTGACATGTATATCCCGCTATTGTCAAAATCGATAAATCCGGAAACAAATACAGTGTTTAAAGTTACTATTATGGGTAGTAGAAGCATAATGTTCTGTTCACGCATTTTATTAATCATTGGATGATATAGAACAAATATCATTAATAAGAATATCCATAGGACTTTGTCTTCATTATCATGAAAAAGGGAATTCTATTTGATCAAAAGACTCTAAGTCCTGATGATACTAGTTACCAGAGTACAATATTAGATTTATTTCAGATCAAGCATTTTAATCTAGACAGTATGTATTCTAGAGTGATCTTTTGAATAGCTTTTGTCGGATTTAAGACCAGGCAGTGAAAATACCTAAGTAGCTGAATGATGTATAATATCATGGAGCACTGTGCGTCTTGTTAGTAAAGGTGGACAAGTTAATAGAAGGAAACAAAATAAGAGTTGTAGAACTTGATATTGATAATTATGGCTCTGTGATACCCTTACGGGAATTGGAACTAAAGTTGCCCGAAGATGATTCGGTAATCAAGGTTTTAACTTCAACTGAATATGCAGTGATATTTACTGAAGGTGAAATTGATGAAGGCGCTGATACTATTATTTTGGCTAATAGTGTTTCACTTGACGAACTAAATGAGGAAAAAAAGAGGGCAATTGATGCCATGAACAAGAAATAGAAAAAAGCGATTTAAAAGGGAGTTAAGAGTTAACGACGCAAGAATAGAAAATTATTACCATGATTTTTAGTATTACAATTAGGTTTAATAACGAATTCCTTAATTTTTCCAAAGAAATCCTTTTGTTGTGCAGGTTTTAATTAAAAATATGAAGAATCAGGATTTTCTAAGGAGGGAAGAACTGGAGAATTTCCTTACTCAAAATGGAATAAGGATTGATGATTATATCAATACGGCGATGGATGTATCAACCGAGATTCATAGTGGAATTAAGCGGGAAGACAATCAATCACCGTTTCTTGAAACTCATATCTGGCCTGTAACAAGGGATGTAGTCAAGCACTATCTCACAGTAAATCGTAACATTACTAGTGTCGAAATAGTTTCATCGATATTACATGATGTGATGGAGGACAATGATAGGATACTCGATCTGTACAAGACTAAAGAATATGGTTTTGATGCGTATCTCAAGTATAGATTTGGTATTAGGGTCTATGAGATTTGCATGGATCTAAAGATAAAACCTCTTGAAAATTATCCCGGTGACACTAATGAGCAAAGGCAATTGGTTAGGTTTCATGATTACTGCAAAGGATTGAGCTCTGCTGATTATGATATGAAAGTCATAAAATTGGCAGATCGAGAAAATAATATGAAATTCATTAGTAATATGCCAAATTTAGACGGAAATCTAGTGAAAAATAAGATTAAAAGATATTTGCGTGAAGCTGAAGATTTCTATCTATCTTTTGCCTTGCTGGAACCAGCAATGAAAGACCTTTATCTAAAACTTAGAGAATCATATGAAAATCTAAAATTATTGAATAATACTTAGATGTTCGGAAATCTCAACGTTGAATCAAGCTTTAAAGCAATCACGAAAAAAGAAAAAAGAATAGGAATTGACTTGGTTTGATCATTGACCCAAAGTTGCATTTGGCTCTACAGAGGTAACATTAACTCCCAAAGTTGCATTTGGCTCTACAGAGGTAACATTAACTTCCGATAGAGGTAACCCTGATGCTATTTGACCCCGGACTGCCCCATTTTGGAACTCACCAGTGTGAACATTTACGTATACAGTCCCGTCACTCATCAAACTCACAAGTTCGGAGAGTTCTTTACTCGCCAAAGGTCCTTGTAGTTTATCATTGGTTATATTTCCCTTCAAGGATATGACTGGGTTTTGGGCATTTTCGGCAGATTCTGGCCCTGACAATGTAACAACGACATCGCCGTTTTGTCCTGAACTTCCGTTGTGTATATGTGCACCTGTTATTTCGCTCAAACCGGTGATATTAAGCCAATAAGATACTCGTGTACCATTTTCATCAGTCTGGAACTTGGCCAAACCAGTAGCAGTAGACTGTGTTGGAGGAACTTCATCGTTACCCGATAGACTTGCAGAGAATGTCTCCCCTTCCTGTGCTTCAATTGAACCAAAAGACAAAGAGATTGCAGCGATTGATAGTATTGCAGCTAATACAGATATAATAGATAATTTGTGCTGTTGCGACATTAAAATATGATAGCCTAATTACTATAAATACTATCTATTATTGATAATATTGTCAATAAATCAAATTCGAATATAATGTGGTTTAAAAGAGCATAATTGTCTAAAAAACTGACTGTATGATAAGTCAAGTTATTATACTAAATGTTAAACGTTTCAGATCACGGTTAACTTTGTCGTAACACTCCGATGGGATAACTTTACTCATTAATCCCATCGGTTTTTTCTATTTAAGGTATATTGATACATGCTGATGGGATATAACTTCAGTTATGTTCCGTCGTTATTACATAGTTTCTAAGATTTCATTACGATTAAAAAGCGACCTTGCTTCATAGAATGAGTATCAAAAAAAGATAAGCAGGTAAACTAGTTTCAATAATGACAATAAGTCATATTATAACACTTTTTCATGATGCTTACACAGGTAGTCCCTTTCTTGTGATATTTGTGCACTTTATAATAGGACAAATAAGATGTTATGACAAGTCCTGTTATGAGTAACGCTGTTATGATCGCAAGAATTTTCGAATTTATTCAAATTCATAGTTAAACTTCCAAGCTATAGCATATTTGAAGATTTACAAAGATGTGCTAGATGATTACAAATAAAATTGATTGGTGCCTATCTGGTGAGACAAAGCACCAACCAATAGTCATCCTAACAATGAATTCTAGATGGACCGTACATTAACGTCACTGAACTTTATTTAAAATTTATAATACAAGTGTCTAACTCGGAGTGAATAGTATTTTGAAAATAATGATTTTCTTAAACCTCTTGAAAAGATCATGGAGAGCATGGATTACATCCAATTCTCACTTAAATTTTTTAAGTTCATAAATCTTTACTAATAAATATATTATTACCATTCTCGGTAAATGAGATTGGAAGCAAGTTTATTATTACTTTTAGTAAATATTTGCGTGCATGAATAACAGAACAATTCAATCAATTATGTTTGGAATTGCAACAATTTCTTTACTTTTAGTTTCAAATAGTGTTGGAACATCTGCTCAAACAAACTTTACTAATGCAATTGGAAATTCAAATGTCTCAAACTCAACCTTAAACTCTACTAGTGTTACCAACTCTACGTCCACAAATTCTGATAATCCAATAGTACAATCCATAGATGCAGCAATTAAGGCTATAAAAGACGGTGATAAAGATTCGGGTAAGAAATTGCTCCTCAAAGCGGAAGAAGCACTGGAGGGTAAATCTGATTTAGTGGATGCCGAAAAACGTATTGAGGCATCGCTTGCTGCACTTAAGGACGGCGATGACAACGGTGCAATTTCACAAGCCGATGAAGCCAAGAGGAATATATCCTAGAAATTTATTTCTAGACCTATTAATCTGGAGAAAATGTAAATGATTAATCACAAAATTACCGTATATTCATTAGCAGTTATTCTAGCCTCAGTGGGAATTGTGTACGGCCTAGTTGCATATAGTGAATATGAAGATTTTAAGGAGCTCTCTGATATGGGTATCAAAGGTGAAACAAGTGAGAAGCAAATTGAGACTTCATTCTTTTCAGCCACTGGCATAATTAATTTTGTTCTATCTGCCTGGGTTCTAAAATCTGGGCTACGGAAAATGACGCCATATATTGTTTCAATAATAGCTTCCATAGCTCTAATTGCAATCTACATTTCATCAAGGACGGTGGGAGTTCCTATTGTGGGAGTGGAATACTATATTGGTCGACTTGATATAGTCTCAAAAGTACTTCAGGTCGTTGCTATTGCTTTGTCCTGCATTTCAATCTATAGTCTGAGGAATTCCAAAATAATTAGAATAACTTAATAACCCTCATGATAAGTTGGTTTTGACTGACCTGTAATTCATTTTTTCTTTGACATAATACAAAATATTTGTATGTTAGGATTGAGTTGATAAGATAATGGACATTTATTTTGTGATAGTGATCATCCATATTCTAGTTGGATTCTTCCTAGTCTTTGTTGCTGCCAAAGCATACAAGAAGACAAAATACTTACCTATGCTCTATCTCACATTTGGTTTCTTTCTAATTGTTATTGGTGATACAATTCTCGGCGATCTTTTTAATATAACTGACAAAAATACCGTCGAGATAATTGAGGAATTGACTGAAGTTTCTGGATTTATACTTGTTATTATTGCCGTGATTAAAAGTTGATAGATGATCCAAATGCAAAGGATATTCTTTCCATTTTAACTGATGAACCGTCATTAAAAATTATGAATCTTCTTGACAAAAGAGAATTGAGTACGCAAAATATTTCTTTAACACTAAATATACCTCTTTCTTCAACTTATAGAAAAGTAAAAAAACTTGAACAACTTAATATCATAAAAACGACTAAAGTAGTTAGAACACTGGATGGGCTAGACGAATCGTTTTATACGTTATCTATAAAAGAAATAAACGTTACCTATAAAAGAAATAAATTTTCATTTGACATTCAACAGAAAGCATTGGACGACAAGATAGTAAGACTTTGGCAAAAATTCAAAAATTAGGTATGGAATCTTAGTTTTGCGTTTGATTCTGTGCTTGTGGTAATGGTAATTGGAAGAATGGAAATCCACTGTTACCTAATGCATAGGGCATTTGTCCATTCCATTTTGAGATAGCCTGCCATTGAAGATATTGTGGGCTTTCTCTTAATTGTTGAGTAATAATCTTTATGGCCTGAGATTCACCACTTGCTTTTGCAGCTGTTGCTCTTGCCTGTCCTTCGGCTTGTGCCACGGTTTGGTTTGCAACAACCTCGATGGCCCTTAGATTATTTTGCTCAGTAAGAAACTTTTGAAACGCAACTACTTTTTGTTCTATTTGAGTTGAAAATGCATCTGAAAATCTGAAATCGGTGATAAAGACATTCTGTACCTGGATATTATTTTTTGAAAGTGTGCTTCTAATTGCATCAGCAATTACACTTTTTGCAGTTTCTCTCTTTGTAATTAATTCTTCAGCATTAAATTTGGCAACGCTAGCCTTTACTGATTCTTGTATAGTTGGAGATATTACACGATCTGCATAATTAACACCTAATATCTGGTAGATCTTGTTTGCTTCCTGAGGATCGATTCGATAGTTTAATGCAATAACAGTCTGCACTTCTTGCAAATCGTTTGAAGCCGCAGTTGCTTCTGCTTGGAATTTTTGAGTTCTTACCTCCATAGAGATAACCTGTTCAGCAAAAGGCGTAATGAAATGTACACCCTCTCCTAGTACCCTATTTTCAACTGCTCCAAGATAAAGTACAACACCTCGGTGACCTGCTTCAACAATTACAATTGATTCGGCCAGAACAACTATGATAATGATTACTGTGATAACCGCTGCAGCAATTTTTATTTTATTAGTGGTCGGAAATCGTGGAGCTTTATAGTATGACATCCCTAATTAAGTTAGAAGTTGTAAAGCATTCTATATATATTTAGGCTTGATTTCATTCTTGCCAAATACTTTTATCAAAAAATCCATTGATTATTGACCTAAAAGGAAGATGATGCTAACAGTCATCGATATGTCTTGTTCACCGGCCATTATTGGAGTTGATGGTAAAGCACTATCAATTTTAGATGACTCGGCAGCATATTGCAATGGTCCGGCAAAAAAAGGAGTGGCGGCCTGATCAATATTTACTGTTTTTATTCCAGTTATTTCAAGTCCCAACGCGGAAGCTGCAATATCAGCTTTTTCTCTTGCATTACCAATAGCTTCTTTTAATAATTCGTTCTTGATTCCTTCATGTTTCTTATCCGAGACGCTAAAGTATATGTTGTTTACATTATTGGCACCTGATGCAACCGAAATGTCAATCCATTCTGATGAGTCGTTGACGTTGTAACTATCTATCTGTACTGAATTGCTAACTGTAAATCCAATCAGTTTTCCTTGATCTTTATCTATGGTGTAGTCACGATTTGGAGTTATTGTGAATGATGATGTGCTTGTTTCATTCTCACTAACTCCCGCTATTTTTAATGCGTTAATAATCTTATTCATCAATTCAGAATTTGTGGCCAATGCAGTTTTCGCCTTAGCATTGGTAGTTTCTACACCTAATGACACAGTAACTTTGTCCGGTTTTGTTTGGGTTGTTGCAGAACCAGTAACAAATAGAGTTTTGTTATCAATTGCAGTGGTTTGAGCATGTAGATTGTGATCACTGCTATTAGTGGCATAAACCAATAAACAAGTAGTAATTGCGACTAAAAGTGTCACGACTACCATTTCCAAATAAGATTGCCTTGTCATGATTGAAAATTACCTTAACTATTATAAAAATTACAAGCATAGTCTTCTACTAGCTGGATGTCTTAGTCACCAGGGATATCAAATTCCAATGCGCAGATGGTAGATAATGAAATTTCAATATCGCCCTCCCCCAACTAATTAGAGCAGGCAGATTTTGACATGTCAGTATATGGAGAATTTATTGACTGGCAAGAAAGTTTTATTACTTGAAAATCTGCAACTATGGCAATGGGGTTCTTTCACCGTACGAAATTTCTTTGCGAAATAGATCAGCTGAAATTCGGCACGAATGAAGAATTGATAGCTCACATGAGACAAATTCACCATTATCCCATTGTCAAATGCCACGATTGCAGAAAAGAGTTTGTTCATGAGAAGGATAGACTGCATCATGTTAGAGAAGAACATGAAAGAAAGGTGGATTATAGAAAACATAAGGGTTCTTAAATAATCCTTTAGTCTTGACAAATTTTTCTTATCTTATTTTGTAGACTGTTCCTTTTCCAATAAGAGAGTTTACAATATTGTTAGCAGAAACCTCTGCCATCTTGGATCGTGTCTTATAGGTAGCACTTCCTATATGTGGTAACAAGACAGTTTGTTGCATCTGGATTAATGGATTAGATGTGGAAATTGGTTCATCTTCATATACGTCCAAACCAGCTCCTGCTATTTTTTTATCCCTTAATGCTTTGATTAGATGCTGTTCATTTATGACTTTACCCCTTGACGTATTTATGAGAAAGGCGGTCTTTTTCATTAGCTTGATCTTCGATTCATCAATCATGTGAAAACTTGATTTATTTAGCGATACATGGATAGAAACAAAGTCACTGCGTTGTAAAAGTTCTTCTAATGAAACGTATGAAATAGAAAGCTCTGACTCGATTTTACGATTACGGCTATTACTATAATAAAGAACATTCATTCCAAAACCTTTAGCACGTTTTGCTAGAAGCGATCCAATTTCTCCGAGTCCAATTACTCCCAAAGTACTTCCATACACATCATAGCCAAGAAAGAGATCAGGAGTCCATCCAAATTTCCAATTTCCATTTCGTACATGGCAATCTGCATTGACAATATTTCTGGCAGCAGATAGAATTAGCGAAAAGGTGAGGTCAGCAGTGGTATTAGCCAGAACGTTGGGTGTATTTGTAACTATGATTTTTCTTTTTTCTGCCTCCTTAATATCTACATGATCATATCCTACACTATAGCAGCTTATCACCCTAAGCTTGGGCCCTGCTGCATCCATTACTCTTGAGTCAATCTTGTCACCTAACATGCATAATATTGCGTCTGCATTCTTAACCTTCTTAATTAGAACTTGTCTGTCAAGCACGTTCGCCTCAGGATTCATATTAACTTGAAAATATTTTTTCAATATTGATGGTCCTGGTTCTGGTATTTTTCTTGTGATGAACACCGAATATTTCTGAGTATTACCCATTAAATAATTGAGGATCCTGAATTCGGTTATTAATATGATATGAATTCCATTTTCATCCAGGAATATTGTTATTTAATTGCTACTAATCTTTACCTTTCTTGAAAATAATACTTTTAATAAAATGATTCCCATGTAATATGGTATATTGTAAAATGCGGCAAGTGCAGCTACTTGGGAACCAAAAAATTGTTGTGCAAAAACAGTTACCAGAATATTATTTACATAGCTCATGACAATAAGCCCCGAAATACAGTATCTTATTGAAGAGTCTCTTTTTATGAAATACAACAAGAAATAACCAGTAATCGCAAATATTGCAAATAATAAAATAGCAATTACAGTTGTAAGAATAACAAAAGACGAATCAAAATAAAAATAAAATGAAAAATTTGAAAATATTGCAAAGTTTATCATATCCATTAAAATAATTGACAAGGGCAAAGAGCTCTTCTTAATTCTCGTTGCTAACTTGGGTAGATATTTTTTTATCAATCCGCTGGTTACTAGAGGAAATACTAGTGATACAACTAGCAGGAAGATCATATCAAAAATTGGAATAGAAAATTCAGTATTATAAAGTACATAAACCAGCATAGGTAATATGAAGGGAACGGCAAGTGATGTTACAATTACCATTCCTACAATAATAGAAAGTTTTCCTCCAACATAATTGGTAACAAAAGGAGCACCAAGTCCAGTGGAAATTCCTGATAATAGAAGCACTGGAAGTGCATGTTTTGGACTAACCTGACTAGTAACAACATACATTGTTACTGGTATGACTATCACTTTCATAATTGACAGAATTAATAACAATCTAGGTTTCTTGAATGTTGAGACAAGATCTTGGAATTCTAGTTGGATAAGATTCAGAAATAGCAACATTCCAAGGATCACCAGAATGTAGGGAGAAAAGAGCTCTCCTATAGAAGGGATCAAGATACCAAAGACAGTTGAGAGAAGAATCGAAATTGAAAGTACTAATAGGACTTTAGTATCATTGCTAGTCAACTAACTGATAGACCATTACATTACAATAAATATTTATCAATTCATGATGATACGGAATGCAAGAGACTGAAAAGTGGAAATGGAACAAATTGAACGCATGTACCATGAAATAATAAATATCACATTATAATAGTAAATATTGTGATGAAGCGGGCAATTATTATGCTTAGTATACTGTTACCCACTATAGTGACATTAAGTGATACACCAGTGCTGGGACAGACTCAAATTGCATCTGATACATCTGATAACACAATGTTTTCTTCTACCAATGGTTCATTCATTAAAGATGCTCTTGATTCAGTTCATAATGAAACAATTCCCAATTATGTTAAACTGTCGGATAATCAGATATCCGAAGCATTGGAGGGCTTACCAGGTTGGATCATGTTGGATGGAAAGTTGCACAAGACCTTCAATTTCACTGATTTTTCAACTTTGTTTGAATTTATGTTTAAAGTAGCCGAAGTTTCCCAAAAATTGAATCATCATCCAAACATGACATCAACTTGGAATTCATTGACATTAGATTATGATACATGGAGTCTAGGGCATGTAATTTCTAATCTCGACGTTAAATCAGCTCAAAATGTGGAAAAAACATATCAAGATGGTAATTATACTGACACTGAAAGTTGATTGATTTTACTATGAAAATGTTGCAAGATGGCATAAATAGTAATTTGCCGTTTAGATATCTTTAGTATTTAATCATAAAGATTTCATATAGTCTATTAGGATCTACACGATTACCTTCGCTAATTCTAATAAGACCAGAATTGTGTCTTCTAACGTATGTTTAATAGGGAATCTTGCAGGGGGTGTGGCTTTTGTTTGACTCCCTTTGCCACCTGTAATATTTGCCAGGAATATGTTTCATGGATATGTTTCAAATGCGATAGAATTGAGGATTGTATTCATAGTCACAATTATTGCAGAATTTCGTTAAGAAGAAAAATAGAACCTGAATTGTTCAAGTCACTTTTATTCGAGGCGCTAATCAAAAAGTGAAATCCTCAGAATTAGAAAAAATAAGTTTGCGTAAATCAGTTCCTAAAGAAACGGAGATCAAAGCACCAGAACATCCGGTATATTGTATAGAATATTTGAATCAACCCTTTTACGGAAGCTTGAAGGACATGGTAAAAATACAGATTGGTTCATGTGAAAGACTACTCATTAGTACTAAAAGTATTGATGAAAGAAACGTTATCCAAAGGGAAACATTAATTTTGAAATTAGTCTTGGAGTTGCTGGAATATTAATGAATGAAAATATCGCAAAAAAAATAATTATATACATCCTCAAGATGATTAATACATAGTTTCCTTGAGTAAAAGTAGCAAACTATTATTGATACTTCGTCACGCAAAATCAAGTTGGGAATTTGAAGAATTATCGGACCATGATAGGCCGCTAAACAATAGAGGTAGACGAGACGCTCCTCTAATGGGCAGAAAGCTACTCAAGGAGCAGCTCGTTCCACAGATAATAATAAGCTCTTCAGCAGTAAGAGCTCACTCTACTGCAAAGAAAGTTGCCAAGGCGTGCGGATATGAAGATGAAATTTTGATTGATCCAGCTCTGTACGGTTCCGGATATTCTGACTATCTTAATGTATTGATAAATCAGGAGGACAAGCATGACATAATAATGTTAGTTGGGCATAATCCTATTTCAGAACAATTAGTCGAGGTATTAACAGGAGAAATAGTTACAATGCCCACTTGTGCCATTGCATGCATAAGTCTACCAATCACATCATGGAAGCAAATAATTGCCAAGACTAAAGGTCAATTGCTTAATCTATGGCGCCCAAAGGAATTAAAGCTTGAATAAGAATAATTTAAAGTCTCTTAAGGAGGATTGATTGAATTTTGTTGAAAGTAATAATCCAATTTAGTGATTCGCATTATTTTTTTGTATTAATTCCCTTTATTGATAAATTTGAGTACTGTATTAAGATCATTTTCTATATTTTGCAATTGAGTTTGTATCTGAGACATCTCTGATTCAATTCTTCTTATTGATCTTGAGATTTTTTTTACTTTCTTGGATTTGATTTCGGGTTTTGATTCCGTTCCTGAAGACGAATTCAATTTTGTATCTTTAGATTTCTTATTTTTTGATGGAGTTGAAGCTTTGGAATGAGACGAATTATTCTTTGATTTTTGACCTGACATTAGAAAGCATGATTCATTAAACTATTTATTCTTTGATCATTTACTTGGCGCTCTTCTTGTTGATGTTTCTTAATATTCTAGGGGTCAACAACCATTTGAGTTCGCCTTTAGGTATGTTACTCTTTCTGAGAAGTCTTATTCTCACGATTCCGCCTTTCTTTAAGAAAAAATTGCATGGGCTAGATTTTGATTTATGAATGATGTCGTTAACCATTTCGCCCAACAATGGCTGATGTCCAACGATCAAAACTGAATATTCCTCTCGAAGTTGCGATATCTTCTGGTATACATCTGTCCTTTTTCCCTCAGGAGCTAATTCATTCCATACCTGAACTTTGTCAATGTTAAAGACTTCAGATACTATCATGGCTGTGTCATATGCCCTTTTAAGAGGGCTAGTAACAACTAGGTCAAATTTTAGTCCAATTGTTTTTAAGGCTTTCGCAATTTCAAATATTTCAGTCTTTCCAGATGATGTCAAAGGACGAATTTTATCGCTCGATAATGATCTTTGTCCGGCTTCGCCATGTCGTAAAATGAATAATTCCATTAACTTCAGTTAATATTCTTCCAAATAAATTATTTTCTAGGTTTCATCAACTTCAGCACTAAGTAATATCGTTTGATAGACGAGTTATTAGTAATTTTGCAGATTTTGCAGATAAGCATCAATCCTTTTTTGAAGATCTTCGTTAATTTCGCTTACTGATCTATTACCATTTATTGAAACTATATTGTATCTTTTTTGCATTCGCCTAAATTCTTTTCTCAATAATTTTTGATACATTACGAAGGATTCTAACATGTTATCTGATAGTCTAAGATCAGTACCCGATTCATAATAATCCAAGTAGGAATTCTTTTTGAACACCCTGTGTACTAGTTCATTTGGATCTACATCTAGATAAAACACTATGTCTGGTCTTAGCGCAAAACCATACAGATTTCTAGACCATGAGCTACTTATGCCTCGCACCGCTTCCCTTGCCATGAGTGTATAAATGTATCTGTCGGAAAGAACAATGTATCCTGCCCTCAATCCAGGAATAATTTTATTTTCTAATTGATCTGCAAAATCCGCTGCATAAAATAAACTTATAGTCCTTCTGCCTAAAACAAAATTTCTTTTCGCTTCTAATATTCCTTGGCCAATTAATTCAGAACGTCTTAGACCGGCGTTTAACACTGCATGACCGTCAGCTTCAAGTTTTGACGATAATAATTCAATCTGTGTGCTTCTACCTGATGCATCAGGACCTTCTATTACGATAAATCTCCCTTTTATTTCGATATCTTCTAAATAGGGAATAGAATGTCCGTAAAATACCGTTTTTCTTAGTTTCTTACCTTTTAATGATCTTATTGTTCTATAATTCATGGTCTTGTAGGTCTCCTATTTTTCACAAAATTCAATGGTAATAACTTCGTCACTATTGATCTCAAAAATCTTTGTAATTCTTCAATTTCCATTGTTCCGTCTACGATGGTAAAATTCTCCGAGACCGATAAGGATTCGTATTGTTCAATAATTCTACTTTGGAAGATTCTGTAACTCTCATAAGGATCATTACTCAAGTTCAAATCCATACCTGCCTCATAATACTTTAGTCTCGGCCTACCTGAAAGTATTCTATCTACTGCTGTGTCTATAGGTACCTTAAAATAGAACACGATCTCTGGTCTTATTGCAAATTCATATATTTTCTTGACCCAGTTTGGATTGCATCCCCTGACTATGTCTCTAGCGTAAGCGGTATAGACATATCTATCAGCCAGAACAATGTAGCCAGCATGTAAAAGTGGCAGAATATTCCTTTCATACCTATCTGCGAAGTCGGTCGCATGAAGCAAGGAGAATGTAATTGGGGTCAACCGACCACTTTTCTTACCCTTTTTAGTAATCTGTTTGACTGTCTCTGATGAATTCCATTCGGTAAAAAATACTGGTATATTTCTAGAAATAAGCCATTTCTCTAGTAATCTAAGTTGGGTTGATTTTCCGGAACCATCTATCCCTTCAACAACTATGAGCTTTCCTTTCATTGGAATACTTTTTGCAATATCGTTTTTATTGTTGTATGACATAGCTATCAAATCTGAGAATTTATTGAAATAATGTTCCTAGTGGAGGCCTTGAAACGATTGATTCGATCTGGTATGTGATATTGTACGGGAATACCAAATATCTTGCTAGTTTTCTCAATTACTTGTTTTAACAATGTAGTCGGAAATGATTTCTGTGTTGGAATTATGGTGAAAATCATGCTTTGATTATCCGTTAATTTTGTCCTTATCTGAGATCTGGTCTTTATGATTATCCTAGCTAGGTTGAGTAATATCGCAATTTTTTGAATAGACTTTAGATTTTGTGGTTTTAACAAATTGCTATATTTAGAAAAGAGCTCCTCACCGATTCTCATTTTCTTTGAGTAAATTATGGATAATGCTAGTATCATTTGTTCTCTATACGTGAGACGTGGGTAATCCTCATCCAATACTTGATAGAAAAGACTATAGTACTTGTTTGACTCGGGTAGTTTTCCCAAAGTGTAAAGTGCATACGAAAGTATCTCAACTTCCCTTTCTTTTAATAACCTATGATAGATCATATCACGTGTCATATCATCAAGCCCAAAATTTGAAATATCATGTTTGTGGGAATGATAAGAAAGTATACTTACAATCTGTTTTTCTAGATTATCAATATCATGATTTTCGAGCGTGTTAGGATTTTGAATAAATGAGGCAAGAATGCCTTCACGTATCCCATAACCGCTTATAATAACTTCTTCAAAGTCAAATTTCTTCATGATACCATGAATTATATGTATTCCGGCAACAACTGTTTCAATTCTAGTGGAATCAAATGTTCCTCGATCAGTAATTACGCTAGGCTTTAATGAACTCAGTTCCTTGCGAAGAGAATCAATGGTGTTTGATGATATTCTGTAATTATGTATCTTTTCAAATGGAAATCCCGAACGCTTTTGATCATATCTACCTAAAGCCCGTAACGTTCCGCCGGCTCCTACAAGTAATGTATCTATTCCGATTCCATAGCTTTTCTTGGTTGGAAGAGTATCCATAATTCTTTGGTCTATATTATCGCAATCCTTTTTTGAGAAAGAACCATCATCATTAGCAAATGTTCTTGTTAATCGTAACGCTCCTAACGGAAGCGCCTGTGCCTTCTTTATATGAAAGTCTTCAGTGTAAACTAATTCTAAACTTCCTCCTCCTAGGTCAAAATACAGGCCATTTGGTATGCAGGTCTTCATGGAAGCGCCCAGATATGAATAATAAGCTTCCTCCTCCCCATTGAGAACTCTTACTTTAAATCCAGTTCTCTCAAGAACCTGATCTATAAAATACTTACCGTTTTTTGCCTCTCTTACTGCACTAGTAGCTACGCAAAGAACCTTATTTGTAGATTCAAGTCTTATGATATCGCGATATTGAAGAAGAACGTCTATACTTTTGAGGATCGATTGTTCATTAAGACTGTCGGAATAAGCAAGAGATTCTCCAAGCTTAACCTTTGCGCTTTCTTGTTGAACACCAATAAAAGAGTTATCCTTTCTTACCTCGTAAATAACCAACTTGATTGTGTTAGAACCAATGTCAATGATAGATATTTTCAATGATACTTCTTATACGTACGCTATGAATATGTATATATTTTTACTATATGAGTATAGAATAAGTAGATCCTATAGATTCTTCAAAAATTCCTCTTACGAGCTCTGAACAAAAAATAAACCAGGATGAATGGTAGCGATGCAAGAATAAATGATTCTATTGAACCTAGCAGCGAGTGGATGGCCAATTGTAAACCAAGGTATAGAGTTAGGCCCGCGGGTATTAATCCGGAAAGGATAAACCTATGGCTTCTGCTTTTGAATTTATCTAAACTTCCATAAGGATACTGTAAATGATGATAGACCACTGGCATAACAAATAATGAAGCTGCAATAGTTGTAGAATACAATGCTACAATCAGGGTTACCTTGTCAATAAATTCAAAATTATCGGGTACATTTATTGCCATATTTAGCAAAAATCCAAAGAGGATCCCAGAAAAGGTACTTAACAGCGCACTTTCTTTCAAAATTGTATCATAACGCTGGACAAGTTTATCATCCATGTCATTAGTATCATCAGATGGCAAACTATCTGGCAAAGTATCTCTATACTTAATACGGTAATTCAATGTTCATATATCTTACCATCTGAGAATTGTAATTCGGATGGGAATGCAAGAATTCGATTGTTCTTCCAAAGTGAATTGTTGGATGCTGTTTAAATGATACACGTACATCGGAGTTTCTGAAAACGCACTTTTAAATGTGACATTGATGCATATTTACCTTGAATTAACTCGGAGTGAATGGACTAATTCTATGAAATGTGAAATTTGTGGGAGGGAAGAAAGTCTACCCTTTAGATGCAATTATTGTAACAAAGTATTATGTAATCTTCATAGGATACCAATGAATCATTCATGTGTTTCACTTAAAGAATATGTCGATAAGAAAAATATGATGTATGGTGATGCGAAGAATTCAAGTTTGAAAAATGCATTTCTAAAAATAAAATTTTCTAAAATAGAGATTCTTCACCTGCTTGTAGCAACGATTCTAGTAACGGCAGTTGGCCTATCTTTAAACAATTACAAACGAATTGCTTTGGAATTTCTGATAATATTTGTTAGTGCATTTCTCGTGCATGAAATGGCTCACAAACTATTAGCTCAATTTTATGGAAGTTGGGCGGAGTTTCGCACAAACTTATATGGATTGGTAGTAACTGGTATCTCTACAATACCGTTTATTCCATTCAAATTTATCGCACCAGGAGCTGTTATGGTAAATTTATCTGACAGGAGCAAATTCGGGAGAGTTGCATTTGTTGGGCCTCTTACAAATCTTGTTATGGGATTCATCTTTTGGGTATTAACTTATCAGTTTCCATCCGTTGGTTACTTGTACACTGGAGCAATATTTAATTCATGGATAGCGTTGTTTAATTTATTGCCATTTGGAAACCTTGACGGGCAGAAAATTTTTAGTTGGAATAAAATTGTATGGATACTTATGATATTGAGTAGTATGGGATTATTTGTGATTAGTCAGTAGAAAATAAAATGTATTGATGATACCAGTTATACAGTATCATCATCAGATTCATTGTTGTTGTCGTTGTTGTTGTTGTTGTTACTTTCATCATTGTTGTCCGCATTATTATTTGCTATCAGGTCCTTGAAATGGTTCGGGTCTTCGGAACACCGGACTATTTCATAATCATTAAGGTTACTTCCTATCTTTCCTGCCAGGTCTATACAATCTTGTGTCTGTTGATCTGCTCCTTGATAAGCTCCAGAATTTTGTAAGTCATTCAATGGAATATCATCAGTGTCGACGACCCCATTTTTAATATCCTTTACAAGTTCACTAAGACTATCATAGTCTTCAGGATTACCGCTGTT
>Ga0134127_10000732_pt1 | contig 27602 bp, 23 predicted proteins | sample KB31753_FD_96459 | JGI IMG/M metagenome (GOLD analysis project Ga0134127, IMG submission 96459) | Terrestrial soil microbial communities with excess Nitrogen fertilizer from Kellogg Biological Station, Michigan, USA - KB3-175-3 | ecosystem: Environmental > Terrestrial > Soil > Unclassified ... | reverse complement strand
CACGAATCTGACGGACGAAGGCCCGGTCACGGTGTCGAGCTCGCAGACGGGCACGGACACGGCGGTGTTCGACGTGCTCGGCCGCTCGTACTACATGGGTGTGCGGGTCCGCATGTAGCGGTGCGACCCACCAAGGCCCGACGTTGGGCGTTGTTACCCCCGCGACCAACGTCGGGCTCTGGTTTCGCTAGAGATCATGCTGAGAGCCATCGCCACGATCTGCGTCAACGGCACGCTGCGGACCAAGCTCCGCGCGATCGCCGACGCCGGCTTCGAGCACGTCGAGATTTTCGAGAGCGATCTGCTCGCCTGTCCCGAGCCGGTTGCAGTGGTCGGCGCGATGCTGCGCGACCAGGGGCTCGCCTGCGCCGCGTTCCAGCCATTTCGCGACTTCGAGGGCATGCCGCCGCGCTTGCGCGCCCGCGTCTTCGACCGGGCCGAGCGCAAGTTCGACGTCATGCAGGAGCTCGGCGCCGACCTCGTGCTCGTCAGCTCGAACGTTTCGCCCGAGTCGCTCGGCGAGCGGGACCGTATCGTCGAGGACTTCCGCGAATTGGGGGACAGGGCTGCCGCTCGCGGCCTGCGCGTCGGCTTCGAAGCGCTGGCCTGGGGCCGTCACATCCAGGATCACCGCCAGGCGTGGGAGATCGTGCGCGAGGTGAATCATCCGGCCGTGGGCCTGGTGCTCGATTCGTTCAGCTCGCTGGCGCGCAAGGAGCCGATCGACAGCCTGCGCTCGATCGATCCGGCCAAGCTGTTCCACGTACAGATTGCCGATGCGCCGTCGTTGTCGATGGATCCGTTGTCCTGGAGCCGTCATTTCCGTTGCATGCCGGGGCAGGGCGATCTGCCGCTGGTGGAGTACGTGACGGCGCTACGGGACATCGGCTATCGGGGCGTGCTGTCGCTCGAGATCTTCAACGATCGGTTCCTCGCCGGGTCGGCGGCGGACGTCGCGGTCGACGGCATGCGTTCGCTTACGTACCTGCTGGAGCGGGTTCTGCAGCACGCGGACCGCCGCGTCGACTGCCAGCGGGTCGAGTTCATCGAGTTCTGCGCCAACGAGGAGGAAGCGACCCAGCTCGGGCACATGCTGCAGACGTTGGGATTCGCGCCGACCGCGCGGCATCGACGCAAGGCAGTGACCCGCTGGCGACAGGGCGACATCAACCTCATCGTCAACTGCGAGCCGGAAGGCTTTGCGCATTCCTACGACACGGTCCATGGCGCATCCGTGTGCGCGATCGGCGTGCGCGTGGCGGATCCGCTCGCGGCACTGGAACGTGCCCGGCGGTTGCAGATCAGCAGCTTTTCGCAACCCGTAGGGCCCGGCGAGTTCGAGATTCCAGCCGTGCGGGGCGTCGGCGGCAGCCTCATCTATTTCGTCGCAGACGCCGACGTGGACGCGATCTGGAGGACCGAGTTCGAGCCGCTGCCGCCCGATGCCGCAGCCGATGCCGGGTTGAAGCGCGTCGATCACCTGGCGCAATCGATGCAATACGAAGAGATGCTGTCGTGGCTGCTCTATTACGTCGCGCTGTTCCAGGTCGAAAAAAGCCCGCCCACCGAAAGTACCGACCCGGTCGGCTTGGTGATGAGCCAGGCTGTGCGCTCGCCCGACGGCGACTTTCGCGTCGTCTTGAACGGCTCGGCCGCCACGCAGACGCTGGTCGCCCGCTTCTTGCACGCATACGCCGGAGCGGGCGTGCAGAGTATTGCGTTCGCGACCGACGACATCTTCGCGACCGCTGCAATACTGCGGCGCCTTGGGATGGAATTCCTCTCGATCCCGCCAAACTACTATGACGATCTCGGCGCGCGCTATGGCCTGGACGACGCCGTGCTCGCGCACATGGCCGAATTCAACATCCTGTACGACGAGGACGCCGGCGGCGGCTATCACCACCTGTATACCCGGGCCTTCGTCAAGCGCTTCTTCTTCGAAATCGTCCAGCGCCGCGCCTACGACGGCTACGGTGCGCGCAATACTGCTATCCGCCTCGCTGCGCAATCCCGGTTCAAGAACCTGCCGCCCGCCGTCCCCTGACCCACGATTCTCGGGCAGCCCCGGAATGGTGTACTGTCGCGAACCGGGCGGCGCGAGCAGCGCTGCGCGCGAAGAGGATGGGTGGATGGCTAGCCGAAAGAAGAAAGCCGCGGCCAAGACTGCGGGAGACGAGTTCGCCAACGATGCCGAGCGTTCCAAGGCCGACATCCTGGCCGTGGCAACCGAGGAGTTCGCGACCCACGGCCTGTCCGGCGCGCGCGTCGATGCGATCGCCGAGCGCACGCGCACCTCGAAGCGGATGATCTACTACTACTTCAAGGGCAAGGAGGGGCTGTACCGCGCCGTGCTGGAAAAGGCCTACTCGGAGATCCGCTCGCTCGACAGCCACGAAGGGATCGAGGACGCCGAGCCGGCGGAGGCGATCCGCCGCATCATCGAGATCACGTTCGACTACGACGAGATGCATCCGTTCTTCGTCAGCCTGGTCAGCGTCGAGAACGTGCATCAGGGCCACAACATCGCGCGGCTGCCGTCGATCAAGAAACGCAATGCCAGCGTGATCCGGGTGCTGACCTCGATCCTGGAGCGGGGTGCGAAGCAGGGTGTGTTCCGCAGCGACGTGAGCGCGATCGATCTGCACCTGCTGATCAGTGCGTTCTGTATTTTCCGCGTCTCGAACCGCTTCACGTTCGGGACGATCTTCGACACCGATCTTTCCGATCCGGCGATCCGCAACCGCCACAAGAAGATGCACGTCGAGGCGGTGCTGCGTTACCTCGAGCCGCGTCGCAAGAACTAGCCAGCCCGGCGGTAGGCGCTGGCGGCGAGATAGCTGCGCGCGGTCTCGATGCACAAGCGCGCGTACTGCTCGGCGCCGAGCGCGGCCAGCTTCCTGGTGTTGGGAATTTCGATCGACAGCGGCACGGCTGGGAGCCGTCGCAGGATTGCGGCGACGTCGATGCCGCCTTCGCCGAGATAGAGGCGCGCGTCGCGGCCGATGCGGATCAACTCGTCGCGCTCGGTCGAGTACTTCGCCGGTGCGTCGCAGATCTGCACGAAGCGAAACCACTCGCGCGGCAGCGAGCCGAGCATCGCCAGGTCCGCGTGGCATCGATCGAAGTGCAGCGTGTCGATGACGATGCCGGCGTTGTCGCACTGTGCCGCGCGGACGAGATCAACTGCTTCGTTCAGTGTGCGAATGCCGGACCAGGTCACGAACTCGAGATCGACAGTGAGGCCGAACTGCCGGGCGAGGCCACACAGCTCGGCGAAGAAATCCCGGATATACGGCAGATCGTCGCACCATGCGCTGCTCAGCACATGCTTGCCGCCCAACTGCGCCGCTGCTTCGATCGCAGGCAGATAGTCCTGCGGCCTGGCTTCCTTGATGATTCGCGCGACTTCGATATCCAGCAGCTGAACGCCGGTGGCAGCGAGAGCCGCCCTGGTCGCGGAGAACAGCGCCCGGTCGGTAGCAAAAGGATGCAGCGGCTCGTTACGCGCACCGACTGGAATCGGACGCAGGCCAACGAACTCATAGCCCGCGCGCGCCGCGATTTCGATCAGCTGCGGCGGCGAGCAGTGCAGTGCCGTCAAATGCGCGAGCGAGAACTGCCACGTCATCATCTTGCTCCGGCCGCGCGAGCCCGATAGCCGAGAGGAAGACCGGCCGCAGGCACATAACCGTACAGCTCTTCGGTCGGCACGGCGGCAGCAAGAATCTTGCGAGCCTCGAGCAGCTGCACGAGATCGACGCCGGTGTGCAGGCCCATCGATTCGAGCATGAAGACGAGGTCTTCGGTGACGATGTTGCCGGTCGCGCCGGGTGCGAACGGACAACCACCGATCCCGGCCATCGAGCTGTCGAACGTCTCCACGCCCACTTCCAGTCCAGCGACGACGTTGGCAAGCCCGAGGCCGCGCGTGTTGTGCAGATGAAGTCCCGCAAAGGCTTCGCGGCCGACGGCATTGCGCACGCGCACGACGAGGTCGCGGATCTGCGCCGGATTCGCGTAGCCGACCGAATCGGAAAGACCGATCTCGTCGCAACCGGCCTCGCGCAACTCCTCTGCGAGACGCACCACTTTGTCAGCGGCCACGGCTCCTTCATACGTGCAGCCGAAGGCCGTCGACATGCCGCCTTCGAGCTTCGGCCGGCGCTCGGCGGGAAGAGCGCGGAGGAGGGCGACGATGTTGCGAACTTCATCGAGCATCTGCGCATGCGTGCGACGCACGTTCTTCAGGCTGTGCGTCTCGGACGCGGAGAACGGAATGGTGAGCTTGTGCGCGCCCGCCTTGATCGCTGCTTCTGCGCCATGCCGGTTCGGCACCAGCACCGCGACGGTGAGATGCGCAATGGTCAGTGCGTGCGCAACGATCTCAGCGGTATCGGCGAGCTGCGGCAAGAGGTGCGGCGGCACGAAGCTGCCGACTTCGATCTCGCGCAGGCCGCTCGCTGCCAGAGCCGTGATCCACGCCTTCTTGGCCGGCGTCGGCATGATCGTCTTGATACTCTGCAGGCCGTCGCGCGGCCCCACTTCGCTGACGAGAATCTCGCGGCTCATTTGCGATCAGTCGGTCGCTACGTGCTCGAGCTGCTTGTCGGGCGCGTAGATGTCGAGAATGTTCCAGTGCCCGGTCGTGGGCGTCGGGTTGTTCTTCATCGGCACGTCGAGGACATACGGCCTGCCGGAGCCCAACGCGCGTCGCAGCGCGGGCGCAAGGTCGGCAGCGGACTTGAGGCGCTCGCCTTCGCAACCGTACGCACGCGCGATCTCGGCGTAGTTCGGCTTCTGCTCGCTCCAACTGCCTTCGGCGACTGGGAACAGCGTGCCGTGAGTGACGCCGTACGCGGCTTTCTGCAGTCCAGCGATCGTGCCGTACGCATTGTTGTTCATCACGAGCCAGACGATCGCGAGCTTGTGCTCGACCGCAGTCGCGAGCGCCGCCGGGTTCTGGCCGAATCCGCCGTCGCCGACCAGCGAAATGACGGTGCGGTCGGGACGCGCGATCTTCGCGCCGATCGCTGCCGGCGGACCGAAGCCCATCGTCGCGTAGCCGCCGGGAGTCAACACGCTGCCCGGCGTGTAGATTGGAAATTGCTGGCCGACGCCGTTCTTGTTCCAGCCGACATCGGTCGTGATGATCGCGTCGCGCGGCAACTGCGCCCGGACTTCGGCAAGGATGCGTTCAGGCATCATCGGGAAGGCGTCGGACGTCGCCATAGCCTTGTTGGCGGCGGCAAACTCGCGGCGGCTCGCCGCAATCTGCTCGACGATCTGGCCGGGCTTGCGACCGGAGGGATACAGCTCGCGCGCCACTTGCAGCAGCACGCCGAGCGCCTCTTTCAAATCGGCGACTGCGCCCAATTCAGTGGCGAAGTTGCGGCCGATCTCGCTCGGCTCGATGTCGATGTGAATGAGCCGGGTCGGCGGAATGTTGAACGTGTAGTTGCGGTACCAGGAACTGCAGTCCGCTTCCTTGAAGCGCGTGCCGAGCCCGAGCACCCAGTCGGCAGCGAGGCAAGTATCGTTCACCAGCTTCGTGCCCCAGAACCCGCTCATGCCGAGCAGCAGGGGATGGTCGTCGGGCAGTGCGCCTTTGCCCATCAGGCTGTGCGCGACAGGAATGCCGAGATGGTCGACGAACGCTTGCAGCCCTTCCCACGCCTGCGCTCCCACGATGCCGCCGCCCGCGTAGATGAGCGGCTGCCGTGCTTCGGCCATGCGACGCACGATCTCACGCGCCGTTCGGGCGTCGAGCGAAGGCTTGCGTAGCGCCCGCGTGTTGTTGTCGAGCCGCGTGAAGAAGTGCGAGTCGACTTCTGCCGAGAACACGTCCATCGGCACGTCGACCAGCACTGGCCCTGGTTGTCCGCTTTCCGCGAGCAGGAACGCTTTGTCGATGATCTCGGCGAACAGGTTCGGATCGTCGACGCGCCACGCGCGCTTAACGAACGGCCGATAGATCTCGTACTGCGCGCCGTCGGCGTGCAGATTCACTTCCTGATGCGGGTGCTTGCCGAAGTAGTGCGAAGGAACGTCGCCGGCAATGACGACCATCGGGATGCAATCGAGCGCGGCGTTGGCGACGCCCGTCGCGGCGTTGGTGAGGCCCGGTCCCAGGTGCGTGAGCAGAACAGACGCCTTGCCCGTCGCACGCGCGTAGCCGTCAGCAGCGTGGGCGGCAACTTGCTCGTGGCGGACATTGACGAACTCGAGCTTGCTCTGCGCCATCGCTGAGAGGACCGCGATGTTGGTGTGGCCGCAGAGACCGAAAACGTGGCGGACGCCCCGGCGCTCCAGGTAGCGCACGAGATGATTGGCGACTGTGTCTTTCATGAAGCGGCGTGCGGGCTACAGCGTCTCGCTGTTGTAGAACTCGCCGAACAATTCCTGGTCCGACGGACGGTCCTCGGGAATCGGACGGCTGACCCAGGTGGTCTGCATGAAGTGCTTCAGATGGATGTTCTCGTTCGTGATGTTGCCACCCCAGATGCCGCAGCCGAGGCTCGAGGTCATCGGCATGCCGTTGGTGAACGAGCCGGCATTCGCCTTCGATTGCGGCTGGCGGACCATGATGCGGCTCACCGGTGCGACGCGCGCCAGCCGGTCGATGTGCTCGTCGTCGTGCGAGTAGATGCCGCACGAATGACCCTTGCCGCCGACGTCGTAGACCCGGCGCACCAGCTCGAGTGCCTGGTCGAAACCGTGATAGCGATAGACCGCGAGCAGCGTGGTCAGCTTCTCGCGCGAGTAGTTGTGCTGCGGGCCGATCTTGTCGTTCTCGACGATGATGAACTTGCGATCGGCCGGAATCTCGAAGCCCGCCGCCTTCGCGATCGCCTGCGGCGGACAGGCGACGGTTTGCGGCAGGCGGTGCCCGTGGTCGTCCCACATGACTTTCTCGATCGCATCGGCTTGCGCCTTGCTTGCGAGATAGCCGCCTTCCTTGACGAGCGCTGCGACCAGCACGTCGTAGATGCGTGCGTCGATGAGCAGGTTGCCGTCGGCCGAGCAGCCGGAACCGAAGTCGGACGTCTTCGACATGCGCGTGTTGCGCGCGGCGATGTCGATGTCGGCAGTTTCGTCGATGACCATCGTCGAGTTGCCGGCTCCGACGCCGTACGCCGGCCTGCCCGAGCTGTACGCTGCGCGCACCATCGGCTGACCGCCGGTCGCGAGCGTGAGATCGCAGTTCGCCATCAGGTACTGCGTCAGCGGGATGCTCGGATTCTGGATGCACTGAAACAGATCCGCGGGGGCACCCTGGCGCCGGATCGCTTCGCGCATCACGCGCACCATTTCGAAAGTCGTGCCTTTCGAGCGCGGGTGTGGGGAGAAGATCACCGCATCCAGACACTTCAGCGCGTAGATGCCGGTGTAAGGCGGCGTCAGCTCGGGGTTGGTGGTCGGCACGAGCGAAGCGATTACGCCGGCCGGCTTCGCGTACTTGACGATGCCTTTGGCCGCATTCTCTTCGATGATGCCGGTGCTCTTCTGGCGGAGCGTGTCGCGCAGCACGCCGAGGATCTTCATGCGCTTGGAGTTCCGGCCCTCCGGATCGCCGAGCCCGCTTTCTTCGACGCTCATCGCAACGATGCGGCCGAAGGTCTGCTCGTTGGCAGTGGCCCAGCCGAGCGCCTGGCAAAGGCGGTCGATGCGCGACTGTTCGTAGTCGGCCACCTCGCGCATCGCAGCGCGGGCGCGGGCAATCATCGCATCGATTTCGACCCGGTCGGGGTCGGGTTTGAGAGGTTGGGCGCTGGCCACTGAGCACGTCCTGGAACGGGGTGCAGTCAGTATTCACCCACCAGTTCGTACAGTCAACGCTCGATGAACCAGACAGTACATATTGCCGGAAAACAGCGGGAATCAGGCCTTGGCAACCTGCTTTACCGCAGCGACAGCCGCGCGCAGCGCGAGCAAGTAACTGTCTGCGCCGAAGCCGCAGATCTGGCCGCGTGCGATCGCAGCGATCACGGAATGCGTGCGGAACGGCTCGCGCGCGTGAATGTTCGACATGTGCAGCTCGATGATCGGCACCGTGAGCATCGCGAGCGCGTCGCGCAGGCCGTAGCTGTAGTGAGTCCATGCGCCAGCGTTGATCAGCACGGCGTCGATATCCGCATCGAAAGCCTGATGAATCCGTTCGCACATCGCGCCTTCGTGATTGGTCTGAAAGCTGACGACCTCCGCGCCGAGCTCCCTGCCGAGCGCGAGCAGCCGCGCGTCGATCTCGGCCAGCGTGGTCGTGCCGTACTTCGCCGGCTCGCGCTTGCCGAACATGTTGAGGTTGATGCCGTGGAGCACGAGGATTTTCATACGATGTCCTTCCAGGCGCCGTCGCGGGCCGAGGCGAAGGCTGCCTCAATGGTTCGCAGTGTGGCGAGAGCATCTTCGATCGGCCATGCAGTGACGTTTGCACCGAGCACGCGTAGCGAGTACCGCTCGACCTGCAGCGCGTATTGATTTGCCGGCGGAAACTCGTGAACGGTCGTCGGCACGGCGCCGACGCTCTGCTCGTCACCGACTTCGATGCAGCACGTGATCGGACGAGCTTGCGCGAATGGGAAGTTCAGGCGCAGCCAGCCGCGTGCGCCGAGTACGGTCAGCTGCTGATGGGTTGCCCATGCAGACGGACCGGCTTGCGAAGCGACGGTCAACGAGGCGTGCGCATCGCCGTAGTCGAGGAGCGCGCTGGTCAGACGATCGACTCCGAAGCGGGGATCGTGCTCGGCCAGGGCTGACACGCGCAATGGTGGGCGGCCGTGGACCAGGTTCAGCGCGTTGATCGCATACGAGCCGAGGTCGTAGAGCGCGCCGCCGCCGGCCGCAGGATTGTTGCGAACGTCCGCAGGATCTAGAAATTGCTTCGCCAACACCGCGTGCGCGGCGCGGACTGGCCCGATCGTATCGTCTGCGATGAGCTCGAGCACTTTGGCCCACTGCGCGTGATTGCGATAACCGAATGCCTCCTCGATGTGCTTGCCCGCGCGGTCGCGAGCGGCGCACAGGCGTTCGACATCGCGCGACGTCAGGCACAGCGGTTTCTCGCACAGCACGTGCTTGCCGGCCTCGAGCGCACGCATCGACCACTCGAAGTGCAGCTGATTCGGCAGCGGAATGTAGATCGCATCGACTTCCGGATCGGCGAGTAGCTGGTCATATCCGCCATAGGCGCGCGGTGCCTCGAACCTCGCAGCCACGCCGCGAGCCTTGTCTGCGTCGCGCGAGGCAATCGCATGCAAGGTGGCGCTGGGCGCCTCTCGCATCGCCGGCAGCATGCGCTGAACGGCAATCGATGCGGCGCCGAGTACGCCCCATTTGACTTGGCGATGCGCCATCGTGGCAGCCAACTAGATCAGGCAGCCGCCGTCGCGAGCTTCGAATGGAAGCGGCGCTGCATGCGCGCGACGTCCGGGTTGACGTCGAAAAACAGCTTGAATGCCATTGCGCCCTGAAACACAGCCATGCCATCGCCGTCGAGGGTGCGGCATCCGTGTTGACGGGCCGTGCGCAGAAGCTCTGTCAGCAGCGGTACGTAGACAATCTCAGCCACCCACAGCGGTGGCCGCAGACACTCTGCCGGCACCGGTATTCCAGGATATTTCTGCATGCCTGTCGGCGTCGCGTGCACGAGGCCGTCGGCACTGGCCAATGCGGCACGGACATCGTCGCACACGCTGACCTTGCGGTCCTCGAACAGACCGGACATGCGCTCCGCGAGCGCGACCGCGCGCGAGCGATCCAGGTCATGCACGCTCAACTCCTGAGTGCCCGACTTCAACATCGCATAGCCGACAGCCGCTCCGGCACCGCCCGCGCCAACCAGCACGACGCGCCGCGGATTCACGTCGGCCATTTCGCGACGGAAGCTCTCGGCGAAGCCCCACCAGTCGGTGTTGTGACCGATGCGACGGCCGCCGCGAAACAGCACGGTGTTCACCGAATGCAGCGCGCGCGCTTCCGCCGACAATTCGTGCAGCAGCGGAATGACGGCCTGCTTCGAAGGGTACGTGACATTCAGGCCGGTAAAGCCGCGTTGCTCCGCCTGGTCCAGGACGGCCGCGAGGCGCGCCGGGCCTTCCGGCAGCAGGTCGAAGTCGAGCAACTCGTAGTCGATCTGCAGCCCGAGCGACTGCCCCTCGTCCATGTGCATCGACGGGCTCGAGGAATGCTGGATGCCGGCACCGACCAGGCCGACCAGGTACGGGCGATTGGCGCTTTCAGCTCGCATGCGGGGTCAATCGTTGTACTAACTGGTACATCACGTCAAGCGCCGTCTGCTTTACTGGTCCACGAACTCGACGCGGCGCACGTCGCCGACCACGAATACGTAGGAAACCACGCCCACCAGCGCCAGTGCGCCGATGAAGGCGAGGGCCCAGACGAACGAGCCGGTGGCGCCGACCACGAAGCCGACGACCAGCGGCGTCACGATGCCCGCGAGGTTGGCGCACAGGTTGAAGACGCCGCCGCTCAGGCCCATCAGCTGTTTCGGCGCGACGTCGGTCAGCAGCGTCCAGCCGAGGTTGCACATCCCTTGGCCGAAGAAGGCGGTGGACATGATCGCGATCACGACCACGTCTTGCGTCACGAAGTTGGCGATGACGATGGTCGAAGCCAGCAGCAAGCCGACGATGATCGGTGCCTTGCGCGCGACGTTGGCGGAACCGGTGCGGCGCAGGAGCAGATCGGAGCACAGGCCGCCGCTGACGACGCCGACACAGGCCGCGATGAACGGCAGCACCGTGAAGAAGCCGACCTTGATCCAGCCCATCTGGCGCTCGGTCGCGAGGTACGTCGGGAACCACGTGAGAAAGAACACCAGCGTGGAATTGCTGGCGAACTGCCCGATCGAAGCGCCGAGAATCTGCCGTTGCTTGAGCAGGAACGCGATGTGCCGCCATCTGAAGTGCACGCGCGTGCTCTGACCGAGACCGCCGCCGGCAGCGATGTGCTCGAGCTCTGCCCGATTCGCGCGGCTCTCGTGCGGATCCCGGTACAAGGCGTACCACAGGGCGCCGAAGCCAACGCCCGCGATCCCGACGATGATCAGCAGAGCGCGCCAGCCGAAAGTGCCCGCGATCCAGAACAGCACCGGACTCAGGAAGGCGAGACCGAAGTACTGGCCAATCGAGTACACGCCCGTTGCCGTCGCGCGCTCGGCCTGGGGAAACCAGGTCCCGAGGATGCGGCTGTTGGAGGGAAAAGCCGGCGCTTCGGCGATGCCCAGGCCCATCCGGCATGCGATCAGCGACCACAGGTTCGTCGTCAGGCCTTGCAGCAGCGTGAAGCCGGACCAGATCGTGACGGACAGGAAATAGGTGAGTCGCACGCCGATCCGATCGAGCACGATGCCGCCCGGAATCTGCGCAGCCGCATACGTCCACGAAAAGGCGGAAAACACCACGCCCATCGCGACCGCGCTCAAGCCGAGGTCGTGACTCAGCAGCGGCGCAGCGACGCTGATGACCGTGCGATCCAGATAGTTGATCAGCGTTCCGACCGTCAACAGCGCCAGGATTGCAAAGCGCGCATGCGTGCGTCGGGCTGTCGCCAGGGCGGCGCTGGAAGTGGCTGGCTGCGAGCTGGCGTGCACGAGATTATGGGTCGACCGTTGTGTTAACGAACTGGTACGTGCATAGTAAATCAAGTTGTCCGGAGCCTCCAGCATGATAAGTCGGCGCGACAGTGGAGTTGCAGCACTGTGCATGGCGTTGGCGCTCGCGATACCGGTCGCCGGCGGCGCGACCCAGGCAATCCCCGGCGATCCAGTCGCGGTCGAGTCCGGGAGCATCGCGGGTACCGAGCTGTCCTCCGGAGTCCGCGCCTACCTCGGCGTGCCGTTCGCGGCACCGCCGGTCCGCGATCTGCGCTGGCGTCCGCCGCAGCCCGTAACGCCATGGCAGGGCACCTATCACGCCGAGCGCACGGCTCCGGAGTGCATTCAGACGCTGCGCGCGCACGACATCAATCACTACTTCGGCGAGGAAGCCACCAGCGAGGATTGCCTCTATCTGAACATCTGGGCGCCGCCGCGCAGTGCCAGCGCGCAGGCCATGCCCGTCGTAGTCTGGATCTACGGCGGCGGCTTCACGATCGGCTCGGCGTCGATGGCCAACTACAGCGGCGAGCAGCTGGCGAAGAAAGGTGTCGTCTACGTAGCGCTCGCCTATCGCGTCGGTGCGCTCGGCTTTCTCGCGCATCCGGAATTGAGTGCCGAATCGCCGCGACACGTGTCGGGCAACTACGGGTTCCTGGATCAGATCGCGGCTCTGCAGTGGATCCAGCGCAACATCGCACGCTTCGGCGGCGATCCAGGCAACGTCACGATCATGGGACAGTCCGCGGGATCGGCGAGCGTGTCGATCCTGCAAGCGAGCCCATTGAGCCGCGGCTTGTTCCATCGCGCTGTCGGAATGAGCGGTGGCGCGCTCGGTGCGAACATGGGTCGCGCTCGGCCGCTGAGCGTCGCGGAGCAATGGGGCCGCGAGCTGCAAACGATCCTGAAGGCGTCATCGCTGGCGGCGCTGCGGCAGCTGCCCGCTGATCGAATCCTCGCGATGCAGGGAACGACGGGTCGCTACGGTCCACTGGTGGACGGTTGGCTGCTGCCCGAAGATCCGAATGCGATCTTCTCTGCGGGCAAGCAGAACGACGTGCCGATCCTGATCGGCTATACGCGCGATGAGGGATTCGACGCGTTCAATCAAGCGATGACGCTTGCTGACTATCGCAAGCAGGCTGAGCGCTGGGGTGAGCACAGCGCGGAGTTGCTGCGGTTGTATCCAGCGAGCACCGATACCGACGCGCGCCGTGCGGCCTTGGACATCGCGCGCGATGCGACGCTTGGATTGCAGATGCGCACCTGGGCTCGCGCACAATCGAGCAGCGGCAAGGCGCCCGCGTACATGTATCTGTTCTCGCGTGTTCATCCGTACGCGCCGGGAGTGAAGTTTTCGGATCACGATCCGGCGACCATCGGCGCCTATCACACTGGCGACGTGCCTTTCTGGCTGCAGACGCTCGACAGCCTCAACCTGTTTCGCACGACGCGGAATTGGACGGCGTACGACCGCGAGCTGGCGACGTGCATGTCCGATGTCATCGTGAGCTTCGCGCGCGCGGGCAAGCCGTCGTTGAGCGGGATCGACTGGCCCGTCTATCGCAGCGCAGACGAGCGCGTGGTCGAGCTCGGCGACTCGATCCGCGTGATCCCGCTGCCGGACAGCTCGAAGATCGACTTCCTGGCGGCGCATCCGCCGCTCGAGCCCGTGGCGGGCGAGGGCGGACGACCGCGCAACCGCGACTGATGAAAGCAGCACCGCAGAGGTCTCTGATGAAGATTCTTGTGTCGCTGGTCGCGCCGATGCTGGTGAGTGCTGTCGCGTTCGGCGACGCATCGGTGGGGGAACACGAACCGGAGATCGGTACCAAGGCCGTCCTCGAGGATCGCTATCCGGAGCGGCGCGTTACGTTTGCCGGCGGCGTGAGCGGACTTCCCGATCTCGTGTACTCGACGCTCAGCGGCTTCCGGCCGCTGACGCTGGATCTCTACGTTCCCGCCAATCCGGTGAGCGGCGGCGCGCCAGTGATCATCTACGTGCACGGCGGCGGTTGGATGAGCGGGCACACGCGACACTCGGGCGCCTTCGAGAACTGGCCTGGCGTTCTGGCATCGCTCGCTGGCAGAGGCTATGTCGTCGCATCGCTCAACTATCGTTTGAGCAGCGAAGCTCCGTCGCCCGCCGCCGAGCAGGATGTGAAATCGGCGGTGCGCTGGCTGCGCGGCAACGCTGCGCGCTTCGGCATCGACAAGCGCCGGATTGGAATCTGGGGCGGCTCGGCCGGCGGTCAACTCGCCGCGCTCGCGGGCACTAGTTGCGGAGTGTCGGCACTGGAGCCGCCGCCCGTAGCAGACGCGAAAGCACCACTGGAATCGGACTGTGTGCAAGCGGTCGTTACGTGGTACGGCATCTTCGACTTCACGCCGCTCGCGAAGAACACGGCGCCGCCGCCGCCCGTCGCGCGCTATCTCGGTTGCGACTCGAACGCCTGCTCGGACGACAAGATCGCGCTCGCGAGCGCCATCCGCCATATCGATCGCAACGACCCGCCGTTCCTGCTCATCCACGGCGCGCTCGACAAGACGGTAGCAGTGAGCCAATCGGAGAAATTCCACGCGGCGCTCCAGGCAGGCGCCGTCAGATCGCAATTGATCGTCCTGCCGGACGTCGACCACAGCTTCGTCGGCAGCACACCGGAGCTCACGCGCAACGCGAGCCTGCGCGCGCTGCACGCCACGATCGACTTCTTCGACGCGACTCTCCGAGCGTCGCACTGAGCGATTCCACCGCGACATTTGCCAGAGGCGAGCTACGCGATTGACATGTACGTACTAGATCGTTAACACTGATTCCAAACAGCACTGCGGCGACCAATGCCGGTCGCACGCAGGCGCGAGCAGTCAGGGGGCAGCTATGCGCGATTACAAGATCATCGGTCCGGGCGCCCTGCTGGGCGTTCTCGCAGGATTTCCCATCATCGCCGCCGGCCAGGAGCAATCGACGCCGCCGAGTCAGACGACACTCGAGGAAGTCGTCGTCACTGGCACGAGCATCCGCGGCTCCGCGCCGGTTGGCTCGAATCTGATCACCGTCGGACGCGCGGAGATCGAAGCGAGCGGCGCGCAGACGCTCGCACAAGTCCTGCGCAGCGTGCCCGCGGTGACAGGGTTCGGCAGCTCGGGCGCGGGCGCAGTGGGTCAGGGCGGCGGCGGCGCAGGCGGATTCCAGAGCTTCGACGGCGCCGGCAGTTACACACCGACGATTCACGGCCTGGGTGCGAGCGCCAGCAACGGCACGCTGATTCTCATCGACGGCCATCGTCTGCCGCTTTCCGGCATCAATCACACGCTCGCGGATCCGAGCGTGATTGCGCCGCTCGCCATCGAGCGGGTGGAGATCCTGCCGGATGGCGCATCGGCCGTGTACGGCTCCGATGCGGTTGCGGGCGTGTTGAACTTCATCACGCGCCGCAAGTACAACGGTTTCGAGGGCAATCTGCAGGCCTCGTTCGGCGACGGCTACGACACGCAGAGCGCCGGGTTCATCACCGGCCTGAGCGGCGAGCTCGGCTCGGCGATGTTCACGTACAACTACTCGACGCGCGGCAATCTCACCGGCGCTGAGCGGCCGTACACGGCCGCGAATCACATCCCGCAGGGCGGTGGCAACTTCGCGAATTTCAACTGCGGTCCGGCGAGCGTCAGCCCAGCAACCGGTCAACCGGGCGCCGGCTTGATCTTCGCTTATCCGTACAACGGCGCCGGCGTCGCCAACACCGCGGCAAACAGCTTCTGCGACTTCACGGGCGCTGCGGACATCATTCCCGAGGACGATCGCCACAACCTGATGCTGAAGCTCGAGCGCGACATCAACGACTCGCTCACGCTGACCGCCGATTTCATCTACGCGCGACAGCGCAATGTCACCAACATCAATCGCGGTTCGGTAACAGCCACAGTTTTCGGGGCGGGCAGCACGCCGACCGGCGGCGCGGGCCAGATCAATCCGTTCTTCGCCGGCCCGGCCGGGGTCAATTCCGAGACCGTGCGTTTCCAGGCGGACGAGATGTTCGGCCCCGGCGCGCAGTTCGTGGGCGGAGCGGAGTCGCTATTCGGAACCTTCACGCTCGACTACGACATCGGCGCCGACTGGCGTGCGGTGTTCGGTTCGACCATCGGTCAAGATGACAGCCGGCAGAAGCGCGAAGGCGCGCTCTGCGCGAGTTGCGCGCTGCTCGCCTTGAACGGCACGACGAACACGGGTGGTAATCCCACGACGCCGTCGGTGCCCGGAACGACGACAGCGGTTCTCGGCCTTCCGCTGACGACAGCCAATGCAATCGACGTCTGGTCCCCAGGCAGCGCGAACCGCACGTCCGCGGCGCTACGCAGTCAGCTGCTCGACTCGATGCAGCTGCAGACCGCACATCAGACCCTCAAGGACTTCACGCTGAAGTTCGATGGACCTTTGTTCGACTTGCCGGGTGGTTCCGTGCGCGCGGCAGTCGGCGGCGAATACATCAAGTACACGATGCGTGAAGAGGTTACGCGCGAGCGCGGCACGGGACCGGCCAGCTCCAATTCGCAGACGACTTTCATCGACCTCGGCCGCGACGTGACGTCCGCATTCCTCGAGGTGCTCGTGCCGATCGTGGGCGAGGGCAACTCGTTCCCCGGCGTTCGCGGCCTCGACGTCAACGTCTCCGGGCGCTACGACGACTACAGTGACTTCGGCGACACGACCAATCCCAAGTACGCGATGAACTGGACGGTCGTCAACGGCCTGCGCCTGCGCGCGAACTACGCCGAGTCGTTCACCGCGCCGGCACTGACCAGCCGCGGCAATGCGGCCGGCGTCACAGCGGAGTCGTCTTTCGGCGGCTTGCTGGGAGCAACGGCTTCCGGTGTGAACGCGAACTTCGCGATTCCGAACACGTATCCTGGCGCGATCGGCCTGCCAGGTTGCACCGCTGCGACGCCGACGTGTCTCATCAACACATCGAGCGTGCCCGGCGTGTTCCTCGCCGGCGGCAACAAGGATCTCGTCGCTCAGGAAGGCGAGACCTATTCGGTGGGCATCGATATCGAGCCACAGTCTTTGCCGGGACTGCGCTTCAGCGCGACGTGGTGGAATACGAAGTACCAGGGCGCGATCACCGCGCCACAGGCGGCATTCGCGATCGGCTCGCCGGATCTCAGCAGCTTGCTGCAGTTGTATCCGGGCGGTGTGCCGGCTGACGTGCTCGCGTCCGCGACGAGCGGGCTGCCGCAGACCTCGCCGCTGGCGCCGATCTCGTATTTCATCTACAGCTTCCAGCAGCGCAACGCTTTCAACCTGGAGGCGAATGGGATCGACGGCGATCTGTCGTACCAGTTCCGCACGGATATCGGCACGTTCCTGATGGGCGTGGCGGTGTCGCACAAGCTGAAGATGGATCAGCAGTTCGGCACGGGTGGCGAGACGTTCAGTGTGCTGAACACGATCGGTATCAACACGACGTTCCCGTCCAATCGCACAGCTGGCCGGCTCAACCTGGGCTGGAGCCTCGGCGGCCTGAGCACCGACGTGTTCGTGAACTACAACGACTCGTACCTCAACTGGAACGGCTCGGCGCCGTTCCCGGTCGTGCGCAACGCGAGCTTCTCGCCGGTCGGCGGCGGCCAGAAGGTCGACGACTACATGACGGTCGACCTGCACGTGGGTTACACGTTCGGGACCACGGGCGCGTTCGAAGGCATGCAGGTGTATCTCGATGCGAGCAACCTGCTCGACGAGGATCCGCCGTTCGTCAACGCGACAATCGGCTTCGACCCGTTCAATGCGAATCCGATCGGCCGTCTGCTGACGGTGGGTGTGAGCAAGAAGTGGTAGCACGCTGGGGCACGCTCGCAGCAGCGGGCGTGCTCGCCGCGTGTGCATCGCAGCCCGCGACGGACTGGCCGACTTACGGTCACGATCCGGGCGGGCAGCGTTTTTCGCCGCTCCAACAGATCACGCCGTCCAACGTGGCAAGTCTGCGGGTCGCATGGACCTATCACATGCGGCCCGCAGGCACGACTGAGGGCGACGGCAGATTCGCCGGCTCCGAGCTCACTCCGCTGGTCGTCGACGGCTCGATGTACGTCACGACGCCCTATCGCCGCGTCCTCGCTCTGGATCCCGACAGCGGCAACGAAATCTGGGCGTATGAGGTGCCCGGGCCCGGTCAGCCGTCGCTGCGCGGTGTCGAATACTGGCCCGGCACACGCGCCCACCCGCCGCGAATCCTGTTCGGTACCCGTGACGGCCGATTGATCGCCCTCGACGCGCGCAGCGGCAAGCCGGCAGCAGGCTTCGGCGTGAACGGCAGCGTCGATCTCAAGACGCCAGAAGTCATGGGCGACGCTACTGCAAAGGTCTCCGAGAATTATCCGAGCTACGGTCTGACTTCGCCGCCGGTCGTCTATCGCAATGTGATCATCACTGGTTCGGCGACGCAGGAGTTTCCGCCGCGCGGCGTTTCAGGTGCGGTTCGCGCGTGGGATGTCGTCACAGGCAAGCCGCTTTGGGCTTTTCATTCAGTCCCGCTGCCCGGACAACCGGGCCACGAGACCTGGGAAGGCGACAGTGCACGCGCGCGCTCGGGCGTGAACGTCTGGGGCTTCATGACGGTCGATCGTGAGCGAGGCATCGCATATCTGCCTTTCGCAGCGCCGACGTGGGATCGTTACGGCGGCGATCGCAAGGGTGCGAACCTGTTCGGAACTTCGCTGGTTGCCGTCGATGCGCTGACTGGCAAGTATCTCTGGCACTTCCAGGTCGTGCATCACGACATCTGGGACAACGACCTGCAGGCACCGCCGATATTGTTCGATGTGCGCAAGCAGGGCAGCGTCGTGCCGGCAGTCGCGATCGTCTCGAAGAACGGTCTGCTGTTCATTCTCGATCGTCGCACCGGCGAGCCGATCCATCAGGTCGAAGAACGGGCGGTGCCCGCGAGCGACGTGCCGAACGAACAGACCTGGCCGACGCAGCCGTTTCCCGTGCGGCCGCCGCCGCTCGCTCGCAACAGTTTCAGCCCGGACGAGCTCGCGACCTTGACGCCGCAGCTGCACGCCTTCTGCGCAGACTTCGTCACGAAGAATCGCATGCGCTCCGGCGGGCCGTATCTGCCGGTCGGGTACAACGTCGTGACGATCAACTTTCCGGGCTTGCAGGGCGGCGCCAACTGGGGCGGCGCTTCGTTCGATCCCACACGCGGCCTGCTGTTCGTGAACACGCTCGACATGGGCCAGGTGACTTCGTTGATCGATGCCGACGGCCCGCTGCCAGTCGCGCGCGGACCGGTGAGCGGACGGTTCTCCGAGCCCGCAAGCCGGCTCATGTGTCAGCAGCCGCCGTGGGGAAGATTGACGGCCGTGAACGTGCATAGCGGCGCGATCGTCTGGCAGAGCGTGCTCGGTGTCAGCGACAACCTGCCCGAGGCTATTCAGCGGACCGGCCGGCCGAACGTCGGCGGCTCGATCGCCACCGCCGCGGGTTTGGTTTTCATCGGCGCGACCGACGACAGCCGCTTTCGCGCGTTCGACGCCGCATCGGGTCGCGAGCTGTGGACGGCGAAGCTCGACGCCTCGGCACACGCGACGCCGATTACTTATCTCGGCAAGAGCGGCAGACAGTTTGTCGTGGTGACCGCAACCGGCGGCAGCTTCCTCGGCAGTCCCGTCTCGAGCGACGCGATAGTCGCGTTCGCATTGCCTGGAACGCAACCGCAGTTGCAAATCCAGCATTCGGCGACGTTGCCACCGTTGGCGGCACGCAAGGCCGAGGATTTGCCTGCAGGCCCAGGACGCGATGCACTCGTGCGCAGCTGCGTGAGCTGCCATGAGCTCGGTGTCGTTCTCGCGCGCGGCAGAACGCGAGCGGAGTGGGCCGAGGTGACCGGCCTCATGGTCGATCGCGGTGCCGTGATCGGCGAGGGCGAGCGCGAGATTCTGCTCGACTATCTGGCCGCGATCGCGCCCGGACACTGAGCTGATCGTGAAGCGCAACGCCATCCAGGCACTGCGCCTCGCGACCTGCAACATCAGGCTGCCAACTCGACCACCGGAATGAGCCCTGTGATCTGCTCGTGTGCAGCCGCGAGGCTCTTCTGGCGCGATTCCTCGCCGTAAGCCAGGCCCTGCGCGAACACGAACTCCGACTCGATGCCGATGAAGCGCAGGAACTGGCGCAGGTAGGGCGCCTGCGTGTCGTGCTCGCCGCCGTAGATTCCGCCGCGCGTGACGAACACATACGCGCGACGCCCGGTGAGCAGCCCTTCGGGGCCAGCGCTCGTGTAGCGGAAAGTGACTCCCGCCCGTGCAACGTGATCGAAGTAGGTCCGCAGCGTCGACGGCACGCCGAAGTTGTACATCGGCACCGCTAAAACGATGGTGTCCGCGACACGCAGCTCGTCGATGAGTGCGTCGGAATAGTCGACGACCGACTGCTGCTCGGCCGTGCGCTCCTCGGGTCGGGTGTTGAACGCCTGGAAGCGCTCAGCCGTCAGATGCGGCGCCGGGTCGGCAGCGAGGTCGCGAGTGATCACGTGGCCGCCGGGATTGCGTACCCGCCACTCGGCGACGAAGCGCTCCGCCAGCTGCGACGATGCGCCCTGCGCGCCATACAGGCTCGTCCGTACATATAAGAGAGTGCGCATTTGGGGCCTCCGAATCGCGTTTCAGTTCGATGGCCCGTATTCGACTATTGATGCAGCCGATATAAAAGCGCAAATTTTAGCCTGAACCTATCGAATGGATAGATAGATGGCCGTAACGCGCGCCGACAACCGGGCTCCAGCCCCGCGGATTTCCCTGGAACAGTGGCGGTGTCTCACCGCAGTGGTGGAGGCGGGCGGCTATGCGCAGGCCGCAGACCGGCTGCACAAGAGCCAGTCTTCAGTGACCTATGCAGTGCAGAAGCTGGAGCGGATGCTCAAGGTGCACGCGTTCGAGATCCAGGGGCGCAAGGCGGTGCTCACCGGCGTCGGGCAGATGCTTTATCGACGCGCGCGCACGTTGCTCGACGACGCCGGCGAGCTGGAGCGCGCGGCGCGCAAGGCTTCTGCCGGCTGGGAAGCGGAAATCGGGCTGGCCGTCGAAGTACTGTTTCCGACCTGGATGATGTTCGATTGCCTGAGTCGCTTCGGCACCGAGAGCCCGCAGACGCGCATCGAGTGGCTGGAAACGGTGATCGGCGGCACTGCAGAAGCATTGCAGAGCGGCGTGGCGGACCTGGGCGTCGCAGTGCGTGTCCCGCCGGGACTCAGCGGCGAACCGCTGATGGCGGTGAACTTCGTCCCCGTCGCGCATCCGGGTCATGCGCTCCACAAGCTCGGTCGCGAGATTACGATGCGCGATCTGCGCAAGCATCGGCATCTGGTCGTCCGCGACTCGAGCGCGCAGCGTGACAAGAAATCCGAGCTGCTCGAAGTCGAGCAGCGCTGGACGGTTACCAACATGAGCACCTCTATCGGCGCGGTCTCGCGCGGGCACGGCTTCGCGTGGCTGCCGCAGGATAAGATTCGCACCGAGCTCGAAGACGGGACGCTCAAGATTCTCCCGGTGCGCGGCGGGCGCGTGCGCACCGTGCAGCTGTATCTGATGTTCGCCGATCGCGATGCCGCCGGCCCTGGAACGCTGCGGCTCGCGGAAATCGTCCGTGAAGAAGTCGAGCGCGCTTGCCGCGCGATAGGGGGTGCCAAGTGATTCAGGTTCTTGCCGCCGTCATCGTCATCCACGCGGGTGCATTGCTCGCCGATCCAAGTGAGCAGCCTTTGCGTGAGCAGACAGTTGTCGTCAACGACGGCAAGATCACCGCGGTCGAGAAGGGCTATCAGCCAGCTGAGCGCTATGGCGCCGATGCGCGGCTCATCGACCTGAAAGATCGCTTCGTGCTGCCGGGACTGATCGATCTGCACAAGCACATCTCGATGCCGCTCGACGAAGACGCGATGACGCTGACCTCCCAGGACCGGTTGGCGCTCATGACTGCAGCAGTAGCAAAGGCGGCTCTGGATGCGGGCGTGACCACCTTGCGCGATGTAGGTGACAACGTCGGCGTGACGTTCGCCGTGCGCGACGCGATCAATGCCGGCGTGATCGAAGGACCGCGAATCTTCGCCGCCGGACGCATCGTGTCCAGCACCGGCGGGCACGGCACGACCAAGGATTTCCAGGAGATCGAGCATCCTCGCGGCGGTTGCGACGGACCGGAATCCTGCCGGCGCGTGGTCCGCGAGAACATCGAGGCCGGGTCTGACTGGATCAAGGTGACCGTATCGGGCTCGGGCGGCGCCGCCTCCGGGCGGGCAGACGCGGAGCCAATCATGTTGCCGGAAGAAGTTCATGCGGTGACGGAAGCCGCGAGGCGCGGCCTGCGGCCGGTCGCCGCGCACGCGCACAGCACGGCCGCGATCAAGCTGGCATTGGAGAGCGGAGCGCGTACGATTGAGCACGGCACGTATTTCGACGACGCCTGCGCACGGCTGTTCAAGAGCAAGAGTGCGTTCCTGGTGCCGACGGCGTACGTCGCGGAGTTCGTCGGCAAGCAGGTCGAGAAGTTCGCCGCCGATCCGCGGCGACTGCCGCCGGAAGCACTGCGACGCTGGACGCAAGCCGCGATGGCCAATCCCGGCCGCGCGTGGCATGCGGGCATTCGACTCGGTGTCGGCAGCGACTCCGGTAGCCGCAACGATGCTCACGCAACAGCGCGCGAGATCGAGCTGTTCGTCGCGAGCGGCGTGCCCGCCAGCGACGCGATTGCTGCGGCGACAGTGAACAATGCAGAGATCCTGAACATGCAAAATCGCCTCGGACGGATCCGGCCTGGCTACGATGCCGATCTCATCGCCGTCGCCGGCGATCCGCTGCTCGATGTTTCGAAGCTGCACAGCGTGTCGTTCGTGATGAAGGGTGGAGCGGTGGTGCATGCTTCAGCTGCACCCTGACAAGGTCCAGCTGTGGTTCGCGTTCTGCGACGAGATTGCAGAGCAGAGCCTGCTCGCTGACTATCGCCGGCTCCTGGTCGATGAGGAACGGCAGAAGGAAGCTCGCTTCCACTTCGCGCGTGACCGGCATCGATACCTGATCACGCGAGCGCTCGTCCGGACGGTGCTGTCGCGCTACGCCTCGGTGATGCCGCAAGACTGGCGCTTCGCCGAGGACACATACGGCCGGCCGCAGATCGTCAACGACCACGCCGCGGCGCGGCGGATTTCCTTCAATGTTTCGCACACGAGCAGCCTGGTCGTGTTGGGTGTCAGTTGTGAGCGCGCACTGGGTGTCGATACCGAGGACGTTCAGACCCGTCGCGCCGACCTGCAGATCGCCGACCACTATTTCTCCGTCGACGAAGTCACGCAGCTCCGCGCAACGCCGCCGGAGCTGCAGCAAGCGCGCTTCTTCGAATACTGGACGTTGAAGGAGTCCTATATCAAAGCGCGCGGTCTCGGCTTGTCCTTGCCGCTCGAGCAATTCGGATTCGATCTCTCGCAGCCGGATCGGCTACGGATCCGGTTCCATCCGCCGCTGATCGACGAGCCGTCGCGGTGGATCTTGTGGCTGCTGCGAGCCGCTGCCGATCACTACGTCGCAGTTTGTGCAGAGCGCGCGGGCCGCGAACCTCCGCAACTGAGCTTCACCAAGATCGTGCCGCTGCGAGACGAAAGCGTGCTGGAGTGCGAAGCGCTGCGCAGATCGGAGCTCAAGGCAGGGCGACTGCCGCCAACGTAATGGGCAGCTCCTGCGCCTTCGCGGCAATCAGCCGCAGCGTGTCGGCAGTCAGTTCCGCGTCGTCGAATTCAATCTCGGCCTCGATGTATTCGAAACCCAGCCGCCTTGCGCGCACGGCGCGCGGCACGATGTTGCGGATCTGGAAGAGCTGCAGCAGGCGGACCAGGGCGCCCGGGTCGGCTTCGACTATCGCTTTGAGCCGCAGCGCTGCGGCGTCAGGTGGGTGCATGGAGAAATACCTCGATTCTGGTCTGATTCGAATCCGCAGCGACGCCCGGCATCCGCGGATGCCGGGCGGCGAATCTGAATCAGGCTCAGGACGAGGAAATTCATGCCGCGCCAGTATAGTGGCTCGACTCGCTCCCTGTGAATGGCCCTTCCGGTGCCGGCGAGGCGTGGCGCACGCTTTGGCAATGATCGATCTCGAAAGACGCCAGCTGCTGGCCTTGTTTGCAGCCGTACCGGGCCTCCTCGCCGTCAGCAGCGCGAACGGCGCGGCCGGCGCGCCCAATGATTTCGATGCGTTTCTCGGCCGATGGCAGGTCCGGCATCGCAGCCTCAAACAGCGCCTGGTGGGTAGCAACGACTGGGAGGAATTCGAGGGCACCTCGCACTGGCAGTCGATCCTCGGCGGCACTGCCAACTTCAACGAAAGCGTCGTGCATCGCGCGGGGGCGACGTATCAATCGCTGGGCCTGCGCGCCTACGACGCAAAAACCGCTGTCTGGACCGACTGGTCGCTCAGCGGGCGCGATCCGACGAAGATCACGGTCGACGGCGTCGGCCGGTTCGTGAACGGCGTCGGTACATTCTTCGCCGACGATACGTTCCAGGACAAAGCGGTCCGCGTGCGCGGCATCTTCACGCCGTTGACGCCGCGCTCGATGCGCTGGGAGCAGGCGTTCTCGCCGGACGGCGGCCGCACCTGGGAGACGAACTACGTGATGGAACACACGCGAATGCCCTAGTCTCGTCAGGCAGGTCAGTCAAAAATTGCAAGGAAAGTTGACCTGTCAATCCGAACAGGCGGACCCTCTGGCGCGGATCGCGAACGCCAACGACAGGGGGATCTCATGAGCTCCAACGCCAGGCTGGATCGACGGGCATTCGTTCGCGGAGCAGGGCTGCTGTGCGCCGGAATGTGGGCCGCGCCCGCTCTCGCCATCACCGAGCCCGAGCTGTTTCCGGTAGCGACGACGCGCTACGGCAAGATCAAAGGCATCACGTGGTCCGGCGTGCACGCGTTCAAAGGCGTGCCGTACGGCGCGTCGACTGCAGGGAGGAATCGCTGGAGAGCACCGCAGCCGCCTGCCAGCTGGCGCGGCGAGCGCGAATGCTTCGACTATGGCGTGATCTCACCGCAAGTGACCACCGATCGCCGCTCCGAGTATTCCACGTTGATCATGTGGGACCGTCACGTCGGCGGCATGGGCGAGGACATGCTGACGCTCAACGTCTGGTCGCGCGTCGCGACCGCGGATGGCGGCAAGCGGCCGGTGTTCGTCTCGTTCCACGGCGGCGGTTACACGACCGGCTCCGGCAACGCCCCCGGCTATGACGGCGATCCGCTCGCGCGCTTCGAAGACGTGGTGGTCGTCACCGTCAATCATCGGCTTGGTGCCTTCGGCTACCTGGATCTAGTCGGCGCCGGTGCTTCGGCTGAGTTTGCCGACGCGGGCAGCGTCGGTCTGCTCGACCTCGTCGCCTCGCTGAAGTGGGTACACGAGAACATCGAGAACTTCGGCGGCGATCCGACGCGTGTGTTCATCTTCGGCCAGTCGGGCGGCGGCGCCAAGACGTCGGCGATCTACTCGATGCCGGCAGCGAAAGGTTTGTTCAGTCGCGCGGCCGTGCAATCGGGATCCGCGTTGCGCGGACAAACGCGCGAGACGGCTGCGAAGGCGGCGCAGGCGCTCATGAAAGAGTTGGGTGTCACCAAGGCCGAGCGCCTCGTCGACGTGCCGTGGACCAAGTTGCTCGCCGCACAACAGACTGTTACGGGACAAGGATCGGCGTTCTCGCCCGTGGTCGTCGAGGGCACGGCGTTCGCTCGCCATCCGTTCGATCCCGATGCGCCGCCGAGCTCGAAGGACGTGCCGCTCATCGTCTCGTACACAGCCGACGACGCAGCTCTGCGGCTGACGAATTTCAAAGTCGACGCCGCAGGTGTGAAGGCCGAGCTGGCGAAGCAGTACGATGCCGCGAAAGCGGAGCGCATCTTCAACGCCTATCGCGCCGAGTATCCGGAGATATCCGACTATCTGATCAACGCGCGCATCGCCACGGACACGCGTAACGCGCGCTCGGTGATCAAGCAGCTCGAATTGAAATCAGCGCAGCCGGACGGCGCGTCGTGCTACCAGTACATCTGGGAATGGAAGTCGGTGGGTATGGACGGCAAGTTCGGCGCCGTGCACGGCGTCGACGTGCAGTTCTCTTTCCACAATGCGCGCGGGCCGCTCGAGGGCGGCGCTGGCATCGAAGCGCGCTTGATGGCCGATCGGTTCGCTTCAGCCTGGGTCGCATTCGCGAAGACGGGCAACCCGAACAATCCGGCGCTCCCCGAGTGGCCGGAGTGGGAGCCCGATCAGCGGGTCGCGATGATCTTCGACATCAACACTCGCGCGGTAGCTCGTCCGCATGCGCGCCTGCAGGAGCTGTGGCGCGAAGTCGAGAGCACGCAGGTGAGTCGCCAGAGCTAACCCGTCACTTCGTCGTGCTCGGCGGGCCGTGCGCAGCCATCGGTAGGCTTCGAGTTCGTACTGTGGGCGACTGACGAGTCGAGCACTCCCCAGTGATGCCCACTACGCAAGCTGCTAGTGGCAGGAACGGATTCGCTCGCTCGGGGCGAGCAGGGCGACGGATCTCACGAGAGGAACCGTGCCGGGTTTCAGGGATGATTTAATACTGCAAACAAGGCTGGCAGCAGCACTCAATTTCTCGAATTTCAAGTGCTTTGTGTGTTCTCAGGTCTCCAAGTTATTTGTCGCCGTGCTAGGTTATTCGTCATGACCCGCACATCTAAATCACGTTAGATGTTATGAGCAGCGAAACCTACAAAGATCGTGATGGTCCTGAGTACGTCTATGCGCATGGCGACAAGCTCGAAATCTTCCCGACCGTTGGTGGGCAGGTTTGTATTCGTCAAACGAACGCAAAGGTTTCAGATGACTATCCATGCATCTTCATTCATCCAGATAATGTCCGCCTCCTGATTGATGCGCTTCAGCTAGTCAAGCCAGAAGCAGAGGCTTGGGCGGTAGACTATGCAAAGAAGAACATCTAACAAGCGAATCAAGCCCCCACGTTGCACGTGCTCGACTCGCAAACCGCTGCGCGCTTTGCTCGCGGCTTATTCGCGGCGTTAGGCGATCGCACATGGAGAGATCAAGAGCCACGCGTTTCCTCGCTGCGAGTATTCTCGGTGCGGCCGTCGCGAATGCGGTGGGCTTTATCGCATTTCGACTCGTCCATCGACTTTGCGCTATATGGTCGAAAGGCGGAGACGCCTGTGTAACGGTTGGCAACCTGCAACTCTTTGTTGTGATGCATGCTCATCTTGTACTTGTCCTCGTCAGCGCCTTTGCGTTTTTCCTCTTCGCGTGTCGTGTTGGACGTGTCAGAGAGCCGCTCCTCGCGGCGTCGGGTCTTCTCGCTTACTCGACCGTCTCCTGGTCACTGGCCGAGCTGACGTGGGTGACACCTCAAGAGGCGTTGGCCGCCGTGTTCGCTGGAGCCTGCGCTTTGGTCTACTTCCACTGGCGCCACAACCGAAATTCGCCTAACAATGCGCTCCACGCCACGCGCGAGGACGCGCGCGCGTGAGCGCGGGTGTTCGGGCCTGCATATGAATCATCGTCAGCGGCAAGAGTGCGAGAGGTTGCGTGCATTCAGCTCGGAGGAAGCGGCAGACTATCTTTTGAGTAACTACGGAGTTGAGAGCCCCAATTACGGCGAGGCGTTCGTTCTTCTGTCCCACAGGTCCTGGAAGCGATCAGATCAGGTTCGTCTCGCGCGTCATACCTTTCAGAAGTCGAGGATCTTCTCAGAAAGGTGGAGGCTAAAGCCCAACAAGCCCATGCACGCGACGTGCGAAACGCACGCGGCTGACGCGTGGCGTTATGCGGTTGTCCGGTCGCCGCTCAATTAAGACGCTATGAACAGGACTATCGCAGTGTTCTGGCTCGCGGTTCTAGCAATCATTGCTGGGTGTGAGCGCCAGCCCATCGACAGGACGGAAGATATCGGCGATGAGAACAAGGCCCTCGTT
>Ga0134127_10000729_pt1 | contig 27669 bp, 27 predicted proteins | sample KB31753_FD_96459 | JGI IMG/M metagenome (GOLD analysis project Ga0134127, IMG submission 96459) | Terrestrial soil microbial communities with excess Nitrogen fertilizer from Kellogg Biological Station, Michigan, USA - KB3-175-3 | ecosystem: Environmental > Terrestrial > Soil > Unclassified ... | reverse complement strand
TCCCAGGTCGACCAGGAAGCGGAGGCGGTCGAGAAGGAGCTCAGCAAGCTCGAGTTCGCCCTCGCCTTCAGCGGTCCCTACGACACCCGTAACGCCATCATCGCAATCCACGCCGGCGCCGGCGGCACCGAATCGCAGGACTGGGCCGAGATGCTGCTGCGGATGTACATGAAATGGACCGAGCGCCGCGGTTTCAAGCGCGAGGTCATCGATTACCAGCCGGGTGAAGAGGCGGGTCTCAAAAGCGTCACGTTCATGTTGTCCGGCGAATACGCCTTCGGCCTGATGTCAGCGGAAGCGGGCGTGCATCGTCTCGTTCGCATATCGCCATTCGACCAGGCGGCGCGGCGGCACACGTCGTTCGCGTCGGTGTTCGTCTGGCCAGAGCTGCCCGACGACGTCGATATCGATATCGAGGAGAAGGACCTGCGCATCGACACCTACCGCTCGAGCGGCGCCGGCGGTCAGCACGTCAACGTCACCGATTCCGCCGTCCGCATCACGCATCTCCCCACTGGGATCGTGGTGTCATGCCAGAACGAGCGGTCGCAGCACAAGAACCGCTCGCAGGCGATGAAGGTGCTCAGGGCGAGGCTGTTTGACCTCCGAATGAAGGAACAGGCGTCCAAGCTCGAGCAGATCGCCGGCGCGAAAAAAGAGATTGGCTTCGGCAGCCAGATCCGGAGCTATGTCTTACAGCCCTATCAAATGATCAAAGACCACCGCACGAAGATGGAGGTCGGCGACGTTAATCGCGTGCTCGACGGCGACCTCGATCCGTTTATCAAGACGTACCTCTTGAAGAAAGCCAGCGGCACGCTCGGTGCCCCCGCCGCCGCCGACGAAGAGTAACCACTGAACCGGGCCGCCGGCCATGGCGTCTAGCCTACAAACGCGCACTCCAATGCATGAGTGGACGGACCGGGTGGCCGGCGGGTTCATGGACGTAGACGACGAGCTGGCGCGCGAGTTCGACGCTCTACTAGTTGAGAATTCGGCGCTGGCGTTCCGCGTGGCGTTTTCCGTTCTCCGGCACCGACAGGACGCCGAGGACGTCGCGCAGGAAGCGTTCGCCAAAGCGCATGTCCGGTTCAAGCAGTTGCGGGATCGGCAGCGTTTCCGAAGCTGGCTGGTACGAATCGTATGGCGACTGGCGCTTGATCACAGACGCTCGGAGCGGCGCCGATCGGCGCGCGAGTCCGAACACGGACGTGCACACGGCGCGTCGTCAACCGATAGGGGAGTGCCCGACGAACGTGCGGCGATGTTGTGGGAGGCGATAGACAGGCTTCCTGAAAAGCTGCGGCAGGTTATTGTGCTCGCGAGCATTAAGGGGCATGACCTTGCCGAAGTCGCCGCACTGCTCCAGGTGCCAGTGGGAACGGTGAAATCGCGATTGTTTCTCGCGCGGCAGCGGCTGAGGGAGTATCTGCAATGGCTCAAGGCGGAATCGACGACTCGTTGACCGACGATCGGTTGATCCGTGAGATCGATGCGCTGATGAATGTTCAGCCGTCACCTGAATTCATCGCGCGCATCCGGACTCGGATCGATAGCGAGCCAGTACCATCAACCTGGTTTGGAGCTCGTTTCCTTCGGTGTGCGGCCGTCGCTGCGTGTGTCGTCGCCACGATCGTCACCTGGGCAAACTGGCCCGAACGCCGCCAGCCATCGCGCGCACCGCTCGTGGCAGCGACGTCGAAAGTCGCCAATGCTCTGATCGAACCGCAATCACAACCGTCCGACATTGTGACTCCCCCGTCCGGTTCCGGGTCCGTCCGCGTACTGGTGTCGCCTGCAGAAGCGGCGGGATTGCGGTATCTCGTGTCAGCTCTTCGTGACGGACGTCTCGATCCGAACTTACTCCCAGACACCAGCGAAGAACTCGGACCACCGATGCCGCTGATCATCGAACCGATCACCGTCGAACCGCTCGTCGCAGCGGCCGACGTCGAATCAGGAGTACTGCAGTGAAGATACCCTTTCGCGTTCTCGTGGCAGCGTTGTGCCTGTCGGTGATTGTGGTCGGGAAAGCGTGGGCGCAGGAGCCGGACCCCGCGCCGAATCCGGCTGCCCGGGCTCCAGTGGTCGCACCGCCGGCAGTTCGCCCCGATTTCTCGGGAGTCGTCGCGCTGAAGGTCAGCATCGTGCTCGCCAGATACCAGGGTGAAAGGCGGATCAGCAGTTTTCCGTACGACCTGACCGTCCGAACCGATGGCAAAAACGCAAGCATACGAATGGGAGCGCGAGTGCCATTGCCTAACGCCAACTTTGTGCCGGCGCCGCCGGCGCCGCCTGCTAAACCAGGTGAGCAGCCGGCCAAAACGCCTCCGCCGCTCCAGTCGTTCAGCTTTCGCGATGTGGGTACCAATATCGATTGCACCGCCACCAATCTCGACGCCGGCCGCTACGCGGTGACGGTAACTATTGAGGACACCTCTGTTTTCACGGCCGCCGACTCGCTGAACACGGGAGGACAAAGAGGTTCTGGGCTCCCAACGCTCCGCACTTTTCGAACCACCAATGCACTTGTTCTTCGCGATGGGCAGTCGACGGAATTTACTGCCGCCTCGGACAAGATCAGCGGCGAAGTCACGAAGGCTGAGGTGCGCATCAGCTTGATCAAGTAGACTTCGTTCCCTCGTGCGCTCCGCCGCCATCGCAGCCGTTATCGTCTCTGTCGCGGTCGCCGTGGCGGCCCTCGGGACCGCCCAGTCGCGGAAGTTCACGGTGGTCGAGGCCTCGATTACCGACATGCAGCGCGCCTTGCAGCAGCACCGCGTGAGCTCACGCGAGCTGGTGCAGCAATCGCTCACGCGCGTCGCGCTGTACGAGGATCGGCTCAACGCCATCATTTACGTGAACCCGCGCGCGCTCGAGGAAGCCGACGAACGCGATCGCGAGCGCGCGGACGGCCGCGTACGTGGGCCGCTGCACGGGATTCCGATCGCCCTCAAGGACAACATTCAGACGCGCGACATGCCGACGACCGGCGGGGCACTCGCGTTCGCGGGACTGATGCCCCCGTACGACGCGACGGTGACGAAAAATCTTCGCGACGCCGGCGCGATCATCATCGCCAAGACGCAGCTGACGGAGCTGGCCAATTGGGTCACCGTCGGCATGCCCGCCAATTACAACAGTCTGAATGGCTACGGCATGAACCCGTACGACCCACGGCGTGATCCGCGCGATGGTCTCGCCGATGGACGGCCAGTGCTGACGACCGGCGGCTCGAGTTCGGGCGTCGGCACCTCGGTCAGCTTCTGGGCGGCAAACGTCGGCACCGAGACGTCCGGTTCGATCCTCAGCCCCGCGAATCAGAACATGCTGGCTGGCATCAAGCCGACAGTTGGCCGTGTGAGCCGCTACGGGATCATTCCGATTACGGCCGACCAGGACACCGCCGGGCCGATGGCGCGCTCCCTCACCGACGCCGCCATTCTGTTTGGCGCGCTCGAAGGCGCCGCGCCCGATCCCAACGATGCCGCGACGTCGACATGTGCGCCGCCGCCTGGCCGCGACTACACGCGCTTTCTCGATCGCAACGCATTGAAAGGGGCGCGCATCGGTGTGCCGCGCGCGTTCTTTTATGACGCTGTGACCTCCGGCAGCTCCCTAAACCCGCGCGGTGGGTTGACGACGGAGCAGAAGAGGGTGATGGCGGATGCGATTGCGGAATTGAACGCGCAGGGCGCCACCGTCGTCGATCCAGCCGACATCCCGAGCATCGTCGATTGGGATCCGGCGCGGAACTTCCTCGATTGGCCGGTTTGTTCGGGGCCGGACAACGCAAAGGGGAACGACGGCAACTGCACGACGACCTACAAGTACGGCATGAAGCGCGACTTCAGCCGCTGGTTGGCGCTGCTGGGCGATGCGGCGCCGCTGAAATCGTTGACGGAGCTGCGCGCATGGAACGACGCACACCGGAGCGCCGGCACGCTCAAGTACGGCCAGTCGAATCTTGATAACGCCGACGAGATCGACCTCGCGACCGATCGTGCGCGTTACCAAGCCGATCGCCGCAAAGACTTGCTGGTGACCGCCAAGCATGGCATCGACGAAATCATGAAGTCGAAACAGCTCGATGCGTTGCTGTTCCCCGCGCAGAACGGAAACGGCATCGCGGCGCGCGCGGGATATCCGTCAGTCATCGTCCCGTTCGCAATGGTGCCGAACAATGCGCCGCCCGCCTTCCCGGCGGGTTTCAACCCGAACCCCGCGCCCTTTGGAGTGACGTTTACCGGGATGGCCTGCAGCGAGCCGCGGCTGATCGCGTTGGCGTACGCCTTTGAGCAGGCCACGAAAAAGCGTGTGCCTCCGCCTCCATTTCCGTAACCACGAAGGCCACGAAGACACCGAAGGACAGGAAAAATCGGTTCTTCGTGGTTAACGTTCGTCGGAAGCAGGCGCGACGGCGGGAAGTACAGAGGAGCCCTGCGGCTGTGTACCGTTGATGAAGGCTTCGTCGATGCCGTTATCGAGCTTGACGAACACGATGTTGCCCGGCGCCTCGAACTGCGGCGGATTGTTCCGGTCGGCGCGGGTGTCGATGTAGGCCTTCATGAAGTCCATCCAGATCGGCACCGCCGCAACTGCACCGGTTTCGTTGCTGCCGAGCGGCTTCTTCTCGTCGTAGCCGACCCAGACGCCCACCGTGATGTTCGGATCGAATCCGATGAACCACGCATCGGTGTATTCGTCCATCGTGCCCGTCTTCCCGGCGAGCGGCCAGTCGAGGCTCTTGGCCGCGACGGCGGTGCCGCGAAGGACGACGCCGCGCATCAGGTTGGTCATGACGTACGCGGTGTCGGCGCGAATCGCCTCATTCGGTTCGGGGCGGTTCTCTTCGATGATGTTTCCCTCGCGATCGGCGATGGTGACGATCGAGTAGGGACGCATGCGCACGCCCTGGTTGGGAAACGCCGTATACGCGCTCGTCATATCCCACAGCGTTTCTTCCACCGAGCCGAGCGCCAGCGAGAGATAGGGTGGCATGTTCGCCGGCAGGCCGAACCGCGAGGCGACCTTGATGACATTCGCCGGTCCGAGTTCGGCCAGCGCCTTGACGGCCGGAATGTTCCGGGAGTCCTCGAGCGCCCAGCGCAGCGTGACGGGACCCTCATACTTGCGGTCGTAGTTCAACGGCTCGTAGCGCGGTTGATTCGGCCCGACGTCGTACGAGACGGGTTCGTCGACGAAGACTGAAACCGGCGTGTAGCCGCGATCGATGGCGGTCGTATAGATGAACGGCTTGAATGCGGAACCGACCTGCCGCCGCGCCTGTGTCGCCCGGTTGAATTTGCTTCGCGCGAAATCGAATCCGCCGACCATGGCGCGCACCTGGCCAGTCCGGTTGTCGATGGCGATGAGTGCGCCTTCGACCACGGGATCCTGCTCGAGCGCCACGGTCTGAGGCACGCCTCCTTGCATCGTGCGGATCTCGACCTGCACCACGTCGCCCACGCTCACGAAGTCGGCGGCGGCGGTCTTCCGCGTCCACGTGAACGCGCTTTTGGGCAGGTCGACTTCGTGAGGGCCGATGCGCAATGTGGCGCTGCCGTTTCCACCCTTCTTCGGCGACACGGACGTCACCAGCGCCGGCACGATATCGCCGGCGAGAATGGGTCGGCTCCAGCGGTCGGTCGTGAACGTCTCCAGCGAACGCTTTTCGGCGACGATGTTCCGCACCTTGCGGAAGCCGCTATGCCGCTTGTCCAGTGCACGCAGGCCGCGATCGACGGCGCGATTGGCCGCTTCCTGCAGTTCGGCGTCGAGCGTCGTCTGAACCTGCAGACCGTTCTGGTACAGCGCGTCGGCACCGAATTCCTGTTCCAAGGTCTTTCTTATTTCCTCGGCGAAGTACGGCGCAATTGACGGTTCGGGACGCGGCTGCCCCTGCAGAACCAACGGTCGCTGCTGCGCTTCGCGCGACTCTTCCTCGGAGATGTAACCCTCTTCGGCCATCCGCTGCAGGACGTAATTGCGCCGCATCAACGCCGCCTTCGGGTTGACGAACGGGCTAAGCCGTCCCGGGGCCTGGATAATGCCCGCGATCACCGCCGCTTCTTCTACGGCGAGATCCTTCGCGGGCTTGTCGAAGTAGAGGCGTGAAGCCGCCTCAACCCCGTACGCGCCGTGTCCGAGATTGATCTGATTGGCGTAGAGCGTGAAGATTTCCGGTTTCGTGAAGCGCTTCTCGATCTGGACCGCGACGATCCATTCCTTGATCTTCCGTTCTGGTGAGATTTCGAACCTGCCGCCCGCCAACTGGTACTGCTGCAGGAAGACATTGCGGGCAAGCTGCTGGGTAATCGTGCTGGCGCCCTGCCGCTTGCCCGTCAGGATGTCCTTCAATACGGTGATTGCAATGCGCGACACGCTGAAGCCGAAGTGCTCGTTGAAGCCGGCGTCTTCGGTCGAGATGATCGCGTTTCGTAGAGCAGGGGCGATCTGGTCGTAGCCGACGACGACACGCCGCTCCGTCGCGAACTCACCGATCGTCTGGCCGTCTCGCGCGAGGAGACGCGTAATGGTGTTGGGCCGGTAATCGTCGAGGGCGCTGATCTCCGGGACGTCGCCGGCAAACGCCACGAGTACGCCGGTGAACGTGCCGAGCAATGCTGCGATCAGGAAGAGGAGGACGAGGCCGGCCTGAGCGACCCGAAGCGCGACGCGCCGCTTCGGCTGCTCCTGTTCTTCTTGCACTCCTCGCAATATAGCAAACAAATGCAGCACGTTAGCGGCGGCATCTGCGCAAAAGTTGACTGAGCTTCACTCAGATTTGATAATAAGACCGGCCTAAACATTTCCACCGGCATTGCGAACCTGACCTTCGACGGGCTCACGGTCACCGCGAGAAGACTCGAAGGGTGACAGGTTCCGCGCCGCTCCACGCGACCGCCACAGAGGACGTGAAAGACATGAGCAAAATCATCGGCATCGATCTGGGCACCACCAACTCGGTAGTCGCCGTTATGGAAGGCGGCGAACCGGTCGTCATCACCAATCCGGAAGGGAGCCGACTGACACCGTCCGTGGTGGCGTTCACGAAGACGGGCGAGCGGCTTGTCGGACAAGTTGCCAAGCGTCAGGCAGTGACCAACCCGGAAAACACCGTCTTCTCGATCAAGCGTTTCATGGGCCGTCGTTTCACCGAGGTCACCGAAGAAATGAAGATGGTGCCCTACACGGTCGTCGCGGCCTCCAATGGGGACGTCCGGGTGAAGATCGGCAACGAGGACTACGCCCCGCCACAGATTTCCGCGATGGTGCTCCAGAAGCTGAAACAGGCGGCGGAGGAGTATCTCGGGTCGCCGGTCACGAGAGCGGTCATTACGGTCCCCGCGTATTTCAACGACGCGCAGCGCCAGGCGACAAAGGAGGCCGGAAAAATTGCCGGGCTCGAAGTGATGCGCATCGTCAACGAGCCGACGGCGGCCGCCCTCGCCTATGGCCTCGACAAGAAGAAGGACGAGACGATTGCCGTCTATGACTTCGGCGGCGGCACCTTCGATATCTCGATCCTGGAAGTCGGCGAAGGGGTCGTCGAGGTGAAGGCGACCAACGGCGACACACATCTTGGCGGCGACAACCTCGATCAGCGCGTGATCGACTGGATCATCGCCGAGTTCAAGAAGAGCGACGGCATCGATTTAAGCAAAGACCGCATGGCGCTGCAGCGACTGAAGGAAGCTGCGGAGAAAGCCAAGATGGAGCTCTCCACGGTGATGGAGAGCGACATCAACCTGCCGTTCATCACCGCCGATCAGAGCGGGCCGAAGCACCTGCAGATGAAGTTGACCCGCGCCAAATTCGAGCAACTGGTCGACGACCTGCTGCAGAAGACCGTCGGGCCGACCAAGCAGGCGCTCTCCGACGCGGGACTCGATTCGTCGAAGATCGACGAAGTCGTGCTCGTTGGCGGCTCGACGCGCATTCCGCGCGTGCAGCAGATCGTCAAGGAGCTGTTCGGCAGGGATCCGCACAAGGGCGTCAATCCCGACGAAGTGGTGGCCGTCGGCGCCGCGATTCAGGCCGGCGTGCTCGCCGGTGAAGTGAAGGACCTGCTGCTGCTCGACGTCACGCCGCTCTCACTCGGCATTGAAACGCTGGGCGGCGTGATGACGCCGCTTATTCAGCGCAATACCACGATCCCGACGCGCAAGAGTGAGGTGTTCTCGACTGCGGCGGACAGTCAGACGAGCGTCGAAGTGCACGTCCTGCAGGGTGAGCGGCCGCTCGCCCGCGACAACCGGACGCTTGGCCGTTTCCAGCTCATTGGCATCCCGCCTGCGCCGCGTGGCGTGCCGCAGATCGAGGTGACGTTCGACATCGACGCCAATGGCATCGTCAACGTATCGGCGAAGGATCTCGGCACCGGAAAGGAACAGAAGATCACCATCACGGCATCGAGCGGCCTCAGCAAGGACGAGGTCGACCGGATGATGAAGGATGCCGAGTCGCATGCCGAGGAAGACAAGCGGCGTAAGGAGGAAATCGAAGCGCGCAACCGCGCCGACCAGGCGGTGTATGCCGCCGAGAAGATGCTGCAGGACATGGGCGCGAAACTGTCGAGCACCGACAAGGCTGCCGTCGAAACGTCAATCGAACAGTTGAAGAGCGCCATCTCGTCGAACGACGCGGCGGCGATGAACCGCGCGATGGAGCAGTTGACGCAGGCGCAGCACCGTGCCGCGGAGTCGCTGTACAAGAACGCCGGTGCCGGTTCAGCGGGTCCGGAAGGTTCAGCGGGTGCAGAGGGTGCGGGTGCTGCAGGTGCAGAGGGTTCGCAGGCGGCGCCGGGCGACGTCATCGACGCCGAAGTCGTGGACGAAGAGAAGAAGTAATTGGACCTCTACGTCATCCTCGGTCTCGAGCACGGTGCGAGCCAATCGGAAATCAAGCGCGCGTACCGGCGGCTTGCCCGACGGTATCACCCGGATATCAACCCGGGCGACCGGACCGCCGAGGCGCGTTTCCGGCAAATCCTCGAGGCCTACGAGACGTTGATCGATCCGGAGCGCCGCTCGCGCTACGACTCCGGCTCGCCGCCGAGCGGCGACGAGCGGACGAGCGGCTTCGAAGGGTTCGATTTTTCGGGCCGCGCTGGCGACCACGCGGCCACGTTCGGCGATCTCTTCGCCGAGGTCTTTACGGCTCGCGGTCCACAGCGGTCGACACGCGAACGGGGTGTCGATCTCCACCAGACCCTGCCGCTGTCATTCGACGAGGCGTTCACAGGGGCGCCGCGCACGGTGACCGTCACGCGGCGCGAGACGTGCCGAACGTGTGCGGGATCCGGCGTGACTCGCGCCAGCGCCAGCGCCTGTCTCGTCTGCCAGGGCGCCGGCTCGGTGCGCACGGTTCGCGGCCACATGGTCTTTTCGCGCAGCTGCCCTGGTTGCGGCGGTACCGGTCACCAGCGGCCGCGCGCCTGCGAACCGTGCGGAGGCAGCGGCCAGATCACGCGCTCGGAAGCCGTGCAAATTCGCATTCCCGCTGGTGTCAGCGACGGCGAACGGGTGCGCGTGGCGGGGAAGGGAAACGCGGGCTTCAGCGGTGGAGAACCCGGCGACCTGTACATCACCGTGCAGGTGTCGCCGCATCCCTTGTACCGCCGTGAAGGTGACGACCTGCATATCACCGTGCCCATTGCCATCCATGAAGCGGCGCTTGGCGCCCGGATCGACGTGCCGACCCCCGATGGCGGCGCACGAGTGCGCGTTCCGCCAGGCACCCAATCCGGCCAGCGTTTTCGTCTCCGCGAGCGGGGTGCGCCGTCGATTCGTGACGGCCGCAGAGGCGACCTCATCGTCGAGGTGAGGCTGGTGCTGCCGAACGTGCTCGACGAACGATCGAAGGAACTGTTGCGCGAGTTCGGGCGCGTCAACGGCGAGAACGTGCGAGAGGGATTCGGTTCCTAGCCATGGCGAAGCGGGCCGGTGGCAAGGCGTACTACATGATCAGCGCGGTGTCCCAGAAGTACAACATCCACCCGCAGACGCTGCGTCTCTACGAACGGGAAGGGCTGCTCAAGCCATCGCGCACGGACGGCAACACGCGGTTGTACTCGGAAGAAGATCTCGAGCAGCTTGAAACGATCCTGACACTCACCCGCGATCTCGGCGTCAATCTCGCCGGCGTCGAAATCATTCTCAACATGCGGCGCAAGATCGAGCAGATGCAGGGCGAGGTCAACGAGTTCATGGATTACGTGAAGCGCGAGCTCGCGCGCGGCATCGATGACTGGGAGCAGCGGCTCGGCACCGCACTCGTCAAATCGTCGCCAACGGATCTCGTGCGTCGCACGATCCCCCCTCAGGCTGACGCCCAAACAGAAAAATCAAAAGCGAAGAAGTAATCATCGGTTACCATCTGTCGTGCCCTGCCCGATCTGCGACGACACCGGATGGAAAACGATTGAGGTCGACGGTGTTGCGCGGGTCGCTCGCTGTGACTGCTGGCATCAACGCAGCTTCGAATCGCTGCTGAAGCAGGCGCGCGTCCCTCGCCGTTACACGCACTGCGAGCTTTCCAACTTCGACGCGCATACAGACAGCCAGCGCGACGCGCTGAGACGCGCGACTCGCCTCGTCGATCAGTTCCCCGTCGTCGAGCGCGGCTTGCTGTTTTACGGCGACAACGGCGTCGGCAAGACGCATCTCGCGGTGGCGCTGATGAAGGAGGCCATCCGGCGGAAGGGTGCGCGCGCGGTGTTCTTCGAGACGCGCGATCTCCTGAAGCTGGTGCGCGATACCTACAACAATCAGGTCGAAGCGACGGAACTGGATGTCCTCAGGCCGGTGCTTGAAGCGGATCTCCTGGTACTGGACGACATCGGGGCCGAGAAGAAATCGCCATGGGTCGAAGAAACGCTCGGGCTGGTGGTCAACACGCGCTACAGCGAACGGCGCGTCACGGTATTCACCACCAATCTCGCCGACTCGGACAATACCGACGCGAACTCGATCGCCCTGCAACTCGGCCTGCGTATCCGTTCGCGCCTGAAGGAGATGTGCGATTGGGTGCGAATCGACGGCCCTGATACCCGCGAAGTCGGCCCCCATCCTTCGCATCAGGACATCGCGCGATGGCAGGAATCCTCACCGGCATCGCCGAAGAACCGCGCGCGTGGTGCGCTGCCCCAGCGGTCGACCGGGCAGGCCCGCGCGCAGCTGAAATCGCGCGAGCAGGACGGAAAGGCCGACCTGAAATGGCCCGGAGGCCGAGCCGGTAGTCAGTAGCCGATGGCCGGCAGCCCGCAGCCGGCAGCCGATTAGACTGAGACAGGTGCTCGGCCTCTACGTCCACATCCCGTTCTGTTCCGCTATCTGCAACTACTGCAACTTCAATCGCGGCCTTTTCGACGGGCAGCTGAAGGAGCAGTACGTCTCGGCGCTGCTCGGCGAGATCGCGTCGCAGGCTGACGGCGCTCCAGCGGACACGGTCTATTTCGGCGGCGGCACCCCCTCGCTGCTCGAGCCTGGAGAGGTCGAGGCGCTCATCGCCGCGTGTCGTCGTGCGTTTTCCGTCACCGTCGATGCGGAAATCACGCTGGAGGCCAACCCCGAAACGGTGACGCCGGAACGTCTCGCCGGCTTCCTGGCGGCGGGCGTCAACCGTTTGAGCTTCGGCGTCCAGTCGTTTCGCGACGAGGAGCTTCAACGCCTGACGCGGCTGCATTCAGCCGCGCGCGCGGGCGACGCCTTTACCATGGCTCGTCGCGCCGGGTTCGACAACATCTCGCTCGACTTGATGATGTGGCTGCCCCAGCAGACGATCCCTCAGTGGCTGGAGTCGGTCGATGCGCTGATTGGCCTCGCCCCGGACCATGCGTCGCTCTATATCCTCGAGTTGTACCCGAACGCGCCGCTCCGCGAAGCGATGGCGCGCGGGCAATGGTCGCTTGCGCCGGACGATGACGCGGCGGACATGTACCTGGAGGCAATGACACGTCTCGACGCCGCCGGCTACCAGCAGTACGAGATTTCAAACGTCGCCAGACCGGGACGGGAGGCACGTCACAACCTGAAATATTGGACCGACGGCGAGTGGCTTGGCTTTGGCTGCGGCGCGCATTCGACCCGCCGAGGTGTCCGCTGGAAGAATCTCTCGTCGACAACGGAGTACATCGCGGCTGTTGCATCGGCAGGGTCGCTGGTCGCTGAGCGTCGCGTGTTGAGCGCGCGCGAGGCGCTGGAGGAGGCCCTCTTTACGGGACTGCGGCTGGCGCGCGGCATCGACGTCGATACCGTCAAGGCCCGACATGGTGTCGATGTCTGGGATATTTATCGCCGTCAACTGGAACAATTCCGGGAGGCGGGTGTCTTGATCTATGATGGGCGCCTTTTGCGACTCTCGCGGGCAGGAATGCTTCTTGCCAACGAGATCATGGCCAAGTTTCTTGTTTCACCTGTGGTAGATTAACGGCCGTTTTCGGAGGAGGCTCGAAGATGCGACGACTGTCCGGCGTTCTGTTGGCGTGTACGATGTTCCTGGTACCGGCGTTTTCGCACGGACACGGCGACCTGTTCGCGCAGAGCGCCCCGCAGAAGACGACCTTCACCGGCGACGTTGCGATCCTCGCGTACGCCGTCAATCCCGATAAGACGGCCGACTACGACAAGGTCATCGCGACGCTCAAGGACACGCTCTCGAAGTCCGAGGCGCCGGAAGCCAAGCAACAGCTGGCAGGGTGGAAAGTCATTAAGAACGCGATGCCCAACCCAGACGGCACGATCGTGTACATCCACATCATCTCGCCGGTGGTCAAGGACGCCGACTACTCGATCATGAACAACATTTACGCCGGCGTGAAGGATCCCGCGGAGCAGAAGTCGATCTTCGACTTGTATCGCGGCGCGATGAATAAGGCGCTTTTCGTCATCCAGGGCCCGCTCGTCGCGGACCTGTCGAAGTAATTCCCCGGCCAAGCCACACTGGTGAAGAGCCACGGGCGCGCAAGCGTTCGTGGCTCTTTGCATTTACACTGTTAGAGCAATGCGGTTGTCGTCGATTGCTCTCGCCCTGATTTTCGGCACAGCCCTTCACACATCGGCAGGCCAAAGCGGCGCTCCGCCAGCCGGCGCGCTGCAGCCACAACAAACGTCTCCATTGCCCGGCGCCACTCCGCAAACGCCGACCGCGCCGCCGGCGCCTGCACCGCCGCCAGGGCAGACCGTCGTCTCGCCTCCGCCGCTGGGGCGAATGTTCGCATCGGAACAAGGTCTGATCTTCAACGCCATCCGACCGGACAAGGTGATGGACTTCGAGACCGTGCTGGCGAAGCTTCGGACCGCGCTCGCCGACTCGAAGGATCCAGTACGAAATCAGCAGGGATGGGGCTGGAAGATTTTCAAGGCCGCCGAACCCGGTCCAAACGGCAGCGTGCTCTACGTGTTCGTGATGGATCCGGCGGTCAAGGGCGCCGATTACGGCGTCGCAAAGATTCTTTCCGAGGCGTACCCGAACGAGGTCATGGAACTGTACCGGATGTACACGGGAGCGTTCGCGACCGCCGGTCAGACGTTGATCAATCTGCAGCCCGTTCCTTCACTCAACGCCAACCCATCGGCTGCTGCGCCGGCGTCTGACGGAGCGCCAGCCGCCGGCGGCGCGGCGCCTTCCTCGTCCGCCACTCCAAAACGGTAGCGATCAGAAGCCGAGATTGAGCCCGGCATACACCCGGTGCAAAGTCGAAAACAGCGGCGAACCGCGAAGCTTCAGCACGCGGTAGTCCAACCGCACCTTCAGCGGACCCACCACCGAGATCTTCGCGCCGCCGCCGGTGTTGAAGACGAGATTCGTTTCCTGATGGGATTCACCGAGCCGCTCGCGATATCCGCCGGCGCCGGTCGTCCAGTAGAACTGCATGCCCGCGATCGGAATCGGCGTCTGCAGATAGAAATTGCCCATCCCCGTCTTCACTGACGGCGCCGCCTCCTCGGCGTCTTCATTCGTCGATGCATATTCGAATTCGACGCCCATGACGAGAAAACCGGCGCCGATCGCGAATCCTTTTGTCACGTGATTGGCGGGAGTCGTCACCGTGCCGAGAAACAAGGTGCCGTCGGCAAGGGCTGGGCGAGAGAACACCGTTACCAGGAGGCAGACGAGCGGCAGAAGCCGTCGGAGTCGCATGATTCCGAATGATACGATCGACCCAGGCTCAGCTCGATGAACTTCGACTTCACACCCGATCAGGAGCTGCTGCGGCGCAGCGTACGCGAGTTCGCGGAGAGCGAACTGCGGCCGCATGTTCGCGAGTGGGATGACGCACAGGAATTTCCGCGCAGCCTGCTGCCGAAGCTCGCGGCACTCGGCCTGATGGGGATCCAGTTTCCCGAAGAGTTCGGTGGCGCCGCGATGTCCGCGGTCGACTACTGCATCTGCATCGAGGAGCTGGCGCGGGTCGATCCATCCGTCTCGCTCACCGTGGCGGCGCACAATGGACTCGGCGCCGCGCACATCGCGATGTTCGGCACCGACGAACAGAAGCGGCGTTATCTCACGCCGCTTGCCCGCGGCGAACAGCTCGCCGCGTGGGGACTGACCGAGGCCTCGGCTGGTAGTGATGCGGGCGCCATGCGCTCCACCGCGGTCCGTGACGGCGAATGCTGGGTGATCGACGGCACCAAACAGTTCATCACGCATGGACGCAGCGGCGATCTCATCGTCGTCATGGCCGTCACGAACAAGTCCAAAGGCAGCCGCGGCATCACCGCCTTCATCGTCGAGCGGGGCACCGCTGGATTCCGCGCCGGCAAGAAGGAAGACAAGCTCGGCATGCGTGCCAGCGAGACGAGCGAAGTGATTTTCGAGAATTGCCGCGTGCCGCCTTCGCAGGTGCTGGGCCAGGAAGGGCAGGGCTTCATCAACGCGCTGCAGGTGCTCGACGCCGGCCGGATCGGCATCGCCGCCCTCGCCGTGGGTCTCGCCCAAGGATCGTACGAGGCCGCACGCAACTACGCGTTCGAGCGCCGGCAGTTCGGCCAGCCGATCGGCACGTTTCAAAGCATTCGCGCCAAGCTGGTCGACAACGCGACTCGGATCGAAGCGGCGCGGCTGCTCACCCATCGCGCGGCGTCGTTGAAACACGCGGGCAGGCGAACCACGCTGGACGCCGCGATGGCCAAACTGTATTCCAGCGAAATTGCCGTGCGGATGACCGAGGATGGTGTCCAGATTCACGGCGGGTACGGCTTCGTCAAGGACTACCCGGCCGAGAAGTACTTCCGGGATGTGAAGCTCACCACGATCGGCGAAGGCACCAGCGAGATTCAACGGCTCGTCATCGCCCGCCAGTTGATGATCCCGCCCCTGGCGTGATGGCTTCGCCGCTTGCCGAACGCGTGCTCGCGGGAGATCCGCGTGGCATCGCACGCGTCATCTCGCTCATCGAAGACGAATCGGCCGCTGGAGCGGACCTCGTCCGCGAAATCTATCCGCGTACTGGCCGCGCCTATTTGATTGGTGTTACCGGTCCTCCGGGCGCGGGAAAAAGCACGCTCGTCGATCGGATGACCGGCGAATTGCGCAAAGCGGGACAGACGGTCGGCATCGTCGCCGTCGATCCGACGAGTCCGTTCTCCGGCGGCGCGATTCTCGGCGATCGCGTGCGGATGGCCGCCCACTTCGGCGACGAGGGGGTGTTCATTCGAAGCATGGCGACGCGCGGCCATCTCGGCGGGCTGGCGCGCGCCACGAGCGATGTGGCGCTCGTGCTCGATGCCGCGGGAAAGGACGTCGTGATCATCGAGACCGTCGGCGTCGGCCAGGACGAGGTGGACATCGTCCGCACCGCGGACGTGTCGATCGTCGTGCTGGTGCCAGGCACCGGCGACGACGTGCAGGCGCTGAAAGCGGGGATCATGGAGATTGCGGACATCTTCGTGGTGAACAAGGCGGATCGCGACGGCGCCGATCGACTCGCCCAATCGGTCACCGCGATGCTGGCGCTGCAGACGTTCCAGCCCGCCGATTGGCGTCCTCCGATCCTCAAAACAGAAGCGACGACCGGAGCAGGCGTCGCCGAAGTCATCGCCGCCGTCGATCGGTTCCAGGCGCACTCGGAGGGCGAACGGGCCGCCCGCCGCCGGGAACGTCAGGAGTATCGGCTGCGCGATCTGCTCTCGCATCGCTTTCTGCAGCTGGCAGATCGGGAACTGGCCCCCGGTGAGTTTCAGCGCCTCGTGGACGGCGTCGCCGCGCGCAGCATCGATCCGTATTCAGCAACCACCGAAATCATCAACCGCGTACGTGGGGCGGGTCCCGCCGAGCATCGCGATGCCGGCGAAGGCGGACCCGCCAGACCCGGGAAGGCTGTCCTGGATCACGTCGGCATCGCTGTTCAGGACATCAACAAGTCGCTCGTCTTTTTCCGGGATGCGCTCGGTCTCGACGTTGAAGTCCCTGAGGAGGTCGCCTCGCAGCGGGTCCGCGCGCACTTCATCCCCGTGGGCGAAGCGTCAATCGAGTTGCTGGAGGCGACGGCGAGCGACTCGGCCATCGCCAAGTACGTCGAGAAGCGCGGCCCCGGCATCCATCACATCACCCTGCGTGTCGACGACATCCGTGCCGTGCTCGAGCGATTGAAGGCGCGCGGCGTGCGGCTCGTCGATCAGGAACCGCGGCCCGGAGCCGAAGGATCGTTGGTTGCGTTCATTCACCCGTCGGCGGCACATGGTGTCCTCGTCGAGCTGAAACAGAAAGGAGCCTGATGCAGCGAGCACAAATAGGAATCATCGGAGGGTCTGGTCTGTACGACATGGCCGACGTGACCGAACGCGAAGAAGTCAAGATCACGACGCCGTTCGGGGAGCCGTCGGCGCCATATCTGCTCGGCACCCTGCGCGGCAAGCGCGTCGCGTTTCTTGCGCGGCATGGCGGCGGCCACCGTGTCTCGCCGTCAGAGCTGAACTTCCGCGCCAACATCTTCGGCATGAAGACGCTCGGCGTCGAGTACATCCTCTCGGCCAGTGCAGTCGGCAGCCTGAAGGAGGAATACCGGCCCGCGGACATCGTCATCCCCGATCAGTTCTTCGACCGGACGAAAGGGCGCGCCAGTAGTTTCTTCGGGCGCGGCCTGGTTGGACACGTCGGCTTCGCGCATCCGTTCTGCAAGATCCTCAGCGGCATCGCGACCGACAGCGGGAAGCGGGCGGGCGCCACCGTGCACGAGGGCGGGACGTACGTCTGCATGGAAGGGCCGCAGTTCTCGACGCTCGCTGAATCGAAGCTGTATCGATCGTGGGGGATGGACATCATCGGCATGACCAACCTGCAGGAGGCGAAGCTCGCGCGCGAGGCGGAAATCTGTTACACGACGATCGCCCTGGTGACCGATTACGACTGCTGGCATCCCGATCACGCCTCCGTCACGGTCGAGATGGTGATGTCCACGCTCGCGAAGAACGCTGCGACCGCGCAGCAGATCATCGCCGGCGCCGTCGAGCGGCTGCCCTACGAGCGCACGTGCGAATGTGCGTCGGCGCTGAAATACGCGCTGGTGACGCGGCCCGAAATGGTGCCGGATCAGGTCAAGAAGGATCTCGCGCCGATCATCGGTCGCTACATCTCATGAAACTCATCGTCACCGGTTCGATTGCATTCGACTACCTGATGCAGTTTCCCGGCAAGTTCACCGAACACATTCTGGCGGAGCACCTGCAGCGGGTGAGCCTCAGCTTTCTGGTCGACTCGATGGACAAGCGGCGCGGCGGGTGTGCACCGAACATCGCGTACACGCTGGCGCTGTTGGGGGAGCGCCCGTACCTGGTGGCGACCGCTGGACAGGATTTCAGGGAATACCACGAGTGGCTGCAGGCAGCCGGCGTCGACACATCGCACGTGCGTCACGTTCCCGACAAGTTCACGGCTTTTTTTTTCTGCAGCACGAACACCGAGAACAATCAGATTGCCTCGTTCTACATCGGTGCGATGGCCAATGCCTCCGAGCTCTCGCTGCGAACCCTCCATGACCCCGGTCTGGTCATCATTTCGCCGAACGATCCGGGCGCGATGGTGCAGTACGCCGAGGAGTGCCGGACGATTGATGTGCCATTCATCTTCGATCCCGGCCAGCAGTGCGCGCGGCTTTCGGGCGACGAGCTGCACGACGGCATCAAAGGCGCGCGCCTGGTGATCTGCAACGACTATGAATTCGAATTGATTCGGCAGAAGACGGGTCTCGCAGAAGATGGCATCCTGCGCGAAGCCGGTGCCCTGGTCATTACGCGCGGAGAGGACGGTAGTTCAGTCTACGAATCGCCCACACGCGTCGACGTTCCTGCCCTTCCGCCGCATCGGATCGTTGATCCAACCGGCGTCGGAGACGCGTTCCGCGGCGGGCTGATGAAGGGAATGGCCATCGGCAAGTCCCTCAAGGAATGCGCGCAGCTCGGCACCGTCGCCGCGACCTACGCGTTGGAGCATCTCGGGGGCCAGAGCCACGCGTACACGAAGAAGGAGTTCACGGACAGGTACGCGGAGCACTTCGGTCCACTCACCCTTTGAGGTCGCTCCGTGCTCTCCGTGTCTCCGTGGTTCGTATTAAAACGTTAACGATCGAATGATTCTCGCCGTCCTGATTCGGTGAGGCGGATGACGTAGCGCTCGGGATTTTTGCGAAATCGCTCCTGCAACTCGGCGAGGCTGCCTGCTCCGCCGTAGCTGATCGCGGAGATCAGGTGCTTGAGCATGTCGCGGAGAATCGGGCGCACGGAGCCTCGAGCGGGCACCGCTACCTCCATCCCCTCGGCACCAAGGGCTTCGACGTCCGCCGCCTCGAGATCTTCGACGTCGAGGCGGTCGACAATCGCTTCGAGTGAGGCCATCCCGCGGAACACCTTGAACGGCACGCGGACGGTCTTGTGCGATTCGGGGACAACGACCGGCTTTTGGACGATGTCACCCGGCGTTTCTGTGGTGCCGGCGAGCGCGCTGCCGAGCATCACCGTATCGCCGCCGAAGGTGAGCGCCTGGACGAACGCGCCGTCGCGCCGCACGCCTCCGTCGGCGATGAGCGGCACGCGGCCGGCCGCCGCCTCGCGGCACTCGACGAGCGCCTGGACCTGCGGAACCCCGAAGTTGGTATTCAAACGTGTCGTGCATCCGCCGCCGGGTCCGATGCCGACCTTGATGCCGTTGACGCCCCGTTCGAGCAGAAAACGCGTCCCCTCAGCGGTCGCGACGTTGCCGGCCACGAGCTGAATGCCGTCGAAGTGCTTCCGGAACGTCTCGATCGCGCGCGCCATCACGACGGAGTGGCCGTGCGCGATGTCGATGACGATGACATCCACACCGGCGCGAACCAGTTCAGCCGCCCGTTCCAGATAATCTCCCTTGGCGCCGATGGCCGCTCCGACGCGAAGCCGTCCCTGTTCGTCGCGCGTCGCAAACGGCAGCTGGCGCTGGTGGACGAGGTCCTTCGCCGTAATCAGACCAAGCAGCGTGTCGTCGTTGTCGACGAGCGGCAGCTTCTTGATCTTCTGCGCCCGCATGACCTGTTCGGCCGCAGCGAGCTCCGGTGTGCCGGTCTGAACGACCAGCTGCGCCCGCGGCGTCATCCGGCTGGCAACGGTTCCCTGCGTCCGATCGACGAACCGTAAGTCGCGCGTCGTCAACAATCCCTGCAGCCGGCGGCGGTCGTCGACGACCACCAGCGTCCCGACACCCGTGGCGCGCATTCGCGCTGCGGCGTCGGCCAGGCTTGCGTTCGCGGCAACCGTGTACGGATCGTTGATGATGCCGTGGTGCTTGCGCTTGACGATCTCAACTTCCCGCACTTGCGGCTCGATTTCACCGCTTCGGAAGCCACGATCGATGATGCCGATGCCGCCTTCTTCCGCGACCGCAATCGCCATGTCCGATCGCGTGACGGTGTCCATGTTTGCCGAGACGATCGGCCGCTTGAGCGTGACACCGGTGGAGAAATGGCAGGTCAGGTCGATGGTGGACGGATCGCGCCGCTCGACGACGCTGTACTGCGGATTGAACAGGAAGTCATCGAACGTGGCGCCCCGGACGAGATCAATCAGTGGCGTCATAGTCTCCAGAGCGTCACGGCCGCCAGCGAATAGACGGCCGCTGCGCTCAGCAGCGTCGCAGAGAATCCCCAATTCATGGCGATAAATACGGCGAGCGTGGCGCCGACGACCGAGAACGCGCCATTGATGCCCCAGCCCCACGGAATGATATCGGCGCGATCGGCCGCGATCAGTCGCATGCCGCCCGGCATCGGCATGCCGAGCAGCACGCCGGCCGGGACGACGAGCACCACGGCGAATGCGATCCGGACGGGCAATGTCCCCGCGACGCCGGCATCGACCAGCCGCGCAAGGCCGAACGCGGCGCCGCAGGCGACGATCGCGATCCCGACCAGTGCTCTGATCGTCACGGTGTGGACCCGTCCGGCGGCGACACGTCGGCTGACGAGCGAGCCGAGGCCGGTGCCGAGCAGCAGAGAAAACAGCGTCACGGTCAGCGAGTACACCGGATGGCCGAGCAGGAGAACGAACCGCTGCAGCAGCGCCACTTCCAGCAGCATGAATCCCGCGCCGAGAGCGCCGAAGTAGAGCAGCCAGCGGCCCCATCCGCGACGAGGTGTTCCGCCGCCGATCAGCAGCGGGCCGATCACGAACAGCACGACGAGAGCAGTCGAGATCGCCATCAGCGTCATCAGCGCGCTCAGGCCATTGCCGAACAACATACTGCGACCAAACGCCACCTGCAGCTGATCGCGCAGCCGCGTCGTGTGAAAGAAGAATGGCCTGTCGTCTGTCGTTGCGGATTCGTCGAGTGGATACGACGAGAGAAACTGCTGTCGATTGCCGGCGAGAATCAGACGGCGGTAATCCGCGGCACTGGTCCCCGTGCGCTGCATCTCGATGGGGTCCTCCGCCGTCGCTGCGGGAGGAAGCGATGGTGCGTAGAGCACCGAGAAGCCGAGCGCATCGGTCGCCTCGCGGAGCCGCTCCACGTCCCCTGGCGAGAAGGGCTGCTTCTTCAGCAGAAACGTGGCGACGCGGTCATATCGAATGATTGCGAGGTGCTGTGACGGGTCGAGCCCGCGTTCCTCACATGCCTCCTGCGCAAGCGTCACCAGACGAAGCCCGTCGAACACCCAGCGCGTAATGGTGAGCAGTCCATCATCCGTCAGGTGATCGAGGTACTCGCCAAACGCCTCCTTCGTATAGAGCGAGTTTTCCGTCAACGTGTAGGCCCCTGCGGCCGTCGCCGCCCAGGTGTCCACCAGCGACGCCTGGATCACGTCGTACTTCGACTGGCTCCTTCGCACGAAGTTCCTCCCGTCGTCCACGTGAATGGTCACGCGCGGGTTCGCGTAGATGCCGCCGGAGTAATCGCGAAAGCGATCGAGCATGACGTCGCGCGCGATGATCGGGTTGATTTCCACCCCATCGACGTGCGCGGCGCCAAAGATGAGCGCCGACAGCAGGTCGCGGCCGCCGCCGGGTCCGATGACGAGCGCGTTGAATCCCGCTTTGCGTTCGGCGAGGTGATACCCAATCGCCGTCAGTTCGTAACGCAGGTACGAGGCATCCGGGATGCCGCCGGCGACTTTCAATATGGGTGTTGACGCCGCGGAATCGATGTCCATGAACAGCGACGCCGCTCGCGCCCCCGCGAACTTCGGACTGAGCGACCAGTCGCCGTGCGGTCGGTCGTAGACGGCGACGCGCGAAAACGAGTTCCACTTGCTGAAGAGGACGCGATCGCCGACATGGCCCTTCGTGTCCACAAGGTCGAACGGGGCGACACCACTGATGTGGGCCACCGCAGCCATCGCAAGGAGGCCAACCGCTGCGGCGCTGAACCGCGGCTGCCGCTCCGCCGGCGTGAAGGCAATCGCGGCGATGGCGGAGAGCGCCGCCGCCACCATGACGACCCCGGGTGCGCCAATCCAGTTAAGCAGAGGGATCAGCACGAGACATCCAACCGCCGCGCCAATCAGATCGGCCGCGTACAGCACGTTGATTCGGTCGGTCATCCGTGAGAAGGCAACCGACATCACGCCGCCGCCGGTGAAGAAAGGAAGCGCCGCGAGCGCATAGATCGCCAGCATCAGCTCGAGGTTCTCGGCCGAGTAATTCAGGCCGACGCGTATGCGGACAAGGCACGCCAGCGCGACGAGCGTAGCTAACGCATGAGCCATGGCCACGTACGCCAGCAGCACCCTCGTATCGATCGATGCGATCGCCCGCCGCAGCAGGTACACCGCGACGCCGCTTGCGCTCAGACCGAACAACGCAATGGAAATCGCGAGGAAAGCAAAGTGGTAATACATCGTGACCGAAAAGATCCTCGTGAGCGCCAGTTCGGTCATCAGCAATGCCGCCGACACGGCCGCCACGCCCGCGATTGCGGCGCGATCGGGATGGAGGAGGGGCCGTCCGGGCGCCGGCCCTTCCGTCGTGATCACCGGCATCGGTTCACGGCGCGGGTTTGCTCGCAAATCTGTCTCAGTGAAAGGCGGCGTGCTGGCTCTGTTTTCCGTCATTTTCATTCGGAGTCTAGCAGGAACATGCTTTGCAGCCGGGACCTGGCACACGCATCGTGCGTGGTGAGAAGTGACGACTCGACTGCGGCGGCGAGCAGGACGGAGGGACCCATGAGGATCGCAATGATGGCGGTGGCCTTGCTGATGTGCTATGGCGAGGTGCGCGCTCAGAACACGCAGGGGACCTTCCGCAGCGCTGTCGATCTCGTGTCGCTGAACGTCATCGTCACCGATAACCGTGACCGCTTCGTCACCGGCCTCACCCAGAATGATTTTTCGGTCTTCGAGGACGGCATCCAGCAGGACGTCTCGTTCTTCGCGGCGACCAACGTGCCGCTCGATCTTGCGATTCTTCTCGATACGTCTTCCAGCATGAGCGACAAGCTTGCCACAGTACAGGAAGCGGCTGTTGGCTTCGCGTCGCACCTGCGCTCGGGTGATCGCGTTACCGTCGTTGCCGTCAAGGACAGTGCGCGCCTGCTGCACGATCTGGATGGCGACATCGCCGGCGCGTGCGACGCCATCCGGAAGACGACCGCGAGCGGCGGCACCGCGCTCTATAACGGCGTCTACACGACAATCAAGCAGATGCAGAAGGTGCGCGCCTCCGATGGCGGCGAGATGCGGCGTCAGGCGATTGCGGTGCTGACCGACGGCGACGACACGACGAGCATCGTCACGTTCGATGACGTCCTTGCGGTGGCCAAGCAGGCAGGCATTGCGATTTACACCATCAACTTGAAATCGCAGTATCCCCTGGCCCTGCTCAACGCTATCAAAGAGACCTCCGAGTCGGAGTTCGCCATGAAGGCGTTGGCGCAGGAGACCGGCGCCCGCTCGTTTTTCCCGACCGACATCTCCCAACTGGCGGGCGTCTACAGTTCCATCACGCAGGAGCTCGCCAGCCAGTACGCGATGGGCTACACGTCGAGTAATCCGAAGCGCGACGGCGGTTTCCGGAAGATTTTCGTCCGCGTGGACGAGCCCAACGTGCGCGCCCGCACCCGCTCCGGTTACGTCGTCTCGAAGACGCAGGTCTCTCTGCATCGGCAGCCGGCCGGAGACGATCGATAATTTCTCTCGTGCGCGCGCTCCTCGCGCTGACGGCGGTCACCTGGCTCGCCCTGCTGATTCTTGCGCCGGTGCTGCCGGCTCCAGGTGCCGCGATCCTGTACGCCCTCGGCTCCCGCATCTGTCATCAGCGGCCTGAGCGATCGTTTCACCTGTTTGCGGTGCAGCTCCCGGTGTGCGCACGCTGTGCAGGAATCTATGCGGGCGCGGCCGCTGGATCGCTGCTGATGTTGAGGACGTCACTTCTCGAGCGGTTGTCTCGCGTTTCTCCGCGGCTGCTGCTCGCTGCCGGTGCACTGCCCACGCTGTTGACCGTCGTCCTCGAGTGGAGCGGCACGTGGGCGGGCGCCAACAATGCGCGGGCCGCGGCCGGAGTGCCGCTTGGTCTCGCGGTCGCGTTCGTGGTGGCCAGAGCCGCGGCTACGCTACACTACGGCGAATGCGTGCCACGACGGCCGATCGCGAGCAATCGGCCATTCACACTTATCTGATCTGTCTCGCCGCGTGGGCGATCCCAGGCGCCGGTCATCTTCTTCTCGGGCGAATTCAGAAGGGCGTCACGTTTCTCGTCGCATTGACGCTGATGTTTCTGTGCGGCCTCGGGCTGGAGGGTCGGCTGTTTCCGGTCGAGATCCGGCAGCCGCTAGTCGCGCTGGCGGCGCTGGCCGACATGGGGATCGGCCTTCCATTCTTCATCGCGCGCGGCGCCGGGGCTGGTGCCGGGCGCGTCGTCGCGCTCACCTACGAATACGGCAACGCGTTTCTGATCGTCGCCGGCCTGCTGAACATGCTGGTGGTGCTCGACGCATTCGACACCACCCAGGGGCGGAAATGAGGACGTCTCACCTGGGCTTGATGATCGTGTTCGCGTTGTTCGTGTCCGTCGTCTTTGCGACGCTGATGCGAGACGATCCGAAACAGCAGCTCCGCTTCGGCGCGCAACTGTTGACCGCATTCGTCGTCGGCGGAATCGCGCTTGGCTGGATTCTGTACTTCTTTCCGCTCTAGTTCAAAATTCAAAAATTCACGATGCGAACACTACTTGTGCTAGCCCGGGGTGGAAGTCGCAGCGATGTTCACCTCGTTGTTGGTTGCATTCCGTGTTTGCATTTTGCATTTTAAATTTTGAATTTTGAATTACCGACGCCTCTCACTCTGGGGTCCGGTCCTGATCTACATGGCCGTGATCTTCTACGTCTCCTCGCTGCACCAGCCGCCGCTGCCGCCCGGCGTATCGGACAAACCTGCCCACGCGTTTGGCTACCTTGGATTCGGCGTGGTCATCGCACGAGCGCTGGCCGGGAGGCTTCCGCCGCGCATCACGCTCCGACAGGCGCTGATTGGTCTTGCGATCGCGTCGCTTTACGGCATCACTGATGAAATACATCAGCACTTCGTTCCGGGCCGCACGGCTGACATTGCCGACTGGTATTCCGACTCGATCGGCGCGGCGATCGCCCTGTTTGGCTGTTGGGCGTGGAGTATAATTTTCGCCCGCCGTGACTTTTGACAACCTGCTTCTCGACCGCGACGGTTCCGTCGCGATCCTCACGGTCAACCGTCCCGCCGTCCTCAACGCCCTCGACACCCCGACAACCGACGAGCTGCGCCGAGCGATCCTGGAGCTGAAGCACGATGCCGCGATTCGCGTCGTGATCATCACCGGCGCGGGCGAAAAATCGTTCATTGCCGGCGCCGACATCAACGAGCTCGCCGCACTCAAGCCGACGCAGGGGAAGGACCACGCGCAGCGGGGACAGCATGTGTTCGATCTGCTCGAGAACATGGGGAAGCCCGTCATCGCGGCGATCAACGGGTTCTGTCTTGGCGGCGGCTGTGAGCTCGCGATGGCGTGCACGCTGCGCATCGCCGCCGACACGGCGCGCATCGGCCAGCCCGAAATCAACCTGGGCATCATTCCAGGCTATGCGGGGTCTCAGCGCCTGTCGCGCCTTGTCGGGAAAGGCGTGGCGCTCGATCTGTTACTGACCGGGCGGCAGGTCAAAGCGGACGAGGCGCTGGCAATCGGTTTGGTGAATCGCGTTGTGCCGGCCGCCGAATTGATGGCGATCACGAAGGCAGTGGCCAACGAGCTCGCGTCGAAGGCGCCGATCGCGATGCGTTACATCATCGAAGCCGTGAACCGCGGCCTCGAGATCTCGTTCGAAACCGCGCAAATCCATGAGGCGACGCTCTTTGGCCTCGTCGCATCGACCGCTGACATGCGCGAGGGAACGCGCGCCTTCCTCGAAAAGCGGAAAGCGCAGTTCAAAGGCGAGTAAGGGCGGGTGGCCGGCTATCGCTTCGCCATCGTCGTCTCACGTTTTAACGAGGAGATCACGGAAGGGCTGCTGCAGGGCGCCCGTGAGCGGCTTGCCGAAGCGTCGGTGCCCGACGAGAACGTGACCGTCGTCCGTGTTCCAGGGGCGTTCGAGATTCCGATCGCGGGGCAGCGCCTTGGCGAGAGCGGCGAGTACGATGCAATCATCTGCCTCGGGTGCCTGATCAAAGGCGAGACGATGCACTTTGAATACATCGCAGAGGCGGCTTCGCACGGCATCATGCAGGCCGCGGCGACGACGGGCGTCCCGATGGCGTTCGGTGTGCTGACTGCTTTGACGGAGGAGCAAGCGGTCGCGCGCTCACGGAACGGTGGGGACAACAAAGGACGGGAGGCCGCAGGCGCGGCTGTGGAGATGGCGAAACTGTTTCGCGAGCTGGACGAGGCGATCGGCGGATGACCGCGAGTGTTGAACGCCGCTCGATCGAGCGCCCCGCGCGCGAAGTCCGGCATCATGCCCGCGAAGCCGCGGTGCAGATGCTCTATCAATGGGAAGTCGGCAAGGTCTCGATGTTCGAGGTCAGCCAGACGTTCTGGACCTATGCGCCGTCGGAATCGGAACCGCTCAGCGACGACCTTCGTGGCTTTGCGACCCGATTGGCGACGGGAGTGGCCGGCACCTTTAGCGACCTCGATCCGCTGATCGGCCAGGCGGCGGAGAACTGGCGCATCGAACGGATGAACGTGCTCGATCGTCTGATCCTTCGGCTCGCCGTCTACGAATTTCTGCACGAAGCGGAAACGCCCGGAAAAGTCATCATCAACGAAGCGCTCGAACTGGCGCGCACGTTCAGCACGGACGACTCGGTCAGGTTCATCAACGGCGTTCTCGATGCCGTTCGCCGCTCGCTGTCACGCGAATGAGCACGCTCCAGGAATCCGATCAGGTCGTTCAGCGCCGCGCCAACCTCGAGGAGCTGAAGAAGCTCGGCGTCGATCCGTATCCACATCGCTTCGAGGCAGACGCGCCGATTGAAGCCGTCGTTCGCGAACACAAGGACAGCTCCCGCGGGCAGCTGGAGGACGCGAAACCGCGCTACCGACTGGCCGGCCGAATTCTCGCGATCCGCCCGTTTGGCAAAGCCAACTTCGTCGTGCTCTCCGATGGCCGCGCACGAATCCAGGCGTACATCCGTCAGGACACGCTTCCGGAGCGGGAATTCGAAATTTTCAGGCTGCTTGATCTGGGCGACTGGGTCGGCGTCGAGGGGCCGTTATTCCGCACGAAGACGAACGAACTGACCGTGAATGCGCAGCGGCTCGATTTCCTTGCCAAGTGCCTGCTGCCGCTGCCGGAGAAGTGGCACGGTCTGCAGGACATCGAGATCCGCTACCGTCAGCGCTACCTGGATCTGATCGTCAACCCCGACTCGCGGCATGTTTTCGAGGTCCGCAGCCGCGTCATTACGGCGATTCGCGAGTTTCTCATCGCTCGCGGGTTTCTCGAGGTCGAGACTCCGATGATGCAGCCGATTCCGGGCGGCGCTCTCGCGCGTCCGTTCGTGACGCATCACAACACGCTCGACATGCGGCTGTTCATGCGGATCGCGCCTGAACTCTATCTGAAGCGGCTGACGGTGGGCGGCATCGAGAAAGTCTTCGAGATCAACCGCAATTTCAGAAACGAAGGCATCTCGACCCAGCACAATCCGGAATTCACCATGCTCGAGTTCTACTGGGCGTACGCGGACTACAACGACCTGATGACGCTCACCGAGGAGATGCTGCCGTTCAT
>Ga0134127_10000727_pt1 | contig 27723 bp, 26 predicted proteins | sample KB31753_FD_96459 | JGI IMG/M metagenome (GOLD analysis project Ga0134127, IMG submission 96459) | Terrestrial soil microbial communities with excess Nitrogen fertilizer from Kellogg Biological Station, Michigan, USA - KB3-175-3 | ecosystem: Environmental > Terrestrial > Soil > Unclassified ... | reverse complement strand
GAGGTCTCGACAATAGATCTCTTCGGACGTTCGTTCGTGCTGCTCTCCACCTTCGAGGGTGCGCCCTGGTGTGCCGCAGCCCGCGCGGCTGCCGGTCGCTTCGAGAGACTTGAGCTGGAGACCCATTGCGTGGGGACAGCCATGCTGCGCGACCCGGACCTGCACTTTGCAGATGCGTATGGGCTCTCGGCCGCGGGAGCGACGCTGATACGCCCGGACGGTTTCGTCGCGTGGCGGGCAAAGAGCCTGCCGAACAATGCCGAGGAGACTATGACGCGCGTGCTCGGAACAATTTTGGCGAGGTCCAGCGGCCCCAAGAAGGCCTAGCGAGACTTGTCGGCATCGGTGCCCCGGGCTCCACTTCAAAAAGCTTCCGATGTGGTCACGATTCTCGTCGTGACTCGGATCGCCGCGCGTCTGCTCCTCCCCCGAAACCGGACGACCCCGGAACCTGCGTGGGACGGTGGTGCTGCCGGCGGTGATGTCCGGCCAGTTCAAGGTGGCCGAGGCGCCCGCCTCGCTGCTCGGCGGCAAGGCTCCCGACAAAGCCCCCGGCGACGCCCCCGATAAGGCCCCCGACAACGCCAAGCCCGGCGGCGTGCTGGTGCCGGTGGCGGTGGCGGTGGCGCTGTGGGCGCGGGTGTCCAAGGAGATCGACCAGGCCCTGTCGGAGCAGCTCGACCGGCCGGTGCGGCTCAAGCCCAACCAGTGGGCCTCGGGCGAGCGCGTCTGGCTGGTGGCCGTGGCCGGCGACCGGCGCGCGGTGCCGAATCTGATAGACCGGCTGGCCGGTGGCGAGCTCAAGGGCCAGCGCATCAAGATGCGCCTCAGGGGCGCCGGCAACACGGTGGTGGTGAAGACTTTGGGAGAGGCGTGAGGCCCGCCGTCGATGGCTGCGGGCGCATCCTCGTAAGGAGAACGCACGAATGTATATTTCGCCGAAAGCATCCCGCCTGCGCCAGAGGGCGGCGCAGCGCGCCCGCGACAACCGCGCCGAGATCGCAAGGCGCTCGCCAAGGGCGAGATCACCAAGCGCGAAGGCGATCCTGGGAGAATAGCAGGAAAGGCGTCGCGTTGGCTCGACTCATTTCGCGCGTCCAACTTCCTGTCGCAAATTGCGGAACTGTTCCAAAGCCGTCGGCCACCGTGCGTTGGCGGTGTCGAGTTCTAGCGCTTTCAGGAGGAGCGCTTCGGCCAGGGGAGCATAGTCGACAGCAAACCTCTCGTGAAACAGTCCGCCCATCATTAATCCGTACTGAGCCAAGACGCTTCCCGCGGTGCCGACCACGTTCGCGTCGCTTGACTTCTCCAGCTCTTCCCGCGCCTGCGTGGCGAACGAACTCTTCGCTTCCGCAGGGCTGTGCGAGGTTGGCAGTCCGTTCTGGTTCATCATATCCACCCCAAGGATGGCGATTGCGTAAAGGTAGCCCAGGCGCCCAGACCACTGCGCGTCTTGGGGTGCGGCCCGCTGCGCCCCTTTGAGCAGCGCCGCTGCCTGCTGCTTGTCGGATAGCTGGAAGAACCGTGCGGCGTTGCCGAGCACCCTGGGATCGTTGCCGTGCTGTTGCGCCTGTTTCGTCCACAGCCTGGCTGCCTCCGCGTATCCATTCATGTCGGCCAAGGCGTGGCCTGCGGCATCGATGGTCGCCTCCGAGAGCTGAGAGACCTCCGATCCGGGATGATGCTCGATTAGCCACAAGATATGCTGGCGCCGGGCCGCGATGGTTGCCTCGGGTCCATAGAGCCGGCCGGCACCCCGAAAATAGAAGCCGAGCAGCTTGGTCCGCGTTGCCAGATCGTCCGGGTTGCTGGCGAGCACTGCTTCGAGCGCCTCGGCCTCCACCTTGGTGAGGCGGTAGCCGTCCCGCGCGATGCTCGCATAGGTCGGGGGCCGACTTTGCTGAGCCTGGGCGGCCCATTGGACCGGCAGCGTGGCGAGCGCAATCGCAAGTAGGATGCATTGCGACAACTTCACGGTAGACCTCCCCGAGTCATAGAGCGCGTCGAATCTCTTCCAGTACCCGGCTACTGCTAGCCTAAGCGATCGAATACACCACCACTGGCTTGGTCGTAACACGGTGCGAAAAGGTTCAAAACCAACCAGGTGCAGCTAACAAGGCGGCGTCGTCTTGTCGGAGTTGTGATTGAGTGCCGCGGCACGTCAGGGTCATCATTCCCGGTCCGGCACCGGCCTCGGCGCGGGGAATGTTATACCGTTCTTTGACGTGCCCGGCTGCTACCCGGCACGGGGCAAAAGTGCCAGAAACAGAAAGTGTCAGACATGCTATATCATGCCGGCCCCTGATATGGGGCGAGCAGCGATCGGGGGAGAGGCGGATTGACAGAGGCCGACATTCAGCAGCTTAGCGACCGAGCTATAATCATGTCGGGCAGCAGCGTGGGACTGGCACTCATGCGGGCTGACGATGTGCCGATCATCGCGCGATGGAATCAGGACCTGGAGTTCACCGCACGGCTGGCCACTCCGGGCGAAGCGCATACTCTTGAGATGCGCCAGGAGGCGTACAACAAGAACTCGCGGATGAAACCCGACAGTGCCGAGTTCGCCGTGATCGAGCTCAGCACCGGCCGGCTGGTTGGCTTTGGTGGACTTTTCGACATTAGCCGTGCACTGGTTGCCACTATGTTCGTCGGCATTGGAGAGGCCTCTGTGCGACGAAGGGGCTACGGCACGGAAGCCAGTCGACTGATTTGCGAGTACGGCTTTTTCTTTCACAATCTTCACAGCATCAAGGTCGAGGTGCACGCCTATAACGATGCTGCGAGGCGCGTGTACGAGCGTCTCGGGTTCAAGCTCGTTGGACGGCTGCGGGGTGCCAACATGCTCAACAATCGCCGGTACGACGAAATCATCATGGATCTGCTGCGCAGCGAGCTTGAACTCAGACATGCAGCGCGCTTCCGGTGTCTTGAGAACGGCGGCTGACTGCGCCGCGATTCTCCGGTTAGGATGCCGGTGCAGTCGTCATGGTCGTATCCACCGATGGCGTGGTGGCATTGGGGGGCCTGAACACCTGACCCTCGAGCACGAACCGGCATGAGGCGACGAGGTCGCGGTTTCTACGGGCTCGACAGTCGACAATGGATTATCGACCGCACATCGTGGTGGTGGAGGACGAGGCGGCACAGCGCCAGCTTCTGCTCGACTATCTGGCCAAACAGAACTTCCGTGTCAGCGGGGTGGATGGGGGTGCGGCGCTGCGCCGCCTGGTGGAACGTGAGCTGCCGCAGCTCGTGCTTCTCGACATTGGTCTTCCCGGCGAGGACGGCTTCGCGCTGGCGCGCTGGCTGCGTGAAAAAAGTGGGCGCATCGGCATCATCATGGTGACGGTCGCATCCGATACCGTCGACCGCGTGGTCGGGTTGGAGACCGGCGCCGACGACTATATCCCCAAGCCCTTCGAGCCGCGCGAGCTGCTCGCACGCGTGAAAAGCGTGTTGCGCCGCGTCACGGGTACCGCACCAACGTCTGGACCCCGCGTCCGCATGGGCCGGTTCGTGCTGGACCTGGAAAAGCGGGTGCTTTGCGATGTCGACGGCAGCGAGGAGGCGCTGGCGGCGAGCGAATTCGACCTGCTCAAGGTGTTTGCCGAGAACCCCAACCGGCCCCTTAACAGGGACTGGCTGCTAGAAGTCACGTCCCACCGCGAGATGGATGCCTTCGACCGCTCCATTGATCTGCGCATCGCGCGTCTTCGCCGCAAGATCGAACCCGATCCAGCGCATCCGACCGCCATCCGCACCGTGCGCGGCGTGGGCTACATGTTCGTGCCGCCGAAGGACTGAAACCTACGACTCACCTGCATTTCAGTAAGTACACGCCGCAGCTCGCTGGCAAGTGGTCCCAGCGCGTCCCTGCAGGCTGTTCCGTCTCCGGCCTTGCCGGCGCGCTCGATGGCCGCAGAGGTCTCGGCGACACCAATGGCACCGACGGACCGCGCGGCGCCGTTGAGTTTGTGGGCCGTCGCCGCTGCCGCTGCCAGATTGCCCGAGCGAACTGCCGCGCCGATCTCACCCTCGGCCTCGCGCGCCGAGCGCGCGAACTTCCGCAAAAGCGACGTAACCGCGGCCGCATCATCGCCGAGCCAGGCCCCGAGGACGGACCGATCGATCGGCTCAACCTGCCCGGCTCCGGTTGCCACCGTCGGCTCGGCGCATTGATCCTCAACCCGCAGCCAACGCTCCAGCGTGGCCTGCAGCCTGTCCATGCCGATGGGCTTTGTGATGTAAGCGTCCATGCCGATGGTGAGGCAGCGCTGCTCTTCGCCCTTGAGGGCATTGGCTGTCACGGCGATGAGAGGCGTTCGGGTCTCGCGGCCCTCAGCCTCTGCTTCACGGATGCGCTGGGCGAGTTCGTAACCGTCCATTTCAGGCATGTGGAGGTCGGTAAGCACGGCCGCGTACCCGCCTCTCGACCAGGCCTTGAATGCTGCGGCACCGTCATCGGCCGCGTCGGCCGCTATACCCAACAGGTTGAGCTGACGCACGAGCACGTCGCGGTTCACGGGATGGTCGTCGACCACCAACACCTTCGGCCGCTTGCTGCCCTTTCGTTTGGACCTTGGCCGAGACGCGGACTGGGTGAGATTTCTGAGCGGCGAACCCGCTGGCGCGGCGCGGAGTGCGAGCGTGACCGTGAAGATCGACCCCACGCCGACCTTGCTCTCGACCTTGACATTCCCCTGCAGGAGCTGCGCGAGCCGCCGCACGATCGACAGCCCCAAACCGGTGCCGCCGAAACGGCGGGTCGTCGAGCTGTCAGCCTGAGCAAAGGGTTGGAACAGGCCAGCGCACTGCTCGGGGCTGAGTCCAATTCCCGTATCGGTCACAGCCAGCGTCAGAACCGTGCGTCCGGTGCCCAGAGGCTCCGACCCGGCGCTTATCCGGATGCTCCCGCGTTCGGTGAACTTCAAGGCGTTGCCGACCAAGTTGAGTAGGATCTGACGCACCCGCGTAGGATCGCCGATGAGCGCATCGGCTGATCCAGGTGCTATGTCGAGATGCAATGCCAGGCCCTTGGCTGCTGTTTGCTGGCGAAACGTGGCGACGACGCTGTGCACGAGTTCGGACAAGGAGAATGCCGTTTCCTCGAGTTCCAGCCGGCCGGCTTCGATCTTCGAGAAGTCGAGCACGTCGTCGATGATTCGCAACAGCGCGTGCGCCGACTCACGCATGGTGGCGACCGTCTGCTGTTGCGCCTTGCCTAGACCTTCGCGCTCCAGGACCTCGACCATGCCCAGCACGCCGTTGAGCGGCGTTCTGATCTCATGACTCATCGTGGCGAGGAAGGTCGACTTGGCTTGATTGGCGGCCTCGGCGGCGGCGCGCTCCCGCTCGGCAACATCGCGCGCGCTCTCGGCTGCTTCCTTGGCCGCGGCGATGGCCTCCTCGCGGCTCTTCAGTTCGTCGACCAGGCGCGCGGTTTCTATCGCAATCACCGCCTGATCCGCGAAGGTTGTCATCAACTCGACCTCCCGCGCGGAGAAGGGGCGCGGCACCGATCGGGTCAACGCGATCACGCCGATCGGGGCTCCGGTGCCTAGAAGCGGTACACCCAGCATTGTGCGAAACCCGCCGAGTTTCTGCGACTCGCTCCAGGTGTATTCGGGGTCTGCGAGGCAATCGGGAATGTGCACCATTGCGCTCTCTAACGCCGTCCGCCCCACAAGCGTGTTGCGGCTCGGCTGTATGACCTGCCGGCGCATGTACTCTTGGTACGGCTGCGAAAACCCGTAGCTGGCGAAGAGGTGATAGGCGTCTCCTTTTCGCTGGAAGACGAAGGCGCTGTCGGCCTCGCACAGTTGCGCCGCTGACTGTACGAGCGTGTCCAGAACCGCCTGAAGGCTGAACGTCGAACGGCTGATGACCTTGAGCACGTCGCCGGCTGCCCGCAGCGACTCTTCGACTCGCTTGAGCTCGGTGATGTCACGACACACGACCAGCAAGCTGCCGTCCGCCAGTGGCTTAAAATTGAACTCGACGTGCTGCCCACCTGCTGTACGACGGTCATAGCGGTAGCCATCCGGCGCGCGAGTCAGGCTTACGCGCTTGCCGAGAGTGCGCTCGACATCCGTGCCCGGGCCGAAGTCGCCCCGCTCGATCTGAAAGCGAATCATGTCGTAGCCCGAGGCCCCCGGATAGGCGACATCTGAGGGATAGCCCTGGAATTCCATGCACTGGCGGTTGATGAAACGGAGGCGGAAATCCCGATCGAACAGGGCGACGCCTTCGCCCATGTTGTCGAGCACGGTCTGCATCAGAGAGTGACCGTCCTCGGCCGCGTCGAGGATTGAAGGATTGCTTGGCTTCGGGGCCGTGCGCCTGGGCGGCGAGTCTGCAGGCGGATGTGGCATCGACTTCCCCTCCGAACCCATCGTCGCAGATGAGAGTAGCGCCCGTGTGTCGTGGGTCTCTCGATTTGTATCGTTTGTATCGCGCAGCCCAGAAGTCGGCCAATTATCAAGCGCTTCTGACGAACGTTTCCAGCCTTGGTCAAGCTCTTTGCACCCGCGAACGGGCGGGGCTCGTACTCGTGACCTGTGCTCGCGGATCGAGGGTGAAGGCGCCGCCGCGATACAGTCGATACCAAATCGCTCCCGCGGCGATATCGCAACGATACCGACCCTGCATAGCCTCGCGACATCGTTCATCGGCACTGCGCCGAAACGCAATGGACCGAAAGATTAATCGCTATGCAGCACATCGGCCCCGCGGTGGACAATCCGACTGGAGGAGTGGGGCACTGACGTTCGGCGCAATGGAGCCACCACATGCCGATATCCACAAAATGCACGATCGCCCGGGCGGCCCAGTCCCTCGGAACACCGGGGTCCCCGCTTTCGCGTGGTTGCCACAACGGCGATTGTCTTAACCGTGAGCCTTTTCGCGCCCCGCCGGCAGCAGTCGATCTGGGCCCATGCAGGACCGCAGCGCCGACGACCCGAGACGTGCACCTGCTTGTCCCGGACGTAGACCGCGCGGCGCGCTCGTACCGGGACGAGGCCGGCCTAACGGAACTAAGCCACTGGGCCGACCCGACGTTCGGCGGCACAATTCCGGTGTCAATGCAGCGCGGCCTGGCCGGCGTGACGGTAGTCAGCTCGCCGCGGGAGCTTACCGCCTTCCGATGCAGCCCCGGCGCCGACCGCGGGGACCGGACCAATCTTCCTTGTCCATCCCGATGGCATCTCGGTGGAGCTGCCGCCCGCGCCGGCGCAGCAGCCACATCCGAGAAGAAATCCAGCAGCAGTTGAAGTCATCGACCTCGAGGGACCTTCACGGGCCAGGAAGGGCATTTCGCAATGACAATCTGGCATTCTGCAGCAAACCTGCCCAGGCCAACCATCAAAGCGATGGCCCTGTCGCCGTGGATATTGGCCCTGGCAATCATAGCCGCGGGGCTGGCCTCCCCGACCGTGGCTTCACGCGTGCGCGGGGCCGCTGCTCCGATCGAGCATGCCCGCACTACCCCGGCCACCAACGTGATTGTGCCGCCAAGCGCGGAGAGTACCCGCGCGGCACCCGTCCCGGCCGGTGCTCAGCCTTCGCCTCCGGCATTCTCCGATGTCACGTTCCGGTTCGGCTTTCTCGAATTCGAGGATGACGCCCATGTGCCGCCCAGATGAGAGCCGGCACTACCACCACGGCCCCCGAAAAGGTGAAGCGGTTTCGAGTTGTTCGCCGTCAAAGGAGCGTTTGGGAGCGACCATGGGAAGCGTTCTAACCTTTCCATCTCGGGGCGCGCACGTCGAGCCACAGGTTCTGCCCTATGGGGCGTGGCTCACCGATGCACGGTTGTCCAGTCTCGGCTTTTCGGCAAAGGACATTCGACCCATCCGGCGGGGCGAGCCTGTTGGTCGGGTGCTCCGGAGCCAGGCGCCCGTTCGGCTCTCTCGAAATCGAGGATGATGCCGATGCGGCGTCCAGGTGACCACTCGCACGACCACGACCGTCCCAGGGAAGGTGAGGCGATGGAGTTACTCGCGGCAGCGGGGTCGCCGGCGTTGGCATCCGACGGCAATAGGGTCGCCATTGGCACGTCACAGCCACTCGATCGGGTCGTGCTGATCCCCTGCTCGGCAAGCTCCGCTCGGCAATGGAAACCTCTCGCCGACCAGCTGGCCGGCTTCCACCCCGTGGCGCTCGATCTGTGGGGCCACGGCAATCACGAACACTGGCGCGGCATCGGCCCGTTGAGCCTTGCCGAGGAGGCAGCAGCCATCCACGAGGCATGCCCGGATGGTGCGCCATTCCATCTCGTCGGCCATTCCTACGGCGGTGGCGTCGCGCTCAGGTTCGCGCTGGACCACCCCGGACGCTTGCGCTCGCTGGCGCTCATCGAGCCGAGCTCATTTCACATCCTCAAGGCAGCCGAGGGACGCGAAGCGCATCTTCTCGACGAGATTCGAGCCGTCGCGGCGGCCGTCAACCGTGGCGTCATCTGCGGCGACTACGCCAGCGGCATGCAGACCTTCATCGACTACTGGGGCGGGGCGGGCAGCTGGGAAATCCTGCCCGACGACAAGAAGGCGCAGTTTGCACAGCTCGCCGTGCACGTGGCGCATCACTTCTGGGGTCTGATCGAAGAGACTACGCCGCTGGCGGCCTACGCAGCCATCAACGTGCCGACGCTGATTGTGTGCGGCACGCGCTCGCCGGCACCATCGCGTGCCATCACCCGGCTCCTCGCCGACATCCTGCCTCGCGCCCGGCACCGCACGATCCGCAATGCCGGTCACATGTCGCCGATCACGCACCCGGCCGAAGTGAACGCACTCGTCGTGGAGCACGTGCTGGTGAACCACGCTCCGAGCAGCATGCACCCGCCGGTCGTCGTGGCCGCCGGGCCGCCTACGGGCGATCCCCTGCAAGGGCCCGCGAGCCCGGGCCAGGACTGTTCGCCAGAGACGCAGGTGCTCATCCCGGATTTCAATGCAGGAAGATAAGCATGCCGAACCGCATCTCCACCGTCGCCATGGCGAGCCTCGCATCGGCTTTGATGCTGCTGCTCCTAGAAGCCCGAGGCAGTGCGGCGGCGCCCAAGAACACGCGCCAGCAGTGTGAGATCGACTACGATGTCTGCTGGCGGATAGGCTGCAAGGGGTTCACAGGTAAGGAATTGGGTCGGTGCACCGCCGACTGCGATCTCAGGCTTGTGAAATGCAACCAAGAGGCGACGAAGAAGGAAGCCAAGCCCAATAACGACGCGAAGCCGAAAAAAGGCATCAACGGCGTGCCCACCGGCACATGGGTTCCGAACTCGCCGAAAAAAGGCATTGACGGCACGCCCACCGGCACATGGGTCCCGAACTCCCCGAAAAAAGGTATCGGCGGCACGTCCTCCGGCCAATGGGTTCCGAATTCGCCGAGCAAGGGAAAGGGCGTGCCATGCGTACCGGCCGGCGGGACCTGGAATCCGTCCGCTAGCTCCAGCGCAAAAGGACCAATCCTCAGATCCGGCAGCGGACGGCGGTGACGCTCCGCCAATTCTCGACAGCTAAAACCGCACCATCGGCAAGCAAATGCAGGAGACGGCCATGAAGTGCAATGCAACCCTTCCGACTTTCTCTCTCGTGACCGTGTCGTTCGCTGGCATGGCATTCTTTGCCGTGATCGATCAGGTCGAGGCTGGAAAGGGAATCACGGCGAATGGCTCGGGAACGTACAAGGTGAGCCCCATCGTCCGTGGCGGTGTGAGCAAGCCCCAGACGACGGGGACGCTCAAAGCCAATCCACCGCCCATCGTCCGCACGCACGGAGACGAGAAAGTGTTTTCTCCGCCCCAGCGGGGCTACTGCCGCTATCCTCACCGCGGTTGTTACAACGGGAGCGGCGCGAAAGTTCGCGACCACCGCAGCCACCCTGCCACTGCCCACCCTCGCGTCGTCCCCAAGGAGGACCCTCCGCAGAAGTGGTAGTTGCCCGCCCGGGTACGAACCGATGCACCGAAACAAGGAGAAGGTCGATGCGCAGATGACAGAGCAAAAGGTGGCCACCACGGCACTCTTGGCGGCCGCATACACCGAGGGATTGGCGGCCCTTGCCGTCGTCAACAAGGCCGCGACCACCAGGGGCAAATAGGGCTGGGGGCGAAGATTGGGTCGAGCGAACGATGGCCCCGCACACATCGCAAAGCGCGGGCGCGAGGAGTCCGCGCGTCGCTCGACCCAACTCGACGCGCCAGAGCCAACCAATGCCTTTGTTTTGACCCCCTGCCAAGCTTGCGGGTGCCTGCCAGCGGCTGCCAGGTCTGGCGCCGCTGACGGGCTTGGAGGCATCGCTGCGGTTTCCGCGGCGGTGCCTCCTCCGAGAGGTTTCATCCCAAAGAGGAGTGTACGCTATGACAACTTGGACTCCCGATCCCAGCTTCTATCCCTCCCCACGCATGGCCATGAAAGCGGCGCCCGAGACGCTCGCGTACGTCGCAGCCTTCGATCCGAACCGGAAGACGCCCGATGCCATTGCCGTGGTCGATGTCGATCCCAAGTCGAGGACGTATTCGCAGATCGTGGGCACCACGCCGATGCCCAACCCTGGCGACGAGCTGCACCACTTCGGCTGGAACGCCTGCTCCTCGTGCCTCTGCCCCAACGCGCCGCACGCCCACGCCGAGCGGCGCTACCTTGTGGTGCCGGGCCTGAGGTCATCACGCATCCACATCCTAGACACCAAGCCCGATCCCAGAACTCCGAAAATCGTGAAGGTGATCGAGCCCGAGACCGTGGCCGAGCGGGCCGGCTACAGCCGGCCGCACACCATCCACTGTGGCCCCGAAGGCATCTATGTCGCCGCGCTCGGCAATCGCGAAGGCAAGGGGCCGGGCGGCGTGTTCCTGATGGACCACGAGACCTTTGACGTGCGGGGCCAATGGGAGATGGACCGCGGCCCGCAGTATTTCGCTTACGACGCCTGGTGGCACCTGGGCCACGACACCATGGTGACCAGCGAATGGGGCACGCCGGACATGTTCGAGAACGGCCTGATCCCCGACCTGCTGCTCGGCGCCAAGTACGGTCGGCGGCTGCATTTCTGGGACCTGCACAAGAGGAAGCACCTGCAGACCATCGACTTCGGCGACAAGTACCAACTGGTGTTCGAGCTGAGGCCGGCCCACAACCCGACCAAGGCCTACGGCTTCGCCAGCTGCGTGCTGAGCCTGGAGAACCTCTCCTCGTCGATCTGGACCTGGTACAAGGACGGCGACAGGTGGGCGGCCAAGAAGGTGATCGAGATCCCGGCTGAGCCGGCGAGGGAAGACCAGCTTCCGCCGATGCTCAAAGGCTTCAAGGCGGTGCCGCCGCTCGTCACCGATATCGACCTGTCCATGGACGACAGGTTCCTCTACGTCTCATGCTGGGGCACCGGCGACTTGCAGCAATACGATGTGTCCGATCCGCTCAATCCCAAGCTGACCGGCAAGGTGCGGATCGGCGGCATCGTGTCGAGGGCCGCGCATCCCGGGGCCAGGAACGGCGCACTCAACGGCGGCCCGCAGATGGTGGAGATCAGCCGCGACGGCAAGCGGGTCTACTTCACCAACTCGCTCTATGGGGCCGTCGATGCGCAGTTCTATCCCGACGGCATCGACGGCTGGATGGTGAAGCTCGACGCCAATCCTAATGGAGGCATCACCGTCGATCCGAACTTCTTCGTGCAATGGCCGGCACCGCACCGGCCGCATCAGGTGCGGCTCGAAGGCGGCGATTGCTCGTCGGACTCGTTTTGCTATCCGTGAAGTGGCTAGTCTAGCTTGACCCGGAGAATAGCGGGAGTGATCAGAACTACTCCTGTTGTGGGTACGCTGGCGTTTGAGCAGACTGTCATTGCGCACCATGACTGACGCTTGGCCATGGCTGACATATGCGGGGCTCGGCGCCTTTCACGGGCTGAACCCCGCGATGGGCTGGCTGTTTGCTGTGGCGCTCGGCCTACACCGCCAGCGCCGCGCGATTGTCATGGCATCGCTCGTTCCCATCGCGATGGGCCATGCTGCGTCGATCGCGGTTGTCGCGGGCCTGCTGGTCATTGCTGGCATCCTCGTCCCCCACGACTTGCTGCGGATCGGCTCAGGTCTCCTGCTTCTGGCCTGGGCCGCCTATCACTGGCGCTTCGCTCATCGCCATCGCGTCCGCTTCGGCATGCAGGTGGGGCTGTGGGGCCTGGCCGCCTGGTCGTTCCTTATGGCAACCGCACACGGTGCCGGTCTCATGCTTTGGCCGGTCCTCATGGCATCTTGCATTGCAACGACTTCGAACGGAGTGGCCTTCGCTGCCCCGTTCCCGACAGCCCTTGCAGGCGTTGGGCTCCACACCCTGGCGATGCTCATCACCACCGCCTTCGTTGCCACGCTCATCTACGAATGGGTCGGCCTTGCCATTCTTCGAAGAGCCTGGCTGAACCTCGATGTGCTCTGGGTGTTGGGGCTGCTCGTAACCGGCGGGCTCCTGCTTTCGGGTGCGATCGCATAATGGGGGCGGAGCGAAGTTTGCGCCAACAGGCTGGTCACGAAACGACAACTTGGTCCGTTGAGGGTCATTCGCGTCGCGTTCGCCCCGCCGGTCAGCGACCGCTCGACCTCAGCTACCGGACAATGAGCACATCGCCGCGAACTGGCGCTGTGTGCCAAAAGCTGTCGTGGCGCCGCTGCGGGAGCATCGAAAGCGGATTAGGCGATGTCAAAACCGGGGGCTCACCCAGCTCCCGGGATCAGCTCGGAGGATGTCCTGATAGACCAAGGGACGATGCGGTGCTCCGCGTTGTCGCAGCTTCCGTTATAGTGCATTGCGGTCGAGCGCCACCGACCGCCACGGCTTCAAGGCAGCGTTGCGCGGGCCATCTTCGCGATTTACCGTGTGCGCTCAGCGCGAACGTGAGGTAATCGCATGCGGGTGGCCCTCTGTATCGTCATTGGCTTGGCAGCAATGTCAATTTCAGTGGATGCTACGGCGGAACCAGATCAGCAGCGCCTCGGCGCACTCTCCGGCAGGGTAGGAATCGTCAACGCGTGGCGGCTTACCCCCGATGTCCTGCTTGCGCGCTGCGTACAGGAAGCGCCGCAACGAGAGGCCGCCATGCGCGAAGCGCAGGGGGCATGGAGCAAGGCCAATGCCTCGCTGATTGGCTTGATCGACGGCGTGACAGACCGGGTAGCAGCGCTGTACACAAACGCCTCGACCGAGAGCGCGGCTGAGGCAAGAAACCGCGTCGTCGCATCAACGACGGACGTGATCAATGAGAAGTATTTCAAGAACGAAAAGATGAGCGCGTCTCAAGTATGCGCCGATTACGAAAAGATCGTTGCGGATCTCTCCAGCATAGGGAGCACGGCCACCACGCGTGGTTTGGTGTATGCACTGGAAGGGATGTTAGCGGCCCGCACATCGAGACCCGTGGCCGAAACGGGGCCGGACGGCAAAGGTGACACGGCGTCTGCTGCCCCGCTTGTCGCAGAGTGCCGCGACGAGGTCATATCGGCGGAGCAAAGCAGCATCCCTCGCTTGTCCATCGCCGCGCTCTCCGAGCGGGCGCAGGCAGGTGATGCGGCCGCCCAAAACGAACTCGGCAGGCGCTATGGCCTTGGACTCGGAATCGCTAAGGATTCTGCCGCGTCGTTCTCCTGGTACGAGAAGGCGGTAAGCCGGAATTTTTGCTCGGCGCTGGCGAACTTGGCGTACATGTATTTGAACGGCGAAGGCGTCCCCAAGGACGGGAAGCTCGCGGAAAAGTGGTACACCAAAGCTGCCGAGCGCGGGAGCAACCGTGCGCAATACGCGCTCGGCTACATGTACATCAAGGGCACGGGCGTGGAGAGGAATGGGACTACCGCCGAGCAATGGTTCCTCATGGCGGCAAACCACGGTTACGTTCCCGCGCAACGGGCACTGATGAGGATGTACGAGGACGGCGACGGCGTCCCGCGTGACCCCGCGAAGGCGATCCTCTGGCTCCATCGCGTGCGCGACGCAGGTATGACCGGAAGGCCCTGGAGGCAGGAATAGGAATTCGCGAGGGCCGGTTTGGGTCAGCTTTACGCGTCGCAGGCCAGCCTCCTCGACGGAGCAAGTACATCTGAAAGCAGCAAGTCGAGGAACGGAGGTGGAACAGGCCTGGTCTCCACCCGCTTTGCTCCGTCCTGTGCTCCGTAGACGTCCGGGGCAACCGTGCCATCAGCGGTCATCTAGCTCTGCGTTCCAATCCTCCGCCAGATAGCTCCATACACGGATTCTCTTAAGCTCGTGCGCGCGAGTGTGACGGACGTGGTCGTGATCAACAAACTCATTCAGCAGGTAGTGCACCAGATCAGCCCCATAGTAGATGATGTCGGTCTGCATGATCGAAAATACAGGGTTGCCGGGCTGACAAGGCTCGGCGGCCAAGAACCTATGGGCGTGGATTGGTAGAAGCTTCGGCCATGTCTCAAAATCTTTCCTAGCAATGTCGAGCGCCGCGGCTAACGTGGGAGGTCGCTTCCCCCACCGGTCCATCCAGAACTTGTTGCGATCGACATCGAACTCTATGCCTTGCTGAACCCAGCGAATACTGTCGTCGTATTTTTGTTTCTTGAAATGCGACCACGGGAAAAACACTCCCCCAGGGTCACGAATATTTTGAAAGAGATACGCAAAGTCTGCAGGTAGTCGAAAACCGAGCTGGGCCTCTATTGAGGCAATCTCGGCGGATGACAGGCCTGGCGCGCCATAGATGACCGGTGTCAGGTTCCCGACCCGCTGCTTGGCATTCAACAGTTCGAAGAGTTCGGGACCAAGCTTGAGCATCTCGACCACCGATTGTCCAATGTGTGCGCCCGCACAGTCTCACAGCGAACCCTGGAGGTTCATGTCCGTTCGGGGTCAAACCTTGCCGGTTCCGGCACCCGGCGGGCATGTCCGGAATACCTCAGTTAGCTGCCGGAGTCGCTGCAGTGCGGCGAACGGGCGATCAGTGCCAAAAGCCGCTGTGAGCAATCGCAGCAACTTGCAACCGTCGCACTCCGTTGCCCGTCGCGCTACGGCATGAACCCGGGGTATCCCGGAAAGTTGGTCAACTCTTTCTAGGCGCTGGCGATCGGACAACCCCTGCCGGTAGCATTGATTCAACATCGCTCAACTCGAAGCCCTCTTCCAAACGAAAACCCTCCGCGAAACTGCCCGCGCCGAGTCCGCATTGAAGTGCACGGAATTCATTCATCGTTCTCGCCAAATAGACGAACCGTTCGGGCAACTGCGATACATGACACAGAATGGCATCACGCTTTTGGAAGAAATGGGACGTAATGTCCACGTAACATTCAGGCTCGAAGCCAATTCCTCTCATCGTGTCAGAAAAAAGGATAGGGATTCGACCTGCTACCGCAATCGACAGCGCCAGGCTTAGCGCTCTGTGATCTGTGTGGTAATCGTTCGGAGAATGTGTGACGAGCAGGTCTGGTGACAAGAATGCAATTTGCTCGGCCATACGATTGACCATTATGGCATCTGCCTTTAGGGAACCGTCCGCTAGTCCGAGGAACACCGGTTGAACTCCGACTAGCTCGGCGGCCAACACCGCCTCTTTGCGGCGCAACGTCGACAATTCGTCGTGCGAAAGATGACAAAAGCCCTGCTCAACGCCTAGTCCGCCATCCGTCGCGGTCACCCACCCGATTTCGTGGCCGTGAGACTGACAGCTAAGAAGCAACCCGACAAAAAAAATCTCAACGTCATCGGGATGGGCTCCAAATCCTATCACGCGCATGGCTACCCCAGAATAATCCATTGACGCTGCGGGATAAGTTACACCAACTGACGTCGCAGCGGAAGTAATTACGGGCAGGTATGCGCCGTTGAAGCCCAGCAGACAGCCCCGATCCCTTCCCTTAGTCACGTTCTCAGCATGGCCCTGCCGCCCTCGCTAGGACCTTTGCCGGCATCATCACGTTTGCGAACCGCCCGATGAAGAGTGGTCGATGTCCCCTCCACCGTGTTTATCACGCGGCCAAGAGCCGAACCCGAGGTAGGGCGAAGGGCCTCACCTCGGTTGGTGCCATCACGTGAACGGAGGGGGACCCCGAAACACGATGTCGTCGTTGGTCTCAAAAATGCTAACGATACCAAGTCGATCGACCCGCCGCGCCGATACAGCCTAGCCACAGCATGTTTCTCGGGGCAAGATTGCCCGGAAAGGCGCGTCATCCAATGCTCTGAGATGACGCGCTGGTACGGGCACCGCATGTGTGCTCCTTTTTTTGGGTGCCTCCGGCCAAGGGACTAGGCGGGGACTGGAGAAAGAGCCAATGGATTGGTCCTCCTTCATCATCGACCTGCTTTATCAACAGATAAAAACCATAATAGGTCTTATAACCGGCGCAGTAGCAACATGGTTGATCGCATCGTTCGCTTCATACCTAAAGTTTCGGCGATTTCGCTCTGTGTTTGGTGGTTCAGTGCGGAGCGCTGATGACATCATTCTCAGCATGCCTCAGTGGACACTGATGGAGAATAGCGAGCATGCGCCTCGCTACGAAAGGGTGAGTCCTAGCGGTAAAATATCGCACCATTACGGCCCGTCGAACACGCTGGCGGAGCACGATGTGAAGGGAGCATCACTTTTGATAAGCTTGGTATCCGAGTATTTCAATAAGCCGGCGGTCATAGTTTCAGACGGTGATGTAGCCAACTTCGTAAAGAAAACTGGACTTATCTTTGGAAGCCCCTTAATCAACTTCCATGCCGGTGAGATTGCTAGAATGCGTTCGGGGAGGCCGCTCCCAGTAGAGTTTATAGAGAAACCAGCTGGAACTCAAGGACGAAAGATCGTAATATCAAACCCGAGAACGGGAACAGAGTATGTCACGGAGGACAATGCGGACTACGGTGTAATACTGCGCTGTCTTCAGTCGACAAAGAGGGATACTGCAAACTACTTTTTCATAGTTGCTGGTCTGACGTCCGCGGGAACCTGGGCGGCCTGCAATTATTTGCACGCACACTGGAAATCACTGCACGGAAAGCCCGCTGAGTTCGCAGTCGTCCTGAAGGTCCCGTTAGCAACGCCCGAATTGGTCGCAGAAATCGTTGTTGAGACATAACACTTAGCAGTAGACGAAAGTGTTCCTGTCGAACAGAGAAGGACGGCTTCGGGTCATGAAGAGGCATGCCGGTTGGCTCTTAATCACGGTCGAAGTCCCTCGGAAACCTGACGGAATCGCCGCAGCGCCGAAGACTTTCGGGGTGTAACCCCATCCGCAGCTGGGGGCAGTCTACTGATTGATGTGCTTTTGGATAGGATGCATCTGGCGCGGATGAACGCCGGCGGGGGCGGTCGCCTGTTTGGCAAGGTGGCGTCCCAAAACCCCAAACCAGTTTGCGACAGAAAAACGTAGCAATATCAATGTGTTAAGATCGATGGCGCCCCGTAGGGGAATCGAACCCCTGTTTCCAACGTGAGAGGCTGGCGTCCTGAACCGCTAGACGAACGGGGCGAGCAAGCGGCTGCCCGTCTATAAGTGACGATGCCCTCGGGATCAAGGGCGGCAGACGCGATTGTGGGACGACCGTGGGGGCGTATCGGGCAGCCGTAGCTGTTCCTGCGTCTCAGCTGGCCGTCCAGCCGTGGTCCGCCGTGGTACACAGGGGCCGCCATGGAAGACGACGACCACCACGGGGGCGAACTGCACGAGGTCCTCATCGACCCCACCGAGGCCGGGGAGCGGCTGGACCGCGCGCTGGCGGCGCGGCTGCCGGGGCTGTCCCGCTCGCGGGTCCAGGCGCTGATCGGCGCCGGGGCCGTGACCCGCAACGGCTTGGCGGTGCTCGATGCCGGCCTGCGCGTGAAGGCCGGCGAGGTCTACGCCGTGGCCGTGCCCCCACCCGAGCCGGCCGCGCCGGAACCGCAGACAATGGCGCTCGCCATCGCCTACGAGGACCGCGATCTTATCGTCATCGACAAGCCGAAAGGGCTCGCGGTGCATCCGGGGCCGGGCCACGCCTCGGGCACCCTGGTCAACGCCCTCATCGCCCACTGCGGCGCGAGCCTGTCGGGCATCGGCGGGGTGATGCGGCCCGGCATCGTGCACCGGCTCGACAAGGACACCACGGGGCTGATGGTGGTCGCCAAGTCCGACCGGGCGCACCAGGGCCTCGCCGAGCAGTTCGCCGCGCACGGCGCCGACGGGCGGCTGACCCGAGGTTACCGGGCCGTCGCGTGGGGAGCGCCGGAGCGCCCGCGCGGGGTGATCGACGCGGCCCTCGCCCGCAGCGCGGCCAACCGCACCAGGATTGCGGTGGTACGGGCCGAGCGGGGGCGCCGGGCCGTGACCCACTACGAGGTCTTGGAGCGGTTCGGGTCCGGAGACAATCCGCGCGTCAGGCGGAGGAGCGGGCCGATTACTAGCCTGCTGCGGCTGGTGCTGGAGACCGGACGCACCCACCAAGTGCGGGTACATCTCGCTCACATCGGCCATCCGCTGCTCGGCGACGAGACCTACGGCGCGGGGCACAAGGCCAGCGCCCGCAGGCTTGGGCCCAGGCCGCAGGCGGCGCTCGCCGCGCTCGGTCGCCAGGCCCTCCACGCCGCCGAGCTGGTCTTCGTCCACCCGGTGAGCGGCAGGCGGATGCAGTTCGAAGCGCCGCTCCCGTCCGACATGGCGGACCTTGTGGATGCCTTGCGTGCGCCTTGATGGCGCAACCGCCGCGTGCGATAATACGAATATGAGCGGCACTGCCCTCGCTTGCCCTTTCGCACCGATTTGGCGGCCTGACCAGCCGGACGACCCCTGACATTTCCGGTGCGCTTGCAGGCGCGCCGGAACCTCGGCGACCGCAAGGACTTACCATTGCGTGATCGCACGTTACCCGGGGCGCACGGCAAAGTGCATATAAAGGGCGCACCGAACGTGCGATATTGCTGCAGGGTTGATGCGGGCATTGGTCATGCCGCTGTGTCGCCAAGCTTGCGGCCCACCCTTGCTGTGATGCGTAGGGGTCCGCTGTGGACCACTGGAGCGGCCGGCGTCAAAATCGAAAGAGCCGGTTGAGACGAGAGATGATCGCAAAGCTTCCCACGATTGCCGCCGATTCGGGTGGTCTGGTCCGGTACCTCGAGGAGATCCGCAAGTTCCCGATGCTGGAACCCGAGGAGGAGTTCATGCTGGCCAAGCGCTGGCAGGAGCACGAGGACTCGGACGCCGCCCACAGGCTTGTCACCTCGCACCTGCGTCTGGTGACACGCATCGCCATGGGCTACCGCGGCTACGGGCTGCCGATCGGCGAGGTCATCTCCGAGGGCAATGTGGGCCTGATGCAGGCGGTGAAGCGGTTCGAGCCCGAGAAGGGCTTCCGGCTTGCCACCTACGCCATGTGGTGGATCAGGGCCTCGATCCAGGAATATATCCTGCGCTCCTGGAGCTTGGTGAAAATGGGCACCACGGCGGCGCAGAAGAAGCTGTTCTTCAACCTGCGGCGCATGAAGGGGCAGATCAGGGCGCTGGAGGAGGGTGATCTCAGGCCCGACCAGGTGAAGAAGATCGCCACTACGCTAGGCGTGCCCGAGGACGATGTGATCTCCATGAACCGCCGGCTCGGCGGCGACGCCTCGCTCAACGCCCCGGTGCGGGCCGACGCGGAAGGCGGCGGCGAGTGGCAGGACTGGCTGGTCGACGAGGGGCCGGACCAGGAAGAGCGGCTGGTCGAATCGGAGGAGCTGTCGCAGCGCAAGGCCTACCTGGAGAAGGCGATGGCCACGCTCAACGACCGCGAGCGGCGCATATTCGAGGCGCGCCGGCTGGCCGAGGAGCCGGCGACGCTGGAGGATCTCTCCGAGGAGTTCGGTGTCAGCCGCGAGCGCATCCGCCAGATCGAGGTGCGCGCCTTCGAGAAGGTGCAGGCCGCTGTGCAGAAGGCTGCCCGCCGCGACGAGGCCGCCACCGGCGCTGCCGCGGTGCACTGAGCAAAAGCTGCGGCTGCCATCAGCAAAACACCACTTGGAGTCCCTGACCGCGCGGCGGCGGGGCTCCTCAAGCCATGCTCCTTCAAGCCATTCCGGCGGCAGGACCAGACAGACGTGTCAGGCGCCCTGCGGCGACAGCTTCTGCAGTGTATCGACGATGGCCATCAGGCCGTTGACGAACTGGTCGCGCTGCCGGTCGGGGAGCGCCTCCAGGATGCGGTCGTCGACCTTCCGAGCCAGCGGCTCAGCCGTGCGCAGCGCCTTGCGGCCCTCGTCGGTGAGCTTCACCGCGTAGGCGCGGGCGTCCTCCTTGGTGCGGCGGCGCTGCAGCAGGCCCTTGCGCTGCATGCGGCGGACGATGTCGGCCAGCGTGGACCGGTCGATGCCGGTACGCTCCACAAGGCCGGTCTGGCTGAGGCCCTCGTTCTGGGACACCGTGACGAGCACGGCGAGCTGGCGCGGCGTGAGGCCGTCCACCTTCATCTCAGCATGGAAGATATCGCCAGCACATTGCCCCGCCCTGTGCAGCAGGTGGATGGGGGAACGGGCGAGCCGATCGTTGTTGTCGCGCTTCATTGCCAGTCAGAGTGCTCTCTAGTTGGTCCAGGAATTACCGGCCTCCCCGCGTACCACCGGCGCACATTCGCCAAGCCGGCAGACGATCCGTGGCGGGTCAGTCTTATGTAAGACTACACTCGATTTGTTGACATGTCATCGCATTTGCATCCATTGTGACGTAGTGTCCCACTTTTTGAGCAGGCCAAAGTACGACTTTGGAACGACACGGTGGCGCCCCGGCCACGGTTTCTGCGGCACCAAGGGGCCGGCGGAGGAACGGCGCATGCCACGCAATCGGCGCATGCCGGTTGGGGCGAACGGGCTGCAACGACGCCGTTTGAGTCTCCCAATCGGGAGACCAGGAGCGCCCACCTACGCTCGAAGTCGGACGATCAGTGGCGGGTTAGTCTTACGCAAGACTACACGCGATTGGTTGACATGTCATCGACATTATTGGCGGCCTTATCCCGCTGGGCACAGGCTGGGCCGCGCAGGCCGGATCAGTCCCTGGCCTCGTGGCGCCTGATCAGGCCGACCTGGGCGACGGCGAACAGCAGCGTCAGCGGCAGGATGCCCACCTTGAAGTTGACCCAGGTGGGTTGCGTGAAGTTGCGCCACACAACCTCGTTGAGGGCAGCCATCGCCACGAAGAAGCCGAGCCAGCGCATCGACAGCTTGTGCCAACCCTCATCGGTCAGCTTGAGGGCTTCGCCCATCATCAGCTTGAGCAGGGGCCGGCCGGTGACGAGGCCGTAGGCGAGGACGCCCGCGAAAAGCAGGTTGATGAAGGTCGGCTTCATCATCACGAAGCTGGGGTCCTGCAGCCAGATGGTCAGGCCGCCGAACACGACCACCAGGGCGGCCGTCACCAGGGGTGGCAGGGAGAAGCGCCCCAGCAGCAGGCGCGAGGCGGCAAGGGCGACGACCGTGGCCGCCATCAACACACCCGTGGCCCAGTAGATGCCGAGCTCGGGCTGGTAGCGCCCTGCGACGTAGTAGGTGACGAAGAACGCAACCAGCGGGCCGAAGTCGATCAGCAGCTTGGCGGAGGATTGGCCCGCTGCCGGGGTTCGATCGGGTTTGGCCTCGAACGTCATCGGCGCGCTCTTCTATTGTCTGGTTGGCGGAGCTTCAGGCCGCCCCATCCTTGCCCTGGGCTGCGGCAGCGTCGGCGAAATGCCTCGCGTCGGGCAGGCGGTATCTCTGCATCCGCCGGACCTGCCACCAGAAGTACAGGCCCGTGACCGGCATGACGATGAAGATCTTGAACAGAATCCAGATGTCCACGCCCGTGAACAGCCGATCGAGCGCCAGCATCTCGAAATCGTCGAAGCCGAGGCGCACGGCCTCGTTGAGGATGGCGGTGGCCAGGAAGAACAACGCCACGTTGCGGGTCAGCTTGTGCCACCCTTCGTCGGTGTAGTGGAACGTCTTGCCGAACACGAAGTGGAAGAAGTCGTGGCCGGTCCTCTGGCCCACCCAAAGTGCGATGGCCACCAAGGTGTTGAACACCGTGACCTTGATCTGCACCCACATGGGATCGTGGGTGATCAGGGTCAGCGCGCCGAAGGTGACGCTCACGGCGCCGGCAACGAACGGCATGATCGGTGGGCGCCCGAGCACCCAGAGGCTCACTACCAGCGAGACCACAGTCGCAACGATCAGCGCCCAGGTGCCGGCGGCGATGCCATACATGCCGTTGACCAGGAACATCGCGACCAGAGGCCCGATCTCGCCCAGCACGCTAACGGTCTGCTCGGCATTGAACGGGAAGTGCCGTCGCCGCCAATTCATTGTTTCCACAGCCATTCTTTCTCATTCAGGCGGCTCTTTGCGAGTCCTGCCCCTCCCCTTGCGTTCCCCTCTAGCCGAGTGCGATGGCGCGTGCAAACTCGCCAGCGTCGAATTCGGAGAGGTCGTCGATCCCCTCCCCGACCCCGATCGCGTGCACCGGCAAGCCGAACTTTGCCGAAATCGCGACCAGAATTCCACCCCTCGCCGTTCCGTCGAGCTTGGTCATGATCAGGCCGGTCACACCCGCCTTGTCCTTGAACACCTCGACTTGGTTAAGGGCGTTCTGGCCGGTGGTTGCATCGAGCACCAGCAAAACGTGGTGTGGGGCCGTTGGATCGATCTTGCGCAGGACGCGAATCACCTTTTCCAGCTCATCCATAAGTGCCTGCTTGTTCTGCAGGCGTCCGGCGGTGTCGATCAGCAACACGTCGCAATTTTTTTCTCGCGCCTGGGTCAGCGCGTCGAAAGTGAGCCCCGCGGCGTCAGCGCCGACATTGCGGGCGATCACCTCGGAGCCGGTGCGCTCGCCCCAGATCTTCAGCTGATCGATGGCCGCCGCCCGGAACGTGTCGCCAGCGGCCATCATCACCTTGCAGCCCTGGACGGCCAGGCTGTTGGCAAGCTTGCCGATGGTGGTGGTCTTGCCGGTGCCATTGACGCCCACGACCAGCACGACCTGCACGCCCTCGCTGCTCGGGATCTGCAGGGGCCTGGCCACAGGGGCGAGCACGCGCTCCACCTCCGCTGCCAGGACGGCACGCACCTCCTCGGTGGTGATCTCCTTCTCGTGGCGGCCCTTGGCCAGGGCGGTGGTGATGCGCGCGGCGGTATCGACGCCGAGGTCGGCCTGGATCAGCAGATCCTCCAGCTCCCCCAGGGTCTCGGCGTCGAGCTTCCGTTTGGTGAAAATGCCGGCGATGTTCTCCGCCAGCTGCGTGGAGGTCTTGGCCAGACCCTGCCTGAGGCGCTGGAACCAGCTCAGCTTCCTCGGCGGCTCGGGCGTCTGTGCCGTACCGACCTGCCGAGTATCCTCGACGGTCCTGGGGTCGATGCCGACGCTGCTTTCGATCGGCGGCGCTTCGATGGTCAGGACTTCAGCCCTCGATTCAACCGTCGGTATGTGGTCGGACTGGACTTGCTCGGACAGCGGCGCGGGCTCGGCCGCGCGCGCCGCAGTTTCGGCGGGCGCTGGCGCAGGCTGCTCCTCGCGCGTGAAGACGCGCCGGAATGCGGAAAAGAAGCCACCTCGCTTTGCAGGTTTGTCGGTCACGGCGCACACTTGGGGGCAAGCGGCTCACCGTGCAAGCGCGAACCGTCGGACCCAGTGACGCGGACGTGCACGAGCTCGCCCGACTCCGCCGCACCGCCATCGGTCTCCACCTCGGCGAAACCGGGTGTGCGGCCCAAGCCACGGCGCTCCATCAACAATTCCGTCTCGCGACCGACTTGCGCATCGAGGTACGCGGCGAGCGCCGCGCGCCCCTTCTCGCGCAGCCTCGCGGCGCGCTCCTTGATGGCGGGGCTGGTGACCTGTGGCATGCGGTCGGCCGGGGTGCCGGCCCGCCGCGAGTAGGGGAAGGCATGGAGGTACGTGAGGCCGCAATCATCGACCAACCGCAGGGAATTGATAAACATTTCCTCAGTTTCGGTCGGAAACCCAGCGATCAGGTCGGCCCCGAACACGGCATCCGGCCTGAGCCGCCGGACCTCGGCGCAGAACCTCACGGCGTCGGCGCGGGCGTGGCGCCGCTTCATGCGCTTGAGGATCATGTCGTCGCCAGACTGCAGGGAAAGATGCAGGTGCGGCATCAGGCGGGGCTCGCCGGCGATGGCCGTGAGAAGGTCGGGGTCGGCTTCCACCTGGTCTATAGACGAAAGTCTAAGACGTTGGAGATCGGGCACGTGGTGCAGGATGTACCTGACGAGCCCGCCCAGGCGCATGCTGCCGGGCAGATCGAGGCCATAGGCGGTGAGGTCCACGCCGGTCAGCACGATCTCGGGGTGGCCGGCCTCCACCAGCCTACGCGCCTGGGCCACGACCTCGCCGGCGGGCACCGAGCGGGAGGGGCCGCGGCCAAAAGGGATGATGCAGAACGTGCAGCGGTGATCGCAGCCGTTCTGCACCTGCATGTAGGCCCGCGCACGCGAGCCGAAGCCGTCGATCATGGCCGACGCGGTCTCCCGCACCGACATGATGTCGTCGACGATCACCCGCGGGCTGTCCGCGATGCTCAAGGCGGCGAAGGTCTCGGCCCGCATCTTCTCGGCATTGCCGATGACCGCGTCCACCTCGGGCATGCCGGCGAAGCGCCCCGGCTCGGTCTGGGCCGCGCAGCCGGTGACGATGATGCGGGCGTCGGGGTTCTCCCGGCGCAGCCGGCGGACGGCCTGCGTCGCCTGTCTGACGGCCTCGGCGGTGACGGCGCAGGTGTTGACGATCACCGCATCGCCAAGCCCCGCCGCCTCCGCATGACTCCGCATTGCCTCCGATTCGTAGGCGTTCAGCCGGCAGCCCATGGTGACGACGCGCACCGCGGCGGCTCTGCTCGCGCCGGATGCGGGAATGGGGTCAGACCCCTCGCCACGATAGCCGAGATTCTCACGTCGGTCCGAGGCGAGGGGGCTGACCCCATCGGCGCCCGGCGAGGTCGCGGATGCGGGTGGAGATGGAGGCCGTGCGCTCATCGCCCTATGCGGTCTCGAACGCGCCCAGAACGCCCTCGTGCTCCAGCTCGACCGGCCCGGTCATCCAGATGCGGTCGTCCGGCCGCCACTCGATGTCGAGCGGGCCGCCGGGGAGCGTTACCGTCACGTGGCGCTCCGTCAGCCCCTTGCGGGCCGCGCACGCGGCCGCCGCGCAGGCGGCGCTGCCGCACGCCTTGGTGAGGCCGGCGCCCCGCTCCCAGGTCCGCAGCGCGATGCTGCGGCGCGAGGTGACGCGGGCGAGCGAGATATTGGCCCGCTCGGGGAACAGCGGGTGCGTCTCCAGACCAGGGCCAAGCCGCCCAAGGTCGTAGGCGCCGATGTCCTCCACCCAGAACACCGCATGCGGGTTGCCGACGTTGACCACCGACGGAGTGTGCAGCGCCGGTCCGTCGGCCTGCTCGGCACTGAGATCGATGGCGCGCGTATCCTCGAACGGCCGGGAGAGCGGGATATCGCGCCAGCCGAACCTCGGCGCGCCCATGTCGACGGATATGTGCCCCGCGTCGGTCACGCGCGCTGCCAGGATGCCGGCACGGGTCTCGAATGTGAGCGCGCGCCGGCCGGTCTCCTCGGCCACGACCCAGCTCACGCAGCGCATGCCGTTGCCGCAGGCTCCCGCCTCCGACCCGTCCGCATTGTAGATGCGCACGTAGGCATCCGTTCCCGCTGTCTCCGGATTGTGCAGCACCATCATCTGGTCGAAGCGCGGGCTGCCGCGGCGGCCGATGGTCCGCGCCGCCGCAGGCGTGAAGGCCCCGACGCGCCCGCGCAGGTCGACCACCACGATCTCGTTGCCGAGGCCGTTCATCTTCCGGAAGGGGACGGGCGTTGACATGCGCCCTTATATGGCGAGGCTGCACGGCAAGACAATCTATTGCCGCAACGGGTCCTATCCCAGTGGAAGAGAGGCGGGGCGCATTCAGGAGACCAACGCACCGGGGACTATGGATCAATGCACCGGGACAATCGCGTATGGAGTCGGAAGCGGAGGCGTGGCTTGCGGTGCGCCGCGATCATGACGGCAACCTGGACGTCCTGAGGATGGCGGATGCCAGGTTCGCCTGGGAGCTCACCGAGGATCAGGCGGATGCCGTGATTGCGCATATCCAATCCAGCCACCGCAAGGTGCATGGACAGTCATATTGGAAGCTCGCCTATATCAACGGAACGTTACGCGCCTTCCTCAAAGCCAACAACATCCGCGCCTAGGAGCCGCAGCATGGCGAGATCGGAGCAGCGGCCGATGCAGGCAAGATTTGTCGTCACCCTTTCTGCTGTCGTCGCCCTCGCCTCGTACGCCGCCGCCGACCAGACCAGGGCGCCGGCCCGGGCGAGCAAGCAGGTCGTCAAGGTCGAGACTTATGCCAAGGGCCTGGTGCACCCGTGGGCGCTCGCCGTCCTGCCGGACGGCCGGTTGCTGGTGACCGAGCGGCCTGGGCGCATGCGCCTCGTCGGCAAGGACGGCCGGCTGTCGCCGCCACTGGGCAACGTGCCGCCCGTCTGGGTCGTGGGCCAGGGCGGGCTTCTCGACGTGGCCGTCGCGCCCGATTTCGCATCCTCGAAGCTCGTCTACTTCTCGTATTCGGAGCCGCGCGGGTCCGGCGGCAGCGCCACCACCGTGGCCCGTGCGATGCTCGCGCTCGACGGCGAGGGCGGACAGCTCGACGACGTGCAGACCATCTTTCGCCAGCAGCCCGTCGGCTTTGGTGGCCTCCACTTCGGCTCGCGCCTGACATTCGCGAGCGACGGGAGCCTGTTCGTCACCCTCGGCGAGCGCGGCCAGCGCGACAGGGCCCAGGACCTTTCCACGCACTACGGCAAAGTGGTGCGCCTGCGCCCGGACGGCTCGGTGCCATCGGACAACCCGTTCATGAGTAAGGGGGGCGTGAGCACGGGGGGCGCGCGCCCTGAGATCTGGAGCTATGGCCACCGCAACGCGCAGGCGGCCGCTCTGCACCCGGCCACCGGCCGGCTCTGGACCATCGAGCACGGGGCGCGTGGCGGAGACGAGCTGAACATTCCGCTCGCGGGCCGAAACTACGGCTGGCCGGTCATCACCTACGGCCGCGACTATTCGGGCGCCAGGATCGGGGAGGGCACCGCTAAGGCCGGCATGGAGCAGCCGCTCTATTACTGGGACCCGTCGATCGCGCCCTCCGGCATGGCGTTCTACACCGGCGATCTCTTCCCGGAGTGGAAGGGCAGCCTGTTCGTCGGCGCGCTGCGTGGCCAGGCCCTGCACCGCCTGGTGCTCGATGGCGACCGGGTGGTGGGCGAGGAGGTGCTGCTGAAAGACCGGGGCGAGCGCATCCGCGATGTGCGCGCCGGTCCTGACGGCGCCCTCTGGCTGGTGACCGACGACCGGCAGGGCCTCGTGCTCCGGGTGGTGCCCGCGTCGTGAGCGGGCGGTCAGCGGTCGCTCTTGAGCCCCAGCCCGTGCAGGTAGATGAGGGCCGAGGCCTCTAGAAGCTCCTCGGGCGACATCGGCAGCGGCCGGCGGGCCGCATCGCCCCGCGCGAACAGGCTGGCGATGCCGTGCGACATCGACCAGACGTGCAGCGCCATCATCATGGCCGGAGGACGTTTCGCGGCAGGCATCGCCACCACGAGCGTCTCGCACGCCCCCCGCAACACCGCGAAGGCGCGATCGCCGGCCTCCTGCAACTCGCGGTGCTCGGCCATCGACAGCCCCGCCTCGAACATGGCCGAGAAATAGGCGGG
>Ga0134127_10000726_pt1 | contig 27795 bp, 21 predicted proteins | sample KB31753_FD_96459 | JGI IMG/M metagenome (GOLD analysis project Ga0134127, IMG submission 96459) | Terrestrial soil microbial communities with excess Nitrogen fertilizer from Kellogg Biological Station, Michigan, USA - KB3-175-3 | ecosystem: Environmental > Terrestrial > Soil > Unclassified ... | reverse complement strand
GTGATCCTGCTCGACGAGGGGCCGGTCTTCGCGCTGAGCTGGCTCGACGTCTTCTTCGCGCGCAATGGCGACCGCGTCCCTGCCTCCTGGCGGCGCCGCGTGATCACGCAATGGGCGTCGCTGCTCGATGTGGTCGTGTTCATCGATGCCGCCGACATCACGCTCGCGAATCGGATTCGCACCCGGGAAAAACCACACATGGTGAAAGGGCTCTCGGACGACGAGATCTTCGGCTTCTCGGCCGGGTTCCGCCGCGCGTTCGAGCGCACGATCGGCGAGCTGTCGCAAGCCGGCCCGGTCGCGATCGATACGCTGAGCACCGACACCGCTCCGCAGGACGAAAACACCGCGCGTCTGCTGTCCCGCCTCAAGCTGCGTCGCAATGGCCACTAACGCGGCAGAAGTCCGTCCGCTCGAGACCGCGGTCAAACCGTCGGTCCGCCGCGAGGGGAGCGGATCCGCGGGATCCGCTCAGCTCACGCGGCGCGCGTCGCTGACGGCGGTCGCATCGCTGCTCGACTACACCGTCAAAGCAGCGGTGCAGCTCGTGATCACCCCGATCCTGCTCGGTGGACTAGGACGGTCGCTGTACGGCATCTGGGAGATGCTGAACCGCCTGATGGGCTACATGGCCGCGACCGACGGCCGGCCCACCGAAGCGCTGCGGCTCGTGATCGCGCAACAGCAGGCCGCCGACGATACCACGAAGCAGCGCAGCGTCGGAGCGGCGCTCGCCGTCTGGCTGATCATGCTGCCGTTCGTCGCGCTCGTGGGCGGCATTCTGTCCTGGTTTGCGCCGGCGCTGACCCATACGCCCGAGGCGAATCAGGCGGCCATCCGGCTCGCGTGCGCGATGCTCGTGTTCAGCTTCATGCTCACCGGGTTGGCTGCGGTACCGGAATCGGTGCTGCGCGGCATGAACCTCGGCTACAAGCGGATGGGGCTCCAGGCCGGCCTCGCCGTCGTGGTCGGGGGTCTCATGGCCTTCGCGGTGCGGGAAGGCTGGGGACTGCCGGGCATGGGTGGTTCCCAGATCGCGCGGGCCGTGATCACGGGACTCGTGTTCTGGCTGCTCGTCCACAAGTACGTCCCCTGGTTCCAGATCAGCAAACCGACGCGGGCCGCGGTGAAAGGCCTGTTCAGCATGAGCGTTTGGCTCTCGGTCGGCGATCTCGTCGCCAAGCTCATGCTCGCCAGCGACGTCCTGATCCTCGGATGGATCGTTTCCCCCGTCGCCGTCACGACGTATGTGCTGACCGCCTACGCCGCGCGGACCGGGCTGGGCGTGTTCGTGTTCACGGCGGGCGCCGCGATGCCCGGCCTGGGCGGCGTGCTCGGTCAGAAACAATTCGCGCGCGCCTGCCAGCTCCGGCACGAGCTGCGGATCCTCACGTGGCTGTTCACGACCGTGGTGGGTGCGACGATCCTGGTGTGGAATCATTCGTTCCTGCACCTCTGGGTTGGATCGCGTAATTACGCCGGCCCGTGGGTCGACTTGCTGATCGTGTGCATCGCGCTGCAGACGGCGTTCATCCGGACCGACTCGTACATCATCGACGCGGCGCTGCGGCCGCGCGGTCGGGTCGTGATCGGCGCGATCACCGTCATCGCGACCCTCGGCCTCGGCGTCGTCCTGACCCACGCGTTCGGCCTGCTCGGCCTGTGCATCGGGTTGCTGGCCGGCCGCGCCATCCAGTCGGTCGCCTACCCGCTCATCGTGCGGTCCTGCCTCGAGAAGCCCAAACAGAGTCTGGCCGAGCGCCTCGGCGCAATGCGCATGGCGATCACCACCGCCCTGTTGTTTGGCGGCGCGACGATCGCCGGCCGCATCCTCGTCGCCCCCGGCTGGCTCGTCTGGGCCGGCGGCGTCGCACTGAGTGTGGTCGTGTTCGCCGCGGTGACGTTGCTGCTGGGCCCGACCTCCGGTGATCGCCGGGTCATCATCGCGCGTGTGCGAAGCATGGCCGCGGGGCTCAAGGGAAAACGCTGATGTGCGGGCTCGCGGGACGGTTTCACGCCGAGCGGATGCCTCCGGCGCCGGGCTGGCACCAGCGCGCGGACCAGCTCCTCGCCCACCGCGGCCCGGACGGCGCCGGCCACTGGGCCGACCAGCACTGCGAGCTGGTGCACCGACGCCTGGCGCTCGTGGACCTCTCGCCGGCGGGAGCGCAGCCGCTCACCAACGAGACGGGCGACATCTGGATCGTCTTCAACGGCGAGATCTACAACCACGGCGCGCTGCGCGATCTGCTCAGCGCGCGCGGGCACGCGTTCCGCTCGCGCAGCGACACGGAAGTGCTGGTGCATCTCTACGAAGAGCGGGGTGACCGCCTCGTCGAGCACCTCAAGGGCATCTTCGCGTTCGCGATTTACGATCGCCGCCGGCGGCGCGTGCTGCTCGCCCGTGACCGGTTCGGGGTCAAGCCGCTGTTCTACGCCACCGTCGACGGACAGCTCGTGTTCGCCAGCGAGATCAAGGCGATCGCCGCGCTGCCGGGCTTCCGGCCCTCGCTCGACCGGCAGGCGTGCTCGGATTTCCTGGGCCTCGGATATGTCCCGGAGCCCGCGACCGGATTCCGAGAGATCCGGGCCCTGGCTCCGGGCACCGTACTCACCGTCGATGACGGCGTCGCCCGCACCAAGGCGTACGCGAGCATCGCCGCGAAGCCCGACCCGAGCCGCACCCTCGCCGACGCCGCCGCACAGGCCGCCACGAGGCTGGTCTCCGCCGTCGGCAGCCAGTCGGAGGCCGATGTGCCGGTCGCGGCGCTGCTCTCCGGCGGGATCGATTCCTCGCTGGTCGTCGCGGCGCACAGCCAGACGCGCCACACCTCGACGTTCAACGTGCGGTTTCCCAGTCCCGGCGCCGATGAGACGCCGGTCGCACAGGCGGTAGCGCGGCACTGCGGCACCGATCACCACGTCATCGAGCCGCGCGACTGGTCCATGACGCCTGAGACGGTGCTCGGCATTCTCCGGCACTTCGATCAGCCGTTCGCCGATACGAGCTGCATTCCGATGTACTGGGTGTCGCGCGCGATTCGCGAGCAAGGCATCATCTGCGCGCTGTCGGGAGACGGTGGTGACGAAGCGTTCGGCGGCTATGAGCGATTTTGGCGCGCCAACCAGCTGATGCAGCTGATGCGGCTGCCGGCCTGGGCGCGCACCGCGGTCCACTCCGCGGGCGCCGCGCTCGTGCCGTGGACGCGCGATTTCGGCCGTCAGCTCACGAAGGCGACGCACCTCGCCGCAGCAGGACGCACCGACTCCTCGGTGTTGATCGCGGGGTTTTCGAACTATCTGGCGGAAGACCAAAAGGCCGCGTTGCTGCTGCCGGCGCCGGCAGATCAGCTCCTGCCGGTGCACCGGCACTTCGACGGCTTCCGTCCGATGGGCGTCACCGACCTCGAGGAATTGTCGCGCCGCATGACCAGCAAGCTGTTCGCCGTCAGTCTGCCGTCCGACATGCTGCGCAAGGTGGACATGATGAGCATGCGCGCGTCGATCGAAGTCCGCGTGCCGTTGCTCGATGAAGCGGTCGTCGACGTCGGACTGACGCTGCCGCATCACCTCAAGACGAACGGCCAGCAGGGGAAGCTCGTATTGCGCGCGATCGCGCAACGCTGGCTGCCCGAGCGCGCGCTCCGGCATCCCAAACGCGGCTTCCATGTCCCGCCGGATCTTCTGGCCACTGCTGCGATTTCGAACGTCTGCGACGATCTGCTGCTCGGGAGTGATGCGCGCGTCGGCTGGTTCCTGAATCGCAGCCTGATTCACGACTGGGTCCGGCGCTACCGCGCGGCCAGCAGTCAACGCAGCGGCGGCGCAATGAGCCACGCGGGGCTGTATCAACGCGTGTTCACGCTCCTGTCGCTGGAGTTGTGGATGCGGGATTTCGGACTGAACTGGTGAGCACTTCATCCCGACGATCTAGCCCTGCGGGACCACGGTCCCGCCGGAAGCGTGGCCGGCACGGCCCGATTCGTGCACGGCAGCGTAGTAGATCACAGGAGAGCGGGTCACATGTCGTAGAGCTGGTGGGCCCTGCCGGCGCGGGCAAGTCGACGCTCGCCGGGCACGTCCAGCAAGACGACAGCCGGGTGCACGTCGGGCTCAGTCTCTGGCGATTGCCGCGAAGCCGGCTCGTCCGCGGCGCCATCGCCCTCGCTCCCACCATCGTGATCGCGGCGCTCCGTAAGCGCCGGCTGCGCTGGCGAGAGATCAAGCAAATGATCCGACTCGATGCCCTGCGCCGCGTGCTGCGCCGGATGAAGTCGCGACATCCAATCATTCTGCTCGATGAGGGACCGGTGTTCGGAATCAGCTGGCTCGACCTCACATTTGCCGATCGCGGTGCCGCGGCGGCGAAGCACTTGCGCCGGCGCCGGCTCAAGCGCGGGGGCCGTCTGCTCGACGCCGTCGTCCTGGTCGATGCCAGCGATGAGACGCTCGCCACGCGGATTCGGACCCGAGCCAAGGCGCATCGTATCCGCGGAGAAAGCGACGCCGAGATCGGCCGATTCGCGGACGGGTTTCGCCGGGCGTTCGATCGCGTGCTGGGTGATCTCGAGCAGTCGACGCGGGGAGAGCTGCGCGTCGACACGATTCGCACCGACGGTTCCTTGAATCGCAGCGCGGCGCGGCTTCAGGCGGCGCTCCAATCGCATGGCCGCTAATCCCGGTATTTCGCCATTCCCCGTATTCGCGCCGGCAGCGGCGCGGGCACAGACGCGCGCGCAGGTGCAGCGCGCGGTCAATCCATTTGTGCGCGCCGCGCTGTACTTCTTCGTGCTCTCGATCCCGTTCGAGCTGCCCCAAATCGCCATTCCGCTCGAAGTCCCGACGCTGACCGGCGGGCTCTTCCTGCTCGCCACACTGGTGCAGCCCTCGACCAGTTATCGGCGCATTCCCGGCGCCGTGCTCTGGTTCACCGTCTATCTGTGGATGTTCGGGCTCAGCACGCTGGTCAACCGCAGCACGCATACCGATCTGGTCGTCCCGCTGTTCTTGCTGATGCTGCAGCTCGTGTTGGTGTTGTGGGCCACATCCAACCTGCTGCGCGACCCCCGGGTGATGCGGGGCGTGCTGATTACGCTCGCCCTCGCGGTCGCGCTGCGCGCCGGCCTGCAGGTGCTCGGCATCGGCGCGACGACGAAAGAGGTGTGGACCGGCGGCGAGCGCGTGAGCGCCTTCGGCCAGAATCCGAACCTCGCGTCGATCATCATGGGAGTCGGAGCGGTCATGCTGGTCAATCTGCGCCCGCGTCTCATTACCTGGCCGGCGGCGGCGATGGTGGCGTTCGCGGTGATCCAGACCGGATCGCGCGGTGGACTCGCCTGTCTCGCGATGGGCCTGCTGGTCTGGGCGATCATGAGCGGACGGACGTTCGGCGCCAAGCTGCGCGGCTTCGGGCTCGGGGTGTTCGCGCTCGGCGTGCTCGCCTTCGGGGTGCTGCGGTCCGACATGCTGCGAACCCGGCTGCTCGCCGCCGAAGGCGGATCGCTCGCCGGACGCGAGCACATCTATCCCGCCGCGATCGCGATGATCAGCGAGCGGCCGCTGCTCGGTTGGGGTCCGCTCGAGAATCAGTTCGAGATCGCCACGCGCATCGCCGAACAAAAGAAGGACAAGCGTGATGCGCACAACATCGTGCTCGACCTGCTCTCGTCGACCGGCGTGCTCGGGACGATCCCGTTCCTGATCGGCATGGGCGTCTGCCTGCTCAGTGCCTGGCGCGCGCGCCGCGGGCCGTACGGCAGCCTGCCGCTGGCCATCAGCAGCGTGACGTTCGTGGGGTGCATGAGCGGCACCTGGATCGCATCGAAAATCCTCTGGCTCACCTTCGCGATCGCGCTCGCGGCCGCCGCGGCCGCGCCGCGGCGCGCGGCCTACACGAGGGAGATGCCGGCGTGAAACTGGCCGTGTTCACGAGCCGCTATCCGGCGCAGGTCGGGACGTTCTTCGAGCGCGACATGCGCGCGCTGCTCGAGGCGGGCGTGGAGATCGACATCTTCTCCATCGCGCCGCTCGACGCCTCGCTCTGGAAACATTCGCTCGCCCTGCTCGGGCCGGAGCATTTGTCGCGCGACCGCGTCCACCATCTGCCGCTGCGCGCCACCGGTCCCGGCCTGAGCTGGCTCGGGCATGCGTCGGCGCGGCGCGACGCACGCGCGATTCTCGCGAGCGCGAAGAACTACGGGCCGGTGCCGTTCGCCAAGACCGCCTACGTGCTGCCCAAGGCCTGGACCTGGGCCCGCGATTACCGGAACGCCGGGTACGATCACGTCCTGGCGTACTGGGGCAATTACGCCGGCACCTGCGCCTACGCGTTCCATCGCCTCGCGACGCCCGACGTGCCGTTCTCCATCTGGCTGCACGCCGGCACGGATCTCTACTTCCGGCGCGTGTTCATGCGCGAAAAGCTGCTCTACGCGGACAACATCATCACCTGCTGCGAATTCAACGTGCAGTACATCGCGCGCGAGTTCGGCGATCTCATGCCGCAGCTGAGCCCCAAGATTCACGTGAGTCACCACGGGCTGGATCTCGCCACGTTCGACTTTCAGCCCGAAGGCCACCCCGCCGGCCTGGTGCTCGCCGTCGGCCGATTCGCCAAGGACAAGGGATACGACTACCTGCTGCGCGCCGCCGCCCTCGCGCGCTCGCGTGGCGTCGATCTCGCCGTCGACTTCATCGGCCAGGGCCCCGAGCAGCAGAACCTCGAGGCGCTTGCCGCCGAGCTCGGCATCAGCGAGCACGTGCGCTTCCGCGGATGGCTGCCCTTCCCCGAAGTGCGCCGCGCCATGAGTGCAGCCACCGTGCTCGTGCATCCCTCGACCGGTCTGGGAGACGGTCTGCCCAACGTGTTGCGCGAGGCGATGGCCGTCGGCACGCCGGTGATCGGCTCTGCCGTGGCGGGTCTGCCTGATGCCCTCAGCGACGGCTGCGGCGTCCTCGTACCGCCGCGGGACGCGGAGGCCCTGGCGCGCGCCATCGCCGAGCTGTTGCCCGATGCCGCGCGGCGCACGGAGATGGCCCGCCGCGCGCGCCGGCGTGTCGAAGAGCACTACGACCTGTGGCGCAACGGTCGCCGGCTCGCCGAGCGGCTCGCGTCCACGCGCCGGCAGTCGCAACCGGCCAGCGCGCGCGTTTCGGCAACACCGGCCCGAGCGGTGAAGCCGGCCGCCGGTCTCGCGGCGCTCGACCTCATGGTGGGCCCCGCGGATCCCCGGCAACGACTCGATCCGGATCACCTCGACTGGAGCGCCCTGCGGCGCGCGGCCGATCGGGGCGGCGCCCTGGTCCGGGTCGCGGATGCGATCCATCAGCCGGGCGAGCCCCTGCCCCCCACGTTTGCGGCGCTGGTCTCGCAGGCATGCCACCGTGCCCAACAGACCGTGGAGCTCGTAGCCAACCTGACCGACACCTGTCGACGGCTCGGGCTCGCCCATGCGTTCCTCCGCACCGCCGAGTGCTATCCGGATCCGCCGGGGGTGGTCGAGCTGCTGCTCCCAGACACATCGACGCGCGTCGATCGCGATCTCGTCCAGGATCGCGTCGCGAAGCGCGTGCGCGGCGCGCTGCATCACCGCCTGAGCGGAGTCACCACCTACCGCCTGGCCACGGGAACTCGACTGCTCCTCCGCCACGGGCGACTGGGGCGGCTGGGCGAGCATGCGCGGTTCGCGCGACTGCTCCTCGCGGGCGCGCGGCCGACGGTCATGGGGACCGCCACGGTGATGGCGCCGTCACCCACCGACCACGTCCTGCTCCTCGCGATGCATCAGGTCTACACGCGGCCCGATTTCCGCCTCTCGGAGCTGCATACGGCCATCGAGGCGCTACGCGCGCCGCTCACGAATCTGGACGGCCTCTTCGCCAACGCCCTGTCCACGGGGACGCTGCCGGCCGCGGGCGCTTACCTGCAGTACGTCGACGAGGTCTACGCAAGCATCCGCGGCGAACGTCTGATTCCGGCCAAGGAGTTGCACCGGTTCGCTGTCGGCGACGCGAAAGTATTGGGCCCGACGGAGGCGGCGCGCTTTCCGCGCGCGCGCTCCGCGGTCCGGGTCTACTGGCAGCACGTACGCGCGACCATCGAGTCGGGCCGCTGGCACAGCGTCGCTCGACTTTCCCTTGTTCCAGTTATGGCCGCGCTCACCGCGAGCGCGCGTCTGACGCACCGGAGGCAGCCCGCATGAACGCTCGCTTGTTGCGGCTTTATCATCGTTTGCCGGCGCGCGCGCGCTCGGCGGCCGCGACGTTGCGCGGCTGGTACTTGAAGCGCTGGCGCTACGGCCGCGAGAGTGAGCAGCTCATCGAGGAGGCGCTCGCGCGGGATACGTGGACCGCCGCCCAGTGGGCGAAGTGGCGTGAGGAACGGATCGCCTACGTGCTCCATCGCGCCGCGACTCGCGTTCCGTACTATCGCGACTACTGGGCAACGCGCCGCCGCAACGGCGACCGCGCCTCGTGGGAGGTCCTCGGGCACTGGCCGATCCTCGAGAAGGATGCGGTGCGAGTCGATCCGCGTGCCTTCGTCGCCGATGATTGCGATCCGCGCAGCATGTTTCACGAGCAGACGAGCGGGACCACCGGCAAGCCGATCGACATCTGGCGCACCCGGACCACCGTGGCCACGCTGCACGCGATCGCGGATGCCCGCACGAGCCGCTGGGACGGGATCCCGGATGGCGTGCGATGGGCGCGGCTGGGCGGACAGCTCGTCACCCCCGTGCGCCAGCGCCGCCCGCCGTTCTGGGTCTGGAACGCCGCCATGCGTCAGCTCTACCTCTCGTCATTTCATTTGGCGCCGAACCTGATCCCGCATTACCTGAATGCGCTGCGACGGTACCGGATCGTGTATCTGGCGTCCTACCCGTCCTCGGCGCATGCGCTGGCGCAGGAAATCGTCCGCCTGGATGTGAAGGATCTGGGGATGGCCGCGGTCTACACCAACGCGGAGCCGCTGACGGCCGAGCAACGCGCGACCATCTCGGCCGCCTTCCAGTGTCCGGTGCGCGAGACCTACGGCATGGCCGAGTCCGTCGCCGCGGCCAGCGAATGTGCGTCCGGCCGGCTGCATCAATGGCCGGAGTTCGGACATGTCGAGCTCCACGACCACGGCGAGGTCGTGGCGACCGGATTGTTGAATCCGGACATGCCGTTGATCCGCTACCGGGTCGGCGACCGCGCCCAGCCGCCCCAGGCGAATCTCAGTCCCTGCCCCTGCGGCCGCGGCCTGCCGCTGATGGGGCGCGTGGAAGGCAGGATGAACGACGTCCTGCTCACGGCGGACGGGCGGCCGGTGTTCTGGTTGAATCCCGTGTTTTACGGGCTGCCGCTGCGCCAGTCGCAGATCATCCAGGAGCACCTCAACGTGCTGCGCGTGCGCATCACGCCGGCTCCGGGATTTACGGCGGCAATGGAGCGCACGATCATCGAGCGTCTGCAGGACCGCATGGGCAACGTGCGCGTCATCGTCGATCGCGTCTCCGAGGTGCCGCGCACCGCGAACGGCAAGCTGCGGGCGATCGTCTGCCAGCTGTCGCAGCAGGAACGCGAGCTGGCGCTCGCGGGAGGCCGGCCATGACCACTGCCTCGCCCGCTTCGCGTCAGCGCGTCACGGTCATCTTGCCCTGCCGCAACGAGGCCTCGCACATCGCGGCGTGCCTGGACTCGATTCTCGCGTCGGCGCACCCGCTCGACCACCTCGAGGTGCTGGTGGTCGACGGCATGAGCGACGATGGCACGCGCGAGCTCGTCGGCCAGTACGCGCGCGCGCAGCCCATCATTCGCCTGCTCGACAATCCGAAGCGCATCGTGCCGACGGCGCTCAACATCGGCATCCGGGCCGCCACCGGGGACGTCATCGTGCGGATGGACGGGCACGTCGTGTACCCGCCCGAGTACATCCCCCGCCTGGTGGACGCGCTGCTCGCCGACGGCGCCGACAACGTCGGCGGGTGCCTGGTCACGCTGCCCGGGGACGGCACACCGGTTGCTCAGGCCATCGCGATCGCGATGAGTCACCCATTCGGCGTCGGGTTCGCGCGATTTCGGGTCGGCGCGCGGCGCGCGCAGGATGTGGATACCGTTCCGTTTGGCTGCTTTCGCCGCTCGCTGTTCACGCGCGTCGGGCTGTTCGACGAAGATCTGGTCCGCAATCAAGACGACGAGTTCAATCACCGGGTCATCCGGAACGGCGGCCGCGTGCGGCTGATTCCGGACGTCGTGTGCTACTACTACGCGCGGGGGTCACTCCGCAAAGCCGCGCGGATGTTCTACCAGTACGGCGCGTTCAAGCCGCTCGTCGCGCGCAAAGTCGGCCGGGTGATGACCGTGCGCCAGCTCGTCCCGGCGGGGTTCGTGGCAGCGCTGCTGGGCAGCGCCGCGGGCACGCTGTTCTGGACGCCGGCGGCCTGGCTGGGCGCGGGGGTCGCGGCGCTGTACGGCGCCGGCGTCGCCGCGGTCGCCGCGTCGATTCTCCGCTCGCACGGCGTCCGCTGTGCGCTCGCGCTCGCGGCGGCATTTCCCGTCGTGCACGTGAGCTATGGGTTCGGATTTCTCCGCGGCTTGCGCGCGGCGCTGATGGGACGGAGCCGGTGGCGCGACCCCGCGGCCGTCCCGCTGTCTCGTTGAAGGAGAGCGTCGCCGTGAGCAGTCCCCAGCCGTTGACCGGCGGCCCTGAGATCGCGGGCCTGATGTATCACGAGGTCACCGACGATCCGACCTCCTCCGGCTTTCAACGGCCGGGCGCGCTGCCGTACACCTTGTCGCGCGCCGCATTTCAGCGGCACCTCGACGCCATTGCCGGCGGCGCGCTCCAGCCGGAGCTCGTCACTGATCTCAATCTCCGCGCGGGCGAGAACGGCCGCGCGCGGCATCTGCTGCTGACGTTCGACGACGGCGGCGCGAGTGCCATGTACGTCCTCGAGGAGCTCGCGCGCCGCGGCTGGAAGGCGCATTTCTTCATCATCACCGGGCGCATCGGCGAGCGTAGGTTCCTCAAGCCCGCCGATATTCGCACGATTCGCAGCGCGGGCCACATCATCGGCACGCACTCGCACACCCATCCCAACATCTTCCGCAGGCTGCCGCGCGAGCTGATGGCGACTGAATGGCGCGTCAGCCGGGCGATCCTGGAGGGGCTGCTGGGGGAGCCGTGCCTCGCCGCGTCCGTTCCGGGCGGGGACATTTCGCGCGTGGTGCTCGAGTCGGTGGCCGAGTCCGGGATCCGCTACGTGTTTACCTCCGAGCCGCTGCTCACCCCCGGGCGGATCGGTGACACCTGGGTCCTGGGACGCGTGATCCTGAAGGCCGGCGTCTCGCCCGCGACCATCCGCCGGCTGGTCGCCTTCCGCGGCTGGCAGCGCGTGCAGCTGCTGCGTCGCCTCGGCGGGATCGCCCGGTCACTCTTTCCACCGTTGTACGCGCAGTACGTGCGGCTGCGCACCCGTGAACGAACCTTCTGAACAGCGCTTGCGGCTGTTGCTGATCTCGAGCGCGTGGCCGCCGCCGGGCGGAAAAATCCGGCAGCGCGCCGAGACGCTCCATGCGGTCGGGCTCAGCGTCGAGGTGTTCGCGTTTCGCGGCAGCCGCAGTCTCTTCAACTATATCGCTGCCTGGATGCGGCTGAGGCCGCGTCTCCACCCCCGCCGCTACGATGTCGCGCATGCCCAGTGCGGCACGGATGCATTGATCGAGTTCCCCCAGCGCGTGCCGCTCGTCGTCTCGATCGGTGATCCGGTCGAAAGCCGGCTGGCGCAGCTCGCAACAGCATTCGTGGCGCGGCGGGCGGACGCGGTGATCGTGGAATCGGAGGATGTGCGCCGCCGGGTGCGGACGCGGTCGCCGGTGCACGTGATCAGCCCGACGCTCGAGCCCGCCGCGCGCGCGGCGCGGCTGGTCGAGGTGTATCGGTCGGTGTCCCTGAGTTAACTGCCCGACGCCCGGGGTGCGCAGCAGCTACGGCGTGGTGATTCTCGTGACGACAAACGCGTCGAACTCCGGTCCCGTTTGTGGCGCGGGGGAGGTCGCAAGGCCGATGGGGATCGGCGCGGGCACGCCACGCATTGGGATCGCAATCGAGCTTCCGGATACGGTGCCGCTCGCGACGGGGGGCCCAAAGAGGTCCTGCACGTTGCGCACTTCGTAGCGATCGCCGTCCGCCAAAACGCCGCGCGTGTCCACGGACACACTCTTGTCCTTGCCCCAGTTGTAGACGACCACGTGCGCGCGCCCTGGCTCATACTGGCTCGGCCGCACGACCACCTTGGTCTTCGCCGGCGGTGAGAGCTGCTCGATGTTGTCGCGCCAAATCTGGCCGTGGGACGACGGATCCCGCTTCAGGATCAGCGGCCCCGCTCCGTATCCGGCGCCGATGAGCGTGAGATTCGACACGCGCGCCGCCGCCCAGTACCCGAACTGCAGGACCGGCGAGCCGCCCACGAGGTAGTTGCCCTCCACCACGACGTCACCGTTGCGCAGGTCCTTGAACCCGACGATGACGTTGGCGGCCCCCCCTCCGCGTCCCGATCCGCTCAGCGCGGGCGAGTAATAGGTCAGATTGTCGCGAATCGTGCCGCCCGCAGCGTAGCCCGCCCCCCCCAGCAGGATGTTGGGCGACAAGGCGCGTGCGGCCAGCACCCCATTATTGAATGAGACGTTTCCCTCGATCGTGATGTTGATCAGCTTGCCGGTACTGGCGTTGGTGTACGCATGAATGCCGTAGCCGTACTGATTGAAGACGACGTTGTCGCGCGCCACCAGCGGGCCCGTGTAATTCTTGATGTACAAGCCGTGCCCGTGACCGTGCCCGGGCTCCTGCCAGCCGTTGTTGTAGACGATGCAGCCGGTGATCTCGACGTCGGGATAGCGCGCGTCCGTGTAGAAGGCGACGCCCCCGTCGTGGACGATCAGATTGATGAACTTGGTGTGCGCCGCGTAGTTCACCACGACGTCGGGCCGGACCTCTTCGGTCGAGGACAACGTGCTGCGCTGCGGATTGGAGTTGGTCAGCTCGAAGCCCCAAAACACGCTGTACTCACCGCCCACGTACCAGGTGTCCTTCTTCGAGCTCGCGCCGTCGATCACGGCGCGCTCCCCCCGGAACTGGCGAATCACCACCGGTGCGCCGGCCCGGCCGGCTACCGTGCTGCGAAACGACCCGCGGTAGGTACCGCCGCGCAACCAGATCGTATCCCCCGGCTGCACCGTTCCGGCGCCGGTGAGTGCGGTTGCCAGGTCCCAGGGGCGTGTGATGCTCCCGTCCCCCCGCGGGGACCCCGTCGGCGAGGCATAGTACGCGCCGCCCGTTTTTGGAGCGTCGGGGCCCGCCTGGAAAAACGGCACCACGATCAACGCGGTGACACGGAGCCAGTTCATGAGCTCACCTCGTGCAAGACATCGGCCATCGGCCTCGTGTGAGGGGTTAGTCCCCCCGCGCATCGGGGAGCTAGTCCCACCGTTTTTGGCCCGTTTCGTGCAAAGACCAGAGCCTGCGAAGCACTTCGCGGGAGTAGCTCAGAGAGAGCGCCGGGGATACCACCCCGGAGGTCGCGGCTTCGACACCGCCTCCCGCTCTTCGCCTCACAGGGAAAGGACCGGCTGTTCTGAATAACGGCTCCCCCGCAGCACGCCGCCATCTTGCCATCGGCGGCATCGGCTTGGTGATCATGGTCATGCTCGGCGCCTGTCCGGGCTCGATCACCGATCCGTCTTACGTGCTGACGCTCTCGCCGGGGTCTGCGACCCTCTTCGTCGAGGACAGCCACCAATTCCGCGCCACCCTCACCGACGATGCGGGAAACCCCATCACCGCGCCCTTCGCGTGGACCATCGACAACCCCAGCGTCGCACAAGTCAATTCGTCGGGACTCGTCCAGGCGGTCGGCGCCGGGACGGCGACATTGCGGGTCTCGGCCCGGAGTGAAACCGCGACGGCAACGATCACGGTTGCGATCGACAACGGACAGACGATCGCCGTGTCGCCCACAGGGGCGAACCTGTATGTCGACGGCACGCAGCGCTTCACCGCCGTCGTCACGAACCGAAACGGGGACACGGTCAATGCTACGGTCGAATGGGAGACGGACAACGCCGACCTGGCAGCGGTGGATGAAACCGGCCTGGTCACCGGGATGCGGCCGGGCACGACGAGCATCCGCGCCAGCTCGGGCGGCCTCGCCGCGACGGCGCAGGTGACTGTGGCGGCGCGGCCGGCGTCGGCCGTCCTGGTCGGGGCCGGAGACATCGGCTCGTGCGCCTCGGGTGGAGACGAAGCGACAGCCAGCCTGCTCGACGATATCCCGGGGACCATCTTCGCGGCCGGAGATCTGGCGTATGAAAACGGCTCGGCCGACGACTTTACGAGCTGCTACGCGCCGTCCTGGGGGCGGCACAAATCGCGCACGCGCCCCGCACCAGGCAATCACGAGTACTTCACCTTCGGGGCCTCGGCCTACTTCGATTACTTCGGATCCGCGGCGGGCGATCCGGACGAAGGTTACTACAGCTATGAGCTCGGTCCCTGGCATATCATCGCGTTGAACAGCAACCTCCGTGTGGACCCCGGCTCGCCCCAGGAGCAGTGGCTGCGCCAGGACCTCGCGAACAGCAAAACGCGCTGCACGCTCGCCTACTGGCACCATCCGCGGTTCAGCTCGGGCGCCGACCATGGCAGCGATCCCGCGATGGCATCGCTGTGGCAGGCACTGTATGACTATGGCGTCGAGGTCGTGATCTCGGCACACGATCACATCTACGAGCGGTTCGCGCCACAAACGCCGAGCGGGTCGCTCGATATCGCAAAGGGGATCCGCGAGTTCCTGGTCGGCACAGGCGGCGCGAGCCGCGACCTGATCGGGGAGCCCCAGCCGAACAGCGAGGTGCGGTCGAACTCGGCCTGGGGCGTCCTGAAACTCACGCTGTTCCGCGACCGCTACGACTGGAAATTCATTCACGTGCCCGGTGAGACGTTCACCGATGCGGGCAGCGGCAGCTGTCACTAATCAAGCTGGCGTAGGTCTTCGTCGATCCGCGCGCGCGCCACGTCGTCGCCGAAGGGCTCGATCAGCTCACGCGCGCGCTCCAGATACGCGCGTGCCTCCTGCCGGTCGCCCATCGCGATGCGAAAATGCGCGTATTCGCTGTACACGTCGGCTTCCAGGCGGCGGGCGGGATCTTCCGAGCGGCACAGCTCGATCGCCTGCTCGAAGAACACGAAGCCATTTTCATCCCCCTGCCGGCCGCGCAGCTTGCCCATGATCATGTAGACGAGCGCCAGCGTCGAGGCCAGGTTGTGGCTGATCGCGAGATCCTCCGCGCGCCGCGCTTCGTCCTCCGCGTCACGAATGCGGGCCAGATCGAGGTAGAGCTCCGCCAGCCGCAGCCGCACGCTCAGCTCGAGCAAGGGATCGGCCTGCGCGACCGGCAGCCGGGTGAGCGCCTGGCGGTAGCTCGACAGCGCGTCGCTGAAGGCCCCCTGTTTCGCCTCCATGCGTCCCCGAGCCAGCAGCCCGCGGATGATGCCGGCGTCGTCGCCGACGGCTTCGAAGCCCTCGAGCGCCCGCGCGAGATGCTTGGCCGCGACCGCGGGCTGGCCGCGGCGCAGCGCCGTTTCGCCCAGCCCGAGCTCGAGACCCGCGGCGAGCCCGCGATTCGTCGTGGCAAACAGCAGCCCCCGGTTGAACCACGCTTCGGCACCGTTCCACTCCGATTGCGCCAACACGACATTGCCGAGACCCTGACAAGCCGTGGCCGCGTGCTCGTAGTCGAGCTCCGCTTCCGCCAGGGCGAGACTCCGTTGAAACGCGCGCGCGCCCTCATCGAGGTATCCGCGCGCCGCCTCGAGACGGCCCAGGTGACACAGGACTTCCATCTCCGGTCGACGGTCCCGCAACTGCTCGGCGATGCCGAGGGCTTGGCGATACCAGGCTTGTGCCTGCGAGTGGCGCACAGCGCGCTCCTCGTGCTCGCCGGCGCGCATCAGCGCGCGGACGACCTGTGATCTGTCCCCCTGCTGCTCGTATTCGAGCGCCTCGACGGCCGCGTCGTAGAGCACGGCCACGCGGCGGGTGACGCGGTTCAGAACGCCAGGGACTTCGCCGCGCAGCGCGCCGGAGTCGAGCGTGCGCTTGCCGATCGTGCGGTTGGGCTCGGCGCCGGCCCATCCCTCGGTCCCGCGGCTCGAGGCGCGCGCGACCACCAGGCCACGCAGAGGGGCGAGATCTTCGACATCGGGGAGCAGGCGCAGGGCCTGTTCGACACGAAGCTGCCGCGCCGGAGTCAGCGGGACGGAAGAGGCTAACGGAGGGACGGCCTTCGAATTGTCGATGACGGGCGCGACGCGCGTATGACTCACAGTCCCTTCCCCTCGTGGTTGTCGTTTCGCAAGCGATGACCATGGGAAGGAGGGAGCATGAAGCGCGCCACCCCACAGAGTTTTTGGTCAGGCGGCGATCGGCCTACTAACCCCTTGCCCGCAACAGGTTAGATCGACCGGCACCCTAAGGGACTAGATCACAAGAGGCCCTGCCATAGGGCAGGGCCTCTGTTTGGAGCCCAAAACTAGTGCTTAGAGGTGGTATTCCTTGATCTTGCGAGCTAGGGTGTTGCGATGAACGCCCAGGATCTGCGCGGCTTCGCCGATCTGTCCATGCGTGTGCGACAGCACCTGGGAGATGTGGCGCGCTTCCGCTTCCTGCAGCGTCGCTAGCGGCCCGGAGCTCACGGCTTCGTTTCGCGGGGCGACGGCCAGCCACTCCTCGGGCAGGTCGACCGACCGCAGCACGTCACCCTCGCACAACAGCACCGCGCGCTCGATCACGTTGCGCAGCTCGCGCACGTTGCCGACCCACGGGTGCGCGCGCAGCATGCCGGCCGCGCGATCGGAGATCGCGACCACGCGCTTGCCGTATTGCTTGGAGAAATCGTGCATGAAGTACGCGGTGAGCAGCATCAGATCCTCGCCGCGCGCCACCAGCTGCGGCAGCTTGATCGTGACGACGGCGAGACGGTAGTACAGATCTTCGCGGAATTTTCCCTCCGCGATCATCTGCTTGAGATCCCGGTTGGTCGCGGCGATGAGACGCACATCGACGGGAATCGATTCCCCGCCGCCGACGCGCTCGACTTCGCGCTCCTGGATCGCGCGCAGGATCTTGCTCTGCAGCACGAGACTCATGTCGCCGATTTCGTCGAGGAACAGCGTGCCGCCGCTCGCGCGCTCGAACCGGCCGATTTTGCGCGCGACGGCGCCGGTAAACGCGCCCTTCTCGTGCCCGAACAGCTCGCTCTCGAGCAGATTCTCGGGGATCGCGGCGCAGTTCACCGCGACGAACGAGCGGGGGCTGCGGGGCCCGTGCGCGTGAACGGCGCGCGCGACGAGCTCCTTCCCGGTGCCCGACTCCCCTTGGATCAGGACCGTCGCGGTACTCGGCGCGACCTGTGCGATCGTGCGGTACACGTCCACCATCGCCGCGCTCTGGGACACGATCTGATAAGGCCCGACCGTGACGGCGGTGACCGTGGGGAGCGGGATCGATGTCTCGGCCGCGGCCGCCAGAATGCGACTCAGCGCGGCCCGCAGCTGATCACGCTCCAGCGGCAACGGCAGTACGGCCGAGACACCCAGCTCCGTGGCGCGCAGGGCGAGACTCATCGAGGGCGCGGGCGCGACGGCGATCATGCGGGGACGGACAGGAAGACGCGGCAGCACTTCCTCCCACCACTCCAGCTGCATATCGGCATCGCGATCGAACACGGTGACGATGGCGTCCCAGCCGCCGTGCGCGAGCGCCTGCAGCGTGCTCGCCTCGTCCGCGCTCCGCTCGAGCGTCGCGCCTGATTGCTCGATGCAGCGCGACAGCTCGCGGAACAGCGACGCATCCCCGCCGACACCGAGCAGCCGCGCCGACTTGAGGTGCTGCTCGACGCGGTTCTCTACGGCGCTGTCATGGCCGTTGCCGTTCCCAGTCCCGTTCCCGTTTTCGTTAGCGTGCGCGAAGGTCTCGAGGGTAGTCGTGGTGATCATCGGCCCCCTCGCATTCCCGCGTGTCCGTGACTGCGCGCGCCGCCCCGCTCTACCTGCCGGCACTGCGTCCATTTGCGCATCGCGACGGTGGTGCCGCGGCCCGGTTCGGACCGGATTCGAAACTCGTCCATGAGCCGCCGCGTGGTCGCGAGGCCTAATCCTTTCCCACCCCGAATCGCCTGCTCCACATCGGCGATGCCTGGGCCCCGGTCACGGGCGACGATCGACAGGCCCTGACTGTTGGGCTTCCGAAGGAGGCGGAGCAGCAGGTCGCCGCGCTCGGCATATCGCAGAATGTTGCGGCCGACCTCGCTGATCGCCGTCGCGATGACGGTGATGTCGGTGGGGGAAAAGTCGAGGCGGGACGCGAGTTTACGGCCCTGCTCGCTTGCGAGGGCTACATCGCTCTCGGTCGCAATCGGGACACACACACGGACGCTCGACGATATCTGGGACCTGGCCGGCGCTGCAGACCGGTGGGGGGACTCCGAAAGACCTGCTACGAACGCACGTGGCATGTCATTCCTCTGGGTCCATTGCAAACGGCACGGAAGAGAGCTGCGAAAGTGAACCTAGGGTGAGATCGTGAGGGGGAACATCGCTCACCAGGTGGAAATGAGGATTAGATAAGGGGGGGGACTTTTGGGTTAAGACTGTGCGGGCGATCTACTCCATCAGATGCACTATTTGGTAGCGCGGCAGTGTGGAATCGCTGTCACTAGCTGCTCGAATTTGCACCCTCCGGTCCCACCAATTCGTCCAGTTCTTCGAGACCTACCAGCACATCTCGCGGTTTCGAACCGTTGGCGGGACCGAGCACGCCTGCGAGCTCGAGCTGATCGATGATGCGCGCGGCGCGGCCGTAGCCGATGCTCATCCGCCGCTGTAACAGGGATGTAGATCCCAACTGATTCTGGATGCATACCTCCGCTGCCTGCCGAAACAGCGGATCCCGCTCGGCGGCTTCCCCGTCCCCCGTCCCGCCTCCCCCTTCTCCCTCTTTTTCCGCCTTCTCGAGCGCGGCGACCTGCTCGTCGATCGACGTTCCCGGCGCCGCCGCCGCGGCCGTCGCGTGCGCCTTGTACCAGTCCATCAGGCGCTCGGTCTCGTCGGTCGAAATGAACGCGCCCTGCACGCGCATCGATTCGCTCTTGCCGGGCGGCAGGAACAGCATGTCGCCGTTGCCAAGCAACGTCTCCGCGCCATTCTGATCGAGAATGGTGCGGCTGTCGACCTTCGCCGACACGCGGAAGGCGATGCGGCAGGGGAAATTCGCCTTGATCAATCCGGTGATGACGTTCACCGACGGGCGCTGCGTGGCGAGGATCAGGTGAATGCCGATCGCGCGCGCTTTCTGCGCCAGCACCGCGAGCGGCGTTTCGATCTCGCCCTGCACCGTGAGCATCAGGTCCGCCAGCTCGTCGACGATCAGCACGATGTACGGCAGAATGCCGTCGGTATACGTGCCGTCGAGCGGAAGCTCCTTTTGAATGCCCGCCTGCGTCGCGAGCGTCTCGCGCGGTCCCTTGAGCGGGGTCTTGGCCTCGACCTTCTTGTTGAAGTCGATGATGTTGCGCGCATGATTGGCGTGCAGCAGCCGGTAGCGGCGCTCCATCTCCCACACCGCCCACTTCAAAACGTGCGCCGCTTTGTGATGACTCGTGACCACGGGGAGACCGAGATGGGGCAACGAGCTGTACATGGACAGCTCGACCATCTTCGGGTCGATCATCAGCAGTTTGAGCTTGTCGGGCCCGTGCGCGTAGATGAGGCTCGTGATGATCGCGTTGATGCTCACCGATTTGCCGGAACCGGTCGCGCCGGCGATCAGCAGGTGCGGCATCTTCGTCAGATCGTCGACGACTTCATCGCCTTCGATGTTGCGCCCCAGCACGACGGGGAGGACCCGGGACGCGCGCCGGAATTCCCCCGTATCGATCAGATCGCGCACATGCACCAGGCGCGCCGTGGGATTCGGGACCTCGATCCCGATCGCCGCCTTGCCCGGAATCGGCGCCACGATCCGGAGCGACTGCGCGCGCATCGCGAGCGCGAGATCGTCGGCGAGCGCCGACACGCGCCCCACCTTCACGCCGCGTCCCGGCTCCAATTCGAACCGCGTGACCACCGGGCCGACCGTGCGGTTCGTGATCTGGGCGCTGACGCGGAATGTCTCGAGCGTGGTGACGAGCCGCCGACCCATGTCTTCGATCTGCGCGACGTCGGCGTCTTCCACCGCCCCAGGCCCCTCGGTCAACAACTCGATCGGGGGGATGAGCGAACCCGGCGGCGGTGGCGGGGCGGGTTTGGGCGGCGGCGCGGGCTTCGACTTTCGCTCTTTGGGAATGCGGGAGATGGGAGAAGGGAGAGGTTCTTCTCGCTCCTCGGCAGGCTGCCGCGTCTTTTTGACGGGCACCGCGACGTCCTTCTCCCCTCTCCCTTCTCCTTTCTCCCGCTGCCTCAACAACGTCAGCGGATGCCACCCCACGGTGAAAATCCCGAGAGCGGACAGCGCAAACAGGCCGACCAGCACCGCTCCCGCCGTCCCGATGGCCCCCTGGACGCCGTTGGCGAGAAAGCCCGGAAATAGTCCGACGAGGCGCTCCGTGCGGGTCCAGTTCGCGTAGTCGGCGGGGAATGCGGGACCGATCGCGACCGCGATCCCGTACGGCACGAGCAGAATCAATCCCGCTCCGAGCAACGCCGCGCGGCCCCACGAGAGCGCGCCGAGCCGCTCGAATGCCGCCAGCGCCCAGCCGATGCCGAGGAACGGCAGCACCACGGCGCCCAGTCCGAACAATTGCCACAGCGCGCTGCCGGTCGTGCGTCCCCAGCTGCCGGTCAGTCCCACCGGGAGCAAGGTGAGCCCGAGGAACAGCCCGACGAGGAGGGCCGCGATCCCGACCAGCTCCTGACGCGCCTTGAGATTCATGCGGCGATGCGCCGGTCGGCGTAGACGGGGACGATCGCGACGCGATCGGGGTTGGCGCAGAATTTCACATCGTCTCCAAGGCCGGCCTCATCGAGCTGGCGCGCCGCGGCGCTCGCGCCGAACGCGTCGAGCCAGCCGCCTTGCTGCGCGGCGAGATCGAGCGAGACCTGCGCGGCATCGTTCAGCGTCAGCTTCTTGGGCGGCACGCCTTTCTTCACGGCCTTGATGAGCCGGCCGGCCGTATAGGCGTCCTCGAGCGCGAACTGCTTGTCGCGTCCCGCGCACACGATCACCAGGTCCGCGCGCTCGTTGAACAGCGTGCGCGCGCGCTCGGCGACCGCGCTGAAATTGAGCGCGGCCGCGACGAGGATCGGGTCCCCGCCCTGCGCCGCGAGCAGCGCCGGCGTGCCGTTGGTCGTGGCCAGGAAGACCGTCTTGCCGCCCACGGTCTCCTTGGTCATCTCGCGCGGGGAGTTGCCGAGGTTGAACCCCTCGATCTTGAGCAGCCGGCGCTCGCCGGCGAGCACGATCCCGTTCTTCTCGAGATTGGTGGTGAGGCGCACGACTTCCTCCGAGCTCGCGGCGGGCACGATCGCTTTCGCGCCCGCGGCGAGCGCGCTCACGATCGTGCTGGTGGCTCGAAGGACGTCAATGACGACCACCGCCCGGCCCGCGAGATCCCCTGCGTTGAGGCCGAGTGGTGTGAAGTACACGTCGGTCTTCATGTCTGATCTTTGAGTAGTTGCGGCTCGCGCTCGAGGAATTTCGTGTCGATCTTGCCCGCGACGAAGTCCGGGTGGCGCATGACCCGGCCCAGAAACGGGATCGTCGTGGTCACGCCTTCAATGATAAAGGAATCGAGCGCCTGGCGCATACGGGCGAGCGCCTCGGTGCGGGTGTTGCCGTGCACGATCACCTTGGCCAGCAGCGAATCGTAGTAGGGCGGCACCGTGTAGCCGGCATAGATGTGCGTGTCCACGCGCACCCCGGGACCGCCGGGCGGATGATACGCGGTGATCAGTCCCGGCGAGGGCTGGAAATTGCGGCTGGGGTCCTCCGCATTCACGCGGCACTCGATCGCGTGTCCGCGCAGCCGGTTGCCGTTCATCACGAGCGACAGCGGCGCCCCGGCCGCGACGGAAATCTGCTCCTTCACCAGGTCGAAATTGGTGCACATCTCCGTGACGGGGTGCTCCACCTGGATCCGCGTGTTCATCTCCATAAAGTAGAAGGAGCCGTCGGTATCGAGCAGGAACTCGATCGTCCCTGCCCCTACGTAGCCGATGGCGGACGCGAGTTTCACCGCGGCGTCGCCGATGTCCTGGCGCAGCGTTTGATCGACCGCCGGGGACGGCGCTTCCTCGACGAGCTTCTGGTGGCGGCGTTGCACCGAACAGTCGCGCTCGCACAGGTGCATCACCTTGCCGTGCGTGTCCCCCATGAGCTGGATCTCGATGTGCCGCGGCCGGGCGAGATACTTCTCGATGTAGACCTCGTCCGAGTTGAACGCGGCGAGCGCCTCCTGCTTCGCCAGGGTGAACGACTGGGCAAACTGGTCGGCGTCATTCGCGACGCGCATCCCCTTGCCGCCGCCGCCGGCCGCCGCCTTGATGATCACGGGAAAGCCGATTTGGGCCGCGATCTCCTGGCCCTCTTCGAGCGACTCGACCGGGCCCGGCGAGCCGGGAACCGTCGGCACGCCCTGCTCTTTCGCGAGCTTGCGCGCGACCGCCTTGTCGCCCATCTGGCGGATCTGATCCGGGGTGGGTCCGATGAAGGCGATGTTGGAGGCGCTGACTTTTTCGGCGAACTCGGCGTTTTCGGCGAGGAATCCGTATCCCGGATGGATCGCGTCGGCGCCGGTGATTTCGGCGGCGGCGATGAGGCGAGGAATGTTCAGGTAGCTGTCGCGGCTCGGCGCGCGCCCGATGCAGACGTCGTCGTCGGCAAAGCGCACGTGCAGCGACTCCCGGTCCGCCTCCGAATAGACGGCGACGGTTTCGACGCCCAGCTCCTTGCACGCGCGGATCACCCGCAGGGCGATTTCCCCGCGGTTCGCGATCAGCACTTTCTTGAACATTAGGGCGTCAGCTCGATCCCGGCCGCATCAGCCCCACCGAGCTTGTTCCCCGACGAGTCGACGCCCGACACCTTGAGGGCGAACTCGCTCGGGTTCGTCGCGTAGAAAATCGCGCTCTCGTAGCTGATCGCGCCCTGATTGTACCAGTGGAACAGCGACTGGTCGAAGCTCTGCATGCCGTACTGGATCGAGCCTTCGGAGATCAGATCCGGGATATTCAGCTGCTTGGACAGGTCCCGAATGTTGTCCGCCACCGCCGCCGTGTTGATCAACACCTCGGCGGCCGGCACGCGGCCCCGGCCGTCTTTGCGCGGTACGAGGCGCAGCGAGATGATGGCCTGGAGCGCCGTCGAGAGCAGGTGGCGGATTTCGTCGTGCTGGTGCGGGGGGAAGAAGGAGATCACGCGCTGGATCGACTGCGTCGCGTCGGTCGTATGCAGCGTCGAAAACACCATGTGGCCGGTGTCGGCCGCCTTGAGCGCCGTATCCAGCGTCTCCATGTCGCGGATTTCGCCGATCAGGATGACGTCGGGATCCTGCCGCAGCACGTGCCGCAGCGCGGAATTGAACGACAGCGTGTCGTTGCCGACCTCGCGCTGCGAGATGTTGGAGTGCTGGTCCCGGTGCAGGAACTCGATCGGATCTTCGATCGTGATGATGTTGACGCGGCGATTGGTGTTGACGTGGTTGATCATCGCGGCGAGGGCCGTCGACTTGCCCGAGCCCGTGACGCCCGTGACCAGCACCAGCCCGCGCGGCTTCAACGCGATCTCTTCCAGCACCGGCGGCAGGTTCAGCTCGCGAATCTGCTTCACTTCGTACGGGATCGCGCGGAACGCGAACGCGACCGTGCCGCGCTGCTGGTAGACGTTGGTGCGGAACCGGCCGACGCCGGGAACGCCGATCGCGAAGTCCGCCTCCTTGTGCTCGGCGAACTCCTTGACCTGGCGCGGCGTCATGATCTGCTCGGCCAGCGATTTGAGCTCTTCCGGTTTGAGCGGCGCGGTGTCGAGCCCCACGAGATCGCCGTTCACGCGAATGGTCGCCGGCCGGCCCACCTTGAGCAGCAGGTCGGAGCCGTTGCGTTGTACCATGTGCGTGATTGCTTGCTTGAAGTTGAACGCCGGCAGATTGCTCTGTGTCGCCTCACCCATGCGGATCCACCCGGAAAAGGACCTGGCCGAATTCCACCGGCTGCGCGTTCTGAGCGACCACCTCGCGAATCACGCCCGAGACCTCGGATTCGATCTCGTTCATGATCTTCATGGCTTCGATGATGCAGACGACCTGACCGACGTTCACCCGACTCCCGACCTTCACGTAGGGCTGCGCGGCGGGCTCGGGAGACTGATAGAAGGTGCCCACCATCGGCGACTTGATCTCACTGTACTGGGGACTAGGGGCTGGGGCTTGGGGGCTGGATGCACCTGGCGCCGTCGCGGCGGCGCCCCCCGCAATGGGTGCTCCGCCGGCATGCGTGACGATCACGGACCCCCCACCCCCCAGCGCATTGCCGTGCCCCGCCTTGGAGACCCGGACCGAGGACCAGGCCCCGAACAGACCGCGCCGGATCTCGATCGCCCCCACCTCCGGCGCATCCTTCAGGATCTGCACGATTTGCGCGATGATGTCGAGCTTCATGCCGTGAAGATACCCCCCCTGAGGCCCTACACCAGTTCCATGAGGTCCGTGCAGCCGTCGGTCAATAATACGGGACCGTCCGCCGATAAATGCACGTCGTCTTCGATCCGCACCCCGCCGCGCCCCGTCACGTACACGCCGGGCTCGATCGTCACCACCGCGTCCTCGGGCAATGGATCCGCCGAAGTGCGCGACAGCCGCGGCGCTTCATGCACCTCGAGACCCAGACCGTGCCCCGTCGAGTGTCCGAACGCGGCGCCGAAGCCGCGTGCTTCGATCGGATCGCGCGCCAGCGCATCGGCGTCTTTGCCGCTCATCCCCGCGCGGACGCCCTCGCGCGCGCGCCGCTGCGCCTCCTGCACCAGACTGTACAGCGCGCGCTGTCCTTCATCGGCCCGCCGGCCCACGATCACGGTGCGCGTGACGTCGGCGCAGTAGCCGTCGACGACGGCGCCAAAGTCTAGCAGCAGCCACTCACCAGCCGCCACTGTCCGCGTGCTCGTCTGCGCATGGGGCAACGCGCTGCGGGGGCCGCTCGCGACGATGGTCGGAAACGGATGGCCTTCGCTCCCATGGCGGCGCAGCGCGCCTTCCAGCACACCAGCGATTTCGAGCTCCGTCTGTCCTGGCCGGACCGTCGCCAGCGTCTCGCGCAGCGCCACGGCCGCCAGGTCCGCCGCGGCGCGAATGGCTCGCACTTCCCCGGCGTCCTTGCGCGCGCGCAACCGCTCCACCAGCTCCCCCGACGCCTTCCACTGCCAGGAGCTTCCGGGGCCGGTTGAAAGCCGCTCCGCTTCCTTGACGGTCAACACGTGCGCTTCGAATCCGATCAGCTCCAGCGCGCCCAGCGTCGGCAGCTCCTTGAGGAGCCGGTCCCAGACGCTGGTGCCTTCGATCTCGACCCGCGCCACCGCGCCGCATTCCTGACGCGCCTGCTCGTCATAGCGAAAATCGGTGACGACCAGCACGCCGCTCGTCGTCGCCACCGCCACACCAGCCGATCCGCTGAAGCCCGTCAGATAGCGGATGTTGGGCCGGGAGGTGACGAGCAGCGCATCGAGCGCTTCCGCTTCGAGCAGCGCCGCGAGCGCGGCCTGCCGAGTGGGACGCTTATCGGCGCCCGAGGTAGGAGACAAGCCCCTCGAGCCCCAGGCGATAGCTTTCGGCGCCGAACCCCGTCACGACACCGACCGCCAGATCCGCGAGCAGCGACTTTCGCCGCTCCGGCTCGCGTCCGAAGATGTTGGAGAGATGCACTTCGACGAACGGCACGCGCACGGCGAGCAGCGCGTCACGCACGGCGAGGCTCGTGTGCGTGAAGGCCGCGGCGTTGATCACCGCCCCATCGGCGCGCGGCGGACCCTGAAGCCCCTGAATCGCCTCGACCAATTCGCCTTCGTGATTGGTCTGAATCCACGTGCATTCGACGCCCAGGGCGCGCGCGCGCTCGCGCGTCGCCCGCTCGATGTCGGCGAGACTCGCGCGACCATAGATGTCAGGCTCGCGCTCACCCAACAGATTCAGATTGGGGCCGTTCAACACGGCGATGTGGTGAGACACTAGGACTTGAGCTTCTTCAACCACTGCTGGAACTGGTCGGCGTCGGCCTCATCCTCCGGCGGCTGCTGGGTCCGGCCCGACGTGCGACTCGCTCCAGGCGTCCGCGCCGCGTCCTCCGGTTTTGCCGGAGCGCTCCCGTCCGCCCCGCCCGCTCCGGCGCCAGCGGCGGCGTCTGGTTTTCCGCCCGCAAAGAACTCGTCGAAGGAAAACCCGCCAGTCTTCGAGACTGCCGGCGAGGCCGGCGCTGGAGCGGGCGGCGGCGCTGCTGGGGACGCGGCCCCGCTTTCCTCGCCGAACACGGTGTCGAGGGAGATGTGGTCTTGGGCCGGATGCGATGGCTGGCCAAAAGAGGCGGGCGCTCCGGACGACGGTTCGGCGACGTCGAACGCGGCGTCCAGCGTAGTCTGCGGCGGCGTGACTGGCGGCGGCGCGCCGCGTCCCGACCAGATGCCCTTGAGGAACGCCTGCGCCGAAATACCGGAGCTCTTCTTCGAAGGAACTCCACCCGAGAGTTGCGCCACCTTCGCTTTCAGCCGGGCGTCGGTGGGACGCTGCGCGAGCAACGCCTGATAGACGCGCAGCGCATCCTGTTGATGGCCCTGCTTCAGATACAGGTCGGCCATCGTCTCGGTCACGACCGGCTCCGCCTTCGAGAGCGCCGCGGTATCAGCGGCGCCGTCGTCATCGGAAAGCGCGACCGCCGCCGGAACAGATCCGGAGACTCGGCCCCCTCCCCCACGCGCCGGAACGTCGTCCGGCATGATGAGCGGCAGATTGACCTCGGGCAGTCCTTCCTCGAGCTCCGGCGCAGGCGTCCGCTCGGCTGGTGGCGGGGCGTCCAGATTGAACATCCCGCTGCCTTCGTACTGCGTACGAGCCAGCCCCTCGATCTCCACCTGCTCGATCTGCTGCGGATTCAGCTCGACATCCTCCTGCACTTCCAGGCCATCGGCCTTCGCGGCGGCATGCGCATTGGGATTGAAGCTGATCGGGGTCTCGAAGTTCTCGACGTCTTTCGACGGCGCCGCGGCCGCGGGGGGAGGCTTGAGCTCGACCGGATCGACGGTCTCCTTGTCGACCGTGAAGTCCGGCGCCTCCATTTTGGTCGTCGGCGTATCGATAATCGAGGGCTTCGAGCCGGCCTTGGCCTTGGCGCGCGCGAGCGCCTCAGCGGCGTCGCCGTTCATCGGATCGGCGTTCAGGAGCCGAGTCAGCCACTCGACTTCCTCCGCATGGCGGCCGTTGCGCTCCGACAGCTCGGCCAATCCGCGCAGGGCGATGATATTCTCGCCGTCGAGCTCGAGGACCTTCTTGAAGACATCGAGGGCAGCCGCGTCATCTTTCTTATCGACGAGGCAGCGGGCGTAGACGATATAGGCGCTGACGTAATCGGGATGGAGCTTGAGACCTTCCTGACACAGGCCGATCGCGTTATCTATAAGCCCTGCTTTGCGATACGCGTCGGCCAAGGGGGCGAAATTCCGGCCCTTGGGGTTCTGCTGGAACCGCGCTTCTAGTTTGTCGAGCTCGCTGGTGTAGGCCACGCTC
>Ga0134127_10000725_pt1 | contig 27812 bp, 28 predicted proteins | sample KB31753_FD_96459 | JGI IMG/M metagenome (GOLD analysis project Ga0134127, IMG submission 96459) | Terrestrial soil microbial communities with excess Nitrogen fertilizer from Kellogg Biological Station, Michigan, USA - KB3-175-3 | ecosystem: Environmental > Terrestrial > Soil > Unclassified ... | reverse complement strand
GGCCCAATTGGCGCCGCCCAAGCGTTCCAGACGCGGCGCATGGCCGTCCGCTCCGCTGTACCGTTGCACCTGGTCGAGCCGTTCCAGGGGCACGTACAATGTGTCGCCACCGGCAAACTCCAGGATCAAATAATCGCTGTCGAAGCCCTGCACCGAAAGACGCTTGAGGCCTCGATATTTGGCGATACCATGTTGGACATGGACGACATAGTCGCCCACGTTGAGATCTTCCAGTGAAGAGAGAAACGTAGCCGCTTTGCTCTTGGCCTGTGGCTTGTGGCGCGCGCCCTTGGCAAACAACTCTTCTTCCGTCAGCAGGGCCAGACGCAAGTCCGGGGCGAGGAACCCCGCGGATAGATCGCCGTGCAAGACGTAAAACGGAGGTTTCGTTTTGCTGGAAACGGTCCAGGTTCCCGCGGTCCATTCCATCGCCGGCGCATCGTGTTCGCGCAAGAGCGCCAGCAAGCGATCCACCTGGCCGCGACTTCGCGCGACGAGTACCACCCGGCATTCCTCTCGCAGGCGATCCATAATGGTGAGAGTCTGGCTGAAGGGCATCCCACGAGCTCCGAGACCGGCGCTGGCCGGAGCCTGGGCAGGAAAAGTCTGGACCGGGCTCCAGGACGCATCGCTTGGAGTCAGGGGCTCAAGCGCGAGTGTGGGCCAGCCATTCGTGTGATCCATGAGTTCAGGCCAGGAAAGAAACAATCGCTCCGGTGACGGGTAAGGTACGATCGTTTCCCGATCGGCATGGCGGAGATAGCCGTCGTCGATCTTGCTCCAGAGGTCCGCGCAAGCTCCCTTCAACGCAGCCGGCTGATCCAAGACCAATAGCGGCCGCTCGGTGAAATAATCGAAGAGGGTATCCATGTCTGGGTAGAGGTCCGGCGCGCGCCACTCGGCATCCGCCGGAATGGGAGCAAGGGCATCCGGCGACGTTTCCGTGCGCAGATACTCCCGCGCGGGAAGAACCATCGCCCGATCCAACTTCGCGGTGGACTTTTGCGTGGCGGGATCGAACAGGCGGAGCGAGTCGATAGTTTCTCCGAGAAACTCTGCGCGCAGCGGGTCGGCATAGGCCGTCGAAAAGATATCCACAATGCCGCCTCGAATACTGAACTCTCCCGGAATTTCCACCACCGAAACCCGGCGATAGCCAAGCCGTAAGAGTCCTCCGGTCAGGGCTTCTCGCTCGATCATGCCGCCCTGCTTGAATTGCAGGGTGGTGCCGGTGAAGATCGGGACTGGCAGCAGTCGTTGCATCAAGGCTGCGATGGAGGTGACCAGGCAGGTCTGTGGCGCGGTACGGATGTGATGCAGGGCATTCATCCGGCGTGCGATCAAACTGACATGGGGCGCGCTGCCCTCGTAGGGGAGGGTTTCCCATCTCGGGAGCAGGGCGAGGGGAACAGTCGGAAGGCCGATGAGATCGTGGAAAAACTGCAGGTCATCGAAGAGTCGTTCAGCCGCCTCGTCCGATCCAGTGACGATAAGCCAGGGCCGATTGCCCAGTTTTCCCAATTGTGGATGCAGGAGTGTAGTGAGGGCAAGCCCGCTGGTGGAGCCCTGCAGGGCGGTGATAGAGGGACGGCCCGTTCCGTCTCCGAGTGCCGCAGCGACAGGAGCGAACCATTGGGATGCCGAATGGATATGGGTAGTATCGGACACTGCCACTGCTTACGTTGAGGTTGAGCGAATGCGTTCGATCAAAGACGTGGTGGAGATGCCGGGGACCAAAGGAATGGTACGAACCATTCCACCGCGCGCTTCGACGATCTCGCGGCCGACGATCTGTTCCACCGCCCAATCTCCGCCTTTGACGAGGACATCCGGCTGCAACGCGGCAATCAGGCTGTGAGGGTCAGGTTCGTTGAACAGAATGACATAATCGACCGAGCCGAGCGCAGCGACCACTTCTGCCCGCTGTGATTCCGAGACGATCGGCCGATCCGGCGCCTTGTTCAAGCTTCTGACAGACGCGTCGCTGTTGACGGCGACGACCAGCAGGTCGCCCAGGTCTTTCGCCGCCTGGAGGTAGCGCGTATGGCCCACATGCATTAGATCGAAACAGCCGTTGGTGAAGACGATCCGTTGCTTCTGTGCGCGGGCTTGCTGCAAGAGCGGAGCGAGTTGTGCTTTGGTCATGACCTTCGCGGACATGGCTCCATCATACCGACTGTGCGCTCGGATGGAAAGAGACAGACCGTCACTCGGCATCGTCGTGGCTTACGCCTCCTAACCCAATCACAGACGCCCCGTGTTTGGCGACCAGCGCGTCCATCGCCTCGATGGCTTTCGTCCGCCGCTGGTCGAACAGTCCGGCAGGCGCGAGTGTTAAGGAGGAGAGCGCGAGTCCGGCCAATCGGTACTCGGCGCCGGGCTGAAGAAGTTCCCGCAGCGCCTGCTGGACCTTCGGCCACATGTCGGGATCGTAGTTCAGGGGGTGCGGGAAACGATGCTGTTTGGTCGTGATGATGAAACGGGAGTTTTTCAGTTTCACCGTGCAGGACCCGGTGGCCAATCCTTCCTGTCGGAGATCACGAGCCAGGTCTCGGAGGAATCCGCGCAGGGTTCGCTCAAGAAAAAGACGATCATGTGTGTCGTGTTCAAATGTGGTCTCGTGGCTGAGACTTTTGGATTCGCGATCGGCCACCACCGGCTCGTGGTCGATCCCCCTCGCCAGCTCTCGTACCCAGTGGAGTCGAGTGCCGAAGATGTGACGCAAGGGTTGATCCCAGCGTTGGTCCAACAGCTCACCGATGGTCTTGAGTCCGAGCGGTGCCAGGCGCGCGGAGGTTTTTGGGCCGATCCCCGGCAATGCACGCAGCGGCCGCAACGTCAAGAATGCTTCTTCCGTACCGGGCGGGACTGTCACCAGTCCGTCCGGCTTGTGACTATCCGCGGCAATCTTGGCGACGGTCTTGCCGGTCGCAACGGCGATGGTGCAGCGTAATCCCGTGGCCTCGTACAGCGCATCCTTTGCGAGTTGTCCGAGCGAGCGAGGATCGGGATAGCGGGTCTGGAGCTGTGTCGTGTCGGCATAAAACTCGTCGATGCTGCTCCATTCGGTGAGAGGGAATAATTGCTCGGTCACGGTCTGCATCTGTTCGTGCAATCGGCGATAGAGCGGTCTGTCCGGGGGAACGAGAATGAGATGAGGGCAGAGACGGACAGCTTCACCTGTCGGCATGGCAGAGCGGACGCCGAACGAACGGGCTTCATAACTCGCTGCCGCGATGATTCCGCGCGGGGAGGACCCACCGACCGCGACCGGTTTACCGGCGAGGCTCGGATCCTTCACCACGGCCGCTGACGCGAACATGGCGTCGATGTCTCCGAAGAGGATTTGGCGAGACCAGCGCATGGATTGCTCCTTTGGCAGGAGCTCAGAATCTAAAGCACAATTGTGCTCGCTGCAAGAGAGTAGATGTGGGGGTAGGCGGAGGATCATGGTGGACCTGGCCCACCGGTCTCAATTCTTGCAGTGATCCCCTGCAGATGCTGCAATGGTGCCGGCGCGGCTCAATCGTCCGTCGCTGGCGGCGGTACACTTTGCCGCATTGCCGGCAGCGCCAGGAAAATCGCGCGAGGGCGAGGACTTCCTTCTGTAACGAATGGTAGATCGTGATCGCCAGAGCGCCGTCACGATTCATCTCCGTCATCTTGCGGAGAAAATCAGGCCCATGATTCGGCCGCCGCTTCAGGATGTCGAATTGCCATTGATGAATCATTTCGTGCGCCAGCGTGTTCAGAATCTCCTGCTCGCCGTACGCGCTTCGCCGGACAACTTGATGAAGCAAGGGAAGAGAGAGGCGAATCTCGCGTGTGGCCGGCGGGCGAAGGCCGTCTCGACTCAACCGTGGCCTGGGTCCGCGTCGACTGATGAACATGCCGACCGAGGAGGTCAACCGGCGGCTCCAGACAAGATCGATTGGCGGCAGCAGACCGGCGAAATATCGGCGGTTCAGTTCGCCCCACATCTGGGTCAGATGCTGCGAGGTTACCGGAGTAGATTGGCGTGGAGCCATGCGAAGGGGGTCATCCCAATGCTTCGTACACCGCCGCGGCCAACAACGGCACCATGATTTCATGGTGGCCGATCAGGGAGTAGCCCTTTCCACCCTTCTGGGTCGGCCGACGCACCACGTTGGTGAGCGGACGGTAGTGGGCCATGAAGTCCATGTCCACCGTCGTAATGTTGGTCAGATCATGACCAAGATTGCGCGCGAGCGACACGGTTTTGAGAAACACTTCCGGCAAAATGACGGCGGAGCCGAGATTGAGATACACGCCCCCCTCCATCCCGGACACGATGGCCGCAAGCCGTCGAAAATCCAGCAGCGAGGTCGCTCCAATGGCAGAGCCGTCTGCGGCAGGATGCATATGGATAATGTCGGTACCGATGGCGACGTGCACGGTCACCGGGATACCAAGTTTCGCTCCGGTCGCCAGGATGCTCGTCTCACGATGGGGAAATTGCCCTTGGCGCCGGTTGATGTAGTGGCCGATAGACTCGCCGAGCCCTTCGCGATCATGGGCCCCGCGGACAATCGCCTCGTTCAGCATGCGGCCGGTTTCTTCCGCCATCCCGAAGCGTCCCTCGTCGATCTCCGCGTCGACTTCCTCCGAGGTGTGGCCCATGAGCGCCAATTCGAAATCGTGGATGATTCCGGCGCCGTTCATGGCCACGGCCGACAGGATGCCCTGTTGCATCAGGTCGGTGAGAATCGGACTCAACCCGACTTTGATGACGTGGGCGCCAAGCCCCACGATGACAGGCCGGCCTTTGCGATGAGCCTTCACGATGGCTTGGGCGACCGCGCGCAAGGTTTTGACACCCAGGATATCCGGCAGCGAACGATAGAATTGGTTGAAGCTGCCCCCTCGCCGCCAAGGGCCGGCAAAGTCGGAGACGCGGACCTTGCTGTGCCGTTTCTTGAGCGGATAGGTTGTGAGATCCGTCACGTTGATCGGCGGGATCAGTCTCGGAGTCGTGACGGGGGGCCGCTGCCGGTCAGGAAACTTTGCCAAGGAGCTGTTCCTCGATGAGTTCACACAGGATGTGGCCGAGCGTGATGTGGCTTTCTTGGATGCGGGCTGTGACCGTCGAGGGCACGACGAACGGATATTCTACCAGCGCGGCCAGCTTCCCGCCGGTTCCACCGGTCCAACCGATGGTGGTGAGACCGCCGGCCCGCGCTGCCTCTGTGCCCTTGAGCACGTTGGGTGAATTGCCGCTGGTGCTGATGGCGATTGCAACGTCGCCTTTCTGGCCGTGGGCGCGGATTTGGCGGGCAAAGAGTTCTTCGAAGCCGTAGTCGTTGGCGATGCAGGTAATCGCGGCAATGTCGGTGGCGAGGGCGATCGCCGGGAGCGGGTCCCGTTCCCGTTTATATCGCCCGACGAATTCGGCGGCGATGTGGGCCGCGTCCGTGGCGCTGCCGCCGTTGCCGAACAATAAGACTTTATGTCCATCGCGAAAGGCCGTGGCCATCAGCTTCACAACCTGCACGATGCGATCGGCATGTTCGCGCGCGAACTGCTGTTTGACGGTTGCGCTCTCGGCAAACGTACTAAGTACACGCTCTTTCATGGGAAGCGATTCTAGGCATCCCTTCGTTGTCTGTCAAACGTAACTTCCCGCTGGTTATGACTTTATCGTAGCGACGGGACCGGTCTGCCGAATCGCGCTCATCGCCAGGGCAATCATGGAGCCGACATCGGAGACCGTCGCCGGAAGAATGAGGGTATTGTTCGTTTTCGCCAGCTCTCCAAACTTCGTGATGTACTGCTCCGCCACGCGAAGCTGAACGGCTTCCTGGCCTCCCGGCACTCGAATGGTTTCTGCGACCTTGCGCAGCCCTTCGGCGGTGGCTTGGGCAATGGCGAGGATGGCTGCAGCCGCTCCATCTGCTTCGTTGATCTGCTGTTGCTTCTTCGCCTCGGAAGCTTTGATGACTTGCTGCTTTTCGCCCTCAGCTTGATTGATGGCCGCATCGCGCTCGCCTTCTGAGGTGAGAATCACCGCCCGCTTTTCCCGCTCAGCCCGCATTTGCTTTTCCATCGCATCCAGCACTCCTTTGGGGGGAGTGATGTTCTTGATTTCATACCGGAGGACTTTGACGCCCCAGGGATCAGAAGCCTTGTCGAGTTCGTTCACGACCTGGATATTGATATTGGTCCGTTCTTCGAACGTCCGGTCCAGTTCGATCTTGCCGATCTCGCTCCGTAGTGTGGTCTGCCCAAGCTGGATCAGGGCGAAATTATAATCGTTGATGCCATAGGACGCGCGCTGGGGGTTCAAGACCTTGAGGTATAGGATGCCGTCCACTGACACCTGCACGTTATCGCGCGTGATACACACTTGCTCGGGGATATCGATGGCCGTTTCCTTGAGCGAATGTTTGTACCGAATGCGGTCGATGAAGGGGACGAGAATATGAAACCCTGCATCCAGCGTGGCTGCATATTTGCCGAGCCGCTCGACCACATAGGCGCTTTGCTGAGGGACCACCACGGCAGTCTTGGCGATGATGATCAGCACCAGCACAGCCAACAACAGCACGACAAATAGTCCGCCGCTCATCGTTACCTCCTCCATGGTCGTTGGTCCTCCAGGCGACTCTTACTCATTCGGCTGTAACCCACAAGGCGAGCCCCTCAACCCGTTCGACCTTGCACCGTTGATTCTTTTTTACGAGGGCCTGCCCGGCATTATGAACGGTCCAAGTGGTGCCATGCAGTTCCGCCTTGCCGGTGCCGCCTGGCGCCAGGTCTTCAAGCAGGATCGCGCTTTCGCCCACCATCGAGTCCACAGTCGGCATATCTTTGTCCTTGGTTTTGATCCAGGCCAACAACGGCCCGCGAAAGACCAGGAGCGAGAGGATCGAGAGCCCTGAAAACACGAGCCATTGAAGCCATTCCGCTTGGACGAACCCTAGGCCGGTCAGACCTCCGATGAGCAGAGCCGCCAGTCCGAAGAAGAGAATATAGAAGCCCCCCGGCGTCACCATCTCGACGCCGAGCAACACAATGCCGAGGAGCATCCAATACCACCAGATCATCGGGGAGCCTCATTCACGGTTCGAAAGATCTGCGGGAGCGGGAGATCGTCATGAAAGTCTAAGCGCTTTCCCCTAGACCGTCAAGCAGAACGCATGTTGCTTAACCATGAATTGATCGCTCAGTGTGGCGATGACTCAGTAGGGCGTGGGAACAGTTTTCCCGGCAAGGCCGCGCGAGCGAACGCGAAGCCGGAAGGATTTTACGCCGTCATATGTTATAGTCCGCGCGAAATGGCGCAGGACCAACCAGTCAAAGCCTTAGTCATCGCGCTCACCGGTTATGCGGCAGCGGCGGTCTATTCGATCAATCGCCTCCAGCCTGATTCGCTCTGCTTCGTGCTGCCCGAAGGGGCGAAAGCGCTCGTAGAATCAGATGTCCAACCGAAGATCGAGCACATGCCCAAACGATGGGATTGGGTGGTGTTAACGGAGACCGGCGATTTTGTCGGCTGTTATCAGACGATTGCCCGGACACTCCCGGAGATGTTGCGGACGTGGGATGTGCAACCGGGCGAGCTGGTCGTCGATGTGACCGGGGCTACCCCAGCTATGGCAGGGGCATTGACGCTGGCCACTCTGTCTCTCAGCTCCCGGATCGTGTCGCTCGTGGCGGCGCGGGAGGGGCAAGAGGAGGAGAAGGTCGATATTGCCGGACAGCCGTTCATATGGACGCAGGGGAACCCTTGGGATGAAGCGGCAACTGTCTCACGCCGCGAGGGCTGTGAGCTGTTCAACCGGCGGCTGTTTTCCGCGGCAGCGAAGCTCTTCCGCGATGTTGAAGCACGCGTGAGCGGCGGGCAGAAACCCCTCTACCGCGCTTTTGGAGACCTGGCTGACGGCTACGATCTGTGGGAACGGTTCCACTATCGTCAAGCCTGGGAGAAACTCAAGGCCGCCGTCAAGGCCTTCGAGATGGCGGCTCTGTGGGGTGGACCACCAGGACTCGCGTCGTTGCTCCCTGCCATCAAAGCGAACGCAGGATTTTTGGAGAGGCTTGTCCTCGATCCTGCTCCCGTGAAAGACCTGCAGGCCCACGATCTGCTGGCCCATGCCGGCCGGCGACTCCATGGCCTGCACGATTCGGAGGCCGCGATGGTCTCGCTCGTTCGCGCGCTCGAAGCCTTTGCGCAGCGACAACTGTTCAAGCACTACCAGGTCAAAACCTGGGACGTGCAGCCGGAACAATTGCCGCAAGCCCTGAGAGAAACCTGTCGATCTTGTTGGCTGGAAGATCTCGACGGCAAGTACAAATTGCCTGTGCAGGCGCAGTTTCGAACGTTGGCCGGATTGGGCGACCAGATGGGCCAGGCGTTCTTGCGCGAGTGGCCGACGATGAAGCCATTACTCGATGCCGCCAATCATGCCGTCCTCGGCCACGGATTCGAGCCGGTCAAAGCCGAGCGGGTCCAACAATTGTACGATGTGGTCGTCAAGCTATCGGGTGTCGGCGAGGCATCGTTACCGAAGTTTCCAGTGCTGAACGTCTAGATCACTTCTTGCCGCAGGCCGCTTCCCATACCGTGTGACCTATACTGCCCGGCATGACCGGTAGCCACTTACCCACTTGCGAGTTGGTAAAAACCATCGTTCCACTTCCCATATTGCCCGAGAACTCCTTGCGCGCAACCACTCGACTGCGTTCTTCTACACAGTCGAATTCCCATTGTTCCTTGACCGTCAAAAACCTGTTGCCCCCCACGGTTTGTACAGTCTTATAGTCGTAGAACTGCCACATCTTCACCAGATTGCTGTTGCGGCGTATCGTGGCTGGATCCACATAGACAGTCTTTCCTGCTTCGTCGCTCTCGCTCACCTTGACCCACTCCGCATAGGCTGGTCCACTGCTCAGTAACAGTAGCGTTATCAGGAAGAGTCGTGTCATTGAGAATGTCCCCTCAAGAGGTCTGGACTACGGTTGAACTATAACAGGGTGCTCGCAATTGTGGGAGAGTTGAATTGAAGCTTGAAACGGCTTGGCGACGCCTTGTGGGGACAAGGGGTGTCCTCCGAAGCCTTGGCGAAGGAGGACACGCTTCGGCGGGTTCCGCTGAAGACACAAAAGGGACCACGGCTGTCCGGCCTTCGCAGCCGAAGCTGCTTCGGCGGAGTAGGCTAAAGCCGTGGGGTTCCACTATTGCACAGTTGTTTCCCCCCTCGCCGATGTATTACCGTTGAGATGTCTCAGAATAGGAAGATAAAAAATGGCATGAAGCGTTCTGGCTCGCAACGAGCCGGAGCGATCTGAGTGCAATTGGCTGCTACTACTGTGGAAATCAAAATCTACTACGAAGACACTGACTGCGGCGGGGTGGTGTACTACGCGAACTATCTCAAGTATTTCGAGCGGGCGCGAACACACTACCTCGAAGAGCGAGGGTTGTCGGTGGCCAGACTGATGGAGGAAGGCACGGTGTTCGTCGTGGTGCATGCGGAAGTGGATTACCGGTCTCCAGCTCATTATGGCGATTGGTTGGTCATCGAGACGGTCATCTCAGACAGAACGGCAGCCTCCTTCACGTTTTCACATGTGATCAGAGAACGAGAGAGCCGGCGTGTGGTTGTCGAAGGGTCGGCTAGGTTGGCGGCAACGGATGGAAACGGAAAAGTGAAGCGCCTCGACAAGGCGATGACCTTCGTATTAAGATGATCGTCACTAATAGGGAGTCACGAAATGGAAACGGGATGGGAAAATTTTTCAATGGCAGGGATCTGGAGCTGGGTCATTATGGCCGGCTGGACAATCGGTCTAGCGATACTCGCCTGGTGGTTTTTTATGCCAAATCCGATGGATAGAGACAGGAAGCACAAGAAGAAGTCGTAACCCACCTCTGAGTATTCTCCTCCAACGTAATCTTCGCCATCGCAAGAGGGAGTCGGAATAACGGGCCTCATCTGCGCGCCGGAGCGCGCTGCGTTGTAGAGATGCGACAGGCCGTAGGCCTGTCGGCTCACCCCTCTGGTTGGACCTGCTCGTTGCGTATGCGCTGATTTAGCGCTGCGCCGAGCCCCTGGCACTTATTCATGAGAACTTCGTAGGTTTTGAGATCGGTGTGATACTCTGCCATCGGATACTTTCCGAGATCTCCTTGGCTCTGCTCGTAAAACCGCCTGCATATATCCCGGAGAGCCCGGATCGTTTCGAGCAACGCCTCCGTGTATTGATGAGAGCCTTCCAACGCCCCCGGCTCTGCTTTCAAGGACGCTGAAATAGCAGCCAATTTGGAGGCCAATCGATCGAGGTCTCTAAAGTGAGATCCAAAGTCAGTGGATTTGAACAGTCCCGGGATCGGAAGTGTCTTGCGCCATGAAAACTTGAAGATCGCGTCATGAATCGCCGCGTACTTGCTAAGGATGGCATTCGTTCGGATCAGTTCATCGGGGAGGTCCGGCATGTCTCACCTGTGCCTGCTGATCCTAGCGCAGGAATCAGGTCCATGAGGAGCGTGGACGATATCCATAACGCGCAATGGCCAGATTCGACACAACGTTTTTAGGAAGCATCGCGTCTGTCTTGCTTCTCTTGTTTCCAAGCTCTCCAAGCATAGAAAAACCCAATCGGCGCACTGATGATGCAAATAATTGACAGAGGAGACGATTCTGCTGCCAGCCACCCGCCAAGAGCGGTATAGAAAACTGATCCGACAAAGTAGACATACCAGGGAATCCCACGCTTTTTTTTCACAGGTGTGTCGGGTTGCGATGACATCTGAGTGCCTTTCTGCGTCTGGTACTGTCTTACTATGAATTACCTGATTCCGTATAACAAGTCCGCTACTTAGAAATGCAGGCTTCTCGTCGCATATTGAACAGGCATTTTTCTCACGGCTCGCTCCGCGTCTGCCAGACAACCTCTTTGCCCACGGATAGATAGATGGACAGATTAACCATCGACTTTGCCACCTGATTCACGAATGCGCTGCACAATATACGCCTGCGTTTCGGGTGACAAGCATGCGAGCGGCAGCGTGCTGAACTGCGCTTTGGAGTACAGAAAGAGCCACACGCTCGGGAGCTGCCACAACTCTTTGACAGCGGACCACTGAAGCGTGGTTGTGCCGATATCCGAACTCATGGTGAAGGAGGACTCGTCAGCGCGGAACACGGCTCGCGGCTGGCCCATCTGGCGGAACTTGTGCAGCGATCGACGATAGTGCACGACATAGATCACGATGGTGAACGCGATGCCCACCACCAGCACGGCTGCAAGGCCACCGATGATCCAAGAGGACTGGCCTAGCGCCACGAGTACGACGAGACCGAGCGCGGCAATAAGAAGCGCAACAAAAAAACCGACACCGACCGATCGGCGCCAAAACCCGAACACAGCTTGACGCAGTAGCGACTCACTATAAATGAGTGTGGTCTCGTGGGACATGGTGGCTACCGATCCAAGCTCATCGACCGGTCCATGCCCACCCTCTGCCGCAGCACACGGGTAGGTGGCGTTGTCATGCCCCCAATTTACCAATCCAAAGGGATTGAATGCTACTAGTTGTCCGTTGACCAAGACATCGGTCACGAGATGATCATAGACCACTCTCGCTGTGCACACCTTGGGCGGAGTTTTCTGCGATGCTCAGTGGAGTTATTCGGCATGCCCTTTTGTTTGTGAATCCCATTGCCTCTGACTATCCGGAGGCGCGAGTGGACGATGGGGCAACATCGACTTGAGGCTCTGGTCGAATGAGCGATGGGTTCCCTTCGGGTTCTTGTGCGGACGTAATCCTTTCTCGCGGTGAAGTCGTTGAGGCCGCAGATCGCTTCCCGGCTTTCCTTCTGGTTTTCGGCAGAGGTCACACGATGTGCGAATTTCTGACTCAATTGTCCCAGGAGCCAAGGGCCTTGTAGACAATGAAGAGGGTGGGGCGGTCGATTGTTGTGCCAGGACCTGATGGGGAAAGATCAGGATGATCCCGACGGCGATGAGCGCACCAAACGCGGTTCGGCCTTGTGCCATGATGCTCGCGGGATCGCATACTCCATGCCAGAGTGGTCTGATTGACATTGTAAAAAGCCGCATGCTGTTATACCTGTGAGGCTCTTGGGACTGGTGAGAAAAGTAGGGCAGGTCAGATATTTTATCTTCTCGAGTCGCGCCTGTCGCGCACAGCTCGCTTGCCTTGCTTAGAATTCACGGAGGGTTACGTCATGGATATGATGGGACGTGTGGGGCTGGTTGAGATACCGATCTTGATCGCGCCAGATCAAAAAGTTTGGATGGATCGCATGATTAAGGAGGGCAAGATCGCCATTCCTCCAGGTGGGACGCTGGAAAAGGGCTCGCTCTATTCGATGTTTATCCGCATGCTCCTGCACAACGCGATGGAAGAGCAGAAGCGACAAGAGGTGCTTGATGCGGAAGACGAGGACGACGAATAGGCAGGATGCTGAAAACGGTCCCTTGCGTCGTTCTCACTTCGCTCAAGGCTTCAACGTACTCAGAGTACGCCTCAGCCTTTCGCTCGCTGCGGCCTAGCAATGAACTCGTTTTGAGCATCCTGCCAACGTCACACATAGCAAACCTAGTAGGCCTCGTGTCCTCAATGAACAGCTTTTTGGGGGCAATTTCCCCAGGATTGCTGTGCCGTATCTGAAACAATTCAGATACTGTATCAAATGAGATTCCGAGCGACGTGGTTAGAGTTTCTTGAACGAGGCGGCGGCAGCTTTGATCGTGTAGTCGATATCGCGGGTTGAGTGAGCGGTTGAAAGGAAGGCGGCTTCGAATTGAGAAGGGGCCAGGTACACCCCCTGTTCCAGCATCGCATGAAAGAATTGCCCGTATCGCTTCGTGTCCGACAGTTTTGCCGTATTCCAATCCACCACTGGGCCTGACGTAAAGAAGGCCCCAAGTATCGAGCCGACTCTGGTTTGCGTGAACGGAAAGCCCGCTTTTTTCGCGGCCTCTCCAATTCCTTTGGCCAGGGCCGCCGAGTTTTCTTCCAATTTCTTATAGACCCCACGAGCTTTGAGCTGCTTGAGTGTGGTGATGCCGGCGGATACGGCTAACGGATTTCCCGATAACGTCCCAGCCTGATAGACCGGCCCCAACGGCGCAATCAGATCCATGATTTCTTTCCGACCTCCGTAGGCGCCCACCGGCAATCCTCCGCCGATGATTTTCCCCAGCACCGTCAGATCCGGCTTGATGCCGTAGAGCGCTTGGGCTCCCCCGTAGGCGACGCGAAAACCGGAGATAACTTCGTCGAAAATCAGGAGGATGCCCTGTTCTTCGGTGAGTCGACGGAGCCCTGCGAGGAACCCCGGCGCCGGCGGCACGACGCCCATGTTCGCGGCGATCGGCTCTAAGATAATGCAGGCCAACGAGTCCCGCTGTTCTTTGACGATCTGCTGCACTGCCCGGATGTCGTTGTACGGGGCGGTCAAGGTGTGTTTTGCAAAGTCAGTTGGAACTCCAAGCGAATCTGGAATCCCAAGCGTGGCCAGGCCTGAGCCGGCCTTCGCCAGCAAGTAATCGCTGTGGCCGTGGTAACAGCCTTCAAATTTGAGAATGTTGTCTCGTTTCGTGAAACCACGCGCGACACGAATCGCGCTCATGACCGCCTCGGTACCGGAACTGACGAGTCGAACCTTTTCCATCGACGGAAAGGCTTCGCGGATCATGCGGGCGAGCGTGACTTCCAGTTCAGTCGGCGCGCCGTAACTGGTTCCGCGCGCGGCGGCCTTTTTAATCGTGCTGATGACCGATGGGGCGGCATGGCCCAATATCATCGGGCCCCACGAGAGCACATAGTCGAGATAGCTATTCCCATCCACGTCATAGAGGCGGGGGCCTTTGGCGCGTGCGATAAACCGTGGTTGGCCTCCGACAGAACGAAAGGCACGCACCGGACTATTGACCCCCCCGGGAATCAATTCTTGGGCGTCGGAAAAGAGCTTGGCGGAACGAGTGGTTTTCATAATGGGGGCGCACAGTACCATGTGGATGAACCTCGGTCAAGAAAGAGGGATCTTATGCAGTGCGATAAAGCAACTGAGGCACAAATGTACCTAAAGAGATACGACGCAACATTTTTTGATCCAGACTCTGTTGCTCAAAGCAAGACGTTTACGTAATCCCTTGTAAATATGCCGATTCATGCTACCAGTCGAGTGCGGCCCGACTTTTGCGCTATTCAGGTAGCATGATCGGGAATTTTTATCAGGCTCTGGAAAAACTATTGTGGCAGGCTAACGCTTCGATCATTCGCTTCCGCCTGCGGATCTGTTCAGTATCCTGCTAGACGGCGATTAAGAGAGTAACGATGAAGATTATCTGTTCGTGGTGCCGACAAGAAGGAAAGCCCGAGCTAGTAGGAGAGAAGGCTCCTCTCGACGATGCGCGAGAAACGCACGGGATTTGCGTCGTTCATCGCCACACCGTCGAAGCCCGCTGGCAGGCATCGATCCATGCCGTCTCACGATCTGGAGTCTCGACCGGATTGTATCGTTCACTCTTCCGCTGGACAGGTTTGCTGAGCATGACCAAGAAGACGCGGCTGTAGGACAGGCACACCCTACGAGGTTCGTTTTAAGGAAGTTCGACGCGGTATCCCTGGCTTCCGAGCCGGCTCTGTATGGATTTCGTTCATTCCCCAGTGAGCCCGCCTGGCTTTTTCCCGCTCCGATACAGCGAACAGGACGTGAAAGGGGGTTGCTCGTCTCGCACCCATTCCTGCCTGTCCAGTTCCCCAGGCCTCTGCTGCATCACGCAAGATCTCAAGAAAGGTTTCATATTCTTCTTCGTCATCGGGCAATACGCGTCCTGCATCGGTGATGAGCAAAATATAGCCCTTGGCCGGCAGCCATTCCAGATCGGTTAAAGACTCCTCCAAGGCATCCCAGTTGTGGCCGAAGTAGTCCGGAAAATCTAAGGCGCGGGCATGTTCGGTCAACAGGCCGGCGGTGGTCTGACACTTGGCGCCCTGGATCACTTTCAATGCGAAATCATTTGGTGGGCGCACCAGCGCTTCAGCGCGCTGTCCGGCCGTGACCACAAGCAATGAGGTCCAGGGTGGTTTCGTCGATTGGAGATTGGCCGTCAATGTGAGTGCGTGTTTAGAGGTCATGGTATCTCGTTCAATGGCATGAACGTTCGGTAATGGTTATCGGTATAGTAGGCCCTGCCGGTATCTTGCTCGATGACGATCCGTTCCGCGTCCCGCGGGCGGCCGCGCATTTTTGGATTTACATCGTACTCGCGGTAGTGACCGCGAGGCAGCCGTCTTTCCCGATTCTGAAACGCTCTGCCACCGATATATCCGGGGAGAGCCTTGCCCTCATGTTGCTGAATTGCCTCCAGCAGATCTTTGGCTTTTTGCGGGGGATCCTTCGCGACGCGATGCAATTGTCGATCGAGGGGCGGTGTGGCATCGTGAAGAGCCGACGCTGCGGATTGATCGGATGGGATGGAGGCAGACGATACGATCGGTTCATAGGACGAACTGGCGCTGGGAGTACCGGTAGGGCCGAACAGCAGTCCACAAAGGACGACGAATATTCCATAGATCTTCCAAGTTCGATCCATAGTTTCGCATTCGAGTTACGAAGCGAGAGAGCTCAGTACGAACCGTAGCACGCTCGCTCTTGGAGGATCAACGGGCATGAGAGGAACGGGCTTCTGCTGTGTCAAAATGGTTTGCTCGTAGCCTGTGAGGCCGGGAATTCTTGCTATCGCTCATTCGCCGGCGTAGCATCCAGCGTATTCATTCTGTTGAGCGGTCTTTTCCGGTCCGGCATCTCACGGCCACTGCTAGCGGAAGATCGGGCAGGTATGGTGGTCCTGTAGGCGAAGGTGAGTCAACGAGGTAGAGCTTGGAATCCGCAGTGGACCGGCTTGAGTTTGTGACAATTGAAGGACTCCTGGCCTACGGGGAGTTGCTGGCGTCTCGCATTGCCGGTGAAGGAATTGCGTTCCCGCCTATCCCGCCTTCCTCAGTCGATCGACTGCAGCGAGCCCGTGCCGCCATGGAGAAGATCAGAGCGTTTGTGCAGCGTGCGGAAGAAGGATTTCCCGGGGCAGAGGAGTATCGGGCTACTCGTCGCGCGGTAATCGAACAGGGGTGCGGGGGTGATGAACTGGTGTTCTTTGCCGCCTGGAATGTTCTCCTCGCAGCAGGCGAGTTGGCTCCGCTCCTCCGTATGCCAATCAGGTCGGTGCAGAAGCCGACGCATCGCCGGCCGGTAGCGATTGTGCCTCGCGCGCAATTGACGCCGCAGTTAGTCGAGGATCGTATCGTGCTGGACTTGGGCGAGGATCGGTTCTGGCTCTTGCCGCGCGATTTAACCGGTCGCACGCTCCTGTTCACGATGCGTCATGGTGTCTCACGGGTGGAAAGCGGTACCTATCGAGTCGGGCGCCGCCTCGCGAACGTGCTGGACCCTGAGCGAGGCGTTCCTAAGGCCGACGCAGTCGGTTCAGCCTTGGCCAGGATGCTGGGCGTGGTCGGGCAACAATTGGACTTCCTGCACATTCACAACTACCTCGACCCGTGCACCTTTGTCCAGCTGGTGAGCCAGAGCCCCAATACGCGGCAACTGTATGAACGTGTGGTCACCGCGCTTATGCAGGGGCGCGCGCACGATGCTGAGGGGCTCCCACCTACCTGTGATCCCGCATTAGACTCTCAGGATTTTGGATGGGTTACGGGTTTGGAGAAGAAGGTGGAAGCTGAGGAAGCCGCAAAGGCATTCGGTGTGGACGTGCAGACGGCCAAACGTCTGATCAAACATCCCCTCTATAGCTACCCGGGCGGACATTCCTTCTTCGATGTGTATGTGGATATCGTCGATGGCTTCCGCCGGTTGGGTCACGCCCATCAGGGGAAGGCTGTGTGTCTGTACAGTCACAGTTCCACGCTGCGGGCGCTCATGATTTATCTCGATCCTCGTCCCTTTCGCGAAGCCTTCACCGAATTTGGCGAATATAAGGAGGGACAGGATAACGTCGTGCTGTTGACCTACGAGCAGGGTCTCTTATCCGGCTACTCCACCGCTGTGGGTTTGTCGGCGCGGGAACGGGCGGCGCGGGAGATCTGGGTCAAGATCGAGCGCGAACGTAGAGACCGGATCACGCTCAAGCCCCGGCAGATCAAGCGGATCGTGGCATTGGTCTCAGGTGGCGACTTTGCCGGCGCCGGCGCCGCGTTGAAAGAGTTGCGCGTGACAGGACACCGGTTTGGTCTGGACGTCCACTTCGTTCGTCACGGGTACTTAGGGTTAGCCAACAACTGGATCGAAGCGGTGAGCGAGGACGATACCCGCGGCATGGGCAGCCATGCGAGCAGCCCGATCGGGAGCAGCCGCTTCGAAGATTTCAAAAACGAGCAGGTGCAGCAGGTCACCATGCGGCATCTCAAGCCATACATGGAAGACGGTGCCTTGGTGGTCATTGGTGGGGAGGGGAGTCTTCGAGGCGCGCGCGCGCTGTATGAAGGATTTGGGGTCCAGGCAGTAGGGATTCCTGGCACGATCGACAATAATCTCGCGGGGACGACCTCCCTGGGTTTTCATTCGGCCGTGTCACTGGCGAATCAATCCATCGAGTCGCTGAAAGCCACCAGTTCCGCCATGGGCAGTGTCTTTTTCGTCGAGATTATGGGGGCGGGGTCCGGCCATCTTGCCCTCGCCTGTGCGTATCAGGCCAGGGCTGAGGGTCTCTTGGTCAACGAGCATCCCGATCCCGACGCGTATATCGACAACGTCATCCTGGGTACGCTCAACCGTACGTTGGGGGTTCCGAACAAGAGCCATCTGTTTGTGGTGGCGGAACAGACGCCCCATCGCCATCACCCGGATGGCGGCGTGCGAGGTCTTGTCGAATATGTCGCCAGCACACTGAGCACATGGCCACAGTTTCAGGCGCACCCCGGTGAATTTCGTCTCGCTCCTGCAACCAAAGCTACGATCCTCGGACACACATTACGGGGGGCGCCTCCGACCCCCGAGGACAAGACCATCGGACAAGATCTAGCCTATGAAGCGATTCGCCGTCTCGTCAAGGAGCCGGAGCGAGTGGTCGGGTGCATGTTGGCCTATCGTGGACCAGGTACCATCGAGGCGATCCCACTCCATGCTGTGGCGCCGAAGCAGTTCGACTGGGAGATCTTCGCCCGAATGCACGGAAGCGAGTTGCCATAGCGAGATGAATGGAGCGTGGCGATTCACCGTGAAGGCCGCGCCCTGACTCCATCTCCACTCATTGTCACAGGGCGGCTCGATCATGGATGAACGAGTCGCCCTGCGCCTGAAACGACGGTTGCGTTGTGGGCGTAGTGGTCGTTTGCTAGAATGGCGTTCCTGGATCTCATTGCGAGAAGAGCGGGCAAAGCGGCACGTGCCTGAAAGGCACGATCCGAAGTTCGGGGTTCGACGTTTCGAAAACCTCGAACCCTCGCTCGCCCCGCCTGCTCTCGCGCGGCGCGCATCCCGATTGACCAATGACGAGTGACAGCATTGTCTATGCGTAAAGCAAAAATCGTGTGCACCATTGGCCCTGCCAGCGATTCCCCTGCCTTGCTGGATCAGTTGATTGAGAGCGGCATGGACGCCGCGCGCCTCAATTTTTCTCACGGGACCCACGAATCGCATGCGCGTGCGATCAAGGCCATTCGCGAAGCAGCGGATCGTCGGCGCGTCGCGATCGCGATCATCCAGGATCTGCAAGGACCGAGGATCCGTGTTGGGGAAGTCGATCAGGGCGGGCTCGATTTGGTTGCCGGCCAGACCGTGAGGCTCGTGACATCGCTGCTCCGGTCCGGCGGTCAACTCGGCGCACAATCAATCGCTCCGTCCGGCGTGCGTGAAATCCCGGTGACGTATCAATACCTGGTGCGGGATGTCCAGCCAGGCGCCCGTATCCTGATCGACGACGGGCTCATCGAGCTGATTACTGATCGGATTATTGGCAACGCCGTCGAATGCAGAGTCGTGACCGGGGGACGACTCACCTCGCACAAGGGCATGAACTTACCGGATACTCGCATCAGCACCCCCACTCTGACAGACAAAGATCGGGACGATCTCCGGTTCGGCATCGCGCAGGGGGTGGACTATGTGGCCCTCTCGTTTGTCAGAGGTCCCGATGATGTGATGGCTGCAAGGAAGTTAGTGGCCGACTGGGGCGGCGACGTGCCGGTTATTGCAAAGATCGAAAGGCCGGAAGCGGTGGAGTGCTTGGACGCGATTCTTGATCAGGCGGACGGCGTGATGGTTGCACGGGGCGATCTGGGAGTCGAGATGGGGCCGGAGGCAGTCCCGCTCCTACAGAAGCGCATTATCGCCGAATCCAACCACCGTCGCTGCCTCGTGATCACGGCCACTCAGATGTTGGAGTCCATGACGCACCACACGCGCCCGACAAGGGCCGAAGCGTCGGATGTGGCGAATGCCGTCCTCGATGGGACTGATGCCGTCATGCTGTCGGCAGAAACAGCGATCGGCCAGCACCCGGTTGAAACAGTCCGTGTCATGGACCGGATCGTTCGAGCCGCAGAAGAAGGGACTCGATCGTGGCGTAGGCGCTTCTCCGACGCGCCACAGGGGGAAGGCTCATTTCCGGAGGCCATTTGCCATTCGGCTTCTTCGGCAGCCTCAGCCATCGGGGCGAGCGTCATCGTGGCATTTAGCGAACGGGGTACGACTGCGCGCTTGCTGTCGAAGCAGCGACCCGATGCGTCAATTATTTCATTGACACCATTTGAGATCATACGGCAACGGATGGCGCTATATTGGGGTGTGGTCCCTCATACGATGCGGCAGATCGCTCAAACCGATGAGCGAATCGATGAAGCAGAACGTCGCCTGAAAACCGAAGGACTGGCGACAACAGGACAGCGGATCGTGATTGTGTCGGGGACCAGGATTGGTCAGCCTGGAGAGACCAATTTCATGAAGTTACACAAAGTTGGGTGAACTGAACCTGCTGAACGATACGAGCACGCTGCATAGGAACAGGCGCGTCATTGAGCAAGGAGGCTGTCTTGGCAGCCTCAGGGCGGGCGGGTGAGAAGCTCGACGTGTTTAACCGCCTGCAAGAGAGGCTTACTCGGTTCCCCAAGGAGGAGGACAGCTTGGAAGAAGAGCTCACACGATGACACTCAATGTTGTGGGACGGTTCGTGCTTTGTCTGTGTCAGTTGCTCGCCCTGGTGTTGGTATCGGGAGAGGGACTCGCGCAGACCGCGTCTCTCAGGCATTCTCCGGCAGATGTGGTCAAGCGATATCTCACGCTCGATTATAAGGGGGCAAGGCTCGATGCCATGTCGTCCGAAACGGTCGCGTCGTACAGAGGATGGGAAGAGGAGCCGGCATGGGGACATGTCGTCGTGACGCGCGGCTTTGTGGTGGCAGAGCAGTATCGTCAATGGGAGGTGATCGATAGGATGGAAGTCGTGATTCCGGTGACCTTTCAGGTGATCGGCTCGGTCTATTGGGAAACGGCCGGTTTCGTCCAAGAGGTTGAGACTGAAGAGGTTCGATTTCGCGTGAAAGCCGTCAACAATCGATGGAGGATTGTCGAGCCGATCCTTCCCCCTCACGTGGGACAGAAGCGAATGGTGAATTTCGTGCGCGAAGCCTGGATGAAAGAAACCGACCCGGCCAAACGAGACCGTCTTGCGGTATTACAAGAAGAGTTGCGAAAGGCGAAGTAATGATGGGGAAGACCTCCGTTGAGCTGTTAATATTCGACTTGGACGGGACGCTCATCGAGTCCAAATGGGACATTGCCGCGTCGGTGAATTTCACGTTGGCTGAATTGGGGTTGCCGCAGCGTCCGATCGAGGAAATTTTCGGGTTTGTGGGAGATGGAGTCAAACAATTGTTGCGCTTGTCGGTCGGCGAGAGCAGCGGGGTCACCTTTGACGAAGCGTTGCGGGTGTTCAGGAGCCAGTACTTGGCCCATTGCCTCGATCGCACGACGTTCTATCCTGGTATCGGAGAGATGCTGACACATTTCTCGGACAAGCGGAAAGCCGTCGCGACCAACAAGTCGATCGAATACACCAGCGCGATTCTCCAAGGGCTGGGAGGCAATCATTTTCAGTGCGTCATCGGCGGCGATGATGGGTTTGGGTTGAAACCGGAGCCGGGCATGCTGCTGCATGTGATGAAGCAGCTGAACGTATCGAAAGAACAGACCGTGCTCGTCGGAGACAGCACCAACGACATCAACGGCGGACATAATGCCGGGATTCGTGTCTGTGCAGTCGGGTATGGCATGGGGAATCGAGCGAAAATGGAAGCCTGTCAGCCGGACTGGTTTATCGAACGACCGGAACAACTCATGGAGTTATTCATATGACGACTCACGCGTTGCTCGTGAAACGTTGTCAGCCACGGAGGAATGTTATGAGCAATCGGGGTCTTTTCCTCAACAGAAGGTTTCCAATTCTCGCCACGGTTTGCGGTTTGCGTTTCACGATATGTCTCTTCGTTTTCGTCGCCGGCCTCAGCCTGAATCTCAATCCATTGCATGCCGCCTCGTTCGGGCTGGCGGATCGTGTGGTGGAACAGAAACTGGCGAACGGGTTGACTGTGCTCATGGTCGAACGGCATCAGACGCCTGTAGTTTCCCTCAACATGACCTTCAGGGTCGGGGGAGTCAACGAACAGGTAGGGCAAACCGGCCTGGCGCATCTCTACGAACATATGGCGTTCAAGGGCACGAGGACGGTCGGGACGAAGAACTACGAGAAGGAACGTCCTATTCTCGAAGAATGGTTTCGAGTGGGGACTGAGCTGGAGCAACGGCAGCGAGAGTTCGCGCGGAAGAGTCAGGAAAACCCGGCCAGTTCCGAGGATCGGGTCGCCATCGAGGAGCTGCAGAAACGGTTTACCGAACTTCAAGACCAGGCGGGACAGTTCGTCGCGGGCAACGAGATGGCCTTGCTCTATCAACGCCACGGGGGAGTTGGACTCAATGCCGCGACCGGCAAGGACCTGACCCGATACATGATTAATCTCCCGGCGAACCGTTTGCCTTTGTGGGCTGCGCTCGAAGCCGATCGCATGGCGCATCCGGTCCTCCGCGAATTCTACAAGGAGCGGGGAGTCGTGATGGAGGAGCGGAGGATGCGGAACGACGACAGCCCCAGCGGGCTGTTGTACGAAACCTTCACGTCGGCTGCCTTCCGCGCGCACCCGTATGGCATTCCGACGATCGGCTGGGAGTCGGATATCCTGTCGCTCACGCCGGCCGACACCGAAGCCTTCTTCAAAGCCTACTACGGTCCCGGCAATGCGACGATCGCCATCGTGGGCGATATCGATCCGAAGGAGGTCATGGCGCTGATCGAACAGACGTTCGGCACAATACCGGCTTCGCCTCCGCAACCCCCGATTGTCACCGTTGAGCCGCCTCAACGAGGGGAGCGCCGCGTGGAGGTGGAGTTCGATGCAGAACCCTCGCTGATCATCGGGTTTCACAAGCCGGCATTGAACCATCCAGACGATTATGTGTTCGACGTGATCGACGCGGTGCTGAGCGACGGACTCACCTCCCGACTCTATGTGAAGCTGGTCCGCGAGAAACGGATTGCCGCCTCGGTCGACTCCGACGCGAACCATCCGGGAGTCCGCTCTCCGAACCTGTTCGTGGTCAATGCCACACCGCTCGCGCCCCATACGACAGCAGAAGTCGAAGCGGCCATCTATGCCGAGATCGAACGGCTCAAGACGGAGCCGGTTTCTGCCAAGGAGCTTGAGAAAGTACTGAATAATCTGGATGCCGATTTGGTTCGGGCGCTTCGGTCCAACGGAGGCCTGGCTTCTCAACTGGCGCTCTTTCAAACGGTAGCGGGCGATTGGCGCTACGCGTTAAAGTCTCGGGAAAAGATCGCAGCCGTCACCCCTGCCGACATCCAGCGTGTAGCTTCTGCGTATTTCACGAAATCGAACCGAACGGTGGCGACGTTGGTGAAGAAGGCCGGAGAAAAAAATGTCGCGACGGCGCCGCAGCGCGAGGTGGCGCGATGAAGAGCATGACACGTGACACGTTCAACGTGAAACGGGGGTATTGCATACTGACGGCGATGGTCATCGCGCTCATCGTTCCGGTGTTGACCGCTTGTGCCGAAAATCCGATGCTGGGCGATCCCAGACAGATGACGTTTAAGCCGGTGGAGTTCACCCCGCCGGAACCGGATCGTGTGGTGCTCGAAAACGGGATGGTCGTCTATCTTCTCGAAGACCATGAGCTGCCCTTGATCAGCATTACCGCGACGGTGCGAACAGGCGGCTGGCTCGATCCGGCCGATAAGATCGGGCTGGCGTCGTTGACCGGTTCCGTCATGCGGGTCGGTGGGGGCGGCGGTCTGTCGGCTGAACAAGTCGACGAGGAACTCGAGCAGTTCGCCGGCGATCTCAGCATCTCGATCGGGCGGCAATCCGGTTCGGCGTCGCTCGATGTGCTGAGCAAGGACATAAAACGGGGGCTCCAGATTTTCGTGGGACTTATTCGAACCCCCGCCTTTGAGCCGCCGCGAGTTGAACTGGCCAAGCTGCAGACCATCGAAGGGATTCGCCGCAGGCAAGATAATCCCGGCTCGATCGTCGGACGCGAGTTCATCAAGACCCTCTACGGAGCCGATCATCCGTCGGCGCGCGAAAGCAGTGTCGAATCCATCGCCCGCATCACCAGAGACGATCTAATTGCCTTTCACCGGAAGACCATTCATCCGAACGGCATGATATTGGGTGTGACGGGGGACTTCGACAAATCCACGATGCTGACTCTGCTGCGAGACGTATTCGGCGATTGGAAAAAAGGCGAGGTTCCGGTGCTGAAGATTGCCGACGTGCCTCAGAGCCCGACGGCGAAGCCTGTCGTGCGATTCGTGAACAAGGAGACCTCGCAAGCGCATCTCCGCGTCGGTCATCTGTCGATCAAAGAGCAGGATCCTGACTATGTGGCCTTGGCGATCGCGAACGACATTCTGGGGGGCAGTTCATTTCGCAGCCGCCTCTTCAACGACGTGCGGACCAAGCGGGGCTTGGCCTACTCGGTCGGCAGCCGCTTGAACTCCGGGGTGCACGATCAAGGCGTCTGGCTGATGCGAGCCGAGACGAAGTTGCCGTCGACGCAAGAAGTCATCGCTCGGTTTGTCGCGAATATGGAGCGGATGCGGATCGAGTTGGTGACGGACAACGAGCTGGCAGAAGCCAAAGAGGCCTATGTGAACTCGTTTGTGTTTTCCTTCGCCAGTCCGTCGGCGATCGTGGGGCGGTTGATCGTGCTGGAATATGATGGGCTTCCCAAAGATTTTCTCCAGCAATTGCGCGCCCGCGTAATCGCACTGACAAAAGAGGAAATCTTGGCGGCGTCGAAGAAACATTTCAACCCAGAGCGTCTGACCATTGTCGCCGTCGGCTCCGGCGAGGTCCTGCCGAAATTGCTGTCGGGGTTCGGGGAAGTGAAAGAAATAAAGTTGGCTCCGGAGAGCTGAGGAGGGGAGCGGGTCCTGTCGCCGACCTGGGAGCCCGACCGTCCTCGCATCCCGCCCGGTGTAGGAGGGGTGGGGGTAGCCCGTTAGTCTCCTTTGCTCGCGCAACGCGCGAGCCTCAGAAGGCCCTCGTTGGACGCGCGCAGTTGGAGACCAATCGGGCCACCCCTTTAACGGTAAGATGCAAGCTAAGCGGTCGGGCTCCCAGATCGGCGCCACCCGCTTGAAGAGAGAAATCTCCGGAGCGTTGAGTGAGGGAGTAGAGGGGAAGGGAGAACGGTTGAATCGAGGTTTGTGCTCGCATGCCCCACACTTCAAGAAAGCCATACTATGTCGCTCAATTGCAGGTATGTAAGCGATGAGAAGTTGCTTCTTGCCTATCTTGATTTGACCGGAACAAAGCACTTCTACGAAAACAGTGAATTGCCCGAACAAATAAATAGAATTTCGCAGGTTGTTGGTGCGGTACATGCGGAAATTGAAAATACCTTTGAAGAGGACAAAACAAATCTATTCGTCCACATGTATGCGGACTCCCTCGTGATCGCCCAGAAGAACTTGATTGAAGGTTGTGCGAAGAGACTAGTTGAGCTGATGCTGAAGGTCCAGTATCAAGTTCTTACGAATAGTCAGTTTAATAAGGTCAAGGCGAAGGATTCTGTAGGGAATAGATTAATGCCAACTCTAAGCCGAGCCCTGATAAAAAGAGGTCCTTATTACGGGATGATTTGCAGTGAGATGCAGCAATCAATAGACAACATTTTCTCCAACTTCAGTTTGGTTGGTGGCTCGGCGATCATTGAGATGAATAAGGCTCTCGAAGGTTTACCAATGGGGACCTACATTGACGCGGCTCTTATCACGGAAGCAGGGATTGAACAGGAAAGACTGATCGACATAACTAATGAGATCGGATCAAAATTTGTTAAGCCTGGAGATGGTTTTGATTTCTTGCGCAGCACCCTTTCTTCTGTACAGAACGGCCCTGCGGACATTAAGGATTGGGTAGAGCAATTGATTAAGCTTACCGGCAATGACAAACACTTTAGAAACAAGATAACTCCATGGGTAGATGTAGTAAGTGGAGCTTGCCAATCGATATGTCGGACACATAGCTACTGTCACCCTACACAGCAACCTCTATCGGGATGTTGAGATGGTTATAAGTGCGACGAGTCTATGAAAGGAGACCGTCATGGTGACCTATCTGATGCTGCTTAATTGGACGGATCAGGGAATCAAGAATGTGAAGGATTCGCCGAAGCGGCTGGATGGGGTGAAGAAGCTCGCGAAGGACTTGGGTGGTGAGGTCAAGTCCTTCTATATGACATTGGGGGAGTATGATTTGGTGCTCATCGTTGATATGCCGAACAACGACAAGCTGGCGAGCTTCGGCCTCAAGTTGGGATCGTTCGGCAATGTGCGATCCACAACTCTCAGAGCCTATTCCGAGGATGACTATCGCCGCATCATTAGCGGTCTAAGTTAAGATGGCACAAGCATGGAACAGAACCGATTGCTGTCGGTGGTTAGCCGCGCTTTCAGCAAAGATCGAATTCAGAGCTGATTGCTGACGGCTGATAGCTGAAGGCTTTTCACATGCCTCTCGAAGACGAGTTCTGCGACATTATCAAGAAGGCGCGAACAGGCCAGGGACTTTCGATTGGTGATGTCGCCCGGATGGCTGGATTGCCTAGCGGGAACATCACTGTGCTGGAACGGGGCGCTTGCCCGCCTGATCGCATGGAGGTTTGTGCGCTAGCGGAGGCGTTAGGCCTTCGCTCTGGTCCATTGGAGCAGATTGCGATCGAGAAGTGGGAACCGGCGATCGCGCCCCTTGTCTCCTGGGTAGAAACTGTGCGTGGATCGATCAATGGCTATGGGGTGCAGGGCTATGTGGTGCATGACGGCGGGGAAGCGCTGCTCATCGACACGGCGTACAATGCGCCGGCGATGATCGAATTCTTGTCCACGCGCCGGCTTCGTCTGATGGGGATTTGCCTCACACACGGCCATGCGGACCATGCCGATGGGATCGAGGAGATCTTGAAGTTTCGTGAGGCGCCGGTGTATCTCGGAGCGGAGGATGTCGATCTCCTCAGCTGGCGGCCTTCCGGTGCTCAGCTGAAGGCGCCGGACAATGGTCAGACGATTACGGTCGGGCGTCTCAGTATCCATTGTCTCGCTACATCGGGCCATACTCCTGGCGGGATCTGCTACCGCGTGGATGCCGAGTCGCAACGGGTCTGCTTCGTCGGCGATACATTGTTTGCCGGTTCCATTGGCCGGTCGAATCCCAGCACGTTATATCAGACTCATCTGCGGTCGGTCCGAACTCACGTCCTTAAGCTGCCGCCAGAATATCGTTTATTGCCTGGCCACGGGCCGGCCACGACCGTTCGCGAAGAGCTTGACCATAACCCCTTCGCATCTGTTCATTGAAGAAGACGCATGAATCTAGAGGAGCGGAACGACGATCAGCCGATCCGCAGCGGAGAGCTGCCTGATGTGGCGGGACCGGCTGAGGGGTTTAGCGAGCCTACCGAGGACGGCGGATTCGAGGAGAGCCCCTTCTCCAAATGGATCCTACCCATCAGCCTCTTTGTGGCGACAATCTTTACTACCCTGTGGGCCGGCGCCTATCAGGTCTATAACGGACCGATTCGTGGACCGGTGAATCTGCTGCTCGAACAGCCCGAGATACTCTTGCGCGGGATTCCTTTTGCCGCCACGTTGCTCTTCATTCTCGTGACTCATGAATTCGGACACTATGCACTCTCCCGTATTCACAGGGTGCCGGCGTCGCTGCCGTTATTCATTCCAGGTCCTCCCTATTTCATCGGCACATTCGGAGCGATCATCCGCCTGCGCGGGCCGATCATGAATCGGCGCGCGCTGTTCGATATTGGCGTGGCCGGCCCCCTTGCCGGTTTCATCGCCGCGATGGTGGCGCTCATCATCGGCCTGAACTTGTCGACGGTCGTCGATCGGACAGCAACTCATGGATTGCAGTTGGGCGAACCGTTGCTCTTGCAGTTCATTGCCTGGCTGATCGTTGGATCCATCCCCCCGCAGGCCGACATTGTTTTACATCCCATCGGATTCGCCGCCTGGTTCGGCCTGTTTGTGACGTCGCTGAATCTCATTCCTATCGGTCAACTCGACGGCGGACATGTGGCCTATGCTCTGTGGGGCAAACGCCAACGCACGATGGCCTTTGTCATGGTTCCGATCCTCATCGTACTGGGATTCGTGGGCTGGCCAGGCTGGTGGCTCTGGGCCTTCATGGCTGGGCTCTGGGGTTTCGG
>Ga0134127_10000721_pt1 | contig 27927 bp, 30 predicted proteins | sample KB31753_FD_96459 | JGI IMG/M metagenome (GOLD analysis project Ga0134127, IMG submission 96459) | Terrestrial soil microbial communities with excess Nitrogen fertilizer from Kellogg Biological Station, Michigan, USA - KB3-175-3 | ecosystem: Environmental > Terrestrial > Soil > Unclassified ... | reverse complement strand
TGGCGGCTAAAGGCGAGGGCCTAAAAGAAGGTATCGAACCAAAGAACCAAATAAATATAAACAGTATGAGAAAAATAATTTCATTTATACACCTGTCGCTCGACGGTTTTGCAGAAGGGCCCAACGGAGAAATGAACTGGATAAAGGTTGATGAGGAAATTTTTGACCATGTGTGTAAGCGGAGAAGCGAAAGCGATACGGCCTTATATGGACGGGTAACTTATGAGATGAGGGAAAGTTACTGGCCCACCGCCGGAGACGAGCCTGACGCGAGCAAACACGACATTGAACATTCAAGGTGGTATAACCAGGCTCAGAAAATTGTTTTATCGAAAACAATGAAAGGCGCGGATTTGGCCAACACGACCATTATCAGCGACAACCTTTCGGACAGGATAAATGAAATAAAACAACAGGCGGATGGAGAGATCCTGCTTTTTGGCAGCCCGACCGCAACACATTCGCTTATGCAACTAAACTTAATTGACGGTTACTGGCTATTTATTAACCCGATTATTTTGGGACACGGCATTCCGTTATTTGCAGACATCAAAGACAAAATAAAATTAAACCTATTAAATACACGGCAATTTACCAACGGGGTAACTGAGCTGAATTATACAGTTGACAGGGGATAAATTGAAGTCGGAAGTTTAGTCTTTAATTTGTTAATGCATGCTTTTTATGCAAACTATCGTAGCTTTGAAAATAACTTCATTTTATTAACCAGTAAAACGATCCGCCATGTTGAAGAAATATTATTTCTTGTCTTTATTAATTTTCAGCTTTTCGCTCCTGATGACCCGGTTTGGCTTTGCCCAATCGACGATGTTGTCAAAAGGAGATGCAGCGCCTGCATTTACCGCCCAGGCCAGCCTGGCCGGCAGCGCATTTGATTTTTCATTAAAAAAAGCCCTTGCTAAAGGACCTGTCGTGGTTTATTTCTATCCTTCTGCCTATACCGGCGGCTGTGATGCGGAAGCCCACGCCTTCGCTGAAATGAAGGATAAATTTACAGCGGCGGGAGCTACCATTATCGGTGTATCCGCCGACGATATCGAGCGGCTGAATTCATTTTCTTCCGATCCGCAGTACTGTGCCGGCAAGTTCCCTGTCGCTTCGGACCCTAAGGGGGAAATTGCAGCAAGATACGGCCTGACGATGTCACCGGGAAAAACCGGAATCAAAGACGTACGCGGCATGGACCTTACACATGGTTTCATCCCGCGAACCACTTTTGTCATCGATAAAAAAGGCAAGGTTGCAGCCGTCTTTTCATCACAAACCGACCATATTTCAGCTACCGACCATGTTGAAAAATCGCTGGCGATCGTAAAAGGGCTATAATCACCGCCGGGCTCAAACGATAGTTCCCGTTGACGCAAGTTACTGTTTTCGCTAATTTAGATAGGCGCCCAATTTACCGATATAGGCGTCGTCTATACTATTCTTATTTTCTGCTAAAAACGTGGTAACCTTATCATTTTCGTTCGGAAAAGCTTGCTTGATCGATTTCTTTCTTAACGAAAACTCGGTTACCTTACCTGTCGGAACGTCAAGCACATAATAGGTGAAATCATCATTAAATTCATCGTGATCCTGCCCCCGGTCGCCGGACGCCGTATGCGATATTTCCGTCGGGGTGAATTCAGTTTTAATACGTTTGTATATTTTGTATTTAGAACCGCCGGCCAAAAGCTGTACGAAATGCGATTTTTCGATAGCAGGCACCAGTTCGAAATCGAGACGCCGGTCGGTTTTATCGTATATGGTAAACGATTTCACCTGGTTCCGGCCGGCTTGCATAACGGTGCGCTTATTCAGCGTTAATAAGAGGTATCCGCTCATTTTTTCATAATTAAACAAGCAATTTGAATTATCGACCTGCTTACCCGATGCATCGGTAAAAAAACCGTGACCAAATGAATCGAGCAGATACCTGCTGCCTACCACATTTGCTTTTGAAACGATGGTCACTTTTCCATCTTCCGAAACGGAGGTCGGCACAGCAAGCGGTAAAGTTTCGATCTGTATATCCGCCGCAACTGCCTGGCTCGGAGCGGGCTTTAAAGTTATCGGCGCACCGGCGGCGATAGCCTTTGCGCTAATGACGGTATCCTTGTAACCATCCAGTTTAAAGAGAAGCTTCGAATCAGGGTGAGCGGCGATCGTAAAGTTGCCTAACGAGTCGGTTAGTTCGGCGTTTTTATAGCTGTTGTCATCAATAAAAACATAATGCAGCAATTTCCCTGTCTCGTCCTTAACCGAGCCGGTAACAACAGTGTTTTGCGCTTTCATCACGTTGATGGCAAGTGCTGTAAATAAAACTGAAAAAAGTAATTTCATAATAATGTACAGTGATATAATAATGGGAGTTAATTGAATCCTACGGTTAAAAAACCCGCTAAAATGGTAAATTTTGGCAGATTGGGAAAGCTGGTGTTGCTTTTTGGCGGGTTTTGTGGGGCGAACACGTGGATGTAACAGCATATTTACCAATTCCGGGGCATTGTGAACAAAAGGGCACGCTTTTCGCATGCTGTGTGGCAGGGGCAGTTAGCGACATTAGGATTTCGGTTAAGGACGGACGCTTAACCTGGTAGGCTGGCAAAGAAAAAATAGCATAAACCATTTTTTTGCAAGGTTGTTAGTCATTAACAATAAGTAGGAGAAATCGATTATGAACCTGCAAGACCCACGCACGAAGTACCCGCGGCCGCCATATCCGCAACAGCAGCAGGATATGCCCGGCGGCGTCGGCGCCATGCAACCGCGGCCCGACCATGGCGAAGAAAGTTATAAGGGAACGGGCCGTCTTAACGGCCGTAAGGCGCTGATTACGGGCGGCGACTCGGGCATCGGGCGGGCCGTTGCCATCGCTTTTGCGCGGGAAGGTGCGGATGTATCTATCAGTTATTTGAACGAGGATAATGATGCCAACGAAACTGCGCGGTATATTGAAGCCGAAGGCCGGAAATGCTTGCTGGCGCCCGGCGATATTTCGGACCAAATCCATTGCGAACAATTGATCCGCCGCGTAACGGGTGAATTAGGCGGCCTGGATATCCTGGTCAATAACGCGGCCTATTCGCACGAGCGCGCCTCGCTGCAGGAAATAAGCCCGGAAGAATGGGACCGTACCTTTAAAACAAATATTTACCCGCTATTCTGGCTTTGCCGCTTTGCCGAACCGCATTTGCAGCCGGGCAGCTGTGTGATCAATACGGCGTCGATCAACGCCTACAAACCCTCGCCCAAGGTGATCGCTTATAACTGCACAAAGGGCGCTATTCAGAACTTTACCGCCGGGCTTGCGCAGCTTTGGGGCAAAAAAGGCATCCGTGTGAATGCTGTTGCGCCCGGGCCGGTGTGGACGCCGCTAATACCTGCATCTATGTCGCCGGAAAGTATCGAAAAATTTGGTGAAGAGACTCCGCTTGGCCGCGTTGCCCAACCGGCGGAACTGGCGCCGGCTTATGTGCTGCTGGCCTCAGGCGAAGCCAGTTACATCAACGGCGCCACCATACAGGTGACAGGCGGTATGCCTGCAGTTTAAATAACGCCCTGGAACCGCTATGCTTAGCCAAAATAACCGTCAATAAGCGGGGCGTTACCTATTTATTCTTTTTGACTATCTTTCGGCATATAAATTTATCCAACCGTTAGTTCAATTTGCCGATTCCATGAAAGGTTTGATGATGGATTACCAGCTCACCCTGCCTACCATTTTGCGGAGGGCAGCGCAATTTTATTCGCAAAATGAGATCGTTAGCAGGCTTCCGAATAAAAGCATCCATCGTTACACTTATCGTGATATGGCCCTGCGTGCTAAAAAATTGGCCGTAGGCCTTCAACAGCTTGGAATCCGCCAGGGCGACCGCGTGGCTACCCTTTGCTGGAATCACTACCAGCACCTGGAGGTATATTATGCCGTGCCGTGCATGGGCGCGGTCGCGCATCCCCTTAATTTACGTTTCAGTCCTGATGAACTGAGTTATATCGTTAACCATGCGGAAGATAAGATCATCATTGTGGACCAGGTATTGCTGCCCCTGTTTGAAAAATTCAAACAGGCTACAAATCTTTCTACCGTCATCGTCGTTCCGCAAACCGGCGAGCCGCTGCCGCAGGGATATTTAAATTATGAGAATGTTTTGGCCGGCGGCGATGAATCGCTGTTCGAGCCGTTTGAGGGCGACGAAAATACGGCCGCCTTTATGTGCTATACTTCCGGAACAACCGGCAAGCCGAAGGGTATACTATACTCCCACCGCTCCATGATGCTTCACTGCATGTCGTTCCTCTTAAAAAGTACCGGGGGCGGCATTACCGAGCGCGATGTGGTACTTCCCGTTGTGCCGATGTTTCATGCCAGCGCATGGGGTTACCCATACACTTGTGCTTTTGTCGGGGCTAAGCAGGTGTTTCCCGGCCCGTACCTGGATGCCGAAAGTCTTTTAAGTCTTTTCGAAAGTGAAAAAGTAACCATAACGGGTGGCGTACCCACGGTGATGATGAACATCCTTCACATGCTGGATGAAAACCCGGGTAAATACAAGCTCAGCTTGAAATCCATTGCGATCGGCGGCTCCTGCGCGCCGCGCTTTATGGTTCAATCTTTCGCCGAACGGTATGGCATACATGTGCTGAACACCTGGGGCATGACGGAGCTTTCGCCGCTGGGCAGCACCGCGGTAATGCCCGCCAAACTGGAGAATGCTTCTAAAGAGGAGCAATATGACCACGCTATAAAGCAGGGCTTCCCGGTGCCTTTTGTCGAGATACGCGGCAGGAATGAATTTGGATTGATCCCCTGGGATGGCCATACGGTAGGCGAACTGGAAGTCCGCGGGCCCTGGGTTGCCGCCTCCTATTACGCCGATGCAGAGCCGCGGGGAAAATTTACAGACGACGGCTGGCTTAAAACCGGCGACATCGCCGCCATCAGCGAAAATGGCTGTATCGAGATCAAAGACCGCAGCAAGGATGTGATCAAATCGGGCGGGGAATGGATCAGCTCCATAGCGCTCGAAAATGCGCTCATGAGCCACCCTTCGGTGCTGGAGGCTGCCGTGATCGCCGTGCCGGATAAAAAATGGATGGAGCGGCCCTTTGCCTACGTGGTGGCGAAGCCGGGAAAAACCGTTTCGCCCGATGAACTGAAGGAATTTCTTGTGGGTAAGTTTGCCAAATTCTGGATACCGGATGGTTATGCCATTATCGATGCCATACCCAAAACTTCGGTAGGCAAGTTTTTGAAATCGGCGTTGAGGGAAAGGTATGAGAAGGAGTTGAAAGCAGAAAGGTTAAAGGTTAAAGGTTAAAGGTTAAAGGCAAAAGGTGCGAAAGATTTTTTTGCGTCTCAGCCGATCAGCTTCGCGCCAATCTCATCCCTTATGTCATTTCGACGAGCTTGCCCGCCGCAGGCAGGGAACGAGGAGAAACTAGACACGGCAATTCTACATGCACTACAAATGCACGTGTATAGGTTTCTCTTCGCTTTCAGCCGATTTAAAATGACCTCCTCAGTTAACGATCGCCTGGTACACCAGCGGCGCGAAGGCCGCACCTGTGTTAGCCACATACGGCCCCCACATTTGCTCGTAAGCCAGCACCACCATATCTTCTTTCGGGTCGACCCAATAAGAGGTGGAGAACACGCCGCCCCACGAAAACGAACCTTCCTGTATAGGGCCGAAACGGCTGCCTTCGTGAGAAACTATGAAAAACCCAAAACCAAATTTGTTCACGTCGGCATGACTGCCAAGATTGGGGTGCAGGTCGCCGATCTGGTTCATCGTCATGAGCCGCACCGTGCTGGGGGCCAGCAGCCGCACGCCATTATATTCCCCGCCATTGAGCAGCATCTGCAGGAAAACAGCATAATCGTATAAGGTCGACGACAAGCCGCCGCCGCCAGAGAAATAGTCGGTTTTTATAAGGGGATAATTCATATCGAGCGAACCGTTGAAAACGGTTGCCTGCTTTTTGATGCTCCCGGTTGAATCGCCGAGGAAGAAATTGACCAGCCTTTTGCCTTTTTCGGGGGGCAGGTTAAACCACGTGTCTTTCATGCCGAGCGGCTGACAAATACGCTTCTCGAAAAACTGCTCGAGCGACATGCCCGACCATTTCTCGACCAGATACCCCAGCACATCCATATTCAGGCCATATTTCCATCCCTCGCCGGGCTGAAAAAATAGCGGTACGTTGCCCAGGCTGGTCATTGCGTCTGAAAGTTTCGGCCCCTTTGTGCCAACGCCGCCGGTAAGGGCAGTTTTTGCGTAAATGGCATTTTCGGCCGGCGTGCCGATGGCGGGGTAGCCGATGCCGGAGGTATGGGTAAGCAGGTCGCGAATGGTGACGGCCCGCTTAGCCGCAACGGTGGTATAGGTGGTATCTTTAGGATTGAAGGTAGCGAGCACCCTCTGGTGGGCAAACGTCGGGATGAACTTTGAAACGGGATCGTCCAGCGAAAATTTGCCTTCCTCCCACAGCATCATCACCGCCACGACGGTGAGCGCTTTTGTTTGCGAAGCTATCCGGAAGATGCCGGTTTTGTCGAGGGGTTGTTTCGTGTCGGGATCGTTATACCCGCGCGCCTTGTAAAAAACAATTTTGCCATGGCGGGCAATCAAAACGGCCGAGCCGTTCACCCATTTCTGGTTCACCCACGACTTCATGGCCGAGTCGAGGCGGTTAAGCCGTGTTGCCGAAAAACCTGCCGCGGCAGGCGCCGCTTCGGCGAGTACTCTTGATTGTGATTGTACAGGTGCTGCGAATGCAATACATGCAAACAGCATTAAGGCGATTAAATAACGATTCATGAGATTTTAGTTGGCCGATCAAAAATAGAAATTTAGTTGAATGATGCAACGCCATAAACGCATACCTTACATACGTCAATATCCTGTGGGATGCCGAAATAAATTCGACATAACGTTTACTTTATATAAATTAGCCCTTAAACCAGCTAACATGAGACTAAAAGATAAAGTTGCCCTGATAACCGGCGGCGCCAACGGGATCGGCCTTGCCACTACGGAGCGTTTTGCCAAAGAAGGCGCAAAAATTATTTTGTGGGATGTATCCGATAAGGGGAACGACGTGGTGGAGCGGCTGAAAAAAGAAGGGCATGAGGCCATTTTTCAAAAGGTGTCGGTTACCGACGAGGACGAAGTGCAAAATGCCGTCGCTGAAGCGCATGCCCATTTCGGCCGTATCGATATCCTGATCAATAATGCGGGAATCACGAAGGACAGGACGCTGCTTAAGATGTCGAAACAGGAATGGGACGACGTGATCGGTGTAAACCTGACTGGTGTTTTCAATTGCACGCAGGCGGTTGCCCCCATCATGAAGGAACAAAACTACGGGCGCATCGTTTCTGCATCGTCAAACGTTGCTATACGCGGAAACTATGGGCAAACTAACTATGTCGCCACAAAATCGGCCATCATCGGCATGACGAAGGTATGGGCGATGGAGCTGGGCCGCTTTGGCATCACCGCTAACTGTATTGCCCCCGGGTTTATCACCACCGCCATGACCGACCTGATGCCCGAGGAAATACGCAAACAAACGCTCCCATCCATACCGCTTGGCAAGTGGGGTGTGCCCGAGGATATTGCCAACGGCTATCTTTACCTGGCTTCTGACGAGGCATCGTTTGTAAGCGGGATCTGTTTAACGATCGATGGCGGAGCAGCAAGGTAGTTAAAGCTTATCGCCCGGTAGATTGACTCACCCGGTATTCTCCGCCAGCCGGCGGAGAATACCACCCTCTCTTCGCAAGCGAAAAGAGGGTTTGGAAAATTACTGGTCAGGGACGTGCCTTCAAATCGGCCACTAGCTTTTTCGCGGTAGCGAAAAAGAGTATAGCTGATGCAAAGCCTACTACAATGATTATCGACAAAGCCCATCGCAACGATTCGACACCCATAGTTGGTTTAAGCAAGTCGCTGATGAAGCCGACCACCAACGGCCCGAAGCCCAAACCGACCAGATTGATCACCAGGAAAAAAACTGCCGAAGTAAGCGCCCGCATCGATGCAGGTACAAGGCTATGCGCTACCGCAAGCGACGGCCCCAGGTAAACACTTTGCACCGAAGCGCATAAACCCAGACAGGTTAGTGAAAGCGCGGTATTCTGCAAAAATATAGCCCCGGCCGCGCAGGGAATAGCGATGAGCACAGCATAACCCGGAACTTTCAGGTACCAGCGTTTATCCTCCTTCCCGAAATGATCTGTGAGCACCCCCCCGGCATACGATCCAATTGCCCCGCCAATGCCATAAATAAGGCCAAGCGACAGGCCTACTTCCGTACTCTTCATCCCATGCAGCCGCTGCAGGAAGGACGGCGCCCAGTTGATCAAACCGTAAATACAAAACACATTCAGCGCCGAAGCCAATGAGAGGAAAACGAAGGTTTTGGTGGAATACAAACGCTTAAATACCTCGCCAAATGTCGGCGGCTCGGCAGAAATGGTATCAGCATCCGTTGCGCCTCTTCGGGGCTCCTTCACCGTAACATAAAACAGCAGCGAGAAAATGATGCCGGGTGCGCCTACAACAAAAAACGCCGTTCTCCATCCCAGGTGCTGGTTTAAATAGCCGCCCATTAAAAAGCCAATTAATACGCCAAAATAAATTCCCGCCGAATAGATGGAAAGCGCCGTAGAGCGCTTTTGCGGTGGAAAGTAATCGGAGATCATGGCGTGGGCCGGCGGGCTCCCTCCCGCTTCCCCAACACCAACGCCGGTACGGGCCAGCAGCAGCTGGACGAAATTTCGCGCCAGGCCCGAGCAGGCCGTCATGATGCTCCACAGGCCAAGCGATACGGCCACCGTGTTTCGTCGGTTGGTCTTATCGGCCAAACGCGCGATCGGGATACCCAGGATGACATAAAATACAGCAAACGTAAAACCGGATAGCATCCCAAGCTGTGTATCTGACAGATGCAGCTCCTTTTTTATCGATTCCTGGAGAATAACAAGCACCTGCCGGTCGACGAAGTTGAACACGTACACCAGCGTGAGCATGGCCAAAACGTAATTGCGGTACAGGACGGTTACTTCCTTATAGTTAACAGGGGCATCGGTTTGCATAAAAGGTTTTGGCTGACTGGGTTGTGAGATAAAGAAAATAAAAATAAAGCAAAATTTCCGGCTATTTTTGGATATTACCAAATCTGTTTAGATACATTGTATGAATGCATATATCGTCGCCGGCAGCCGGAGCGCGGTTGGGAAGGCAAAACGCGGGGCTTTTCGGTTTACCCGGCCCGATACGCTCGCGGCCGAAGTGATCAAACACGTGGTGGATTTGGTGCCGAACGTCAGCAAGGAGCAAATTGAAGACGTGATTGTGGGCAATGCCACTCCCGAAGCAGAACAGGGACTTAATGTGGGACGTTTGATCTCGCTGATGGCACTCAATACCGATAAAGTGCCGGGCATGACGGTAAACCGGTATTGCTCATCAGGGCTGGAAACCATCGCCATTGCCTCGGCCAAAATACACAGCGGCCTCGCCGACTGTATTATTGCCGGCGGCGTTGAAAGCATGACTATGGTGCCTATAGGCGGGTGGCATAACATTCCTAACCCCGAGGTAGCAAAAGAACACCCGGATTATTACTGGGGTATGGGCCTGACCGCAGAAGCGGTTGCCCGGGAGTTTAACGTTAGTCGTGAGGAGCAGGACGAATTTGCTTACCATTCACATCAAAAAGCGCTCAGCGCGATAACAACCGGGAAATTTAAGGCGCAAATAGCGCCGGTAAAAGCATTGGATATCTATCTGGACGAAAAGGGCAACGAAGCAAAACGGGAATTTATGGTAGATACAGACGAGGGTCCGCGCGCAGATACCTCGCTCACGGCATTGGCCAATTTGCAGCCGGTATTTGATCCGGAGGGCACTGTAACGGCGGGCAATTCGTCGCAAATGAGTGATGGGGCTGCATTTGTAATGGTGGTGAGTGAGCGGTTTTTAAAGGAGAACAACCTGAAACCGATAGCCAGGCTGGTCAACTATGCGCTGGCAGGTGTTCCGCCGCGCATTATGGGCATCGGACCGCTGTACGCCATCCCTGAAGTATTAAAACGAGCCGGCATGAAGCAGGATGACATAAAACTTATAGAATTGAATGAGGCTTTCGCGTCGCAGGCCGTTGCCGTTATAAATGGGCTCGGCTTAAATCCGGATATTGTAAACGTTAACGGCGGCGCTATCGCGCTGGGGCACCCTATGGGCGCTACCGGAACAAAGCTGTCGATACAGCTGTTTGATGAATTGCGTTTACGCAAGCAAAAATACGGCATGGTAACGATGTGCGTAGGCACAGGCCAGGGCGCCGCCGGCATTTTTGAATTGCTGAATTAAAATTTCGGAATACCTTCTGCCGAAAATATCCTTGCAAATTTTTAAACCAATTAATATTTAAATAAGGAACAATTACCCGTTGCCGGCTGTTAGACATGTATAGCAAAAAGAATCATGTCAAAGCAACACCGCACCTTTCCGGGCGAACAGCAGGAAATTTCCCCGCAGCCGGCACAGCCCGAAATAGAACGGCCCCGCGATCCGAAGGAGCCGGAAATACCTGAAGAAGATACTCAAATCGTGCCGGATGAATATCCGCCCGGCGAGAATTCGCCCGAATCGCCCCTGGCGCCTCCCGCTAAGCCGGAATAAATTTATTCTTTTGCCTGCGTTCCCTGTCTTCTAAGCTCAGGCTATACGCGAATAAAATCTCAAATACACTACATAAATTTCAATCTTTGATATTACCTTTAAAACACATTTATTTAAACCATAAAATCCTTCGCTATGACCACCAGAAGAAAATTCTTACAGCAGTCGGGCGCTCTTGCCCTAACCGGTTTATTATCGCCAGCATTTGGTAAAGCCACTTATTTATTTAACAACAAAGCAACCATGCCTATCGGCATTCAGGCGTACACGCTGGGGAATTTGATGACTGCGGATACACGTGGTACGCTGCAAAAGCTGGCTGCCATCGGCTATAGGGAGCTGGAAAGCGCGGGCTCGGGGAAGGGAAATTTTTATGGATATACGCCGAAGGAATTCTCCGCTATGGTAAAAGACGCGGGCATGCACTGGCGGTCGGCGCACGTGGGCGGGGCGCCTTTTACGTTCGACCAAATGATGAAAATGGCCAAGACAGCCGCCGACTCTGCGCGGATAAAAAAATTCGCCGACCAGTTTAAAAACAGGCCGAAAGTGGCAACCCTGCGCGACGATTATCAGCAGCTGGCGGATGAAGCGGCCGAAGGCGGGCTTAGCTACCTGGTTTGCTCGTCTATACCTGTTGCTACCATGGACGAAATAAAGATGGCCGTCGAGGTGTTCAGTAAAGCGGGCGAGGCCTGCAAAAAAAACGGCGTGCAGTTTGCTTATCATAACCATGTAACTGAATTTGACAATGTAGAGGGCCACCGGCCGTTTGATTATATTTTGAATAACACGAATAAGGACCTGGTAAAAATGGAGCTCGACCTTGCCTGGGCCAGCAAAGCGAAGCAAGATCCCGTTGAGCTATTTAAGCTGCATCCCGGCCGTTACCCGCTATGGCATGTGAAGGACCTGGATAAAAAGAACATGATGCCCGCCGAAGTGGGCTCGGGCGTTATCGACTTCAAACGTATTTTCGAACATGCAAAATCGTCGGGAATGAAATACTTTTTTGTTGAGCAGGACCAGGCGCCGCAGCCATTGCAAAACGTGGAAAATAGCTATAACTATCTAAAAAAGATGCTGGCGTAACCACACGTTGGCTTTTATCGCTGTTAATGGTATGTTTCCATCGGTGCCGGGTTTCCTGGTCGAAACCCGGCGGAATTTAAGCAACGTTTTTAAAACATTTTGTCTTTCCCTTAATGCGCCCTCCCCTGTTCGCTTTCGGCGCCGCCGGTTTCGCGTTTTTGTGGCACATTGGTTGATTTACCAAAACTATACGTAAACGCAAGCGTTGCAACGCGGGTGTCAAGGGTATTGTGGAAGGTTGCTGCGGCCCCTGCGATATTAGTAATGGTACCGCTTGGGCTAAAGGAATGTAAAATATCCCGCACCGATAGCTTTATGGAGGCCTTGTTGTTGAATATCTTTTTTTGGACAGCCGCATTAAGCATGCCCTTTGGCAGCGTAACAAACTGACCGTAAGTACCGCCAGAATCGAAAAATCCGCTTAACTCCGCATTCCATGTGGGCGATATTGTAAACTGGTTATTGCCATTGCCGGAAAAGGTAACCTGCGACTGGTTGAGATAGCCTGTATAAAACGCCCCCTGGTAAGTGTTGTTGTATACCTCGGCATAGAGATTGACCGACCACCATTTGGCAGGCTGAAAATTGCTGTTGACAGAAAAATCGAGTGTTTTTTGACGCCCGATGTTGCCTTGCGTGCTGATAAATACATCGCCTGCCCTGTGAATAGTTTCGCCCTGGACATCGGTGGTAAGGTTATACGTAACCGCAACGGTAAACAAGCTTCTGAAGCTATAGGCCAGTTTATAATTATCGGTAAACTGCGGCCGCAGGAAAGGGTTGCCTGTAAAATGTGTAAACTCGTCTACAAAAAACGTAAACGGGTTTAAACTGCCGTAATTAGGCCGACCAATGCGGCGGCCATACGAAACAACGAATACATTGTGGCCCGCCGTATCCAAATTGTAGGAAAAATAAGCAGTCGGGAACAGGTTTGTATAATGATTGATAAATAATGAATCAGCCTTTTGGGCGTTGCCCAGCTGGTGCCCGTTGCCATTGGTGTTCTCAACCCGCAAGCCTGTTTGCAACGAGAACCTGCCAAAGTTTTTATTATAATTAACATACGCGGCATTAATATTCTCTTTATATAAAAACCGGTTGGTGTTGTTATAATCGATGGTGTTTACGCCATTGACCACGTTAAAGTAATTAGCGGCATTATCGGTATTCACATAGCTGCTCTTAATACCGGCCTCCAGCTTTGCCTTGCCTATAAACGGATGTGAATAATCAGCTTTTGCTGAATAAATATTTATGATTGCAGGCAAATTATCATTGAGTGTTGTCGAATTTGTTAAAGTGCCATCGGGCAAAATGGTGTTGTTTACAAACAACTGGTTGCTGCCCGCTACATCGCGTATATAGTCCAGGTCGAAGGTAAGCACCCTGCCGGCGCTGTCAAACTTATGGGTGTAATTCAGGTTGATGCCTTTGCTGTTGAACGTATTTTTGGATGTGTTAAGGGTATTGATGGTTGAATCCAACTGGTTGTTTTTATTATACAGCAAGCTGTACACCGGACTGCTATCGTGGTCAGACGATATATCGCCGGTAAATACAAAGCCCCAGGTTGTTTTTGGTGATATAAAATAATCCATGCCTGCTTTGATGTTGATATTGTTACTTACCGGCCTGAAATAGGAGATATCTTTTAACGACGAAGTCGGGTCACCATTCGCATCAAAATAATTCCGGTCGATTTCGAGCCGCCTGAAAGTCCGCTGTTCATTATAAGCAAGGTTGGCAAACAGGTTAACTTTATTGATGCGATAATTAAGGTTAATACTTTCATTGGTACGGCTGTAGTTACCTTGCTGATAATCGGCCGATGCTACCGCATTAAATCCTTTGATCGTATTTTTTTTTGTTTTGATATTGATCACACCCGCATTCCCCGCCGCGTCATATTTAGCCGGCGGGTTATCCATCAGTTCTATCTGGTCTAACGACGAAGATGGCAACGAACGCAAATAAGTAGCCAGGTTGGCGGCCGAAAGATAGGTGGGTTTATCATCAATCATCACCAGCACGCCGCTTTTCCCCTTAAAGGTAATATTTCCGTCGGCGTCTACCTGCACGCCGGGTGTCTTTTCCAGCACTTCTAAAGCGTTGGCGCCGGTGTTGGATATCAGCGCGCCGACGTTAACCACCGTACGATCAATTTTTTGCTGGATATAGGATCGTTGAGCGGTTACGGCTACGCCATTCAAGGTTTTTCCAACCGATGATAAAATAAAGGCCGGCAAGTTAACCGGTTTTTGTTGGCTGATGATCACATAACTGCTGCGATAATCTTTATAGCCGATATAGGTCACCTTTACCAAATAAGTATTATCCTTTAAGTTTTGGAAGGTGAAACTGCCGTTGGTATTAGCAAGCTGGGTGCCGACAACCACCGAATCCTTTGCGGTAAGCAGGATAACCGTTGCGCCATCGAGCGGTTTTCCAGCATCGTCCAATACCGACCCTGAAATTTTTCCGGCCGGAGTTTGTGCATGAGCTAAGTTGAACAGGAACAGCGTGAATAAGGTAAAAAAAAATACGTTTATGAATTTCATACCCATAGGACGGCGATTCACCTGGTATCGTTACATGGTTGCTGTGATTTAAATACATGATAGCAATTATCTCCCCCAAATAAACCCCTTAGTCCCGTGAAGACGGTATCTACTGTCACTAACCGTTCAAACTAATTCAATAAGCCGCATTGATCTTTCCTTGTTTTGTTTAACTGTTTACGACCTTTTTTACTGCGGGACACCGGCCTGCTCAGTTAACAGTTTAAATAAGCTTTCTTTGAAATACTTATTCCAGCCGGCTTCGCACCCCGTATAACATTCTATTTCCGGCACCAGGCCAATATGTGTCATGGTAACCTGGGTACTGTCGCCCAAAGAGGATATCCCGAACACAACGGTGGTTCCGGTCCATTCAGTTTTGTCTTTCAGCCACGGCAGGTAGCAATCCGTAACATGCCATGCTACCTTTTTGCCGGGCTCGCTTTCTGTGATTTTAAAAGTCACGAAGGTGCCATTGCTGAAGTTGACGGTAAACACATCGTTTAATTTTTTGGTGCTGCCTTCAATATCTTTTGCCCACCATTCATTCACCCGGTTAATAGCTTCAAACGCCTCTGCAGGCGTAAAGTCTGCAGCTAGGCTGCATTGATAATCTTGCTGATTCATTTTGATTGATTTTAAGTATGTCTTATATAATTTAGTTCGGTTTGTTGTTTAATAAATTTTCAAGGTTCTTCAGTTTCGATGTCCAGAACTGGTCAAAGTAATTGAGCCATTCGTGCAAGGCGTTGAACCCGTCCTGTTTCAGTGTGCAATGCCTTTCCCTGCCAATGTCCTGTATGGTAATAAACCCGGCGCCATACAATATTTTAATATGTTTTGACACCGCAGGTCGGCTCATATCGAAATTTTCGGCAAGGTTGTTAATAGTCCGGCTTTCCTTTGAAAGGAGCATCAGCATATGCCGCCTGCTGGGATCGGCTATAACCTGGAATGCATCAAGCGTTGGTTGTGTCATAGTATTAATCGTTTAAGCGACCGAGTATTTTATGCATATTTTCAAGCCAGCCCTTGTTCATAGCTTCGAAAATGCCCATGTGTTTCAGTATTGAAAAGTCGCCATGATCCAGTAAAAGCTCGGTGCCGTTGTCTTTTGGTTGCAGTTCCCACCTCACTACCGAATCGACGTTGATAGTGCCATCGCCCGGACCCAGCTTCCATGAATAAGAAAAACTTTGGAAGGGCACCATTTCTAAAACTTTGCAATAGATAATTCCGTCCCAATCGAAAGCAGGTACAGGTTTACTTCTGAAAGTGAACTCGTGTCCTACCACCGGCTGAAAATCGTTTTTCATTAGCCAGAGCTCCATCAACGCTGCGTTGGTGAGATATTCCCAAACCGCTTTGGGCGGATGCGGAAAAAATAATTGGTGTTTAATGCTTGCTGCCATAATACGTAACTTTTAGGTTACTCAAATGTATAAGTAACTTTTGAGTTACGCAAATATTTTTTAAAACTTTTTGTGATATACCTGATGAAAGATTTTTCAGCCTTCAGATTTATATCTACAAACGATTCGCTTCTTTCATAAACCATTGAAAATTAGTTGCTTTTGTCGGCTGAATAAGTAAATTTATCATGAATTAAAAACCTAAAGACATGAAACTTTCAACCTTCGCAATTATCGTCACTATTTTAGCCATTGGCTTTGGCCTTGCATTTTTATTGATTCCTGTTAAACTTGCCGACTTTTATGGCGTCACGCTCACAGGCGGCAGTATTGTTATTGCGCGATATTTCGGCGCCGCCAATTTATTTATAGGCCTCATATATTGGTCGTACAGCGGCGTTTCACCTGCTGCAAAATCGTGGCCCAAATTATTGCTGTACAGCATATTTTATGATATTATACAATTGATCGTAACACTTGTGGCGGTATTAAATAACGATTCGAACTCCATGGGTTGGACGACCGTTGCGCTATTTGCACTGCTTACCATCGGTTCCGCCTATTTCCTGGGCCAATGCAACAAAGCCACGGCGCAGCCTAAATAAGGCTTTCAGTTATCTTAATGTAAGTGAAAGACACCGACTGAAGCAAACCCATGGAAAATCCTGAAAAAATTACGGAGTCGTTTATTCGAACCCTCATCCGCACAATTGTTACCGCAACCGTCATTGCCGTCGTTTTATATTGGCTGCATATATTTCCGGCCGCCGGACAAAGCAAACTAACGCTGTTTGAAATGATCTGGTCAGTCGTATTTTGCATTGTTTTTGGCGGACATTGGCTGGAACTTATTTTTATTAACCAGGTAAAATTTGCTTTACCTATAAATATCTGGTTACTATATTTTATAAGAATAGCCTATTGGTTTTTATGCTCGATACCCTTGTTTTTTATAGCGAATTTGATTTACCGGTTATTTTGGCATAAAACGGGTTCCCTGGGCCATTGGTGGATGCTCGGCTTTTTTTACATCGGCATTCAACTGTTCATGCATGCTATTATGCACATCAAAACTAAAAAGAGCTTTTATAATGGCGTTTATTGAGTCGTGATATAAACGGCAATACTACAGCTGGCGCATCCCTTACCGCTGTATGGCCCAGGCCAGCCCGTCAGGGCCGTCGCCAACGTCGATGTGGCCGGTGACTTCCAGCGTACGGAGATCGACCACCGCTACGTAATTATCCGCTGTGCAGCCAATAAATGCGCGCGAACCGTCGGGATCTATCAGGATGCCCGCCGCACCATGGCCGATATTTATCCTCTTTACTTCCTTACGCGACGCCGCATCGTACACCACCAAATCGCCATTTCTGAGGCTTGATATCAATACATGTTTGCCATCCGGCGTAAACGCCAGTCGATTGGCGCCAAACACTTTGGCGTCGATCTTATCAACCAGGGTTTTCGATGCAAGGTCAATAACGGCTATGGTACCGTCGTCGGCAGCGGCTGTCCAAAGTTGTCTGCCATCAGGTGATACGTCAAAACCTTCTGAACCCCGCGAAACCTTAATAACGGTTTGCACCCAGTCGTGTCGGGGTTGCGGCCTGGATCCGGGAGGTGGCCCTGCCTGTTCCGCACCCGGCGGCGGCCCGAAGTTGCCCGGTCGGATAAGCGTATCCTGTAAAATACTGACCGTACCGGAGCTGACGTTGGTGGTATATATTTTCTTTGCGTCAGGCGTTACATAGATCATGTGCGTACGGTCCTGCCCGGTTCCCATGGCCCAATCAAACGTATGCGTAACCGGGTCAAAACGGGCGACAGATTTCGAGCCCTCAGCTGTAAACCACACCTTCCCCGCCGCGAAGGTTATTCCGTGAGGACCAAAAAATGGTTTGGTATCTATAGACGGCAATACTTTCTTCGCCACCAGGTCGAGAACGTCGATCTCGTGCAGGCTGCCGCCGCCATAGATGGTAACGTAGGCCGTTTTACCGTCGGCCGAGGCGATCACCTCGTGCGGGTCGGACCCGACGGACATTTTGGCAATCACTTTTAGCGTGGCCGGATCGACCATCGCCAGCATATGGTTATTTTTCGACAATGCAAGCAGGTAATGTTGCTGCGCGGAGCAACTGGTTGCTAAAAGCGATAAGATAACAGCCAGTAAGGCCATTAAATATTTTATACCATTGCTTATCGTATAAAACGGATTAATCGTGGCGTTATTCATCATGTTGACGGCGGTTGCTAAACAAATATAGGCAACCTTGTACAGCCCGCGCTACTATAAGATCAACTAATCGACAAGTGCCCGAAAATTGCCGACTGCGGCTAAACGGCAGCCGACCAGACAGATAAGATCCATTGTTGTTTCAACCTGGCGTAGACCTGCGAGTGAGATGCCGAAACTTAGTGCATGACATTTTCTTGCCTGCCACGCCGTTTTGTTTTTCCGTAAAATAAAAAGCATCTTTATCAACCGCGTTTTGCCGGCTTCCGGCAGGCGTATTATTTGAACAACCTGCTTATCTCACGTGACGAAAACACCCGCATACCTCGAAACAAAAAGCCATTACGAAATATTGGACGGATTGCGCGGCGTAGCCGCCCTTATAGTTGTTATCTTTCATGTGTTTGAAACCTATTCGGGCGACCGGTTTCACCAGTTTATTAACCACGGTTACCTCGCGGTCGACTTCTTTTTTGTGCTTTCGGGATTTGTGGTAGCTTATGCCTACGACGACCGGTGGGGAAAGATGACCCAATGGGATTTTTACAAGCGCAGGCTTATCCGGCTGCAGCCGATGATAATAGTGGGTTCGCTGATCGGCGCGGCGCTCTTTTACTTTCAAAGCTGCGGCGCTTTTCCGCTCATTAGCACCACGCCCGTATGGTTGATGCTGGTGGTGATGCTGATAGGCTGTACACTTATCCCTTTGCCCCCATCGATGGACATTCGCGGGTGGCAGGAAATGCACCCGCTGAACGGCCCGGCGTGGTCGTTGTTTTTCGAATACATTGCCAATATTCTGTATGCATTGGTTATCCGGAGGTTTTCAAAAACCGTACTCGCCATCTTTGTTTTTTTGTCGGCTTGCATGCTTATCCATTATACGGTGTGGGGGCCGCAAGGCGACCTGATCGGCGGCTGGTCGCTTAATAAAGAGCAGCTTAATATTGGCTTCACCAGGCTGCTTTATCCATTTTTTGCCGGCATGCTGCTTTGCCGTATGGGCAAGCTTATCCATGTCAAAGGCGCTTTCGCCGTATGTACGCTTATGATCATCGTTATTTTTTCTGTACCCAGGTTGGGCGGTGCTACGCACTTGTGGGAAAACGGCCTTTATGAATCTTTTTGCATCATCGTGCTTTTCCCGCTTATCGTGGCCATTGGCGCGGGCGGTCGCATCACAGGCAAACGCTCTATAAAGGCGTGCAACCTGCTTGCCGGCATTTCATACCCCCTTTATATTACCCATTACCCACTTATTTATTTGTACATAGCGTGGGTATCCAAAAACAAAGTTCCGGCGGAGCGCGGCCTGCCCGTTGGCCTGCTGCTTTTTGTTGTTGCCGTGGCTATCGCCTACGCGTGTCTTAAACTCTACGACGAGCCTGTGCGCGCCTGGCTTAAAAAGCGTTTCCTGCTAAAACGCAATTAGCGTTTTATTTTGTTAAGAATTAAATATATCTTAAACTTATATAAAACTATAACCGAAAATGAACAGTAAGATCTTATTACGGATCGCAGCCGGCTTGATGCTGCTCCATACCATTGGGCATACCATAGGTGCGCTAACGTGGGATCAGCCGCCCACCCCTGCCTCGGGCCTGGTTATTAAAGGCATGCAGGCCACCCATTTTACCTTTATGGGCCGTTACACAACCATCGCCAGTTTTTATGAAGGTTATGGGTTCATTATGATATTTGTGCTGCTGCTTGTCAGCCTGGTTTTATGGCTCTTGTCGGGGGAAACCGGCAATGCGTTGACGGTCCGGCTGCTTACCCCTTTAGCCGTATTCTTACTTTTGCTGGCTGTTACCGAATTTATTTACTTTTTCCCTTTGCCGGCCGCCCTTTCCTTCCTGGCATGCATCGCAGTAATGCTGGCCTGGTTGCAGGTGCGAAAAAAAAGCGCCCGATGATGATCTGGTGAATTATCGGGTTAGTTTTTCAGCATGATATCGGCACGCGGATCGCGGCCCATTTTCAATTTTCAAGAACAAACGTTTTGCAGGGCTGTTGCTATGGAAAAGCAAAACGATATGAAAAAGTTAATGGGCTTATTTACCCTGGCTGGGATTATCTCCTTTTCATACTCCCGGGCGCAATCAAAACCTGATAAGGCGACTTACAATTTTATCATCCAGGCTACCATCGGCGGCTTGCAGGAAGTTAATTCGGGCAACCTGGCTGCTAAAAAAGCGTTAAGGCCGGATGTAAAGGCCTTTGGCGAACGCATGGTGCGCGACCACGGCAAGGCGAACGCCCAACTGGCGCAGCTGGTTAGATCCAGGGGATATCAAATCCCGCCGCAGGTAAACGCAGTAGCGCCTGATAAAATGCTGGCAACTACCACCGGCGCCCGGTTCGACAGCAATTATGTGGATATGATGGCGGCCGATCATCAGAAAACAGTATCGCTTTTTCAAAACTACGCGGTTAACGGAACCGACCCTGACATCAGGGGATTTGCGCAGCAAACCCTGCCCATTATAAAAAGCCATCTTGCCGCCATTAAGGCCATAGCCGATAAAATGAAGACCGAACCGAAATAACCGGCAGCGATCAGTTTTGCCGCGGCTTCGTCGTTTTCGCGGGCTGGGTATCTGCGCCGGTTAAGGGCAGCGTGAAATAAAACGTAGATCCGGCGCCTTTTTCGCTTTCCACACCAATGGTACCCTCATGCCGGCGTACAATCTCGGCGCTGAGATACAGGCCAATGCCAAAGCCAGATATGTACTTGGTGTGATCGTCCTCCACCCGGTAATACCGTTCAAAAAGCTGTCCTTGGTCTTGTTTAGCAATTCCCATGCCCTGGTCTTTTATACTTACGCGGACTGTACCGGCTGTTACCGCGCAGTTAATTTCGACGGGCGACCCCTTGGCTGAGTATTTTATCGCGTTACTTAACAGGTTGGTTATCACTGACGCGATCTTTTCTTTATCGGCAAACAGCTGTACGGCGCCGCAGGGCGCAAACCTAAGCTGGTGCGTAGTGGCGGTCAACTCAGCTTCTTTAATTACGTCAGTTATCACCTCTTCCAGGTTAAACAGCTGGCGGTCGATGGAGATTTTGCCCGATTCAATGCGCGACACATTCAAAAAGCCATTGATCATAGCGGCCATCTTTTTCACCTGCACGCCGGCCTTTTCCATGGCGCCGGATAAGAAATCGTCGGAATTGTCCTTCAGTTTGCTGCCAGCCAGCTGTACCAGTGCAGAAAGCGATGTAAGCGGCGTTTTAAGCTCGTGACTTACGATGCTGATAAATTCGTCTTTTTTCTTTTCGGTTTCCTTTTGTTCCTGCAGGTCGGTATGGGCGGTTTCCAGTTCCTTCGTACGCTGCTCCACGCGTTGTTGCAGCTCATCCTGCGCGGCTTTTATTTGCGATGCCATCGCGTTGAACGAGTTGGCTAATTGTCCCAGCTCGTCCTCGCGTTCGATCTGAACCGGCGAATCATAATGGCCCTGCGCAACAGCCGACGCCGCGGCGGTAAGTTTTGCAAGTGATTTTGTGATATTGCGGCTCATCAGCCAACCGCCCAGGCCGCCAAGCAGCACCAATACGGCGCCAATACCGGCCATCCGACTTAAAAATATATGTGCCGGCTCCAGGAATACTGAACTGGGCACTTCGATCAGCACCACCCAGCTGGAGTTGGCAATGCCCCGCATGGACGCCAGCTGCGGCCCGCCGCTTTTGCGGGCGTATTGCGTAACCTGCTGCAGCCGGCTGTAAGGCACCGGCGGCGGGCTTACCGGCCGTACCAGGTCTGTCCAGAAACGACCATCGTCGTTACCAAAGTACATTTTTCCATTATTGCCAAGCAATTGTGCAAACTGGTCAATGCTTTTTTGCGTAACCTTCAGCACCTGCCATTTTAACACATAACCAAGAAGCTTGTTATGATCCATTACCCGCCCAACGACGGGGTAGTATATCGAGTCACCAACGGTAACGAACCTGCCAACGGTGGTCGTGGGCTTATTGTCTGCAGCGGGCTGCAGCAGATAATTAAGGTTACCCGCCGGCAAAATATTTTTTCGGGTAGCGAACAGCGTTTCACCTCGGGCGTTCAGCAATAATATACCTCTGTTCAAGCTGTCTTTTTTTTGATAATTCTCCAAAAGGGCGGTTGCAGGGTCGGCAAAGCTCCTGTCGTCTGCAGCCAGGTAGCCGCGAATGGCTGGTTCGGCAGCCAGGGTTTGCGCCGGCGCCGCTATCTGGGTGATCGATTGCTTAAAAATTGTGCTCAACCTTACGGCAAGCGACGTCACGCGGTCGTTGCCGATATTCATTGCCGCGTCCCTGATGCCGATATACGATACCCAGGTATACGTAACCACCACGATCAACAGCAAAACAGAGATGAGCATAGGCAGCCGCACCTGCAGGGAAGGCGGTTTAAGCGAAGCGGACGTAGTTGTGTTGTATGACGGGCTCAAGCGATAAACTTTAGGGAAATATAATGCCAAAACCAACGCTGGCTGGCGCAGTTTCAATTAAAAAGGGAAAACAAAAGTAATCAATATAATAAAAAAACCAATTATTATAAGGCGGCAGAAAGGAAGGCGATGAATGTGCGTCTGTATAGTACAGGTTAAAGGGCAGCCTTGATCACCACGGTGGCGCAAACATTTACCCCTTTAAGGATTAAAACCTTGCTGTAGTCGATCTCGACACCCGTATATTTCCGTTTGTCCTCTACCGTGGCGAAAATATTGGTGGTTTGCGGAACCACGTGCCATGTGGGGGGAACTTTGATCTTTACCTCGCCGAAAAGCTGCGCAACGTCTATCATCACCGCGCCGTTAATATCGGCCTGGCTAAAATCAAAAAGCGTGGCCCCGCATACATTAGTGATCTGTCCGAAGCGGAAATTTTTTGACAAGATATATTTTTTAACCTCGCCGAATATGGCGGTGCTATTGACATGATCGTCGGGATGGGCGGTTGTGTCGAAAGTGTTCATCATTACGTTTGTTTAAGTAATTGTAAAACTAAGCTAATCAAATACTTGAGGAAAGCAAAATTGGGTGACGGATATAAACATTTCGGTGAATGAGGGAGATTTAGCGGTGAAATGGCCATTTGGATAGCATTCGGCAACCTTTAAGCGGCTGATACCAATAGTAATAATTCGGAAAACATTTTCCCTTCTCATTGATTAATCAGATAAAAGAGGAATCATGGCAACAAGAGAAAACGCGAGCAGCATTCCGCGCAAGGGGAAGCCATCAGGCAACGGTCGCGAAAGCGAAGGATTGAACGAGCCTTTTGCAGGAACCGATCCGGAAACAGAAAACGGTATACGGGCCAAATACATTGACGACGAGACCGGCGACGTTGCAGACAATGTAGAAGTAAAGCACCACAACCGCCACCTGCATAAGGGCGAGGATGTTAAACAATTTGAGGACCGCGACGAATAATAAAAATAAAAATTATGCCCTGGTATAATGGAAATTATCCGCCCAGCTACAAGAATCAGCCGAAAGAGCTTCGGGACAAGGCGGTGGAGATAGCCAACGAGGTGCTGGCCGAAACCGGTGACGAAGGCATTGCCATTGCCACCGGATTGAAACGCGCCCGCGAGCATTTTAAGAAAGAGGTGGAAGAAAAGAAGAGTAAAGAAGTGTAAACTACATTGGTCGCGACCGCCGAATGAGGAACAATCGTAATCTATACGGGAACCAACTGCATATTCTCGATTGCTTCGTCGTTCCCTGCCGCCGGCAGGCTGGCTCCTCGCAATGACAGGTGTTTAATCTCGAAAAGGCGTTCTGTACCTACAATCTATTTTGAGACTTTACTTTTTTTCTTGTCGCTCAAATACTTCTGCCGTATGGCGAGCAGGTCGATCGGCGCGCAGTCGGTGATGAGCTGACCGGTAATGCCGACGGGCATTTCGGCTTCGGTTTTAAAATTGATGCAGCCTTTTTGAAAGCTGGCGCCGGGCAGCAACGCCTGGTATTTTTCATGTAAAGGCGGGTTCATATATATGGGCAGGCAGTGCAGCGACATATAATCTTTAATGCTGGCAAGTCCGTACTTAAAAAAGCCCCTGTCGGTGTATAAGATCATATCCTTTCCCATCATTTTGCCAACCTCCGCCACAACGGAAGTGTCGTTTTTTAAAATGGATTCGTGCATGCCGGTCAGCAGCGGCTGGCGGGCAGGACTTTGCTGGTTTATGTATTCGGTAACGGTCATAAGAATTTGATATATCGATCTAATATAAACAGAATACTGAAATGTCGAATATCGAATATTGAATTTCGAACATCGACGTGCACCTTCATCATTCAAAACCTGCCTGCCGGCAGGAAGGTTCGATGTTCCGTGTTCGATATTAAGGCCAACGTTTCTTTACAACCCGGTTATCACTTCATCCATCCCTGTCCTTGAATGAATTTAATCAGGCGCGTATCGGTTATGGAAACGGCGGGTATCCAGTCGCCGAGTGTTTCGCGGGTCCACACCATGTGTTGAGGGCTGCCGGGTTTGGCAAATGCGTACCGGTATAACACGGCACGAACGTATCGGGGCGGCTTTCCGGCGAACGGGTTATCAGCAAAGAGGCCCGTTATATTTGGATCGTTGTGTAAAAGTTTCCAAACCAGGTTCAGCGTCCAGGGATATTGGTCGGGCGTGGCCATCGATGCAAACCACATTTGCCAGTCGAGCCGCAACTGATAGGGCGCTACCTGCGGCGGCGTTTTATCAAGCAGCACCGGTAAGCCTTTATAAATATATGGTTTCCACCTCGCTTTGCCCCCGGTAGTGTCGTCTGTGGTGCCCTCAAATACGACATTTGGCCGCTCTTTCCCTACCGTCCCGAATGCGCCGTAGGTGTTTACAAGTTCTAACGGATCGAACGACGTATTCATCACCTGTCCCGGCGAAAGCAGGTTAAGCGCAGGCTGGATGCTCAGCAGCGCCACGATGCCCGTTACTACCCACGCCGTGGTTATCATGGGTTTTGACTCTTCGGCATTGGCCGCAGCTGTTTCGGCTTTGCGGACAAGCCGCCCGGGCAATAGTGCGGCCCAAAACCCATCGTCGAAACAGGCGAGCGCGGGGACAATGGTGAGCCAATTTAAAAATGAAAGATTGCCACTAAGGATAATGACCACCTGGAAAAGGATCATAACCACGCCCGCGATATGCCGCGCCAGCCTCGGCCCAAAGGCAAACAGGGGTGCGGCCAGCTCGGCCGCAAAATTGAACCACAAGCCGATCTTCAGCAGGATGCGCGGCAAAAAATGAAACCACCGGCTTAGCGGGCCGGGAATGGGCTGCGTTTCAAAATGGTGATACAGGGCGGTGCCATTGCGCCACATTTCGTCGCCGCGAATTTTGATGAGGCCGGCGCCTAGCATAATACGAACAATGAGCCACCGAAACAAAACAATAATGGGAAAGGGCGGGGCGCGCTTTGGGAAGGGACGCATATCCAGCAGCGGGCAGAGAAACATGGCGAGAAACCCGGTTTCGGTCAATTGTATCTCCCAGCCATAGCCATACCACTCCTGCCCCGCATGGATGATGGACAAATACAAAAACCAGAGTACGCCAAGCACCGGCCCGTTGGCGAAGCCAGCCGCCACGACCAGTGAAAGGATAAACCCTATCCACGAAACAGTCAGTAACGCCGCGTCTGAATGCCAGAGCCAAAACAACGATGGAAGCCGTACAAAACCGGCACCCGGCGAGCCTAATGCAAGCGTCACCTGCTTAAAATAACTTGCCACGGGCAGCAGGGCATTCTCGCCAATAAGCGGTATAATTTGGTTAACAGCAACCAGGAAAGCCACAGCGTAGACAACGCCCAGCAAACGCAGAATGACAAAGCGCGTGAGCCAGTACGTTGGCCGCGCGCCGGGTTCGCGTAGGATATTTCCGGGATGACGATCCATTGTTTGCCGCACTATTTTGCCTAAACAAATTTAATAAACCGGCGAAATAAAAATATTTAAGCTATCGATACAGCGTCATGTTACTATATTAACGTGAGTTCGACCACTTGGCTTGTGTATAGTTTTCTCATTCCCGCCAACCCATTCCATCCGCTGCTCATTCGAAATGACATTTTTTTAAAATATCAACCTCCCTATAACTGCATGGCAAATGCGACACCAGGCGCTCCATATTGGAATGAAGGCATCACCATGGTGCTGCGTCCGTGCTTATCCTTGTGAGTAAGCGCGTTGCGGATATGCGGGTACAGCCAATAAGCCGCTTTGGTTGATAGTATACCGAAACCCGCCCCTGCTACCACATCGCTGAACCAATGTTCGCGGTTATAAAGTCTCATTACGCTGGTTGTGATAGCAAAGCCATACCCAATAAAGCCATATACCGGCGACTTTTCCGAATATTCTTCAGCAAGGTATTCGGCAGCCAGAAACGCCGCGCCGGCGTGTCCGGACGGGAACGAAAGCGGGTCGTGGCTGTAAGGTCTGTCGCGATGCGTCACAAATTTAAGGCCGTCGACCACTGTCAGGATACCGCCCGATAATACCAGTAAAGCGGTGCGGTCGACAAAGCGGTTTTTACCATGGTCTCCAACTAAATTAAGCCCATATACCATCGCGATGGGTGCTACCTGTATAAAGTTGTCGACCTTTGAATTGAAATTTGGGTCGCTGCGTTTTATGCGGCCTGCAATGTAATAATCAATGTGGCGTACAGGGTTTACACCCAGGGAAATAAGCCCATAGCCAACCAAACCCGCCGGTACGATATAGCTCCACTTTTGAGCATGCAAATGCTTAACTGTATCCGGAGCTTTTAAGTCCTTTTTTAAACTATCGCCAAGGTTTTTTTTGTGCGTAGTATCTGTAACCTGTGCGGTTGCCTGCAAAGTGACGGCACAGGCTAATATCATTATTATTTTTTTCACCATGTTGTTTTAGCTTTCAACAACATTCGGTTAGGTTTGTTTAAACTTTGGGTTAAAATGACGGTAATTACCCCGGGCATCCGCGTAAAAAGGAATTACACCAATCATCTGTAAATACGCAGCCGACATGCTTTAATGCGTCGAACTTAAATTTGCGCACGGATGTAAACGGCTAATTCAATAACCGCAATACACGTCTCAATTAAATCGAACGGATAAGTCTGCTGGCCTTATCTTTCTTCCGGGTGCTTTTTGTCCCGGTTTGCCGTATCGATAGCGGGTTCGTTTTCAAAGTCGGATTTGCGGCCCAAAATGGTAAATTTTTCAGCTATAATTTCGGTGGAATAGGCTTGAATACCATCCTTGTTAATAAATTTCCGCGTCGCTGCTTTTCCCTCTATATAAACCAGCTGGCCCTTATGGAGGTTATTTGCGGCGGCTTCGGCAAGGCCGCGCCACATCACGATATTGTGCCATTCGGTTTGCTCCGTCCTGATCCCGCTTTTTAAAATAAATTCCGATGTGGCTAAAGGGAATGATGTTACCGCGTCGTTGTTTTCCAAATACCTGAGCTCCGGCGCCTTGCCGAGATGGCCCACTAAAATTACCTTGTTAATTCCTGACATGATGTGCTGATTGTTAATACACGATCGCCGGCAAATCAAACAGGAATCGTATAGGCTATTATTTATTTAATTATTTTTGGTTTTGCCGCTCCATGGTTTCGTCCCCGGGACTTTTCCACGCGACGGTCAGTGGTTTGGCCTTGCCTGCCTTTAACAGGCAAATGACCCGGTCATAGCAATGCATTTTAAATTCGTCGCAACAACACGATAAAGTAAACCGGCCATCGTGTAACACAATTACCGGGTGCTTATGATGCGTTTCACAAAATTCTAATAAAATTACAGATTTAATTTCATCATGCAGCCCTGACATGCCATGAAAATTTACATTAATAAAACTTAATTATTTTCCCCGGAATAAAAGGGAGTTAACCTGTGGCTTATAAAAAAAAGTGAC